>LNFM01000070.1_pt1 | contig 119329 bp, 138 predicted proteins | sample 596031 | NCBI WGS metagenome assembly LNFM01 (sample SAMN04254537, study PRJNA301005) | activated carbon metagenome | isolation source: dual media filters at the Ann Arbor, Michigan drinking water treatment plant | place: USA: Ann Arbor | reverse complement strand
CGCGCCGATACCGCGACATTGCGGCGAACCAGCACAAATTCGCCCTTCATCTCAACCGACACACGGTCTGGAAGCGTGTTTTCTTTAGTCATGGGGATTCTCCAAGCCGTAGGTGCGGCGTGATTTCTTCGGGCGCTTCGGGAAGGGGCGGCTCGGGATCTTCTGCTTCGGGCCTCTTTCGAAGCCGCGCGACTGCAGGCGCGAGGGCTTCCGCTCCGGCGGCTCGGCGAGGCCGACCTTCGCCAGCATGGCCTGAGCGTGGACGGCCTCATCGGCGCGGATGCGACGCCCGTGCGCGCGGGCGTGGATGTCGCTGCCGGCGGTCGTGGCCTTTGTGCCGAATGTCTTTACGTAGTGATCTTCTTCGGTGCGGATGCGGATGAAGGCCGGATCGTTCTGGTGCGGGGTGAAGTCGCCCGTTTCCGGGTCGAACTCACGAAGGCACAGCGCCGGGTCGTGGTCAGCCTCGAAGCGGGTATCGCTCGGAAGCCCGAGGGCCTTGGCAAGCGCAACCCGATAGGCTTCCAGAAGGACCGACAGCGGGATCTTCTTCCGGTGATCACGGGTGCGAATGTCGCTCATCCGCGCACCAGGCGCAGGACAGGCTTCGCCGGAACGTCTTCTTCGCTGACGATGGCGCGCTGCGCTTCCTCGACCGCTCGATCGGCATAGACGAGAAGAACGCCGACATCCCGCTGCACATCCCGGAGATAATCGAGGGCGGACGCAGAGCCGCACATTTCAGCCGAGAAGGTCTTTTCCAAGATGTCGCGCTGGCGAAGCTGGATCTGCGCGCTGAGGCGGCGGATCGCGCTGCGGAGTTCGGCGGGGATGATCTCGTTCATCCTTCAAACTCCTCGTCGAGTTGCTTGGCCGGAACCTCGTCGTCGTAGGTCGTTCCGTCCTGATCCATTTCGAAGGCCAGAAGCCTCGCCTGCGCGCGATCTCGGAGAAGGGCGATGCCCTCGCAGATAAGCGCCGCGCGGACATGCTGGATCTTGGCGCGGGCCTTGGCGGCGTCGTGCATGTTGCCGAGGATGGGCTCGGCGCGCAGCATCCGAAGACGCCGGATAAGGCAGCCGATCAGGATTTTCCGGTCGAGCGTTTCGGGCAGGACATGCAGCGGCAGCGCCAAGGGCAGGATGTCGCCCCGGTGGTAGTGCTTCACCGAAGAGCGCAGGAGGATCTTCTCCTTCTGGTCGCCCATGCCGACACCCTCGACCAAGGCCTCCACGAACGCGCCGCTGCGCGCCTCCTGCCGCTTGGCGGCTTCGGCGTAGGCCGGGTCCGTGGCGATCTTGAATTCATGCTCGGCGCGGGCGTAGGCCAGACGCTTCTGCTCGGCTGTGCTGACATAGCCGGTCTCGCGGGTGCGGATCGGGCGATGGTCGGCCGCGCTGATCTGGAACTTCCGGCGGGCGTAGGTCTGCTCGGGCGTTTCGCCGGGCAGGGCCTCCCAGCGGTAGCCTCTATCGGGATTGGCCTGAGACTTGAACTTCTTGCGGGACAGCCGCTCAAGCCGGGAAATCTGGGCGGCCTGTGCCGGCGACACCCGCTTCGTATGTTCAACCGTCTTGAGGATGCCCTCGGCAAGATGCTTCGACGGCGGCGACAGATTGTCCATCCGCGCCTTCAGCGAATTCACCGTGCTTTCAAGGGCGGGGGTAGCGCCGGAGAGGGTCATGACACGACCCACCAGATCCCGGCGAACGCAAGGCCGACAGCAGCAACCGGGATGAGGCAGAGAGCCGCCATCATGACCGCGAGGCAGATGAAGATCAGGGCAAGGAACGGTGCGGCGGCGATGATAACCGCACGCTCGCCCCAAGACTTTTCAGCCCAAGAGGGCTCTCCGCGATGATCAGGCATCGGAGCGGCCCTCCGCCTTGAGGACAGCATCGCGCGCTAATCGCAGATTTCGCAGCGTCAAAGCATAGTGCTTTGTACGTCCGAAGCTGACGGTGACGCTGCAGTCGTCCGCAAAATCGTCGTCGTCCTCGCCCAAGATGTCTGCGAATGGCTCAAGGGCGGCGAGAAGGTCCGGCGCTGCTTCAATCAGCGCCATATCCTCTTTCGAGGCGATGATGTCCGGGTGCCCATCAGAGGCGACGACCGGGCACAGGACATTGCCCTGGCGCAGCCAGCTTCCGTTGCTGTCCTTACTCGTAAGCCTTCGCCAAGAGCATGATGTCCACCAGCCCCATGGGCCGGGAGTGTGATCTGGCATTGCCGCGCCCTCCACCCGAATTAGGTGAAGGGAAGTATCGTGTGGAAATTTCCTCACGTCAATAGATAGCGTGGAAAAATCCGCGTTCGTTTCCACAGGACGTTCTGCTCCCCTTTGGCCGGGGGTGCAAAATGATCAAGTTCAAACCACATCGGACAGGCCCGCCGGCAGGGTCATGGAGAAGGCTCTGCCAAGGCCTCGCGATCGATGTCGTCGGCCTCAGCTATAGGAGGCCGAACGCGCTGGAATTCATTCGCGCTGGTGAACGGCTTCACCTGAACAATCGTGAATACGGCGTGCGGGCGCGGCGCGAGCCGAACAATCCCCACAGCCGAAAAGGCTACGCCACGGCAATCGACGGGTGGTGGACAGAGGCCGGCTTTTTCGGCGGGCAACGAAGCCGGGAGATCCACCTCGGTTACTTGCCTGAATGGGCTTCGGAGGAGGCCCTTGATGGCCGCGCGCCGGAGCCTCGGATATTCGCCGAACTCTACAGCGCCTTTAGGGGCGACACTGATTACGTCGACATCGAAGTGATCGTCCACGTCGAGCGGACGCCCTCGGAAATCGAGGCGATGGCGCTGGAGCAAGAAGAGCGCGCCGCCGACAAGCTTTTCACTCGCGCGCTATCTCGATCGCTCAAGATCCTCGCGCGCGTGGCGACTGCGGATTCCGGGGCATGCGGCAATGAGCGAGAACAGATCGCTGCCTTTGTCCGCGAACAGCACGCAAGCGCCGGCCGGCTGATCGACGAAGCCGCCGTTCAGGCTCTCGTCGCGGAGGCTGTGGACGACCAGCCAAGCCACAACGCGGCGCTCGGCGCTGCTCGCAAGCTGGCGGAGGAGGGCGACATCGATACCCTGCGAACGGCTTTGGAGGCGTCCTTCCGGCTCGCACGAGCGGATGGCATTGAGGCCCAAGAAGAAATCGCAGCCCTCAAAAGCATTGTCGCGTCTGTCCGGCGGAAGATCGATAAAGGTTCTTGATTTGTTCCTTACGTCGAGTCATCTTTTCCTAGTCTAGCGGCTTGGGGAGGTCAGATTATGAGCGAAATAACCTACTATGTTGTTCAACCCTTTGAGCATTCCGAGCGCGGCCTCATCGTTCGGCAGGCAAGGGAGGTTCACGGAGGGCCCGACGCGGCGCGCGCCTTGGCGCGGCGGCTTTCTGCCAAGGGAGGGGCGATTGCTTTCAGTCGGACGGGCAACCCTTCGGCCGGCGAGTTCGCAGACGCGGAACTGCTAGGGGTGTTTGGCGACGTTCCCGAAGACGCGGCGGATCTGGCTGCGGCGGCGGCAGGCTAAAAGCCGGCGAGTTCATCCATCGGGATGATGCGGTAAACCGCTTTCACGTGCTGTAGGTCGTACTCGACCTCCTTCGGCGGATTGTATTGCTCGCAAATGAGCTTCGTCGCAGTCCGCCGAACCAGCGTCTTGATATACGAAGGACCGGCGCGCTCTCCCTCCATCGGCACAAGCTCAATCAGCACGTCATCGCCGGGGCGCGCTGGTGGACTTGGTGAAGCGAACTGAAGCTCACCTGGCCGGAAGCGCGGGATCATGCTGACATTTTCAATGTAGACGCCGAAGACGTTCTTCCGCGTGGCGATGCCGGGCATGCGTCGAACATAGTCCACAGTCTCGCCGTTCATGTGGAACTCTCCGTCGGTGCTGGCGCCTCCGGCTGTGATGCCCATGACGGGAATGTCCTTGGGCCCAACCCGGAGGTCATCTCCATCAGGCGCGATCCGCGCCCCAGGTTCCTCACGCGTTGCGATTGGCCCTCCGACAATCTGGAGTAGGGAGCCCTCCGGGAGCATTAAGCGCTTCTCGATGGCTGTAATTTCAGCCGCGCCGATGCTGTCTTTCCGCTCGTTCAAAAAGTCGCGAACGTAGCTTCCATCCCGGCCTATCGCTTTCCCGAGCGATGTCGCTGTGAGCCGATCTTGAGCCTCTAAGGCCACCTTGATTGCTGCCCGAAGGCCCGCTGCTTCTGCCTGACGCATGGGCGGGAATATCCGCCGACGTGGAAAAATACGCGACGTGGAATTTTCCACTTTACTTAGCGGGGAATTTTCCACATCATCCGTAGTCATGGAACACCTGCTTCGTTCTCACCTGCTTGTTCTCGCCGAGGCGCTGGAAGCCCATTCGGGCATCACGGCCGCCACGATCGGCAAGCGCTCGATCAACGACAACTCGTTCCTCTCGCGTGTGCGCGAAGGGCAGGGGTTCACGATCAAGACATATGACCGGGTGGTCTTGTGGTGTGCAGACAATTGGCCGGACGGCCTGCCTTGGCCTGAGTCTGTACCCCAGCCCGAGCGGTGCTCGGCATGATTACCCACGACGGAACCCGGCTCATCGTCTCATGCCCTGAGGGCACGTCGAAATGCTTCGACTTTGAGAACGTGCTGAACCAGTTCGAGACGGATCTGTCCGGCCTCTACATGGGCCTGATCTACCGGCAGCAGCTTGCCCGCCTGAATGGCTTCGACGAGGCGGCGCGCATCATCGACCGATACCTGCAGGATCTCGCGCAGATATTGAATGACATCGTCAATACCAAACATGGCCAGTCTCCAGAGGGGCAGAGGGCATGAAACTCTTCGGGCAAAGCATCAGCGTCGACATCGCTCTCACGGTCATTGGCATCGTGAACGTCGCGGCTTTTCTGATCGTCGTCGCATGGCCTGCGCTCCGCCAGGCGTTCGGGCGCAACATCACCGTCGTGCGGATCGATGACCCGGATGCCGTCGTCGGCCTCGGCGGGGAGTGGCCATACCTCTCACACCCGATGTCGGAGGACGAGCGGTCGAACCTGATAGTCGTCAACCGCGAGCAGCACGCCCGCATCCATGATCGGAAAGTCGCATGACCGCCGACCAGGAACTCCGCTCCATCATCGACCGGATCATCCGGGTTCGCGACGAAGTGCGCGATCTCAACCGGGATATCCGCGAAATTTATCTGGAGGCGAAAAACTCCGGTTACGACAAGACCGCCCTTGGCAAGGTCGTGTCCTACATAGAGAAACGCACTGCGGACTCCGCCAAGGTGGACGAGCAGGAAGCGTTCTTCGACCTCTACCTCAATGCGTACAGCGGCAAGTCTGGCACGGTCCGTGCTACGCGCGCGCATACACATGAGGCGAATTCGGACTCCGACGATGTCGCTACCTCCAGCGACACCCCGGAGGAACTCAGCTCGCCCGCCGGCGGCGAGACCGATGAAGTCCGGCACGAATCCAAGGACACGTCTGCCAGCGACGTTCCTCCCCTCAACCAGGCTGGCCAACTCCCGGATGGCGCGAATGCCTCCGGACCTTCTTCTGGGCAATCCTCTCCCGCTGGGGACACCACTCCTGGAACGGGAGAGGACGCCAAATCCCGAGACGTACGCACGGCCGGGAAGAGCGGCAAACGCAGCGGCGGAGATCGCTTGCCCCCATGTCCCCCAGATCCGCATCGCCTTGGTTCCTTCACACGCCGGGAACCATTGCCCGGCACGGGAAACATGGCGGTAAGCGACAGCGCCAGCACTGAAATTCAGAACGGGGGCCTTTCATGAACGGACGGCAGCTTCCTTCCCGCGAATACATGGCCATCAAGGCCGCGTGGCGCGACCTGATCGCAGCCGCCGGCGGCGTTGTGCGGGCAGCAGAGGCGACGCGGGGCAACGCCTCGCTGCTGTCCCGCTACGGCGCGCTGCATGAGCCGCTGTTCCCGCCGATCGATGTCGTGATGGATCTTGAGGCCGAAGTCGGCGAGCCGATCGTGACGCGCGTTCTCGCGGACATCGCCGGGCAATCGCTGGTCATCAAGGCCGAAGCCCGCCCCGCTACCAATTTCGTGAGGCACCTGGGCGAAGTCGGCTCTGACACGGGCGAAGTCCTCTCGACGTTCGCCGAGGCGATCACGGACGGCAAGGTCGACGAGACCGAAGCCAAGGCGCTGCTGGGCAAGGCCCGTGACGCACAGACATCCCTCGCAGCGCTGGAGACGGCCCTCGAGGAGCAACTCGACAACGTGACTTTGTTCAAGCGCGCCTGATCGGCGCCAGTAAACCGCGTCCATACGCTCGGGGGCGAGCGTCAGTTTTTTTGAGAAGAGCCGGAAGGCTCGGGGTTGGGCAGATGAACGACTCGCAACAGGCGTGGGCCGACAACTACGGCCGCAGGGAGAACATCCTGAACCTCTGGGCGCAGGGCTTCTCGAACGGGCAGATCGCCGAACAGTTGAACCTCGACACATCGTGCATTGATGGCGTCGTCATCCGCGCGCGCCGGGCTGGCGATGTTCGCGCGGCGCCGCACAATCCCTCACGCCGTTCCCACTCAGATCATTACGCCCGCGATCATGTCCTCGACGCTTGGGCGGAGGGCAAAAACCGCACGGAGATCGCCGAGGCGCTGAAGCTCGACGGCATCACGGTCCGCTGCATCATCGAAGGCGCCAGAGCCAAGGGCGACCCGCGCGCCGCGAAGCGTATCGAAGCGGTGGCGGTTGAACCGAAGGCGACGGGCGAGTTCCCAGCCGAAACCCGGTCGGTCTATTCGCTCGGCACATCCACCCATCACGCGCCTGCGGCGGTATCGGTCCGCTCGGTGTCGATCGGCAAGCCGGATGCGCTTCGGCCGGTCCGCGAAAGCGTCGAGCGCCAGGCCGCACGGAGGATCGACCTTACGGCCGCGCTCATGGGCGACCCAGACCCGAGCCGCTCGGCGCTTGGTCGCCCCATCCGTCCGGACGAATACGCCAGTCGCTCCGGCGAGGGGAAATACAGAGACCGCAGCGCCTTCGTTCACAGCGTCGATCGTGAATATTCACACGTCGGTATCAGCGCCAGCAAGCTCGCAAAGGTTCGCTATCGCGAGGAAGCGGCGCGACGCGGTCATTCGATCGGGCTGCCGGTCCGCAATCGCATCAACACACTGAGCGCCCCGCTGCATGGCGGGAAGGAGACGATCTGATGTGGAGGCTGAAGCATCGCTTGTTCGGCTGGCATTACGTAAGCATGCAGTTCGGCTGGTCGCATCACGTGCGCCGCGTCCTGACCGACGGGAATGGCGAGCCGTACGTCGTGATCTGCGGCGAGCATATTCCGCTCCGGTCTCCGGGCTACCGGACATGGCATCCGCTAACATTTTCAACGAACCAAATGACGCCCGATCGCAGCGGCAAAGTGACCGTCCTGCATGGCGGGAAGGAGGGGTGATGGCCTTTCGTCTCGGACAGAAAGTGGTCTGCATTTCCGAAAGCTACAGGCCCGAAAGCGCAGTTCGGCATGGCGAGGTCAAGAACCTCCCGCGCCTGAACCGCGTGTATACGGTAAGGGCAATCAAGCGGACCGGCCACATCTACCTTCGCGAGGTCCGAAACCCCCTTCAGATGTGGGAGGAAGGCCGCTCGGAATACGCGTTCCACCCCGCGAGGTTCCGCCCTGTGGTCGACAAGCAGACTGACATCTCCGTCTTCACGGCGCTGCTCTCGAAGCACGACCGGAAATCTAAGGTGCCGGCATGAACACCCGCACCCTACGCCCCCTAATTCAACGCGCAGCCGAACGACGTCTCGCGCGCCGTCCGGGCCCCTACAACAGACACGCCACACGCACCTACACCAACACCCAGATGGCTCTCCTCGCCTCTATCGAGGAAGACAAACGCATCGCACGGGAACGGAAGAAGATGGAGCGGATGGCGGGAAAGGTGGCGGCTCAATGACTGGATCGGACGAAGACATCGCGCGCCTCGTAAACACGACGCCCATCGACCCGGACTTACGGTCAAGTCTTTTCGAGTGTCTGAAGGCCATGTTTCGAGCGCATCGCTCGGCCGCCATGGTCGACGCCTCCAAGGTTGCCGCCGATTGCGGCTTGGCTTCGATCAAAGAGTCGCAGGAATTGGCTCGTAGGGGTCAGAGCGCTAGTGACTGCGGATTGAATGCCCGCGCGCGGGCTTCGGCAGCCATGGAAATTCAGCGGGGCATCCTGAAGCTTATGGAAGCCGACGCAGCATGACCTCCCTCTCCACCACAATGGGCAATAGCAAGGCTGCCTTGGCAGATCGCGGAAACGATCTCTACCAGAGCCCGCCTGAGGCTGTTCATGCCCTTTTGAGGGTGGAGTGCCTGCCGCCAGTGATTTGGGAACCAGCATGTGGCCCCGGCTCGATTGTGCGCGTGCTCAGAGCGGCAGGCCATACAGTCTATGCCACGGATCTCGTCGATTACAATTCGCCCGATCAGGATCAGCACGGCTGGGACTTTCTGCTCGAGCAGCAATTGCCGATCGGCGTGCAGGCCATCGTCACGAACCCGCCGTTCAAGAACGCCGCTGATTTCGTCGCGCATGGGCTCGATCTCTGCCCGAGGGTCTACATGCTGCTGCGGCTGGCGTTCATCGAGAGCGCGGCGCGGCGGGATATCCTCGACGGCGGCAAGCTGGCGCGCGTCTATCCCTTCATCAACCGCCTTCCGATGATGCAACGCGAAGGCTGGGACGGCCCCAAGGCATCGAGCGCGACACCGTTCGCCTGGTTCTGCTGGGACCGAGAGCATACCGGCCCCACGGTGCTGAGACGCATCGCATGGGAGCCGATCCAAGTAGCAGCGTAAAGACGATCACCAAGCGCCGAGCGGCGGCGGAGGGCAGGGGACATGAGCAGATGGTTCCGCTTCTATGATGGAGCGCTGGACGATCCAAAAGTGCAGGCGTTGCCGGCGGACCTCTTCAAGGTCTGGGTGAACCTGCTTTGCGTGGCCTCCAGAAACGAGGGACGTCTGCCTGTGGCTGATTTGCCCTTCATGCTGCGGATGTCGGCAGAAGCTGTGAACGTGGCTCTCAGCGGCCTCTCTGCGGCAGGGCTGCTCGATCGCGATGAAGACGGCGCCGCGCCGCACAATTGGGATGCGCGCCAGTTCAAATCCGACACGTCAAATGAGCGGGTGAAACAGCATCGGGAACGTAAAAGAAACACCACGAGTAACGATGGTGTAACGTTACATGAAACACCCCCAGAGACAGAAACAGATACAGAAGCAGAGAGAGGTTGCGCGCGCGCGACCAGGCTTCCTGAAAATTGGGAGCCGACCGATGCCCAGAGGGCTACGGCTATCGCGAGCGGAATCCCAGCCGATCGTCTGGACGGCGTGGTTTCGAAATTCAAGAACAACGCCTTCTCGGCGACTGGCCGGAAAGCCCTGAGCATGGACTGGGGCGCCAACTGGAGCACATGGGTCATCCGTGAGCGCGAAATGCACAGCTATCGACCCTCGATATACGTGCCGGTTGTTGGTACAGTCCCTAGTGTGGCGATCGGGGTGAAAGACCCTCGCTGGAAGTCGTGTGCTGACAGATGGGAGCGTGAGTACGGGAAGCCTCCGAAGCCAGTACCTTCATCGGCATTTCCAGAGGGAAGCAAACTTTTTCCAAGTGATTGGGAAGAAACCAGAATTTCATCTGCCGTAGCGGCGGCATAGGCGGAAAGGGCTGGGAACATGAAAGCGATGCGGAAGCAGAAGGCGGGTCCGGGCTTTGAGGGGCGCTTTGAGACGAGAGAGGTCCAGGTAGTTTCGCCGTACCGGCACCCTGAGACTGGAGCGCAGCAGATTGAGCGGGTGCAGAAGAACATCCGGCATGATGCACTCGAACATGCATTTGCCCGCCGGCAGATAGACGCGCAGCAGAAGGCAAATGGCGACTGGTTCCTCGAGCAGTGCGAGAATGCAACGCTAGGGGGTGCTCAAGCGATCGACTACAGCCGGGCCAAGGTGGACACGAGCTTCAAGCCATACGCCGTGCCGAATTCGGTTGTTGCCGCGATCGATGAGTTGACGAAGGTGAAGAAGGTTGTCGGCTCGGCGAACTATGATCTTCTTGTTGAGACGATCTTTCTCGGCCGCAAGTTCTCTGAGGTCGCATATGATCGATATGGGCCGTTCTTGACAGAATACGCGCGCCGCGATTCCGAGCTTTTTGTCGGCCGACTTTGGCGTGAGACCTTGGAAAAGCTCCGTGATGGACCGCCCAAGAAGATCGAGGCACCGAAGACAGGTGATGATTGGCGCGCGCGCCATGTAAATCTGAATGTTGGCGGAACGCTGTGACGCGCCAGAAACGACCCGGAAATACTCCTGCGGCCGATGTTGTCGCCGGTCGACTGACTAAGCAGCAGGTATTGGCTGGAGAGGCGTTTGCACACCTCTTCGCCGTGTCACATCTTGAGCGGCTAGCCCAGGATGTTCGGCTTGATCTGCGCAAGATGCTGGCTGAGGTCGCCGCAGAAGTCGGGCGTTTCGATTTCATTATCCTGAGAGAGGTCGCTGTTCACGGCCAATCAATCAAGCAGCTTGCCGTCAACCTGTACGGTCCGGCTGATGTTTCGCGCCGACGGCAGACGCTATCGCCGCGAACGCGGTTTGAAGTTCTCAAGCGGGATAACTTCACCTGCAGATATTGCGGCCGCCGTGCGCCTGAAGTTGTGCTCCATTGCGATCACATAGTCGCTTTCATCCGAGGAGGTGATGATGCTGCGTCGAACCTCGTAACCGCCTGCGAGGATTGTAATATGGGCAAGAGCGACGTTCCTCTGGATGGGGAGCCCCACAAGCGTCCAGCCGCGCGCGGTTCACGAAAGGGCTGCCTTGGGGCGTTATCTTGCTAGGCGCTATCGGGACGCGTTGATGGTAGTCGATGTAGTTATCTGCGAGAAAGCTGTTGCAAGTGGTGTTGACAAGTTCCTTGCCGCTTGACGTGTGAGGCAAATCAGTGCGTATGTAGATTATCCAATCTCTCGCCCCGGAGCCCTATTAGGCTGACCGGGGCGATTTCATTTAGGCCGTCCTTCGGGGCGGCTTTTTCATGTCAGGAGACAGACATGTTCCCGATGATCATTGCCCTTCTTCTCGCCACCACGATCGGCACGAGCGTGAAGTTCGATGCCAAGCCCTGCCAGGCAAAGCCCTCGGCTGGCTGCTCGCATCCGGCGTTCAAGTGACGATGGATGGCCGACAAGGTCATCAGCCTTCGCGGCGATCCCATCCCTGAAGGCCAAGGCCTTCCGGTCAATGAGGATTGCGTCCGGGTTCTGAAAGAGCTTCTGGAGCGTGCCGAGGCTGGCGATCTCGTCGGTATGGCCTATGTGGCCGCCCATCATGACGATACGCTTTCGAGTTTCATGATCGGAAACGTCGTCAGCTATGCGATCCTTGGCGGGCTGTTCTCGCTGACATCGCAGATGCGTGAAGACATCAAGGATGCCGAGGACGGCTTTATCGAATGATCGAGCCTCCTTTCCCTGTGTCCTGCCGATGCGGCAAGATCCAGAACGTATGTGCAATACGAATTACAAAGTGCAGATGCGGAAAGCAGATAAGCCGGGAGACGGTCGACGCTGCTTTCCTCAATGCACAGATGGACATGAGGCCTGGCCTTCTGCTCCCTGACCATGATGTGCACAAGGCTATGATCGACAGGGTGTTCCGTGGAGCAAAGTCCTTACCCCTTCATAGCCGTCGCACTGATAGCCGCCTTATGGATGGCTGCTGATGCACACCTTCAGGCACGGAAAGACCGAACGCCTAAGAGGTAGGGCAGGCGTCAAGCAGCGCATTCGCAGGCTGCAGGCCGAGCCCCTATGCAGGGACTGCAAGGCCAAGGGCCGCATCATCGCAGCGACTGTGCCTGACCACATCATACCCTTGGATAAGGGCGGCACAGACACGGACGATAACATACGCTGCCTCTGCCAGCCCTGCCATGTGGTGCGTACGGCTGAGCAGTTCGGCTTCAGGGTCAAGCAGACCATAGGTCTAGATGGATGGCCGATCGATCAAGATCTGTGATGGGTGGGGGGTGGTCCAATCTCTGGAGCCGCCCAACGGGACACCGTCGAGGAACGTAAAAAGCATAAAGCGTAACAATTTCGGTTTTTTGGGAAGGTTCGAGGAGTGGGCACGAGAGGTCGCAAGTCTCTGGCATCAATGGAAGTTATGGTTCCTGCGAAGCTTGAGACGGTCGTGCGGCAAGCGCCGCCTCATCACCTCACCGACGAAGAGGTCGAGGTGTGGCGCGCGGTCGTCGATTCCGAACCGGCTGACTGGTTCACCCCGGCCAATTCTCCGATGCTCGCCCAGTACTGCCGGCACGTCGTTCATAGCCATCGAATCGCGTCTCTCATCGAGCGCGCGACGGGCGACCCGGATCTCAAGATCACGGCCTACGACCGCCTTCTGAAAATCCAAGAGAGGGAGAGCCGCTGCATCGCATCACTCGCGACGAAGATGCGCATCTCCCAGCAGGCGACGACAAACCATCGTGGCAACAAAAAGCCGTCAGCCTCGTCGAAGCCCTGGGAAGAGTAGGGCCAAGAAGGATACCCGCGGCCAGCGGAACATACGCTGGATCCAGACACACTGCCGCATTCCCGAAGGTCGGGACGTGGGTAAGCCGGTCAAGCTTCGTGACTGGCAGAAGCGCGTTATCTGCGCGATTTACGACAACCCGAAGGGCACGCGCCGCGCCATCATTTCGTTCGGCCGCAAGAACGCCAAGACGACGCTGTCGGCATTCCTGCTGCTGCTTCACACAGTCGGCCCGGAGGCGGTCCCGAACTCGCAGTTGAACAGCGCGGCGCAGTCGAAAGACCAGGCCGCGATCCTGTTCAATCTGGCGGCCAAGGTCGTCCGGCTCTCGCCGACCCTGCAGGCCTATGTCGTCATCCGCGACACGGTGAAGGAGCTTTTCTGTCCCGAGCTTGGGACTAAGTACAAGGCGCTGTCGGCAGACGCCACGACGGCCTACGGGCTTTCGCCGCGGTTCATCGTTCACGACGAGCTCGGCCAGGTGAAGGGGCCGCGGTCGCAGCTTTACGATGCGCTTGAGACCGCGGTCGGCGCGCACGATCAGCCACTGTCTATCGTGATCTCGACGCAAGCGCCTACCGATGCGGATCTGCTCTCAGTCCTGATCGATGACGCCAAGGCCGGCAACGACCCGCGCGTTGTGCTGCTGCTTTACACGGCCGAGATGGACATAGACCCCTTCTCCGAGAAGGCGATCAAGCAGGCAAACCCAGCGTTCGGTGACTTCCTGAACGCGGTCGAGGTCAAGGCTATGGCCGAAGACGCGCGGCGCATGCCGTCGCGTGAGGCCGAATACCGGAACCTCGTCCTCAATCAGCGCGTCGAGATGAACTCTCCGTTCGTCTCGCGGGCGCTGTGGCTATCTTGCGGAGCCGCCCCTAAGTCACTGAAGGGATTGGCCGTCTATGGCGGCCTCGACCTGTCGGAGGTGAGCGACCTGACCGCGCTTGTGCTGGGTGGGTTGTCCGATTCGGTCTGGCAGATCGAGCCGACATTCTGGCTGCCAGGCGAAGGCATCGTCGAAAAGTCACGTACAGACCGGACGCAATATGACGTCTGGGCAAAACAGGGGCATCTGGTCGCGATCGAGGGTGCCAAGTCGATCGAATATCAGTACGTCGCAGAGCATCTTTGGATGCTCTTTAACGAACTCGATATGCGGAAGGTCGCGTTCGATCGGTGGAATTTCAGGCACCTGAAGCCGTGGCTCTATCGCGCTGGGTTCTCTGAGGCGCAGGTCGAATTTCTCTTCGTGGAATTCGGGCAGGGCTTCCAGTCCATGTCGCCCGCTCTGCGCGAGCTTGAAAGCGACATTCTGAACGGGAAGGTCGCGCACGGAAATCATCCGGTCTTGACGATGTGCGCGGCGAACGCAGTCGTGCAGTCGGACCCGGCAGGTAACCGAAAGCTGACCAAGGAAAAAAGCCGAGGTCGGATCGACGGAATGGTGGCGCTCGCAATGATGCGTGGCGCGGCCGGCACAGACCTTGAGGAAGCCCCGGCGATTAGCCCGTGGGACGATCCAAACTTTAGCCTGGTGGGTTGATGAAGGTTCTCGGATTCGACATCACGAAGGCGTCGGAAAAGCGCGCTTCACCGGAAGACCAGGCCGTCCCGGTCAGTGCGGAAAACTTCCTCGCGTTCTTTGGCGTGTCGTCGGCGAACCTGCCGAACATTACAATCGACACGGCGATGACCGTCCCGGCTTTTGCGGACGCTGTCGACTTCCTGTCCGCGTGCCTGGCGAGCCTTCCGCTCAATGCCTTTCGGGTAACCGATAACGGAGCCGAGCGCATCAGGGGCGGCGTTAACGCTATCCTGAACGAGGCGCCGAACGACGAGTGGACGTCATTCGGGTGGCGTAAATACTACTGGCAGCAGGTCTTCACCGGCGGGCGCGGCCTGTCCTGGCTGGAATGGTCGGGCAATACGCTCGCCAACATCTGGCCGATGGACCCGAGCGCGACGACGGTCAAGTTCCGGATGGGCCGCAAGGTCTATGAACTCTACGGTCGGGAGTATCCCGCCGACGAAGTTATCGACGTTCCGTTCTATCTCAAGCGGGACATGATCTCGGTCGACAGTCCGCTGCGCCGCGGCGCGAAGGCGCTGCAGCTCGCGATTGCCATGAATGATTATGCATCGGCATTCTTCGCCGGCGGCGGCGTTCCGCCTCTCGCGCTTAAGGGTCCGCTGCCTGCTGGCCCCGACGCAATCAAGCGCGCACAGTCGGACATCAAGCGATCAATCGACGCGGCGAAGAACAAAGCCGAGCCGGTGTTCCCGATCCCTGCCGGATACGATCTCACGCCGGTCGGCATCGACCCCGCCAAGGGGCAGATGATCGAGGCCCGGCTGTTCCAGATTCAGGAGATCGCGCGCCTGTTCGGGCTTCCGCCGGTGTTCCTGCAGGATCTTTCCAAGGGCACATTTTCGAACACCGAGCAGCAGGATCTTCACCTCGTCAAGCACACGATCGCGCAGTGGGCGAAGGCTTTCGAGGAAGAGATCAACCTAAAGATATTTGGGCGCCGCTCGCGCGGGGGCCGGTTCGCCGAACACAACCTCGACGGCCTGATGCGCGGCGACTTCAAGTCCCGCATCGAGGGCATTGTCCGCGCCGTGCAGGGCGGCCTGCTCGAGCCAAACCGCGGCCGCGATCTGATGAACTGGCCGAAGCATTCCAACCCGATGGCGGATGACCTGTTTATGCAGGGCGCCACCGTTCCCCTCGGCACGACGCCGACAGCAACCGACAGCGGGACGCCGCAGTCGGACGAAGACGGAGAAGGCGATGAGCCTGGAGAAACGGACGCTGACGCGACCGCTTGATGTGCGCGCGGCCGGGGATTCCGGCAAGAAGGTCGGCGGCTATGCCGCGGTCTTCAACAGCGAGGCAGACATCGGCGGATATTTCCGGGAAGTCATTGCGCCCGGCGCCTTCAAGGAGGCGATCAAGCAGGACGTCCGCGCGCTCATCGATCACGATTCCGGCCGGGTGATTGGCCGCACGTCTGCCGGCACACTTCGGCTTTCCGAGGATGCGATCGGGCTCGCGATTGAAATCGATCTTCCCGACACGTCCGACGGGCGCGATCTCGCGATCTCGATCGAGCGCGGCGACATCTCGGGCATGTCGTTTGGCTTCGTCGTTACGAAACAGAGTTGGGATGAAACCGTCGACCCGCCGACGCGCACGATCGAGGCGCTCGATTTGCGCGAGGTGAGCGTCGTGGCGTTCCCCGCCTATGACGATACGTCGATTGCGCTGCGCTGCCTCGAGGACACCCGCAAGGAGCGCCGCCAAACCAATTTCAACGCGGCGGCCAAACGGCTCCGCATGAAAGCCGACCTGGACCTGAAGGTTCGGAGTAAAGCCTAGGCTCCCGCCGAGGCCCAAATTTCCTCAATCAATAGGAGATGAACCGATGAGCAATCGGATCAAGGAACTGCGGGAGAAGCAGGCGAAGATCGTCGCCGAAGCCCGCGAACGCAACGACCTGATTACCGCTTCGACGGACGAGGCCCGCACCAAGGAACTCGAAGCCGCGCACGACACGGCGATGGCGGAATACGATCGGCTCGACAAGCAGATCGAGCGCGAAGAGCGCGTCGCTGAACTCGAGAAACGTGCGGAAGATCAGCGCAAGCAGCGCCGACCGATCCAGCCCGACACTGAAGCCCGCGGCGCCGGGGACGAAGACGGCAAGCTGGAATACCGCGAAGTCTTTCACAAGTTCTTCCGTGTCGGAGGTGATCCGGGTGAACTTTCCTCGGAGGAGCGCGCCATTCTTCGGCGCGGTGTTCTCCGCGAGGAAGAGCTTCGCATGCAGACCACGACGGGCGGTTCCGGCACGGCCGGCGGCTATACGGTTCCGATCGAGCTCTCCAATCAGATCGTCAAGACGATGAAGGATTGGGGCCCGATGTATGACGAGGACATCTGCACCTCGCTCAACACGTCGTCGGGCAACCAGATCAATATCCCGACGGTCGACGACACGGCCGTGGTCGCTGTGAAGCATACCGAAGGAACGGCCCTGACGGACGACGGCGGCTCTGATGCCGCCTTCGGCCAGAAGCGCCTCGACGCCTACGTCTATGACACCGAGTTCGTGAAGTTCTCGATGGAGCTGGCGCAGGATTCGATCTTCAACTTCGAAACGCTGCTCGGCTCGCTGCTCGGCGAACGCCTTGCACGCATCGCGAACAAGGAGTTGACGACCGGCGACGGCACGGGCGATCCAAACGGTGTCGTGACGGCTTCTTCGCTCGGCAAGACCGCTGTCGCCACGGCCGCGATCACGGGCGACGAGATCATCGATCTGCTGCATTCGGTCAACTCGGCATATCGCCGTTCGCCGAAGGCTCGCTTCATGTTCTCCGACACGACGCTGGCGGCGATCCGCAAACTGAAGGACGGCCAGGGCAACTACCTTTGGCAGATGGGCGATGTAACGACCGGCCAGCCCGGCACGCTGCTCGGTTATCGCTACAGCATCAACGACGACATGGCGTCCCTTGGCGCCGCGGCGAAGGTCATGCTGTTCGGTGACTTCAGCAAGTACTTCGTCCGTAAGGTCGGCTCGCCTGTCATCGGCGTTCTTCGCGAACGCTTCTGGCCGGATCTCGGCATTGCCGGCCTGATCCGTTTCGACGGCGAGCTCGGCGACACGGCCGCTGTGAAACACCTCATCACGGCCGCTTCGTAAGCGGCTGGAGATTGAACCAAGAGCGGGCGGCTTCGGCCGCCCGTTTCATTTCCAGGAGAGTGCGATGAAGATCAGAATGCTCGTTTCGATTTCCGGTATGGATTTCGCGCTTTCTCCCGGTGATGAAACCGAACGATTTTCGCAGGCCGAATGTGTTCGCATGATCGAGAATGGAAGCGCTGTGCCGGTCTCTGCGCCGAAGGTTGAGAAAGCCGTCGATCCAGATCCGGAAGAGGTCCGCGAGGACAAGCCCGTGAAGGGCAAGCGCCGCTGATGTGGTATCCGGCAACCGTCTCCACGGCTCCCGTTCAGGAGCCTGTTTCGCTGCTGCAGGCGCAGCAGCAGTGCGGCGTGCAGCCGGAAGAAACATATCACACCGACACGCTGACGCGCCTCATTAAGGCCGCGCGTGTTTACGCCGAGAATTACTGCGGCATCTGCTTCGCGGTGCAGACGCTCGATGTGAAATGCGACAGCTTCTGCGACTTCGAAGTGTTCCCGGAATCTCCTGTCGCGGCCGATGAGGTCACAATCGAATACGTCGACACTGATGGCGTCGCGCAGACCTTGGCCGACACGGTCTACGAGGTGCGCGCCGACGGCCTCGATGTGGCGATCGTGCTCAAATATGGCCAGTCCTGGCCGTCGATCCAGCAGGGTTCGCGAATCGTTGTGACGGTTCAGGCGGGGTTTGCTGATGATGCGTTCCCGGAAGACGCGCGGCACGCCATGCTGCTGCACATCGCCGACAATTTCAATCAGCGCGAGCCCGTGAAAGCGGGCGACATGACGTCCATCGACGCGATGCTCTTCAACTACCGCCGGATGCGCCCGTGAAAGCCTCCGGCCGAAACCGGCAGATCATCGTCGAGCGCGCTGTCGAGATCGGCCGCAACGACTTGAACGAGCCGGAGCATCGTTGGAACCAGATCGGCCGTCCACTGGCGTCCTATCGTCCCGCGACTGCGCGCGAGACGCTCGCTTCCGCCGAGGTCGGCGCCACGATGACCGATGTGTTCGAGGTGGTCTGGTCGCCGCTCATGGCGCGCGTGACCCCGAAAGACCGCATCCTGTTTAACGAACGTGTTTACGACATCTCGCGGGTCGAAGAAATCGGCCGGTGTGAGGGTGTCCGATTTGAAGCCACGGCACGCGCCGACGAAGGCACCCCCTAACGAGGAGAATTCATCATGGCTGACTTGAGCGTAACCGCGGCGAACGTGGTTCCGGGTGCTGACGCACGTACGGTTCAGGGTGTCGCGGGCGAGACGATCACGGCCGGCATGGCTGTGTATCTGGCTTCCGCGACGGGGCTCTGGATGAAGGCCGATGCGGACCATGCGACGGCTGAAGCGCAGGTTGCGCAGGGCATCGCCCTGACGGGCTCGTCGCTCAATCAGCCGATTGTTGTCCAAAAGACGGGCGACATCACGATCGGCGCGACGCTCACGGCCGGCACTGCCTATTACCTCTCCGGCCTGACGGCGGGCGGTCTCTGTCCGGTTGCCGACGTCGGCACAGGTGAGCGCGTCGTTCAGATCGGTCTCGCCAAATCGACGACCGTCCTGACGATCGACATCCAGAACCCCGGCGTCGTTATCCCGGCCTGATGAAAACCGTCGTCAAGACAGAGGGCTTTGCCGAACTCGACAAAGCCCTCGGAGATTTGACGAAGGCGACGGCACGCAACGTTCTTCGGCGCACACTCGTGATCGCCGGAGAGCCGATTGCCGCGAAAGCGCGCGCGCTGGCTCCGGACGACCCGGACGGCCCGGCCAAAGACCTGAAGGGCTCTATCAAGGTCTCTCCGAAGATCAAGAACACGACGGGCAATGCGGAATATTCTGCGGTGCTGCGGTCGGGTGGATCGAAGCAAGAGGCCGGGTCCGCGATGCGCACGGCGCGGCGCCAGGCAAAGAAGCAGGAAAGCTTCGCCGAGATGCATGTCGGCCCTGAGCGTGGTCGCAACTCAAAGATCGGCGCGCTGCAGGAATTCGGCACGGCGCATCATTCGCCTCAGCCCTTCATGCGACCCGCGTGGGATGCGCACAAGGAAGAGGTTCTCGACATCGTCGGGCAGGTTCTCGGCGACGAAATCGCCAAGGCCGTGGCGCGCGCGGCTAAGAAGAAATTGAAGGGCAGGTAGGGGGATGGAGGAAGATCTCGTCCATTTCCTCTCGACCAATTCCGGGGTGCTGGCAGAAGTCTCGACGCGCGTCTATTGGGCGACCCGTCCGCAGTCTTCGCAGCTTCCATCCATGACGCTCCAGCGGATCAGCGACGTTCCGGTCTCTGACGAGTGCGGCGCGAACAACCTGACCGAGACGCGCGTGCAGGTCGATTGCTGGGCTGCGAGCGGACTGGCGGCGCTCAAGGCTGCGCGCGCCGTTGAGGCCGCCTTGTCCGGACGCGCCTTCACGCATCGAAACACCAAGTTCGTCGGCTGCTACATCGATGGCGGCCGCGATTCAGTAGAGGCCGGCCCGACTTCGGGCAGCGTAATCCATCGGACGCGCATCGACGTCCAGATCTTGCACAAGGAGATTTGATCATGGCGGCAGGCACAGGTCGGGAGCAAGTGCTCCGATGGGGCAGCACTAAGCTATGCGGCACCGAGAAGACCATCTCATTCAATGGCGAAAACATCGACATCTCGGACGAGTGCTCTAGCGGCTGGCAGAAGCTGCTTAATGCTAGCGGCCAGGACAGCGTTGAGATGACCTTGACCGGTATCGACAAAGACGACGTCCTCGTCGCCGCTTGGTTTAGCGGGAACCGCATTGAGGATATGGATTGGACCCGCATTACGGGCTCTGTCATTGCGGGTGAGTTCCGTTTGTCGGCCCTCTCGACCAATGCACCGTTCAACGGTGCTTCCACCTTCGAGGCGACGTTCTCCTCGTCTGGTGAAATCACCTTCACGCCGGCTTGACTATGAGCGTTTTCGCAGACGTCACACTGTCCTTCGGCGGGACTGACTATGTCATCCCGGCGAAGAAGGTCATGGGCGCGATCCATCGGATCGAGGATGTCATCACGATCTCGGAACTCTATGCGGCGAGCGCAAAGCAGAACCTGAAGTTCAGCGTGATCGCCCGTGCCTACGGCGAAGCGCTTCGTTACGCAGGCGCCGTGATCGAGGATGAAGAGGTCTATGCCGGCATGTTCGCCGGTGAAGCCTCGGCCCAGAACATCACGTCGGCCGTGCATGGTCTTCTCGCGATGATGATCCCGCCGACGGCGCGCGAGGAGTCGGCGAACGCCAAGCCGGGAAACGGCGCAAAGCCGAAGGCCGCTGCGCCTTCGTCGCGGAAGCGTTCAAGGTAGTCGTTGGAATCTGGGGCTGGAAGCCGAAAGACTTCTGGAAGCTTCACCCTACCGAGTTCCATTGGCTCTGCGACGCAAAGCGCCCGCAGAAGACCTACGCCGGCGGTATGACCGAGAGCGAAGTCGCCGACATCTGGGAACGCACACTAGCGCTTGAGGACTGAAGTATGAGCCAGGCCGTGATCGGATCTCTGCGCGTCACCCTCGGGCTCGACTCCGCGCAGTTTCAGGACGGCATCGCGTCGGCCCAGAAGGGCTTGCAGAACTTCGAAGCCGTTGCCGGAAAGGCCGTGAAGGCTGCGGCTGCGGCGGCCGCCGTTGCGGCTGCTGCGATCGGCACGGCGTTCGCTGTCGGTGTCACGCAGGCGGTGAAGCGTGTCGAGCAGATGGAGGCTTCGGCCCGGCGTCTGGACAAGGCGCTGCAGAACACCGGCAACGCGGCGAACACAAGCTCGAAAGAGGTCGGCGCGTGGGCCGAGGATCTCGAGCGCCGCACCGGGCGCGCCGCGCAGGAGGTCATGGACATCGGCGCCAATTTGGCGACGTTCGGCTTTGGCGAAAAGACCTTCACGCGCGCGATCGAACTTGCGAACGATATGGCCGCAGCATGGGGCGGCGACCTGAAGCAGAACATGGAAGGCCTCGCGCGCGCGCTCGCGGACCCGGAGAAGGGTCTGGCGATGCTGTCGCAGCGCGGCATCACCTTCACGGAAGAAGGTAAGAAGATGGCCGTGGAGCTCGCCAAGAATGGCGAGTTGATCAAGGCGCAGGCCGTCCTGATGGGCGAGCTTGAGGCGCAGGTGAAGGGCGTCGCGGAGGAGGGCTATCAAGGCCTCGCGAAGTCCCTGGGCAATCTGAACATGTCCTATGAGGGCTTCTTCGACACGGTCGCCGCGGGCTCTCGAATTCAGGATGTTCTGTCGGCCGGCGCTCGTGCGCTGACAGGTGTGTTCGATGGCCTGAAGAAGCAGGCCGAATTGCTCGCGCCGGCACTGCGCCGCATCTCCGACAGCCTGGTTCAGATACTCACGAACCAGGACAATATTGACACCTTCGTCAATGCGCTCGTGACCGGCTTTCAGTCGATCGTGAACGGCGCGATGCACGTGTCGCGGATTGTGCAGCAGCTCGTTGAAGAATTCCGGGCCTGGGGCACGTTCCTGGCGTCGACCAAACCGCTCGGCGAGGGCTGGACCGAATTGCAGACGACGCTCGACGGGATCGTGCAGCGTTCCGAGGCCGCCAAGGCCAGCATCAAATCGTTCTGGGATACGGCGGCGCTGTCCGCTGGTCTCGGCTCCGACTTCGGGCGCGGCTGGACCGCGGGCAATGACAACGAGAAGCCCGAGCAGACCGCGTTCGGTGAAGGCAGCCCGGCGGGCCTGACCGAAAAGGAGCAGGCCAAGATCGAGCGCGAGCGCGAGATGCTGGACGCCAAGATCCAGCGTCTTCGCGAAAGCCTGATGACCGAGCAGGAAATCGAGGACGCGGTCTATCAGGAGCGTCTCGAAAAGCTGGCCGAGTTCGAAGAAGCGCGCGGCGGCATGCTGGCGGATTCCGCCGAGCTCCGCGCCAAGATCGAGGCCGATTACAACGACCGTGTCGCGCGCCTGCAGGAACAGCGGCTCAATGACTTCGCCTCGACGATGGGGTCGGCCGGATCGATCATCGAGAGCCTGACCAAGATCATGGGCAAGGAAGGCGACAAGCAGTTCGGCATCGTCAAGGCGCTGTCGCTCGCGGAAGCCCTGATCAACGTCTATACGGGCATCACGGCGGCGATGCGGTTGCCGTTCCCGGCGAACATGGCGGCGGCCGCACAGGTCGCCGCTCAGGGCTTTGCGACGATCGCCAGCATGAAATCCGTCAGCAAGGGCGGATCTTCGTCCGGCGGCGGCGGTGGATCGGCTGCGAGCGCGGCGGCGCCGGCTGCTGCGGCGGCGCCGGCTGGCCCGAACGCCGGGCAGTCCATGACCGTCGGTTTCCAAGGTGATTATTTCACCACGCAGAACACCGAGAAGCTTGCGAAAGACCTGCTGCAGTATCAGCGGGACGGCGGTTCGATCATCTGGAAAGCGGCCTGATGCTCGTCATTTCCCCGGCTCTTGCGCTGACGCTTGTCGACAGCCTCGACGCGGACAATCCGATCATCGGCTGGCACAATCTCGTGACGCTTGCGGGCGTGACGGCCGATGACGAGGATGCGGATTATCCGGCGACCAACCTCGCCAATCCGTCGACCAATTTGCGCTGGCAGAGCGACACGACGGACGAGCAATATCTGACGTTCGATGTCACGACGCTCGACGAGGTCGATTATGTCGGCGTGGCGCGTCACAACTGGGGCTCCACGGGCATCACGGTCTCGGTCGAATATCCCGACCCGGACAATCCCGGCGACTGGCTGGAGCTTGTCCCCGAGTTCATGCCGGGCAATGACGATCCTCTGCTGATGCGGTTCGTCCCGACATTCCTGTCGAGCATCCGCATCCGGCTCCAGCCTGACGCGGTCGAGCCGCGCGCCGCGGTCGTCTATATCGGCGCTCTGCTGGTCATGCAGCGGAAGGTCTATGTCGGGATCACCCCGATCACGATGGGCCGCGCGTTCCGTACGATCGACGGCTTCTCCGAAGGCGGGGATTATCTCGGCTCGGTCCTGCTGTCCGAATCCCGCGCGATGCGCCTGCCGTTCGCGAACCTCACGCCCGCGTGGGTGCGCGAGACGCTCGATCCCTTCCTGCAAGTCTGCAAAACGACGCCGGTCTTTGTGGCCTGGCGCCCGGACGAATATCCCGATGAAGTCGGCTTTGCCATTACACGCAACACGCCGCAGCCGAGCAACCAGAGAAACAACGGTATGATGTCGATCGAGTTCGAATTCGGCGGCGTGGCCTGATGGTTTCGCGGGTTTGCTATGTCGAGGTCGACGTCCCTTACTGCGCGCTGGTCTATGGCAATTCGCCCTGCACGGCGACGCTTACCGGGCCCGATCCGACCGGCACGATCAAGTGCTTCAACACCCCTGCGACATGTCAGGACCGCGAGAACTACGACGAGACGATCGTCACGCTGCGCTTCTCGGAAGACAGCGAGCATTATCCGAAGGACATCATCGACGCGATCCCGGCGATCGAAAACGTCAGCTTTACCCCGGCGGTGATCTCGCTCGGCGAGAACCTTGGGCAGCGAGCGACGCTCGCGGTCACGTTCCGCGACCTTCGGCACTCAGACACCGGGCCGGGCTTCGACAAATATCTGGCCGACCGTGCCTACGATCCGTTCAGGACCGGAACCTTCTGGGGCAAGTTCCGCGCGCGCCAGCCGTTCCTCCGGGGGCGCAAGATCCGGCTGATCCGCGGCGATCTCGGCCAGGCTCTCATCGACATGGAGACCCGGCACTTCATCATCGAAAGCACGGAAGGTCTTTCGCCCCAAGGCACCTTCACGATCATTGCCAAAGACGTGCTGAAGATGGCCGACGGCGACCGCGCGCAGGCGCCGCGCCTGTCGCAGGGCTTCATCGTCGCGGACATCAACAGCAGCGTGACCGCAGCGACCCTGTCTCCGACTGGCATCGGAAATTCGGAATATCCCGACTCCGGTCTGGTGGCGATCGGCGGCACGGAAATCTGCTCCTTCACGCGCTTGGGCGACGCGCTCACCCTGACGCGAGGCCAGCAGGGAACAGTCGCCGCGGCGCACAAGGCGCAAGACCGCGTGCAGCTTTGCCTGCAATACACGTCCGAAGATCCCGCCGACATCATCTCCGACCTGTTCCAGACCTATGCGGAGATGCCTGCCGATTATATCCCGCTTGCGGCATGGCAGACCGAGACCTCGGCCTTCCTGCGGCGCGTCTATACGGCGGTGATCCCGGAGCCGACGAGCGTCAACACGCTGGTGTCAGAACTCGTGCAGCAATGCGGCCTGGCCGTGTTCTGGGATGAGAATGCCGAACTCGTGCGCCTTCAGGTGCTGCGTCAGATTTCGACGGATGCCGCAGTGTTCGACCGCGACAACACCATCTCCGAATCCTACAAGATGCAGGAGCAGCCGGAGAAACGCATCTCCCGCATCCAGACCTATTTCGGCCAGATCAACCCGCTGAAAAAGGTCGACGACCCGGACAATTATCGCTCCTCGTGCCTGACCGTCGACACCGAAGCCGAGGCTGATTACGGGACGCCGGCGATCAAGCGCATCTATGCCCGCTGGATTCCGGCTCTGGGCCGCACGGTCGCCGAGCGCGTCAACGACATCCAGCTCGGCCGCTTCCGCGATGCGCCTCGGCGCTTCAACCTCGCGCAGTTCCGTCAGCAAGGGGGCATCGTCCCCGTTCTCGGACAGGGCTACCAGATCAAGGCGCAGCCCCTCCAGACGGCAACGGGCGAAGAAGACATCGTCCCCATCCAGATCACGCGCCTGAACCCTGGTGACGCGCTCTACGAGATCGAAGCCGAGGAAATGCGCTTCGTCTCCTTCGACGATGGCGACCTCTCGAGCCGCGTGATCATCGCGGTCGCCGACACGTTCAACATCAACTTCCGCTCTGCGCACGATCTTCTCTACCCGACGCCGGTGGATGGCGATGCCGTCACCTTCATAATCGAGAGCGGCGTCCGGGTCGGGTCGACATCGACAGGCACTCCGGCCTTTACCGTCGGCACATGGCCGACCCGCACGCATAACGCGACGCGCTCAAGCGCAAGCCCTGTACTGACGGGAATTCCCGTCGACACGCTCGGGCTGGCGCCGGGAATGTTTGTTGCCGGCACGGGGCTTCAGGCGAACAGCAAGATCCTGACGGTCGACAGTTCGACGCAGATCACGCTGGACAAGAACGCGGTCTCATCGGGCACATCGTCGATCACGATCGATACGGTGATCCTGAACCTGATCATCCGGGGCGGCATTCACGGCAAGGGCGGCGCTGGCGGTCGGGGTCAGTCCGCGCCGGGCGCTACCGATCAGCAACCGGGTCAGGCTGGTGGTCTCGCGCTTTACTCCCGTCGAAGGGTGAACCTGCAGCTTGATTCCGGGAAGATCTGGAGCGGCGGCGGCGGCGGCGCAGGCGCCAGATATCACGGTGCCGGTGGCGGCGCTGGCTATGACGGGGGTGCAGGCGGCGCTTCCGGGGGCAATGGGGCCGGGCAGGCAGGGTCGACGACAAGCGGCGGCGCGGGTGCCTCCGGTGGCTTTGCCGGCCCGCAGGGCGCGGGCGCCGGTGGCGGGCCCGGCCTTCCAGGCTTGGAGGCCTTTGGATCATACGCGGACGGCAGCGGGTATCGATCTCCCGGCGTTGCAGGCACAGCGATCGACGGCGTCTCCTATCTGCTCATCACAGGCTCCGGCGATCGCCGTGGCCCAGAGATCAACTAATCTCGTAACGACAATCTGACATTCGAGGGATTTCATGGCGCTTGCTCGATACCAGGGCACGGTGACGGACGAGTCCGGCAATGTTGTGCCGCTCGCTTCGGTCGAAGTGCGCCGCGAGATCTTCGGGTCTCCGCTCGCGGCCCTGAAGGCAGACCGGGACGGTGTCACTCCGCTCTCCAATCCCATGACCGCCGACGAGAACGGCTTCTTCGCCTTCCATGTCATCGGCGGGGCGTATCGCATCGAAGCCAGCAAGGTCATCGGGGGCGATCTCTGGGAGGCTCCGACGCTGCGCTATGTGGCGCTCGGACTCGGCGCCGAGAGCGACCAGATCCCGACATCTCAGGGTGTCGATTTCCTGTGGTCGACAAGCACGGATTCATCCGATCCCGGTGCCGGGTATCTCAAGATCAACAATGCTGCGCTGGCCTCGGCGACAACCCTCTATGTTTCCGAAAGCGACGCGAACGGGATCGACGTGTCCGCGCTGCTGGCGGTCTTCGACGACAGCACGACCACATCCGCGCGCGGCGTTCTGTTCGTCCGCAAGGTTGGCTCTCCCGAGACGTTCGCGGCCTATCAGATCACAAGCGCCGTTACAGACGGCGGTGATTTCGATAGCTGGACGATTTCGCATATCGCAAGCAACGGCACCCTCGATGCTGACGACGCGGTGCAAATCCAGTTCTGGCGCACAGGCGATAACGGCGCTGGCGGGGCCGACGGGTCGCCCGGCATCTCTGGAACCTCTGCCCTGACACGCGTTCGGGTCGTGGCTACGTCAAATGTCAGTATCGCGACGGCGCTCGAAAGCGGCGACACGCTGGACGGCGCGATGCTCGTGACAAACGATCTCGTGCTCCTGAGCGCGCAGACCGACCCCGAAGACAACGGCGTCTATGTCGTGCAGGGCTCCGGCGCCGCGGTCCGCCATTCCGATTTCGACGCCTATGACGATCTGCCGGGAACGTATTTCTCGGTGATGGAAGGTACGGCGAAAGAGGACACGCTCTGGCGCTGCTCCAGCGACCGAGGCGGTACGATCGGCACGGACCCGGTTGTGATTTCGGAGTTTGTTGGCGGGGGTGGCGGCGTTATGCCCGCCGGAACGATCAAGGGCAGCATATCAGGCGGAAGCCCGGAAGACCTGACGGCGGTGCAGGCTCGGACCATACTGAACACAGATCGGCCCCGCTTTCTCGTGCACAAGAACGGCACGAACCAGACTGGAATTGCGACAGCCACAGATACAAAGCTTACATGGGCGACTGAGGTATATGACGTCGGGTCTTATTTTGACCTTGGCAATAGCAGATGGACCCCCCCCGCCGGACCCATTCTTATAACCTGTGTCGTTCAATTCAGCGGAGGCGTGGTTGACCAAAGTACTTTCCAGGCACGTATTTATAAGAACGGGGCTTTTTATGCGGCGCCCGCGACCGGAAAAGCGTCCGGTACGGACTTCATAACCGCTGAATTCGCATTTCTGGAAGAAGCGAACGGAACGGATTATTACGAGATTTATGCGCGCGGAACGGGCACAGGAGACAAGACTGTCTCAGGTCTGGCTGTCTCTACGTTCTGGATGGGGGTTTCGCTATGAGGATGGCCGAGGGATTAATTGCGCTCGGCTTTATCCCCGACGTTGATTTCCGCTGCCGGGACGACGGCGATGGGCCATATATCGATGTGTGGCTGTCGGATAGGCCAAAGCCGGATTCTTTTGAAATACAATCGGCGCATCTACGTGCACATGCTGCTTCAAAGCGCTATCAGGTCGAAATCGCGGGGGTGCAGACCCCTGACGGCCCGATAATCCCAAGCGACAGAGAGAGCCAAGCCATGATCGCTGGAGCGCACGCCATGGCGCAGGCGGTGCCCGGTCAAGCGATCAAGTTCAAGACGAGAGACGGCTTTGTCGATCTCGACGCTGCCGGGATGAAGGCCGTTGCGATTGCGGTCGGGCGGCACGTGCAGGAATGCTTCGCGAAGGAAGCGGAGGCGCTCGCGGGGATTAGTTCCGGAGCAATCACGGACGCGGCAGGGATCGACACCCTGTTTGCTAAAGCTTTTCCAAATAACCGTTCGGGTTGAACGTGGTGTTGGCGCCGAAGAAGTCGGCATATTCCGCCATCACCCGGAATGAGTCGGGCCACTGTTCGAAAAAGCGTGAAACAGCGTGGTTTGGGCCGCCTCCTAGCGTATGGGCGATTCCCATATCCTCGACAACGCCGTCCTCAATCACAAGAACCTCGCCTCGCTCAAGCCGGTCCTTCAGCCACGTCATAACGGCAAAGGTGACTTCGCTGGTATGGGCGCTGTCCTCGATCACGAGGCACGGGCGTGGGAGTGCATCAAAAGCGACCGCGAAGGAATCCAGGTCCAGCGCATTTACTTGCATGAACGAGATGTTGTCGTCCTGCGGCATTGACGCCGGATCATGAAGGTCAATCGAAACAACCCGAGTATCGAGCCCGTACATTCGGCAAAGGTCGGCAAAAAACTGCGCGCTTCCCATCTGGTAGGCGCCGATTTCAAGGATCGTGGCGGGCTTCTTTTCCCAGATCAGCTTCATGTAGAGCGCAAGATCAATCGGGTTCTTGAGGCAGGGCGTTCCTCTGTAGGTGTAGTTCATGGTCCCGCGCTGATAGGCGGCCAAGAAATCCTTCGAGAAGGCGGTCCGAAAGGGTCGACCTTCAATAGATGGTTTCTTTTTAAAACTGAAAATCTCCATGCCGCGACCCTAACTGCAAGCGATCTCCCCAACAACTGAGTTTTTCATACATCACCGTCGCCTCGCGGCGATGGCGTTCAACCTCTAAACACCCCACCACATCGGAGACACTGCTTATGGCGTCGATCACGGCGAACGCTCCTGCTTGGTTCAAAGAGATCGAGCGCAAGAAGGGGCTTCACGAAGTCCACCACAAGAAGACCCTCTGGGACTGGCTCCGGTCGGACAAGCGCACGCTGGGCGACCCGTCGAAGCTGCCCTGGTGTGGCGATGCGGTCGACACTGCGATCCGGCTGACGCTCCCGAACGAGAAGACCCCAGCCAATCCGTATCTCGCGCGCAACTGGCTGAAGTGGGGCACGAAGACGAAACCCGTGCTCGGCGCGGTTCTGGTGTTCGATGGCGGAAAGCGGCCGCCTCCATCCGGGCATGTCGGCTTCTACGCCGGCGAGGACGCCACGCATTACCACGTTCTCGGCGGGAACCAGTCGAACGCGATCACCGTCATGCGTCTCGCGAAGTCGCGGCTGCTCGGCGCGCGCTGGCCGCTGACCGCGCCGCCTCCGAAAGTGCAGACAGTCATTACAGGCGCCGGCGGCGTATCCGTGTCTAAGAGCGAGGGCTGAAATGGTAGGCGCGGCCATCTTCTGGGGCTTGCTCCTCGCGCTCTTCGGGGCCTCCTGCTACGCGATCTGGTCGGGCTTCCTGCTCGCGGTTCTATTCTCGTGGCTGAGCATCGGTCTCGCCATGGTCGTGTTCGGCTTCTGGCAATCGTCGACCGCGCGCCTTGCAATCGAGGCTGAAGGCATCGGCCTCTTCATCATCCTGCCGGGCGCGCTGATTGCGTTCGTCAACTTCGTCGCGCTGTTCATTTATGCGGTCGTGAAGTGACCCAGAAACCCAAGGGGCCGTGCACGCACTGCTTCATCCCCGATCGATCGAAGTGGACGTCGCAATGCGCCTATCATTCGATCCTGCGGACGCAGGGCTGGACGAAAGAGCAGGTCGATAATCTGCGCGCGTCAGGCTCCGACAATCCCTGCGCGTTCGATGATTACGACGACCACATGGCCGAGCTTGCTGCGGACAGCAGGCGCTTCTGGTTCCGCTTCCTGCTCACTGTGGCCGCCATCATTGGTGTGATCGCTTACGCGATCTCCTGACCCGCGCCCGGCGGTCTCCGGGCAATCCTCTGAAACATCTGGAGATGCAATCGTGAACTCGAACATCGTTCATAACGTATTGAACTGGGCGATCATCGCCCTCGGCGCCGTGACTGGCGCGCTTCTCGCTTCTGGCTGCGTGGAAACGGCAACCGGCCTCGACTGCGCGGGATCGAGCATCAACCCGGCCTACACGGCTTGGGCGACTGCCGGCCTCGGAACTGTCAAGACGGTCATCAACGTCATCCGCGACGGCTTCACCGGCCTCTTCAAGACGCAGCCGCCCGTCGAATGATGTGCTGACGCTCAAGGCCCTCTTCACGACCGCCCTCCCGCTCGCGCTGAAGTTCCTTGCGAACGATCAGCGCGTGCGGAAAGGGGCCATTGCCGCCGTCGGCGTGCTAGCTCTTCTGGGCGCGTTCCTCGCCGGTCGAGAGGCCAAAGAGGACGAGTGGGACAGGTCGATCGCGGAAGAGAACATCGCGCGGCTTGAGCGTGAACTGAAGAACGAGCGCGAGATGGCCATACTCGCCGAAGCGCAGAACCGGCTCCGGGAGGCCATGCAGGCCGAACGAGACCGAAAGGTTCAGGACTATGCGGAAGCCCACCCGGATGGCCGTGATGCTGGTCGCGCTGCCACTGCTGATGACGTTCGGAGGCTGTGCGAGATCTCGCCATGTTGAAAGTCTCCCGATAGCCCCAGGCTATGCCACGGCTCAACCCGCTCCGGTCCCGCGTGTGGGCAAAGACCTTGGTGTGATCGCCGCACAGAACCGTGCGTGGGGCGAGGAGAACGCGAGGCGTCTCGGTGCGTTCTCAAAATGGTACGCGTGCTTGCGTGAAAGGATTTCCGGCGCCAATGGCGCGCCCGTATGCACGGAGACGATCCCGAAATGACAGAGCAGGTCGTCACGCTGACGAGCGAACAAGTGGAAGACATCGCGTCGAAGGCGGCTGCGAAGGCCGTCAAAGACACCCTTCTGACGCTCGGCATCGACATCTCCAAACCGGAGAGCATCGTGCAGGCTCAGGCCGACTTCCACTTTCTGCGCGGCTGGCGTGAGGCCCGTTCGAAAGTCGTCGGCGGAACGATCCTCGCCGCGGTCACACTCTTCGTCGGCGGGCTCTGCACGCTGATCTGGACTGCGATCAAGAACAACTGAATCTCCTCAAAATCTGGAGCCTGCCATGAAGCGGCGAGACCCGACTGCGGTTCTTGTGGCGTTGCTTATCGGCGTTCTGTTTCTCGTTTCCTACATCGGCATATGGCTTTATCCGACCCGCGCTCTCGCGCAGCCTGCCTGCAAGCCCGTTGCTCTCGTCCTCGCGGAGATCATCGGTGAAGGCTCCACGCCTCATGTCGTCGAAGACCCGAAGGAAATCGCGCGGGGCGTGACCTTCCTGATCGAGAACGGCAGCGAGGTTCTTCCCAATCGGGATGTTCTGATCTTCGCGCCGTCCGTACAAGCGGGCGACTCTGAAATCTATCTCGGCCGTGACAATCTCATCTGCGGCTATTACCGCGCGAACCATCACACCGGGGCGATGTTCTGGGATTTTGTGAAGGGCAATCTGGGGCGCCCCGCCTGATGGCATCTCCAAAACTCACGGCCGAGCAGGTCGAAGAGACGGCGCGGATCTATATCGAGGTCGGGCAAAGCCAGGTCCAGACCGCGTTGAAGATGGGCATGTCGCGCTCGGCCGTGCAGGAGCGCCTGCGCCGCGCCACGGAATTGGGGCTTCTCGGCCCGGTCGAAGCCAAGCCCGGCTTCATCATCAAATCCATCTCGAGCAAAGGCCCGGACGGCTCCTATGTGAAACAGGGCAGGGAGCCGGGGGAAGAGTTCGTCATCCCGGTCGGACATCTGATCAAGGGCGTCTCGGCGCTTGTCGATCCTGATGGCCGGGAACTGGCGAAGTGGGTCAAGACCAAACAGGGTGAGCTTGACCCGATCTATGTCGCCGAGCGCATCGCCGCGAAATTTGTGGATATGCCTGCGGCGCGGCCCGTCCCGGTGCCGGCCGACACGGACGAAGACCTGCTGACGGTCTTCCCGCTCGCGGACTTCCATCTCGGCCTTTACGCATGGGCGCCCGAGGCCGGGCATAATTGGGATCTAGCGACGGCCGTCGCGCGCTACCGGGACACCATGATCAAGGTCGCGGCCGGAACGCCGCCGTCCTCCACGGCCATCGTGCTCGGAGGCGGCGACTATCTCCACGCGAACACCAACGAGTTCCGCACCCAGAGCGGCAATGTGCTCGACGGCGATGGCCGCACCGACAAGGTGATCGACGCGGCCATTGAGCTCGCCGTGTTTCAGGTCGACCTCGCGTTGCTCAATCACACCAAGGTCGTCGTCCGGTTCCTGAAGGGCAACCACGATGAATATGCCTCGATCGCGATCGTGCACGCGCTCGCGGCCTGGTACCGAGATGACCCGCGCGTCGTCGTCGACAAAGACCCGTCGCTGTTCTGGTGGTTCCGTTTCGGGAAAGTCCTGCTGGGCGGCACGCACGGCCACAACATCAAGCCCGCTCAACTGCCCATGCTGATGGCGAGCCGGGTCCCGCAGGAATGGGGCGACACCGAATTCCGCTACGGCCACATGTTCCACGTCCATCACAAGACGAAAACGGTCGACGAGATCGGCAGCGTCATCGTCGAGACGCACCAGAGCCCGGCCAGCCAGGATAGCTGGCACTACGGCAAGGGCTACCTGTCCGGTCGATCGATGCAGTCCATCACCTACCACCGTGACCGCGGCGAAGACGGTCGCAAGATTCAGCCTCTTTGATGCCGGAGCGGTTCCTCGTGGGTATCGCGCCGAGCGCGCACATCCTGACCGAAGTCGAAGTCGACCACTGGTTCAGGCGGGCAGGGCGCCGGTTTGCCGTCGTGTTCCGGCTGCACTGCGGCTACCAGCCCTTGTTCTATGTCGTCGAGGAGTTTCAGCTTCACCCCATCCCTGCTGATCACGTCAGCGAATGGGAAGACACCCGCGATCAGCATCCCGAACCATAGCCGCCGCACACAAACGCCTGCGGCTATCCAGCCCCGTCTCGGTCTTTGGCCGGGGCGGGGCTTTTGTCGTTTCAGGCATGACGCTCTATGCGGCCGTAGATGTCATCCCAAGTGTTGGTGAGCACACCGAGGGCCACATGTTGGCTGATGACTTCGTTGAGCTCGACGCTCAGCACGTCCTCTTCTGCTTCAAGGCGCGTCCTAGCCGCGCAGTCTCTCCTCATGCTCATCTGCGGATAAAGACGCTCGAGCCTAAACTTCAGGTCGGCGCGACGCGCCAGAAGATCGACGATGTCCTGCCTGCCCTCGATGAGTGCTGCCACAAGATGTTGGGCGACCCCGTCTTCCACGGCAAACCATTCGCCACGCACTCGGCAGGAGTACAGCGCGCGGTGGGCGGCTTGCTCGATCGGGAAGGCCTTCCCCACGCCGACCTTGAAAATCTTGTGGAGCCTTAACCTGCCGGCGCACGACGTCTGCATCGTTTGCAGGCGTGAGCGCGGGTTGCGGGAGACGCCGATTTTGATGCGATGCGCCTCGTCCTCGATGACATAGAGGTGCGACGCCCTCCCGTTCTCCTGCAGGTGAACACCTCGGGAACGGATTTCGGGACTTTTCCGGGACTCTCGGTCCCGAACCAGACCCTTTGGCGCCGTTATGTTCCCTTCGACGATTTCTTCCACATCAAGCCCTTTCAAATTCCTCGAAGATAATCTAGGGGTTTGCGCGTCGGGGCGTAGCGCAGCCCGGTTAGCGCACTAGTCTGGGGGACTAGGGGTCGTGGGTTCGAATCCCGCCGCCCCGACCATCTAAAATCAAAGGGTTAGCGGCTGCGGCTGACCCGCTCTTTCCAGCGTCCCCAACGTCTGGAAGTCGTCTCAATCTGGCGGGTACATGGCTTCTCTCGTCCGCGCCTGCCTCGCCGGTTTCTTTTGCCTTATTGCGAGCGCGGGCCACAGCCAGCCCCCACCGTCCTTCGAGGCCGAGTGCGGCGGATTGCGGTCTGCGCTGGAGCGTCTCGGAGATCCCGGCGACAGATTGATTACGATCGCCGTGCGCGGCACCCTTACTCTTGCCGAAATGAACGGGCCAATTGCCTATATGGCCATGTGCCAGGCTCCCGATCCGCGCGTGCTCTGCGCGACATACGGGCTTTCCGGGCGCACGGCTGGAGATGAGGCAATTTTGACGGGCTCGCTTCAGCGGGTCGATGAGAACCACATCATGCTGGATCCCTGTCTCAGCAGTCCTCCGGAAGACGCTTCAGCGCCATAACCCTTCCTTCCCGCCCATCCATTCGAGCCCGCCATGGCCTCTTCCGACCAAACTCTGCCCTTCAACCTCCGCAACCGCCTCACGACGTTTCTCGACGCACCGCCGTTTCAGACGGCGATTGTGGTGCTCATTCTCATCAATGCGCTGGTGTTCGGGCTGGAAGCCCTGCCGTCCGTCGTCGCGCAGCACGGCGCGCTGCTTCTGGTCGTCGATCAGGCGATCCTGTGGATCTTCGTTGCCGAGATCGTACTGCGCCTCGTCATTTTCGGACCTTGGCGGTTCTTTCGCGATCCGTGGTCGGTCTTCGATTTCGCGGTCATCGCGGTTGCGCTGCTGCCTGCGACCGGAAGCCTTTCGGCGCTTCGCGCCCTGCGCGTGCTGCGGGTGCTGAGGCTCGTTTCGGTGCTGCCGTCATTGCGGGCGGTGGTCGATGCGCTGCTGCGGGCGCTGCCAAGCATGGCCTCGGTGGCGGCGCTGCTGACGCTCGTTCTGTATGTCGGTGCGGTGATCGCGACCCGCCTGTACGGCGCGACCTTCCCGCAATGGTTCGGCGATCTGTGGGCCTCGCTGCTGACCCTGTTCCAGATCCTCACTCTGGAGGGCTGGGCCGACATCATGCGCGAAATGCTGGCGGTGCATCCGACCGCCTGGATGTTCTTCGTGCCTTTCGTGCTGATCGCGACCTTCGCGGTGCTGAACCTCGTCGTCGCGGTCATTGTCGATTCGATGCAGAGCGGCGTGCGTGCGGCGGTGGAAGAGGATGAAAAGCACCGCGACGAGGCCCTGCGCCGCGACATCGACGGCGAAATCGGACAGACGCTGCGGGCCATTCGCGAGGAAATCGCGCAGCTGAAGGCCGAGCGCCCCAAACGCAAACCCGCGGCAAAATCCGCGCGCGCCACGCCCAAACGAAAGACGACATGATGGACGTCCGCGATTCCAACGGCACGCTTCTGAGCGATGGCGACAGCGTCACCGTCATCAAGGACCTGAAGGTCAAGGGCACGTCGGTGACGGTGAAGCGCGGCACGCTCATCAAGAACATCCGTCTTGCCGGCGAAGGCGAGATCGAATGCCGGGTCGAAAAGGTGAAGGATCTCGTGCTGAAGACCGAGTTTCTGAAGAAGGCGTGAGGGGCCGGTGCTGGTTCGCGCGCGGCGAACCGGCTAAACCGGGTTGGGGATTCTCCGGAGGATAACGACGCGTGTGGCGCAATGCGGCCTCGGTCGGCGGGCTGACGCTCGTCTCTCGCCTGTTCGGCTTCGTGCGCGACGTCGTCATGGCGGCACTGCTCGGCGCGGGGCCGCTGGCCGATGCGTTCATGGTCGCTTTCCGCCTGCCGAACCATTTCCGCGCCATTTTCGGCGAAGGCGCCTTCAACGCCGCCTTCGTGCCGCGCTACGCGGCCGTGCTGACGACGGACGGAGAGCAAGGCGCGCGCAAATTCGGCGGCGCCATCCTGTCGATCCTGTCTCTGGTGCAGATCCTCATCCTCGTTCTGGCTCTCGCCTTCATGCCCTGGCTCGTCAGCCTGCTGGCGCCGGGCTTTCAGGACGATCCGCAAAAGTTTGCGACGACGGTTGAACTGACGCGGATAACCTTCGGTTATCTCGCGCTGATTTCGGTCGTTACGCTAGTCTCGGGCATGCTCAACGCGCATGGGCGTTTCGCGGCGGCCGCGGCAGCGCCCATACTTCTCAACATCTGCATGATCGCGGCTCTGTTTCTGGCGCCGTGGTTTCCGACGGCGGCGCATGCGCTGGCCTGGGGTGTGCTCGCGGCGGGTTTTGTGGAGCTGGCCTTCGTGCTGACGGCGCTTTGGCGCAGCGGCATGCGGCTTGTGTTCCAGATGCCGCGCCTGACGGTGGATGTCCGCAAATTCCTGCGCGCCTTCGGGCCTGCGGTTCTGGGCTCGGCAGGCGTGCAGCTTGCGATGTTCGCGGACACGATCATTGCAAGCTTCCTGCCGTCGGGTTCGGTGTCCTATCTCTATTATGCCGACCGTCTGTACCAATTGCCGCTGGCGGTGATCGGCATCGCGGTGGGCGTCGTTCTTCTGCCGGACCTGTCGAAGAAAGTCGCGGCGGGGGATGAGCCGGGTGCCCGGCACGGTCTCAACCGCGCGCTGGAGGGCATCATCGTCCTGACCTTGCCGTGCGTTGCGGTGTTTCTTGTCATGGCCGATCCGGTTCTGTCGGTTCTGTTCGGGCGCGGTGCGTTTGATGCGGCCGCCGTTGCGGGTTCGGCGCGCGCGCTGGAGGCCTATGCGTGGGGGCTCAGCGCCGTTGTGGCCCTGCGGGCGCTGACGCCGGCCTTCCACGCGCGCGGCGACACGACGACGCCCGTCATCGCGCTCGGCATCTCGATCCTCGTCAACATCGCGCTGAAGATTGCGCTCATCGGCACGATGGCGCATGCGGGCCTTGCGCTCGGCACGGCGGTCGGTGCGTGGGTGAACGCGGTGGTTCTGGCCGTCCTGCTGTGGCGGCGCGGCATGTTTGCGCCGGACGAGCGCCTTGTGCGGATGATCGGCCTGTCGGTGGCGGCAACCTTCGCGCTGCTGGCGGTTCTCGAAGGGCTTGAGCCGTCCGCGGGGCGTCTTGCGGAGCTTCTTCCGGCGTTTCCCGGCCTCCTGCCTGCGGCGGCGCGCCTTGCCGCCGGCGGTGCCGCCTACCTTCTCGTCATGTTCATCGGTTTCCGCCTCATCCGAAAACGCGCGCCTCAGGGTTAACCTTCCTTAACCCCGCCGGTTTAGACCGGAAGGGGGAGAGAGCGCGGATGCAGGCGGTCGCGTACGAAAACCATGTGATGTGGCGCGCGCGGAACTTCATGTTCTTCGCCGGCGTCATCCTCATGAACTACACGCTGCTGCGGCCATCGCCGGTCGACATGTCTTTCGGCGTCGTTGCGTTTCTGTGCGTGTTCATCAACCAGCGCATCACGCCGAACTTCTTCATCCTCGTTCTGCTGCTGTCGATGTGCGTGCTGTCCTATTTCGCATCCTCGCTGCACCTTCTGGGAAGCTCGGAAGTGCGGTTCCAGATCATGGTCAAAAGCTATGTGACGCTGCTCGCGGGCATCGCCTGCTATGTCACCTCAAGCTGGGGCGAGAAGCAGTGGGACACGTTCACGAAAGTCATCGTGTTCAGCTGCACGATCGGCGCGATTCTAGGCATTTTCGGATTTCTGACGCAAAACGAAATCCTGACATGGGACGGACGCGCCAAGGGATTGCTCGACGATCCGAACATGTATTCGTCCTTCATCGTGGTGGGCATGCTGACATGCATGTACCGCCTCCAGAAGGCGCCGAGCGCGACTTTGGTGATTTGTCTTGCGCTGATCATCCTTGCGGTCCTGCTGTCGCTGTCGCGCGCGGCACTTGGTGCGGGTCTTGTGTGCGGGACGCTCTATCTGGTCTTTCTCAATCAGAGAAATCTCGGAAAGGCGTTCCTGTTTCTGATGATCGGCTCGCTGATCGTGCTTTTCCTGATCATCATCGGCGTTCTTCTCTTCGACAGCTTCGCGGACCGGCTGGCGGAACGCATGGTCTTCGCGAAGGAATACGATCTCGGGCACGGCGGGCGCTACAACCGCTATTTCCTCGCCATACCCTTGATCCTCGACAATCCGCTCGGGATCGGGCTTCTGCAGTTCAGGCTGTATTTCGAGGAGCCGATCCACAACATCTTCATCGGCGCGTTTCTCTATTACGGCTGGCTGAACGGCGCTTCATGGCTCGCCATGGTCATAATGGGCGCGCGCTATGCCTGGAACAATTGGGTGCTGACGCGGCATCCGATTTCGGTTCTGCTGGGCGTGAGTTTCCTGGCGGTCATCCTCTGTGCCTCCATGCATGAGGGAGAGCACTGGCGCCATATGTGGCTGTATCTCGGGCTTGTCTGGGGCTTCAACGCCAACAATTTTCCAAGGCCCGTGCGCGCGCCCGCGCCGCGCACCTATGCGGCTACGTCGCGAGCCGCGGCTTGATGAGTTTCTTGATCCAGGTCGAGACGCGGAACGGCAGGATGTAGGAGATCACCGAGGTCGCGAAGCCGAGATAGCTGGCCGGTTCCAGCGGCGCGAAATAACGCATCTGGACTTTGAGCCGCATCAGCTTCTGCAGGCGCCAATTGTTGAGCGATATGCCCTTGGGGTTGATGAGATAGGTCGCCAGCGCTTCCGGGACGCAATCGATCTTGTTGCCGTCGGCCATGACGCGGAAGATGAATTCGTAATCTTCCGCCGCCGGAAAATCCGTCGAATAATAGCCGAGCTTCCTGACGACGTCCGTACGGAACAGGAAGGTCGAGTGCACGAAAGGCTGGCGGTAGCGCACGCGGCGCGCGACAGCGTCCGGCCCGCTGCGCGTGCCCAGCATGAACAGGAAATTTCCGTCCGGGTCGTAGGCCGGGGCCATGGCGCCCAGAAGCGCCAGAGACGGATCGGCATCGAACCGCTTCATCTGGATTTCAAGACGATCCGGGCGGACGACATCGTCGGAATCGATGCAGGCGATGAAATCGTATCCCGCCTCGACGATATGGTGCAGCCCGACATTGCGGGCCGCCGTGACCCCGCCATTTTGCTCAAGCCGGATGATGTTGATCCTCGGATCCGGCTCCAGCAGGGTCGAGACGGGAACCTTGGAACCATCGTCCACGATCACGAGATCCGCCGTTCGGCCCTGCGCCAACGCCGATTCCACGGCCGCGTGAAGCAGCGCGGGCTCGGTGTTGTAGGCGGGCATCAGGAACGCGATGTCGGAATTCTTCATGGGTTTTGCTCTGGCGCGGGCGTGCGCCCAAATGCGAATCTTGTGAAGACACAGGCTGAAAGAATGACGGCCTCCAGCGCAACTCCGGTCGCCTTTGCGGCGGCCGCGCCGTTCAGTCCGTAGAGTTTGGCGGCGAGCGCCACGGCAAGCGCCGTCAGGGTTTGCGTGACGATCAGAATTGCAGCGTTCAGACGTTCACCGCCCGTGGATTCGAGAATGGATTGCGACATGCCGCCGGAGGTCGCAATGGTCAAGCCCACAATAAGGATACGAAATGCCGTGACGCCCTCGGCGAATTCGGCGCCGAAGACCTGCATGATCTGGGGCGCGAAGACGAAGGCGACGGTGCCCACGGCCACAGCGGTGGCGGCGGAGAGGCCATAGACCATTTCGACGCGCTTGCGCACCTCGGCGCTCTCGCCCGCATAATGCAATTGCGCGAACAGCGGTGCCGCGACGAGACGCAGCCCGACCAGAAGGATGGACGAGACGGCCGCCGTACGTGCCGCCGCGAAATAGACGGCGACGTCCGCCGTCCCGAGCAGGGCGCCGACGATGACGGTGTCGACCGTCATCGAGACGATGAACAGCAGGGAGCCGATGGCCATCCACACGCTGGAATGGCTCCATTCGCGCCGGTCGTACACGGCCGCGCCGGGAAGTTTCGCTGCGATGAGGCGCCGGATCTGCAGGATCTGCCAGCACACCAGCACGCACAGAACGAGCGCGAGCAGCGCAAGGACGGCGAACACGTCGAACGCGACCCCGGTGTGCAGCGCGAGAATGATGGCGATGACGCTCGCGCGCCAGATGACATCGCGCGGCACAAGCCCCGAATAGGTGTGGCCGAAGGCGCGCAGAAGATTGCACGTATAGTCGGAGACCGCATGGACGACGACGAGCGCGCCGAACGCAGCCGCAAGCCGTGCGCCCTCGATCTCGCGCGGCAGGAGGTCGGCCGCGCCCGCGATGAGAAGAAGCAGAAGAAACGCCGCACAGCTTGCTGTCAGGACGCCCGTGCCGAAAAGAACGATGCCTTTCTGGCGCAGCGCATCGCCCTGCGCCTCATATTGCGGAATGCTTTTGAGGATCAGAACCGGCTGGCCAAGCACCAGCAGCGCGCCGACAAGAATGGCCGCCGAAAACAGAACGCCGAACTGGCCGAACGCCTCGACCGGCAGGAGGCGAGCAAGAAGAATGAGCAGCCCGTAATTGAGCGCCGCCGAGGCGACCTTGATCCCGGCGGCGGCAATGGAGGCAAACAGGATCGGAAGATCGATCCGGTGCCGCACGGCGGCGAGGGCGGCCTTTGCCGTGCGCGCTGGCATCAGTAGGCGTTCTCGGACTTCGACAGAAGCGAGAGCGGCGTTTTCGCGAGGATGTACACATCAAGAAGAACAGACCAGTTCTCGATGTAATAGAGATCGTACTCGACACGTTTTTCGAGCTTCTGGCGGGTGTCGGTTTCGCCGCGCCATCCGTGGATCTGCGCCCAGCCGGTAATGCCAGGCTTGACGCGGTGGCGCGAGAAATAACCGTCAACGGCTTCGTCGTAACGCCGCTCGGCAGCTTTCGCGTGGACGGCGTGCGGTCGCGGCCCGACCAGCGACAGATCGCCCGCGAAGACGACGTTGAACAGCTGCGGCAACTCGTCGATCGAGGTCTTGCGGATGATCCGCCCGACGCGCGTGACGCGCGGATCGCCCTTCGTGACGAGCTTGCTTGCGGTGTGATCGGTCATGTCGGTGTACATCGAGCGGAACTTGAACACGCCGATCAGCTCGTTGTTGAAGCCATACCGCTTCTGGCGGAACAGAATGGGGCCCTTGGAATCGAGCCTGATGGCGATGGCCGTCACGATCATCAGCGGCGACAGGGCCAGCAGCATGAGCGCGCCGACCGTGCGGTCGAAAGCGGCCTTCACGACGACATCCCAATCGGCGATCGGCTTGTCCTGCATCGGAATGACCGGCACCGCGCCGATATAGGAATAGGCGCGCGGCCGGAACTGCAGGCGGTTCGTATGCGCGGACAGACGAATGTCGACCGGCAGAACCGAGAGCTTGTTCAGCATTTCGACGATGCGCGCTTCCGCCGTGACCGGAATGGTGAAGATGATGAGATCGATGCGCGTGCGGCGCGCGAAGACGAGAAGATCGTCGACCGTGCCGAGCTTGGGCAGGCCCGCCACCTGCGGGGCCGAACGGTCGTCTTCGCGGTCGTCGAAGACGCCGAGAAGCTGAACATCGGTGCCGGTGTCGGCCTGAATGGCCTGAATGAGCTTTTCGCCGTTCTCGCCGCCGCCGACGATGACCGTGCGGCGGGCAAGACGCCCGGTGTGCGTCCAGCGGCGGACGAGCAGGTTGAGCACGAAGCGGCCCGCAAGAAGAACCGCCAGCCCGAGAACCCACCATGCGGCAAGCCAGCTGTCCGGCAGCGCGCTTTGGCCGATGGACTGAAGCCAGACGGCGGGGAGGAGCGTCGCCGCGCTCCAGATCAATGCGACCCGGAGAACCTGGCTGGCACGGCTGCGCAGCAGAGGCACCGAGTACAGATGCGCGGTTTCAAGTCCGATGATGGCAAGGGTCAACACAGCCGGAACCAGCAGCGCATTGAGCCAGAAGGATTCCCCGTCCGACGGCGCGAAGAGGAAAAGAGACAGCGCCCCCGTCGCCAGTATGAGGACGAATTCCGCAAAGCGGGCAACGCCCCCCAGAATGACCGGGGAGATGTTGGGCTGGGCGGGCTCGGCCGAGAGGCGGCGCGCCAGATCGGACAGCGCGCGGCGGCTTTCGCTGCGCGGCGTCAGCCGTCGGTCCTGCGACGCTGTGCGCGGAACGGCCCTGCGGTCTTTTGAGGGAGAGGTCTTGCCTGAACGCTCGGTCATCTGAAAAACGCAAAACTCATGTCGTCACGTCTGAACGTGCGACCGTTTTGTACAGAAGAGGCGTGGAAGAAGCCTTAATCGGCCGCCGCGATCGCCAGAGCCTCGCGATAGGCGGCGATTCCGCCATCGACCATCCCGTTATAGGAAAAGTTCCGGCGGACATGATCGCGCAGCAAAGCGGCATCCGCAGCCATGTCGCCCGCAAGGGTTGCGTCGATGGCGCGCGCGAGGGCCGCCGGATCGGACGGTTTTATCAGGCGATCCTTGCAAGGCCCAAAAATCTCAGGGATTCCGCCGACATTCGTGGCCACGAGCGGCATGGCGGCGGCGGCGGCTTCGAGCACGACATAGGGCAGAGATTCGCCTCGCGAAGGCACCACCATCAGCCGTGCGCGGGGCAGGGCCTCGCGGATGGGGCGAGGGCCCGAGAACGTGACCTGGCCGGAAAGGCCGAGCTGTGCCGCCTGCGCTTTCAAGGCGTCTTCATCCGGCCCCGCGCCGACGAGAAGGGCCGTGAGCGGCTTGCCTTTGTCGCGCAACTCCGCCAGCGCCAGCAGCAGCGTGTCGATGCCTTTCAGCGTGCGCATTTCGCCGAGATAGAGAATGTCCACCGCGTCGGCGTCTGCCGTCACAGGCTCGAATTCCGCTTCGGTAATGCCGTTCGGAACGACGCGGACAGGCGACTTTAGCGGGCCGATAAGCCGCTCGGTGCATCCGGCGATGTAGGTGCTTTCCATGAGGAATACGGAGGTGTGGCGTGCCAGAAGCCGCTCGACCCCGCGATAGAGCGCATCGCGCGGTGAGAAGCCGCTGAAATGGAAGCTGCCGCCATGCGGCGTGTAAATGCCGGCGGGCCAGGCGCGGTCGTACAGCGCCGGAAGGCGGGCATACAGACCGCCTTTCGAGCCGTGCCCGTGCACGATGTCGGGCGTTTTTTGATGTACGAGGGCGCGAATATCGCGCAGGGCCCGCACATCGCCGAGACCGGGATTGCGGCTCATCGGAATGCGCGTGAGGCCGAGCGAAAGATGGGGCGCGAGATCTCCCAGGGCCGTTTCGGCGCGGGCACCGCCCGTCGACGAATCGCAGACCACGCCGACCGCGTGCCCGCGCTCGATCTGGCCGCGCGCCACATCGAGCACATGACGGAAAAGCCCGCCGACCGGCGTGCGGAAGATGTGGATGATTCGCAGCGGCGCGTCCGGCCGGTGCTCCGGCATCAGAACCAGCGTTCCTTGATGATGAGCGTGTCGCCGGGACGGATCAATGTGGTCATCGGCACGGTGACGCGAATGACGCCCTTCGCGTCGCGCCGCGAAAGTTCGATCGCGCCGCGCCGCGCCCGGGGCGAAAAGCCGCCGGCAATGGCCACGGCCTGCTCGGCCGTCATACCCGCGACATAGGGGTATTGGCCGGCAAGAGTGACTTCGCCGAAGATGAAGAAAGGTCGGTAAGTCTCTACTTCCACGGAAACATTTGGATTGCGCAAGAAATCCTTGGCGAGCCGTCGCCCGATGGCCTTCTCAAGCTCGAACGTGCTGCGCCCCTGCGCCTCGACAGGGCCGATCAGCGGCATTGTGATGACGCCGCTCGCGTCCACCGAATAGGAGGCGGACAGGCTGGGTTGGTTGAACACCGTCACGCGCAGCCGGTCTCCCGAGCCGAGGAGATACGGGGCGTCGCTCGACACGCTCGCTGTCGTCAGCGCGCCGGGGCGTTCCGTGGCGCAGCCCCCCAGCGCAAGCATGGGCAGCAGGAAAAGCGCAATGAATTTCATAACAACGCGGGACATGAACCGCCTTACCCGAAGCGTTTCGTTCCCTCTGAGATACGGCGTCCATGGTTAACAAACCCTTGGGCTGCATCCGGAGCGCGTGTGGCGATTAACCCGTTCATAACCATGGCCAAGCCAAAAAGGCGAAAGAGTTTTTAGCCTGGGGATGCCGACAATGGCTGGCGCGTACGATCCGCCTGCGAATGAGACACAGCCTGCCGCCGAGGCCGATCTTCGCGCCATAGGCAAAGCGCTGTGGCGCAAGAAGGCGCTGATTGTCGCGCCGACTCTGCTGGCCGCGGCGGCCGCGCTCTTTATCGCTGGCAGCATGGACCCAAAATTCCGTTCCGAAGCGCAGGTGCTGGTCGAGCGTAACGACAGCATCTACACGCGCCCCGAAGGTGTTCAGCCCTCGCTGCTGAACGAGGTCGACGAATTTGAGGTCGCGAGCCAGGTGCAGCTTCTGCTGTCGCGCGATCTGGCGCGGCGGGTGGTGAGCGATCTCAAGCTTGGCGAGATCGCCGAGTTCGATCCCGCCCGAAACGGTGTCTCGCTGCCGAAGCGCGTGCTGATTCTGATGGGGCTTGCGCGCGATCCGCTGCGCCTGAGCGCAGAAGAGCGCGTGCTGGACGCCTATTACAACAAGCTGAACGTCTACTCCGTGCCGAAATCGCGCGTGATCGTGGTCGAGTTTTCGTCGGGCGATCCCGAAACCGCCGCGAACGTCGCCAATGCCGTGACCGAGCGCTACATCGAACTGCAGCAGACGACGAAGCAGCAGACGACTCGCCGCGCATCGACCTGGCTCTCCTCGCAGATTCAGGATCTCAGCAAGCTTGTGGCCGAGGCCGAGGCGAAGGTGGAGGCGTTTCGTTCCGAATCGAATCTTTTCGTCGGTACGAACAACACCTTCATCACGACCCAGCAGCTCGGCGATCTGAGCACCGAGCTTTCGCGTGTTCGTGGACAGCAGGCGGATGCGCGCGCGAAGGCGCAGCTCATTCGCGACGCGTTGTCCGCCGGAAAGCCTGTGGAATCGCTCGACATCGCAAATTCCGAACTTCTGCGCCGCCTTGCCGAGCAAAGGGTCGCGCTGGCGTCCACCATCGCCCGGGAGGGCCGTACCTATCTGCCCGGTCATCCCCGGATGAGGGAATTGCAGGCCCAGCAGGTCTCGCTCGACAGCGAGATCAAGGCCGAGGGACTGAAGCTGTCGCGTGCTTACGAATCGGAAGCAGATCTTGCCGGTTCGCGGGTCGCCTCGCTGCAGTCGACGATCGATTCCCAAAGAGAAGTGGCCGGAACGTCCGGCGGACAGGAAGTGCAGTTGCGTGCGCTCGAGCGCGAAGCCAAGGCGCAGCGCGATCTTCTGGAACAGTTCCTTGCGCGTTACCGCGACGCCGAGGCGCGCGAGCGTGTCGAGGCGATTCCGCCGGATGCGCGCATCATTTCGCGCGCGACGCCCGACAACACGCCGTACTCGCCGAAGCCGCTTGCCATTACGACGCTGACGGCGGTCGCGGTGCTCGTCCTTCTGATCGTGATCATTACGGCCACCGAATTCATGGTCGTTCCCACGGTGGGTGGCGGCACGCCCTTGGTCGCACCGGCCGGGCCTCAGCGCAAAGACAGCGACGACGTGGCCGTGGATGCCACGCCGCTGCCCGAACCCAGGCCGCAAATGCCGATTCCGGCTGCGGCCGTCGCTGTGACGTCCATTCAGCCCAAACCGGTGGTCGCGCCTGCGCCGGCTTCGGCGCCTGTTGCCGGCGAGCCCGTCGCCTTCGGAAGACTGAACACCGCGCCTCCCGGCGCCGCGCCGGCGGAGGTGATGGACATCGAAGCCGCGGATATGCGGATGATCGGCGATCTCGCCTCCCATCTTGCGGCCATGCCGAAAGGCGAGGGGGCTCTCAACATCATGGCCGTTGCCGCGTCGACGGCGGTCGATCCGGGCACCGTGGCGCTGGCACTTGCGCGCGCTCTTGCCGGTGCCGGCCGCAAGGCTGTCGTGACCGATGCAGGCGCGCTGAGTGCGGACTTTACGGCGGCGCTGCCGAATCCGTCGGAGGTCGGCGTTGGCGATCTGATCGCCGGAAAGGCCTCGTTCGGGCAGGCGCTGCAGCGCGACCGTGCCTCCGCGGTCCATCTCATTGCGGCGGGATCGCCGTCGCTTCTGGCGGGCGATGCGCTGACACGTATGGGCATCGTGCTCGATGCTCTGGCGCAGACTTACGACTTCGTGATCGCTCTGGCGCCGCCATCGGATCGTTCGACGGACGTCGCCACCCTGGCGCGGCGCATGGGCGCCGCGATCCTCGTCGCCGACAAGCAGGATGCCGTCATGAACGCGGTCCACCGCAGCCTGCTGACGGCGGGCATCGGCGATGTGATCCTTCTTCTTGCCGACGCCGTTCCCGCCCGTCCGGTGGAACGCGCCTCCCAGAGCGCATGAGCGAGCCTCGGCTCCGGCGTATCCGCGCGGCACTCGATGTGCTGGGCCTTGCGCGTGCGCACAAGATCGCCGGCCCGTTGACGCGCGGCCTCGGCGTCATCTTTACGCTGCATCATGTGCGGCCGGACGATGGACGTCTGTTTGCGCCGAACAAGCTTCTGGAAATCGCGCCGGACTTTCTCGAAACGGTTCTGGGGGTTCTGGCCGAGGCCGATTATGACGTGGTGTCCCTCAATGAGGCCATCGAGCGGATCGAACGGCCGGGCGAACGGCGTTTTGCGACCTTTACCTTCGACGATGGCTACCGTGATGTGCGCGACCACGCGCTGCCGGTCATGCGCCGTCACAACGCACCGTCGACCTTGTTCATCGCGAGTTCCTTTGCGGATGGTGCGGGGGAGCTGTGGTGGCTCGATCTGGAACACGCCATCGCCCGTATGGACGCGTTCGAATTCGGCGGCGCGCGGATAAAGTCTGCGACCGTCGAGGATAAATACGCGGCCTGGAACCATGTCTATTGGCGCCTGCGTGACATGGGCGAGATGCAGATGCGCGGCGAGATCGCGGCTCTCGTTCGCGCCTCCGGAGCGCAGACGTCCGGTCTTTCGGCGCAGCTTTGCATGGGCTGGGAAGAATTGCGGGCGCTGCGCGACGATCCGCTGGTGACGATAGGAAACCACACCGTCAGCCATTTCATGCTCGCAAAGCACCCCGAGGCCATCGCGCTCGCCGAGATCGCCGATGCGCAAAGCCGCATTGCGCGAGAGCTCGGAGAGGTGCCGCGCCACATCGCCTATCCGGTCGGGGATCCGACATCGGCCGGGCCGCGCGAATTCCGCATGGCGCGCGAGCTCGGATTTCGCAGCGGGCTGACGACGCGGCTCGGAATGCTTCATGCGCCGCACCGCGATCATCTCCACGCGCTGCCACGGGTCTCGCTGAACGGCCTGTTTCAGGAAAAGAAATATGCCGAGATGTTCGTCTCGGGCCTTCCATTTGCGATCAACAACCGCTTCCGCAAGCTGAATGTCGGCTAGTCCGGCCGGCTCATCCACTTGATGAGCAGGGCCGCCGGAATGACCCAGCCAAGGCCTGCGATCACGTAGTAGAGAAATTGCCAAAATGCGTGGGCCTGCGCGACGCGCCCCTGCGCCAGCCCCATGAAGAACAGCGCCCAGCCGAGCACGAGAACGATCATCAAAGCGGTGCCGATCAGTTTTCGTGTGCGGATGGTCACTTTTGTCTCCGGGGCGAGCGGTCGCGTTGCGAAGCGCGCATGGGGGGCCTATCAGGCTGGTACGTTTCCAGGGACGCCCAGCCGATGCGCACGGTTTTCGGCCGGTTTGTCCACGAAGGCAAATGTTTCGGCGTCCGTTTCGCCGTTCCGAGGTGCATTATGGCCGAACAGGCGCGCTCGCTGCGTCCCGTCAAGATCTGGCTTCTGGTTGTCGCTCTTCTCGTCGCCGTGATGGTGCTTGTCGGCGGAGCGACCCGGCTGACCGAATCCGGCCTGTCGATCACCGAATGGAAGCCGGTGACGGGCACGTTGCCGCCGCTCTCCCAGGAGCAATGGGACGTGGAGTTCGGCAAGTACAAGCAGATCCCGCAATACCAGCAGGTCAATCGGGGCATGAGCCTCGATGAGTTCAAGACGATCTTCTATTGGGAATGGGGGCACCGGCTTCTCGGCCGCATCATCGGCTTCGTCTTTCTCGTCCCGCTGATCTTCTTCTGGGTGCGGGGACATCTGACGCGCGAACTGGCGCCGAAGCTTCTGGTCCTGTTCTTCCTCGGCGGGTTTCAGGGCTTCATCGGCTGGTGGATGGTGGCGTCCGGCCTCGTCAACCGGGTGTCGGTCGCGCCCTATCGGCTGGCGGTCCATCTCACTTTCGCGTTCTTCCTGTTTGCCGCGCTTCTGTGGGTCGTGCGGTCGCTGTCTCCCGCCAAGGGCGAGAGCGTGCCGCCCGGCGTAAAGAAAGGGGCCGTGGCTCTGCTCGTGCTGGCCTTCGTGCAGGTCTTTCTCGGCGCGATCGTCGCGGGCCTCGATGCGGGCCTGACCTTCACGACATGGCCGCTGATGGACGGGCGGTTCATTCCGGCGTGGATGAGCCTGACGCCGCTGGAGCCCATCTGGCGCAATCTGTTCGAAAATCCGATGACCGCGCAGTTCGTGCACCGCATGGTGGCTTACGCGCTGTTCGTGGCGGCGGGTCTTCACGTGCTTCAGGCGCGCGGCACGCCGGTCGCCAAATCGGCCATTGTGCTGTTCGGCCTCGTCACGGCGCAGGCCGTCATCGGCATCGCGACGCTCGTGCATCTCGTGCCGATCTCGCTGGCGCTGCTGCACCAGCTCGGCGCGCTTGCGGTGATCGGCCACGCGACCGGCTATGTGTACAGGGTCCGTCAGGCGGCCTGATCGAATCGAAACGGCGCCTGGGGGCGCCGTTCTTCGCATTCCACTTCAAGAAATTCAGATAGCGGACAAGATCAGGCGGCCTGAGCCACCGGCTCGTGTTGCGCTTCAGCCACGATGTTGGCGATCGCATTTTCCATACGGCGCAAACGAGCCGCGCGGATGTACAGAATCAGACCCGTCCAGGCGGCGACCTGAACACCGAAAAACGCAATCGCGAGCTGCAACGAGAAATCCAAGTCCCATCCTCCAACTGGCCGTTCAGGCCCCCACCGGCGTGCATTAAGTACCTGGTCCTCTTAACGTCGCGTTTGCAGCAAACGTTTCAGAGCAGGGCGTCCTCACGCCGGATTTTTGCCGGCCGCTCCAGCCAGGCCGGAACGGGGAGGTTCTTTTCGCGCAGGAAGGCGGGATTGAAAAGCTTGGATTGGTAGCGCGTGCCGTAATCGCACAGGACTGTGACTATCGTGCATCCCTTGCCCAGTTCGCGGGCAAGGCGAACGGCGCCGGCAACGTTGACGCCGCTGGAGCCGCCAAGGCACAGCCCCTCATGCTCGAGAAGATCGAAGCAATATTTCACAGCTTCGGCATCCGGGATCTGATAGGCGGCATCGACCGGCGCACCGACGAGATTTTCGGTGATGCGTCCCTGTCCGATACCCTCGGTGATCGAGGAGCCTTCGGATTTCAGCTCGCCCGACGTGTACCAGGAATAGAGCGCGGCGCCGGGGGGATCGGCGAGCGCGATCTTGATTTTCGGGTTGCGCTCCTTCAGCGCGATGCCGACGCCCGCAAGCGTGCCGCCCGTGCCGACAGCACAGACGAAACCGTCGATCTTGCCGCCCGTCTGTTCCCAGATTTCCGGGCCTGTGGTTTCGATGTGGGCTCGGCGGTTGGCGACATTGTCGAACTGGTTCGCCCAGACGGCGCCGTTGGGTTCGGTCTTCGCGAGCTGTTCGGCGAGGCGGCCGGAGACCTTCACGTAATTGTTCGGGTTGGAATAGGGCACCGCCGGCACTTCGACGAGCTCCGCGCCGGCAAGGCGCAGCATGTCCTTCTTTTCCTGGCTCTGCGTTTCCGGGATGACGATGACGGTTTTCAGCCCGAGCGCATTGCCGACGAGCGCAAGGCCGATGCCTGTGTTGCCCGCCGTTCCCTCGACCACCGTGCCGCCCGGCTTCAGCGTGCCCTTTTCAAGCGCGTCCTGGATGATGAACAGGGCCGCACGGTCCTTCACCGACTGGCCGGGATTCATGAATTCGGCTTTGCCGAGAATCTCGCAGCCCGTCTCGTCCGAAACGCGATTGAGGCGGATGAGGGGGGTGTTGCCGACGGCGTCGAGAAGGTCTTTGCGGATAGTCATAATGAATCTGTGAAATCCAGAGGTTTCGCGGGTCAAGGCCGTATAACAACACAGCCACCCAAGCGCCAGTCTTGGCTGATCCTCATGAACCTGCGTCGCGCGGCGCGCGACCACAAGGCACGACCCTTCTGGAGACGTGCCATGAAAAACCTCGGAGATGAATTCGCGCTCGGCCTGTTCTCGCTCAGTGTGGCGGGCGGGCTTGTCTGGTTCGCGGTTGCAGTGGTTCTGCCGCAGGCGTGAGTTCGCGCGCCTCGCATGTCGCCCGGCGCTCGGCCCGCCAGCGACCCCATTTCACCTCGACGCGCCTGCGGAGGCGGCGGACCGAAGGCAGATCCACCGACAGGATGAGCAGCCCGAGAGGGACCATCCAGAAGCCGAGGATCGGCAGAAATCCGAGAATACCGAAGCCGATCAGCAGAAAGCCAAGCGCCATCCGCACCGGCTTGGAGCCGGGCAGGGAAATGCTTCTCTTGCCGAATTTCAGTTTGGTGCTCATTCGTCCAACTCCCGCACAAGGGGCTAACGCATAACATCTGCGCTTTGAGGCAGGAGCGGGACGATTTTCTGGCCTATAAAGCTGCAGGCATGACTTGGCATGGCGGCAGACTCTGCTATATGCATCCCGGCGCACACGTCGTTGACGTTGCCATTCCCTGATAGCTCAGCTGGTAGAGCGTTCGACTGTTAATCGGATGGTCGCAGGTTCGAGTCCTGCTCAGGGAGCCAGTTCAAGGGGTGCCTTCGGGCACCCCTTTTTCGTTCGCCAAAGGTCGAAGTTCCCTCGCGCGGCTTTCCCGCCACACCGGCCTTAAGTGTCTGAAGGGCAAGGCACTCGCTGCCCGCCGTTCCCAAATGCGCTCCGGCACTTTAGAATCTATTTAAGTTATTGATATTGCGTGATTTTTTTGTTTGGTCTACGGGGACATCAATTGCGTTTGATCGAGCGATGCCGTGTCCGTCTCCACTCATCTTGCCGCCGAAGACCTGCTCAACCGTGCCATCGCCGAGCACTATGAGGAGATTCGCCGTGCCGTGATGCGCCGTGGGCATTCGTCCGCAATGGCCGGCGACATCGTCCACGATCTCTATGTAAAGCTCGCCGAGAACCCGGATGCTCTCGGCAAAGCGCGCTCCATCCGCGGATTTCTGGCGCGGGCGGCGATCAATCTCGGCATCGACCGGGCGCGGCGCGCGCAGTTCGAGCAGAAGCTTTTTTCAGGGACTGAGATGGAGGCGGAGGCCGTCGCCTGCCAGGACGCGGCTCCGGATGCCGTGCTTGCGATGCGGGCGCGCCTGCGGGTGCTGCATCGTGCGATCCATGAGCTTCCGGACCGGCGCCGCGCGGTATTCATCCTGCATCGCCTGTACGGACTTTCTCCGGGCGCCATCGCCACGCGGCTGCGCATTTCGCGCAATATGGTCGACCGCCATCTGCGCAAGGCCATGATCCATTGCCTCGAACGGCTGGAAGAATTTGGCTGACAGTCCTTTTGCGCCATCCTTGTTCGTCTTTCACCAGAGGCGAGGATGAAAAGCAGGAAAGATGCGGCCGCGCGACGGCGAGAGCAGGCGGTCGACTGGCTGCTGCGCCTTCAGGAGCCCGAGGTTCCGGAAGAGGAGGCGCTTGCCTTCCGCGCCTGGCTGGCCAGGGACCCGCAGAACGCCAAAGTCTACGAGAGCGTCCGGCAATTGATGGGAGACGCGCGCAGCGCGATCCTTAGCGACCCAACCTTGTCGTCCTATGAGGCACGCCCGGCGTCCACGAAGATCCGCAATCTCGCGGTTGCGGGGCTGCTTGCGGCGTCTGGGCTGTTCTTCGCGCTCGACGGGCCGATGCGGCTGCGTGCGGACGCCCTTGCCGGGCCGGGCGAGCTTCCCGTGGTGACGCTCGCCGACGGATCGCGCGTGCAGCTCAATGCGCGTTCGGCTATTGCCTACGATTTCGACGGGACGAAACGAACGGTCCGGCTGCTGCGGGGCGAGGCGTTTTTCGAAGTCGCGAAAGACGCTGCGCGCCCGTTCGCCGTCGAAGGCGAGGGCGGGCGCGTCGTTGCGCTCGGAACGGCCTTCAATGTGCGGATGGCCGATGACGGCCTGAACGTGACCGTCACCGAGCATGCCGTTCAGGTCACGGCGGGTGATGCGCCGAACGGCGTTCGTGTGAACGAGGGCGAGGCGGTTGCGGTGTCCGCCACTGGTGTCGGCGCGGTGAGCCGGGCCTCGGAGAACGCCCTGGCATGGCGCGACGGACGTCTTGTCGCCGACAATATGACTCTGTCGGACGTGATCGCGGAAATCGGGCGGCATTCCTCCGCGCGCATCATCGTCGCCGGGCGCGATCTCGCCGAGCGGCGGGTCAGCGGCACATTTGTCGTTACCGATCCGCAGGCGGCCCTTTCGGTGATCGAACAGACCTTGCAGCTCAAGGTCATGCGGCTCGGCATCGTCACGATTGTACGCATGTAAATTTTTTGAAGCCTGACGTCCCATTGCCCGGCGTCCACCCGTCTCCCTGATGAGCCGGTCCGTATGCCCGGCAAACCCGGCGCCTTGAACGCCGTGGGGGGAGAGTAAAATGTTTCGAGTTCCCGGCCTTCGCGTGCCGTCACGCGTGTTCATGCTGCGCACCCTTTTTCTGGCGAGCGCGGCGATTTCGCTGCCTCTTCCTGCGTCAGCCCAGGCGCCCGCCGCGACATCCGAAATCCGCATTGCCTCCGGCCCCCTGACAGCCGCCCTCAACCGGCTGGCAAGCGCGACCGGGCTTCAGATCCTCTACGATGCGGGCCTGTCGAACGGGCGTGTTTCGCAGGGTTATTCCGGGCCATCGAACTCCGAAAACGCGTTGCGTGCCGTGCTCGCCGGGACGGGGTTGACCTATGTGTTCACCGGCGCGCGCACGGTGACGTTGAGCGCACCCGGAACGAGCGAGGGCTTTGTCGGCGGCGACGACGCCGTGATGCTGGACACGATCGACGTAACGACAGCGAGCGGTGCCGCCGCAGCGGAGACCGCACGCCGCGATGCGCCTTATCAGAAGCCGGGATCGTCCGCTTATATTTCCGCCGAACAGGTCGAACGCTTCGGCAACTCGACGGCCGGCGACGTCTTCAAGTCGACGCCGGGCGTGATCGCCAGCGGCAATCACAGCGGCGGCGCATCGGTGGACGTCAACATCCGCGGAATGCAGGGACAGAGCCGCGTCAAGGTGGCGATCGATGGGACGCAGCAATCGTCGACGACATGGCGCGGATACCTCGGCGTCGACGAGCGCGTCTACATCGATCCGGATCTCATCGGCGGGATCAACATTGAGAAAGGCCCGACGGGCGGTGCGGAGGGCGCCGGAGCGACCGGCGGGGTGGTTGGCATTCGCACGCTTAATGCAGAGGATATTGTCCGGGATGGGGAGACGTACGGAGTCCGTTTCAAGGCGGGCACGAGCGACAACGCCATCGATCCAGCAGCACGTAATACCTTTGACCAGCGTACGGACGCGCCCGATTTGTTTGATCTCGAGAATGGCTCCGCGAGTATCGCAGCAGGCGCAACCACGGAGAACTTTGACTTCATTGCGGCTGTCGCACGCCGGAAAACGGGCAATTATTTTGCAGGCGAACGCGATCCGACAGCGCTTGACGGCAAAAGGCCGAATACGGCGCCGGGAGCTGAAGCTTTCAACACTTCGGAAGACTCTCTTTCGCTTCTAATGAAGGGAACGGTGCGCTTCGGTGACGACCATACGCTGAAGCTGGGCTACACCCGTTTCGAGAGTGATTTCGGCGAAGCAATGGGATCGCTGCTGTTTAACAACGCGGATTATTACAGACAGCTGAAACTTTCCTCCGTCGCTACGGACACATTTACATCGAACTACCGTTACGATCCGGTCAGCGAGCTGGTCGATCTGCGCGTGAATGCGTGGGCGTCACACGTCGATCAGGACACCCGCATCGCCCAGGCCGTTCCGGGCAACCTGGAGCAATGGGGCTATATCCCCGCTGACGACCCGCGCTGTGCCGAGACGTGGACCTATGGCGGGGACGTCAACAATACGAGCCGCATCGACACGGCGTTCGGTGGATTGGTGCTCAATTACGGGGCCTCGTATCTCCTTGAGGATGCGAACGGAGAGGCGTTTTGCAGCCGGGGCTTTACCCGCGACAGCTGCTTCCCGATCATCGTTGGGGGTGCCGTTGTGCTTCAGCCGAGCGTCGGAACACGCGACATCGGCAGCCTGTTTTCGACCGGGGAATGGCAGGCAACGGATTGGCTGAAGTTCAATGCCGGTCTGCGATACGATACCTACAGCCTCGTTGACAAAGGCCCCGAGGCCGTGGCCGGCGAGGATGAGCGTGACGGCGGCCGGCTCAACCCCTCGATCAGCGTGACCGTGGAGCCGATTCCCGGCTTCCAGCTTTACGCTCTTTACGCCGAGGGGCTCCGTCCGCCAACGCTGCGCGAGACGATGGGCAGCGACGGCAACGTGATTTCCAATCCTGATCTTGATCCCGAGGTTCAGAAGAACTGGGAAGTCGGCGCCAATTACCTGAAGGATGGCTTTCTGACCGATTCCGATAAGGTCAGACTGAAAGGGTCGTATTTCGTCAATCATTCCGAGAATTACATTTCGCGCGTGCCGTCGAATGCAGGCCCGGGCCAGCCGGTGTTCACCTTCGACAATCTCGACAGGGCCATGTTCTCGGGCTTTGAGGCGTCCGCACAATATGATGCGGGAGTGTTCTTCTCCGAGGCAGCGGTGACCTATTACAGCGATTACGAGTTCTGCCGGGATTCGTCGAATTGCGGGGGAACGGTCCAGTATGACTATGCCGTAAACCACATTCCGCCGGAAATATTCGTCAGCGTAACAGCTGGCCTGCGTTTCTTCGACGAAAAGCTCGTGATCGGAGGCCGGATGATTCACGCAAGCGACCGCCTTGTTCCCGTCGACTCAAGCGATGCTCAGCGCACCGCCGATTGGGCGCCTTACACTGTGTATGATGCCTATGCGAGCTATGAACTCAACGACAACGTCACACTGGACATCAAAGCAGAAAATCTCGGCGACCTGTACTACATCGGCGCCATGGATGGCTGGACGCCGGCGCCGGGTCGGACGATACGGGCGAGCCTGACGGCGAGGTTCTAGGCCGGCAGAAGCGCCAGCCCGCTGGCCGGGTCGTGCTGCTTGCGCAGATGTGCGGGGGATTCCGTCAGGATGATTTCAAGCGTCGGGCGCACATGGCCTTCGGTGAAATGGCCTGCAAGTGCGCTTCCGTCGCGTTTGCCGAGGACCACATGTGCGTGTACTGCGGGCTTTCCTTGCGGGTCGAGAAACACATCGCCCGTCAGCGAGGCGACTTCGGTCTGCTCGGCGACGGGGATGTTCTCGTAGCTCTTCGTTTCCCAGTCGAAATAGCTGATGACGGCGCTCTTGAAGGCGCCGATGGCGGTGAACTGGGCTGCGCTGAGGCTGTGTTCGGCCGAAAAGGTCTTCAGGCAGGCCATGGCTTCGTCGCCCTCGGCAAGAGCGATGACGAAGGTACGCTGACCGTCGGATTCATGGATGAGCTTGGTTTTCATGGAAGCATAAAGCCCGCCAAGACTTTGAGTTCCGGCGTTTCCCGCAAAAAGTGCAATAATTCACACAACAACTCTTTGGTAATCTCCGGCGCTTATCCTTCCACATAAGAGCAATCGGGGGAAAATCTAATGGCGGAGCCAGCGGTTTTGCTGGTGACCGACGATCGGGAGCGCAGTACCGACATTTCGCCGATGCTGCCCGATGTTCTGCGTATGAAAACGATCGATCTCGGTATGCCGGTAGATCTGAAGGGGGTGCGCTGGAAGGCGGTTCTCTTCGATGTCGATTTCAACAATGTGGACACGATGCGCGAGATCAGCGCGGCCTTGGGCGATGTGCGCCGCGCGTCGCTGCCCTTCATCTTCCTTGTGGCGCGAGACACACATCATGCGCGCGTTCAGGCCGCCGCCTTCGGCGGCCAGGACGTCCTTGGCCGTCCGATCAATCCAAAAAGGCTGGAATGGGCAATTCTGGGACGGCCGGAGGCGGAGGCTCCGCGCATCTGCGCCGAGATTGCCGCTGCGTCCAAAGCGGCCGAGCAGGCGCTCGGAAAAACGTTCGAGGCGTTTCGCAAGGACAAGCAGCTCAACATCGGAAACATCGCCGAAAGCAGCGAGCAGATCGATGCGGCGCTTGGGGCGGGGCCGATCTCCGAATGGTTCGATGCGGTGCGCCAGCACCACAGCCACACCTACCGCCATTGCATGCTCGTGGCGGGTGGCGTTCGTGCGCGACATCGGAATTGGCGGTCCCGCGCGCCTTGGGCTTATCCGGGGCGCGCTGGTGCACGACATCGGAAAGGCACAAATTCCGGTCGAGATCCTCGACAAGCCGACAGTCCTGTCGGCGGCCGAACTGATCATGATGCGCCAGCATCCAGCCTACGGGCGGCGGTTTCTGACCAAGCATCACGGCGGCGAGGCGGGGCTTATCGAGATCGTCTATCTGCACCACGAGTATCTGGATGGGTCCGGCTACCCGCTCGGCCTGAAGGGCAGCGCGATTTCGGACGCTGTGCGGATTACGACCCTGTGCGATATCTATTCCGCGCTTACCGAACCGCGTGCCTACAAGCGGGCGTACTCGGGCGAGGAGGCCTATGATGTCATGACGCGCATGGACGGCAAGCTCGATCCGGATCTGTTGCGAGTCTTCGCGCCGCTCGCCATGCGATAGACGGCTTCAGCCTGCTTTTGGCGCGTCGATGTGGCCGAGATCGCGCTCCGGGTCGAGGCGGTCGCGCACGCGCTGCTTCAGAACCTTCGAATCCGGAAACCCGCCATCGGCGACGCGCTCCCAGATCGTTTCGCCGTCATAGGTGATGCGGAACGCACCGCCCGTGCCGGGCACAAGCGCGACTTCGCCAAGATCGGTTCCGAAGGTGGAGAGAAGCTCCTGGGCCATCCAGGCCGCACGCAGCATCCATTGGCACTGGGTGCAATAGGTGATCGAGATGCGGGGAGGTGCTTTGTCCGTCATGGCCCAAGGCCTATCGCGCCTTGCGGCGATTGCCAATCGCGGGCGGCGGAAGCGCCGCTGCGACACCGATCGGCGGCCGCAGCCTCGTAGAAGAGGCGATTGTTGCCTGCTTAAAAATGATGCATCGTCCGGGCATCTTTGAGTCTTCCCGATAGGTCACGATGCGTGATTTTCTGCAGGCGCTGAAGCCAAGCCTTCCTCACGTCGGTTATGTCGAGCGTTTCCGCGCCGCCGGCGGCGCACTGTTCGGCATCGCCGCCACCGGGTTTGTCACCTTGCTGGCGCTTGGCCCCTCTGCGGGCGTGCCGCTGCTTGTTGCGCCGATGGGCGCCTCATCCGTGCTTCTGTTCGCTGTGCCGGCCAGCCCGCTCGCACAGCCCTGGTCGATCTTCGGCGGCAACATGCTCGCGGGGCTCGTGGGCGTCACCGCCGTGATGTTCATCGCCGATCCGTTCGTGGCCGCCGCCGTGGCGGCGGCGGGGGCGATCTTCCTGATGCTCAGCTTTCGCTGCGTCCACCCGCCGAGCGGCGCGGTGGCGCTGACGGCGGTGCTGGGCGGCGACGCGGTCCATCAGCTCGGCTATGCGTTTGTCATCTGGCCGGTTGCCGTCAATACGCTGATTCTCCTCCTGGCGGCCTTCCTCTACAACAATCTGACGGGGCGTTCCTATCCGCACCGGCTGGAAGCTGCACAGGCTGCGCGTCCGGTAACGGGCGACAAGCCACCCTCGCGGCGCATCGGCTTCCGACGGGAAGACATCGATGCCGCGCTCGAGGATTACGGGCAGCTTCTGGACGTCGATCCGATCGATCTTGAAGCCATTCTGCGCAGCGCCGAGTTCAAGGCGCTGCAACGCCGCTCGGACAAGATCCGCTGTGCCGACATCATGTCGCGCGATGTGCGCGCTGTGGCGCCGGGCGATACGATATCCGCCGCGATGGACATCATGCGGCGCAACGATATCAAGGTTCTGCCGGTCACCGACGAGGATGCGCGCGTGGTGGGCATCGTCACCCAGACCGATCTGATCGAGAAGGCTGTGCTCGATCCCGAAAAGGCCAAGCCGAGGCTTGGCATCCGCCTCGGCCGTGCGCTGCGCCTGCAAAGTGTGCCGCAATCGGTGGTGCGGGACATCATGACGACACCCGTGCGCTCGGCCGAACCGGACATGGCGGTGGTGGATCTTCTGCCGCTGATGGCCGATGGCGGGCTGCATCACTTGCCGGTCGTCGGTGCGGGCGAGCGTCTCCTCGGCATCATTACGCAGAGCGATGTCATCGGCGCGCTGATGCACGACCGGATCGAAGGACCCGCCAAGCTGGCGCAACTGGCGTAAAGCTACTCGCCGGGCGGAAAGGCGTTCGCGCCGGTTTTCGGCAAAACGAGGCCGATCTTCGCCCCTTCCGGCCACAGTTCCAGCGCTGCGGGGCCATGTATGCGCACGAGCACGCGTTCGGCTGCGAGCGGGGTCGTGACGTAAAAATCCGAATATCCGCCCTGATAGACTTTCGTGACGACCTCTGCGGGCAAGGTGCCCGGCGCGCCGGCAGATGTGAGCGAAAGTTCTTCCGGCCGCGCGAACAGCTCGACCTCCTGTCCATCGATCGTCCCCTCCAGAGGGCCCGGCATGACATCGATCAAGAAACCGCCGACGATCACCGATGTGGGCGAGACGCGCGTGGCCTGAAAAATGTTTGTGTCTCCGACGAAGGACGCAACGAAGCGGTCCGCAGGCGCGCGGTAGATTTCGCCCGGCGCCGCGATCTGCCGGATGCGGCCGGCCGACATCACCGCGATACGGTCCGACATGCTGAGCGCTTCGCTCTGGTCGTGCGTCACGAACACGGTGCTGACGCCGAGGCTGCGCTGGATTTCCTTCAGCTCGACCTGCATGGCCGAGCGCAGGTTCTTGTCGAGCGCCGAGAACGGCTCGTCGAGGAGAAGCACTTTGGGGCGGATGACGAGCGCACGCGCAAGTGCGATGCGCTGCTGCTGGCCCCCCGAAAGCTCGCGCGGCCTGCGGCCGCCATAGCCCGGCAGCTTGACGAGCTCGAGAGCTTCCCCGACACGCCGCGCGATTTCCGTCTTGTCGACACCGCGCATGCGAAGTCCGTAGCCGACATTTTTCTCGACCGTCATATGCGGAAAGAGCGCGTAATTCTGGAAAACGATGCCGATCTGCCTCTTGTGCGCCGGATCGTTGGTGATCGGCGCGCCATCGAGGAAGATTTCCCCGCTATCCGCCTCAAGAAACCCGGCTATCAGGTTGAGGATGGTCGTCTTTCCGCACCCGGACGGCCCAAGCAATGTCAGAAACTCACCACGCCCCACAGCAAGCCATGCCTCGTGCAGCGCCGTGACATCGCCGAATGCCTTGGAGACGCCGTCGATGCGTACGGCCGGTTTGGCCGCATTCGGCTGCCCAGCGATGTCTGTCGTGCGCGGAAGGTCAGCGAGACTGTTCAACGTTCAATACCTTGCCAAGACCGAGATAAAGGTTCGCGATCGTCAGCAGCGTTGCCGTGATGACGATGTAAATGGTGGAGAGCGCCGCAAGCGTGGGGTCGGCGTATTCACGGACATAATTGTACATCGCGACGGGGAGCGTCTGAGTGGCTTGCGATGTGACGAAAAGCGAGCCGGTGAATTCGTTGAACGACAGGATCGCCGCGAACAGCCAGCCCGAGAAAAGCCCTGGGGCAAGAAGGGGAAGAACGATCGTTACCAGGACGCGCCAAGGCGGCGCGCCGAGGCTTGTTGCCGCCTTTTCCAGACGCGGGTCGAGGTTCTGCATCGAGATGTAAACACTGCGGATCACGAACGGCAGCACGATGACGATGTGGCTGAAGACGACGATGCCGAATGTGCGTGCGAAACCCATCTGCGTGCCGAGCATCAGAAGGCCGAGCCCGATGGTGAAATGCGGGATCATCAGCGGCGACATCAGGATCGCCTCGAGCGTGTGCTTTAGCCGGAACTCGTAGCGGTTGAGCGCATAGGCGAAGGCTGCGCCGACAACGATGGAAATCGTCGATGTCCAGACCATGACGATCAGCGCATTGCGCAGGCCATGCCGGAAGTCCGGATAGGTCAGCGCGCGCTCGAACCAGCGCAGGGAGAAGGATTGCGGCGGGAAAGAGAGGATGGCGCGATCGTTGAACCCGGCGATGAAAACGACCACCGCCGGAAGCAACAGAAAGCCGACGACGCACATGACGACGAGGCGCAGGAGCCATGTCAGAAGCGGCGTTTTCATGCGTGGCCTCCCATCTTCTCAAGAGGCCGGGCGGCACGCCTCAGAAGCGCGATCACCATGATGGTGAAAACGAGACCGGCAAAGCTGAGGGCGGCGGCGAACGGGAAATTGAAGTTCGCAAATCCGAGCTGGTAGACGAGGGTCGAAATCGTCGAAACCTGGCCGCCGCCGATGAGCTGGGGCGTTGCGAAGGCGCTGAACGTCCAGGCAAACGAGGTGGTGACGCCCGCGATGATGCCGGGAAGCGACAGCGGCAGCGTCACGGTCAGAAACGTGCGGACGGGGCTTGCGCCAAGGCTTGCGGCGGCCTTCTCGTAATCCCGGTCGATGTGGGAGATGGCTGCGGACAGCATGATGACCATGACCGGCAATGTGACGTGCACAAGAGCGACCACGACACCGAATTTTGTGAACATCATCTGGATTGGCTGGTCGATCAGTCCAAGCCCTCTCAGCACGCTGTTCACGAAGCCTGTGTTGCCGAGCACGATGATCCAGGAATAGGTGCGAACGATCTCGCCCAGAAAAAGCGGCGTGACGGCGGTGACGAGAAGCAGCGATTTCAGAAACGGGCTCTTCGCGCGAACAAGCGCAAACGCCAGAGGATAGGCGAGCAGCAGCGTGAAAAAAGCCGTCTCGGCACAGATCAGAACCGTGTCGACAAAGGCCCGCGCATAAAGCGGTTTCAGCATGTCGGTGAAATTGCCGAGGGAGAAACCGCCAGGCTCAAGCTCGCCGGGAATGTGGGCGCGCAGGCTGTATTGCAGGATGACCGCAAGCGAGGCGATGAAACCCCCGGCCACGAGGACCGAGGGTGTCACGAAAAGACGTAGAAAGGGCCGGTCTGCCGGCTGTGCCATATCCGCATTCCGATAAATGGCCGGGGCCGTGGCCCCGGCGTTTGCTCAGGTCAGTTGGCCATCACGTTTTCGGCGAACCATTTGCGCCACTCGCCGGTCTTTTCGGCGCGAAGCTTGTGGTCGATGATGATGGCCTGGCTGCTCCACTGCTCGGGTGTCGTAAAGACACCCGGAAGAGCCGCCGTCTCGGGGTTGAGCTTGGCGTTGTTCACGACCGGGCTGCCCTTCTTGAACTCGGCGATTTCGGCCTGAACCTCGGGATCGAGCGCGGTGTTCAGGAATTTGTAGGCCAGATCGGCCTTTTTGGTGCCGGCCATGATCGTCATCGTGTCGACGCCGAGAACCGCGCCTTCCTTCGGAATGATGATCTCGACGGGAACGCCCTGCGATTTCATGTAATAGCCGTTCATCGACAGCAGGACCTGCACGGGCGTTTCGCCGGTGGACATCAGCTGCTGACTGTTGGCGTCGTTCGTGTAGAACGCCTTGTAGTTCGGCTTCAGTTCGAGAAGCTTGGCCTGACCCTTTTCCCAGCTTGCCGCGTCGCCGCCGGCCAGGATGGCCGAGACGACCGTGATGTGGCTCGGATCGAAATCGGGCGAGGACAGCATGCCCTTCAGCTCAGGCTTCCACAGATCGGCCCAGCTCTCGATCTTCATGCCCGCCGGCAAAAGGTCCGGACGATAGCCGATCGTGTACACATAGGCCCACGAGCCGATGTGGTAGGGGCTGATCTTGGCCTGCTCGACAAGATTGGCCGCGTTCGGAACCTTCGACAGGTCGAGCTCTTCCAGCAGGCCGTCATTGGCGTAGAGCCAGCCGACATGGGACGTCGTGAAGGTGATGTCGCTTTCGGGGTTGCCCTTGGCGAGCTTCGCCTTGTTGAGGCGATCGATCGTGCCGCCGGTGATGTATTCGACCTCGACGCCTGTTTCGGCGGTGAACTTCTTGGCGATGGTCTCCGCGATGAGATCCTTGAAGCTGCCGCCCCATGTGCTGACAATAAGTTTTTCCTGCGCCGTTGCGGGCAGGGTGACGAGAAGCGCAGCCGCAGCGGTGAAGGCCGCAAGATATCTTTTCAAAACTCTGTCCTCCTCAGAAAGAAACATCTGGGGGGCGTCTTGCAAGTCGCGGGCCAGTATATTTGCGACTTATACCAACGTATAATAATGTATAGCCGAAGTAATCATCAGTACAGGCAAAATAAAATCTTCCTGCAGCGACAGATGCGCTGCAGGAAGATTTGCCATATGGGTTGAAACCGCAGGGAGCGCCTTCGCACACAGGAAAGCGCAGATGGCTGCATATATAAAATAATTTTAGTTGGTCGTCGGGATTAGGAAAATTGATTTAAATCAGTAGCCCTTGGCGAGATCGATTTTCGCAAGCGGGTCCAGACCTTTGCGCAGGCGCCGGATGTTCTCCGCAATCTGGATGGACGCCGACGCGGGCAGGGCGATGGACGCCAGATGCGGTGTGATCAGAACATTCGGGAGTGTCCAGAGCGGATCACCGGGCGGCAGGGGTTCCACCTCGAAGACATCCAGCGTTGCTTCGGAAATGCGGCCGCTCGTGAGGGCTGCCACTAGGGCGGGCTGATCGACCACATCGCCGCGCGAGACGTTGATGAATTTCGCGCCAGCGGGGAGCAGGGAGAGCTGGTCCTCTCCGAGGAGCTTGCGTGTCTGTGGCGTCGAAGGAAGCATGACGACCAGAATTTCGGCAGCCTTCAGCGCGTCGTCGAACGTCTCGGCACCGCTCAGGCACGTGACGCCGTCGATCTGTTTGGGCGAGCGCGCCCATCCCGTGACGTCAAAGCCCTGCCGGGCCAGCTCGCGCGCGGCCGTGCTGCCGAGCTCGCCCAGACCCAGAACCGTGACGCGGACATCTTTCGGATCGCGCGGATGTACATATTTCCAGACACCGTCGCGCTGGGCTTGCTCGAAGACGGGAATGTCGCGCGCATAGCGCAGGACCGCAAAGAGCACAAAGCCGGCCATCATCCGCGACATGTTCGGGTCGGACAGGCGCGTGATCGGCACATTCGGCAGATCGTTGCGCTGCACCAGCGAATCCACTCCTGCGCCGAGATTGATCACCATGCCGAGATTGGCATAGGGCGCGAAGAAACCGGCCGGAGGCTTCCACACCAGCGCATAGCGCACCGACAACGGGTCTTCGACATCTTCCGCGCGGCGGATGTCGAGGTCCGGAAGTTCGGCGTTCAGCGCCGCGCGCCAGGTTTCGAAGTCGTCGAAGGCGCTGTAAAAAACGAGAGTCTCGGGCATTGCCGAACCTGCCCTCACGCGCGCGGGCCGTTCAGGGCGCCGATGGCGACGCTTTCCCGCGTGAAATAGTAGCCGTCTTCCGCGATGGCGGCTTTGGCGTCCTCGGCCTCAGGGTAGCGTTCGGCGACGATGCGCCGGAACTCTTCCCAATACCCATCCGCATCGATCTGGGGGAGGACCGCCCGGCTGTCGACGGGCAGGATGGCCCAGATCTTCGAACGTTTGTTGTCCTTCTTGATCCAGTTGATGATGGCCCAGTCCGCCATTGTGAACTCCAGAAATATCGGCGGTGCGCCGGTTATGATCAGTCGCGCGGCAGGGTCGCCTGCATGGACGGGCGTTCGCTGAACGTCGCGAACCAGTCCGCCAGCGCCGGGCGTGCGGCTCTCCAGTCGACCTCGGGAAACCGGAAATCCAGATAACCCAATGCGCAGCCATAGCCCACTGCGCCAATGGTCAGGGTGTCCGGGATATCGGTGTTCATGCGATCGAGCGCCCGCTCGATCTTCGCAAGCTGCGCGTCGCGCCACCCGGACCATTGCTTGTCTTCCGGCCGCATCAAAAGCTCGTAACGCGCGGAGAGCGCGGCGTCGAGCAATCCATCCGCCAGCGCCTGCTGCGTCAGCGCCTGCCAGCGGGTTTTGCCGTCGCGCGGAAAAAGGGGGTGGGTGCTCGTCGTCGCGTCGAGATATTCGCAGATCACGCGGCTGTCGAAGATGGCGCCGTCCTCGGTCACCAGCGCCGGGATCTTGGCAAGCGGGTTCTGGTTGTTCAGCTCCTCGTTCGCCTTCGTCGGATTGGCGAGGGCGAAAACAGGATCGATCCTGTCGATCTGCCCCGTCTCGTGGGCCACGACCATGACCTTGCGCACATACGGAGATGTCGGCGCGGAAAGAAGCGTCATCATGGGTAAGATCAATCCTTCATCAGGTTCGGAAGCCAGGTGCTCAGCTCCGGGACCGCCATCAGCAGCAGCGTGAATAGGATGGTGGCGATGAAGAACGGCATGTTCGCCTTGAAGACCTGCATCTGGTCGACCCTGGCTATGCGTCCTGTGATGATCAGCGAGAGCGCGACGGGCGGCGTGATCTGGCCGATAACCACCGCCATCACCATCAGGACACCGAACTGTACGAGGTCGATGTTGAAGGCGATGAGCGACGGCATCAGAACCGGCACGATGACCGGGATCAGCGGATCGATGAACATGCCGGCGATGATGGCAAGGATCATCAGGGCCACCAGACGCATGAACATGCTGTCGCCGATGGCAAGAACATCGATCAGCCCGGCAAGCGCCTGGGGGACATGCGCGGCGGACAGGGCGTTTCCAAGCGCAACCGACAGGGCAACGACGATCAGGAGTTCGCCGGTCATCTGCACCGCGGAGACGGTGGCCTTGTAAAAGCCTGCCCAGTTCAACGAGCGGTAGAACACGACGGACAGAAGTCCGGCATAGACCGCTCCGAAAGCGCCTGCTTCTGACGGAGTGAAGGCGCCGAAGATGAGGCCGCCGATGATGAGGCCGGGAAGGCCGAAGGCGAGGCTTGCGGCCAGTCCCGCGCGTTTGATTTCCGCGAATGAGAACTTCGCAAAGGTGGGATAACCATGCTTGCGGGCGAGCACGCCGACCGTGATCATGAAGGTGAGGCCGAGCAGCAGACCGGGAATGAGGCCTGCGAGGAACAACGCGCTGAGCGAAGTACCAGTCACCGCCGCGTAAAGGATCGCGGGCGAGCTTGGCGGAATGAGGGGGCCGATGCCGGCCGAGGACGAGCCGACGGCAGCGGCGAAGGCCCCGCTATACCCCTCGCGCTTCATCGCGGGAATGATGACCGAGCCCGTGGCGGCAAGGTCGGCCGAGGACGAGCCGACCATTCCGCCGAAAAAGATGCTCGTCAGCACGTCGACCTGGGCAAGCCCGCCCTTCATCCAGCCGACGAGCGAGCGCGCGAAATTGAACAGCCTTGCGGAAATGCCGCCCGAATTCATCAGCGCCCCCGCAAACACGAACAGCGGCAACGCCATCATCGTGAAGCTGCTCATGCCGAAAATCATGGTCTGGGGCATGGTCAGTCCCCACTGGCCGCTGAGAAACAGGATCAGCGCGACCGAGCACAGCAGTCCGGCCACCATGGGAACGCCGAGCGTAAGCAGGATGAGAAGGACGCAAATTCCGATAATGGCGCCGGTCATTTTTTCATTCCGTCGTCTGCGGTGCGGAAGCTTTTGTAGGTGTCGATCAGAAAAGCGCCGGTGATCAGCAAGCCGCCGATGAGAACCGAGGAATGGAACCAGTATTGCGGGATCTGGAGATAGACCGTCCGGTCGTTTCCGAAGAAGGATAGATATTCGAACGTCACGTAGCAGAGATAGGCGAACGACACCGCACAGACGAACTCGGCGAACGCGTTCAGAAAGCGCCGGACACGCGGTGGAAACCGCTGGACGAAATGCTCGATCCGGATCACTTCCCGGCGCCGTACCGACAGGAAGAGGCCGGTCATTGCGAGCCACGGGATGAGCGCGATCACCAGTTCATCGCTCCACAGAAGTGAAATGTTGGCCGTGTAACGCAGCGCGGCATTGACGAAGACAAGGCCCGTCATGGTCAGAAGGACGCCGGCTCCGATCGCTTCGACGGTGCGGTTCACGATGGCGTCGAAGCCGCTCTCGTCCTGCGTCTCGTTCAGCTCGTCATCGACCGCGTGTTCGATCTGATGGGCGAGATCACCGTGCGGCGGGCGTTTCGGGGGAGGAAGCAGGTCTGTCTGGGCCATCGGAGATCCTGAGTGTGAAAAGCCCCGGCGACAGGATTGCCGCCGGGGCCAATACTCACTTGGTGGCGGCGATGATGTCTGCGCCGTACGTGCCGCCCGCGACCTTGCCGATCTCCACATAGAGCGGCTCGGAAGCCTTCAGGAACGCGTCGCGGTCGATCTCGTTGATCTCGTTCTTGCCGTCGGCCTTCAGCTTGGCGAGCAGCTCACCGTCCTTCTTTTCGCCGAGAAGGCGAATTTCCTTGGCCGACTCTGCCGCGGCTTCCTTGACGAGAGCCTTCTGGGTCTCAGGAAGAGCGTCGAACTTGCGCGCGTTCATGACCAGAGTGACCGGTGTGTACACGTGGTTGGAAAGGGAGATGTATTTCTGCACCTCATGGATCGACCGCGTGACAATGTCGTTCAGCGGGTTCTCCTGGCCATCGATCGTCTTGTTTTGCAGCGCAAGGAACACTTCGCCGAAATTCATCCGGGTCGGTGCCGCGCCGAAGGTCTTGAATGTCAGGATGCGCGTCGGGCTGCCAGGAACGCGGATCTTCATGCCCTGGAAATCGGCAGGCGTGACAATCGGACGAATGCTGTTGGTCATCTGGCGGTAGCCGATCTCGCCGAACGCCAGAACTTCAAGACCGGCCTTTTCACGGATCGACGCCGCGAGTTTCTGACCGAATTCGCCGTCGAGAACCTTGGCGACGACGGTGCGGTCCTTGAACAGGAACGGCATGTCGAACACGGCCCACGCGTTGTCGAGCTCGACCGCGTCCGAGCCGAGCGGCGTGACATCGAGCTGACCGGTGCGGATCTGCTGCATGTGGACGACTTCGTCACCGATTGTCGCGTTGTCGAAGAGTTCGTAGCTGAAATCATCGCCGAGTTTCGCCTTCAACTTGTCGGCAAGCTTCTGCAGCATCACCGTGTCGAAACCTCCCGTGGGGGAGGGGCTCGACATGCGCAGTTTGAGCGGTTCCGCGACGGCCGAAGCAGTCAGGGCGGATCCAATGAATACGGCTCCCAAAAGTGCCTTTACGTATGTGTTCATCACCTGTCTCCTTCGTTCGCCGTCATGCCTTGACGAGCGCGTCTTTCAAATTTTCCCGATTGAGCGTCACCCCAAATCCCGGCGCGCGCGGGATGTCTATTCGGCCGTTCTTTTGCGGCGGCGCATCGAGGAACATCTGTGCCTCGACCTGTTCTGATCCGAGATGGACTTCGGCGAGCGTGCCGTTGCGGAAGCCCGCGACATGGTGCAGGCACCAGATGCCGCCGCCGCCCGCGTCCGAAAGCGGCTTGTTGTAGATCTGCGCGAGATGGGCGACGCGGCGCGTCTCCGTCATGCCGCCATTGTACATGCTGTTGGGCATGAAGATGTCGATGCCGTCATGCTCGACCCATTCGCGGAAGCGCAGCGCATGGCCATCCATCTGGCCCGCCGAAAGCGGTATCGTGGTGCGTTTGCGGAGCATGCCCATATCGCGGGCATCGACACGGCGCAGCGGGTCCTCGAACCAGGCGATGTTGAGCTCTTCGAGGTGCGGGCAGAGCCGCATCGCGTCTTCGAGACTCATGCTCTCATTGGCATCGACGGCAAGCACGATGCCGGCGCCCAGAGCCTCGCGCACGGCGCGGACGCGGCGGGCATCTTCGAGAACGCCGAGCTTGCTGCCGACGAGCATTTTCAGGCGGCTGTGGCCTTTGTCGATCAGCTTGCGGCCCATTTCGATGAGCTGATCCCCGTCGAAGGCGGCAAAACCATAGGTGACGTAGATGTCGGCATAATCCTTCGCGCCGCCGAGCATTTCGGCGACCGTGCGGCCGCTCGCCTTGCCGATCAGATCCCAGAGGGCGAGATCGACACACGACAGCGCCGTCAGATTGATGCCGGTCATCGATCCGCGTTCGGACAGAATGGGCTGCAGGCGCGCGTGGATCTTCTCCAGATCGCGCGGGTCCATGTCGATTATCGCGGGCGCGATGTGCTTTTCGGCGATGGCAGCAACCCCGTGCCACAGAAAGCGCGACGCCATGCCGAAGCCCGTATGGCCATCATCCGTCTCGATTTCGCAGATGATGCGATAATCGTCCTCAAGCCGCTTGCTGATGAGCGGGATCGAGTTTTCAAAACGATGAATGCTGACGCGGACGTCCTTGATCTTCACGAAGCGTGTTCCTGGTGTATGTGCTGTTCGAGAACGGGTGGAATCGTCCCGGCCGCGCTTTCGGCGGCGAGAAGGCGGGCAAGGTCCGGGCGAGGCCGCGCAAGGTCCGGCAGACCGGCAAACACTCCCTCCAGCGCGGAGGCGGCGGCGAGCGTTCCGGCGTCGTCGCGGTAACGGCCGACGATCTGCAGACCGAACGGAAGGTCGGTCGGGCCGAGCCCGGCGGGGATGACTGTCGCCGGATGAGTTGTCAGGGTGATCGCGGAAGCGATCGCGCACCAGGTGATGTAGGTGTCGAGCTTCACGCCGTCGATGTGGGACACGAACAACTGCTCGACGGGGAAGGGCACAGCGGATGCTGCGGGGCAGATGAGAAGGTCGACATTCGCGAAATAGGACTGGAATGTGCGGACGATCTCGGTGTGCTTTGCCTGCGCGCGCGCGACATCGGCAACAGAGATGCGCTTCGCAAGTTCAGTGTTGGCGATGACATTCGGCCCAGCCTGATCGCGGTGTCTGAAGATGTAATCGGTCAAGGAGTCGGCAAAGCCGACGGCGCGCAAGGTCTCGAATGTCGAGTGGATGTCCTGAATGTCGGGATCGATCCATTCGGCCGAGGCAAACAGATGGGCGATCTTCCCGGCCTTCTCGCGGAAGGCGGCGCGCACATCTGCTGAAACGGGAACGCAGCCGAGATCGGAACTGAACGCCACGCGCAGGCCGGAAAGATCGACCTGCGGCAGATTCAGGAACGTCTCCGGCGATAGATCGCGCGAGAGCGGATCCAGCGCGCTTGTGCCGGTCATCGCAGCAAGAAGAAGCGCCGCGTCGGCGGCATTGCGCGCCATGGGCCCTTCCAAAAAGAGCGGCGACCAGCCGTGCTTGCGCGTGTCGTGAGGAACGGTGCCGGGTGAGGGACGGTGGCCGACGACCCCGCAAAACGAGGCGGGGGTGCGCAGGCTGCCGCCGAGATCCGAACCGGTCGCGAGCGGCATCATGTCTGCCGCCAGCGCGACCGCCGAGCCCCCGGACGATCCCGCGCAGGACAGTTTCGGATCGAACGGATTGACTGTCGCGCCGTAGACGCGATTGACGGTGTTCGCGCCGGCGCCGAATTCGGGCGTGTTGGTCTTGCCGATGACGATGCCGCCCGCCGCGCGGATTTTCGCGACGATGGGATCGTCGTGCGCCGGGACATGATCCTTGTGGACGAGCGAGCCGAACGTGGTCGTGAGGCCGCCTGTCTCGGTGAGATCCTTTATGCCGATCGGCAGACCGTGCAGCAGCCCGAGCGGCTCGCCCGTCATGACCGCATCTTCCGCGGTGCGGGCGGCCTGGCGTGCACGTTCGAAATCCCGCGCAACGACGGCGTTCAGCTTCGGATCGACGCGTTCGATCTGCTGGCGGCAAGCGTCGAAAAGCTCGACCGGCGACAGGGCTTTCGACCCGATCAGCGACCGCAGCGTGCGCGCGGGAAGGCTCAACATATCGTTCATATAGAGTTTTGTCTTGTAGAAATTGCTTTCCGTCAATTGAATGTGCGTAAAAAATGATCGTATTTTCAAAATTTCAGCACATGACTAAATAATGAACATGCTGTGGCACATATAATGATCACATAAAAACTCACCAGATAAACAAAAATGGCCGAAACAACGCTCTTGGCGAGCGCTGTTCGGCCATTCAATACTTGTGTGTATTTAATAATACTGATGCTTAGGCGATGCTGTATTCCTCAGGGTTGCTGATCGTCGGCGCCGATGGCGGCAAGGGCGGCACGTGCGACCTCGACATCTTCCTCGCCTTTGCCCGAGCCCACGCCCACCGCGCCGATGCATTGGCCGTCGATCACGATCGGCAGGCCGCCTTCGAGATTGGTCAGGCGGCCGCCACCGGCGATGGCGAGTTTGATTTCGTTTTTCGGATCGAGCCGAGATGTCGGCTGGCGGTGCGAGGCGGCTGTAATGGCTTTGGAGAGCGATGTCTCGCGTGACAGGAGCTTTGCCCCATCCATACGAACGAAGGCGAGGAGGTTGCCGCCGTCATCGACGATCGTGATGTTCTGGGGCACGCCGAGTTCCTCGGCCTTGGCGAGCGCCCCGGCAAGCGCCTTCAGCGCTCCGGCATGCGTGAGTTTCAGGCCCGGTCTCGTCACGGACGTCATTACATGTCTCCAGGAACGCCATAGGCCGGCGCAGTGGATGGGTTGAGCGCGCGGGTGATGTAATCGCGCGCCTGCGGTTTCCAGAGCTGCCAGAGATGTTCGAGCGCGCCGATCGGATCGGTGTCGTGCCAGTCCACACGAAGATCGGCAAACGGCCAGCTCACGTCATCGACGAGGATCATGCCGGCCGAATGCACCGGGCCTTCCTCGCCGCCCGCCGCAAGTGCCGCTTTCATCGCCGCGAGAATGCGATCGCCGAGTTCGGATTCCTGGTCGGCATGAAACGCATCCAGCATGGACTGGGGGATCGTCGGGCCGGACAGCAGATTGCCCGCGGCGACCGCGTTCAGGCTTTCGGCCGTTGCGTGCAGACCGAGGGTGTTTTTCCCTGAAAAGGAGGCCGTGCGGCCTTCGCGATCGATGAGAGCGATCTGCCGGTAGTCGATGTGTTCCGCATCGCGTTTCAGAAGGGTCAGTGCATCGGTCGCGGACAGTTCGGCAAGAAGATCGAGTCCTTTGGGACCGAGCGTCGGATCTGTGATGTTCTGCGTTGCGACCGCGCCGATGCCCGCGCGGGCATGCGCGCAGCGTGCGGCGACGCTCGGGCTCGACGAGGAGACCGCGATGCCGAACATTCCGGTACGTGCGCAGCGCGCGGCGATGGAGAAGGTCACGGCTGCCCCTTACTTTTCGTCCGGGATCACCGCAGTGACCTCGATCTCGACAACCCATTCGGGGCGGGCAAGCGCGGGAACCACAAGACCCGTCGAGCAGGGGAAGACGCCTTTCAGCCATTTGCCCATTTCGCGGTAGACGGCCTCGCGATAGCGGATATCGGTGAGGTAGACGACGATGCGGCAGACATGGCTGAGATCGCTGCCGGCCTCGTCGAGCAGCGTCTTGATGTTCTGCATGGCAAGTTCGGTCTGCTTGGCGGCGTCGCCGACATGCAGGCTCTCGCGGCTGTCCAGATCCTGCGAGACCTGTCCGCGCAGGAACACCATGGTTCCGCGCGCCACGACGCCCTGGCTGAGATCGTTGTCCAGCTTCTGCTCGGGATAGGTTTCGCGGGTGTTGAACGGTCGAATGCGCTTGTGAATCATCGGGGTTCCTAGTTCAGGCAGTCTGCCCAGTCGGGTTGGGTGAGGAGGTCGCGAAGCCGGTCCAGCATTGCGGAAGCTTCGTCGAGTTCGTCGAGGCCGATCCATTCGTCGGCAATGTGCGCGCGGGCGATATCGCCGGGGCCGCACACAAGAGTGGGAATGCCGGCGGCGGCGTACAGACCCGCTTCGGTGCCGAAGGAAATCGTTGCGGGTTCGGCGGATGTGCCCGAGAGCCGCGTGACGAACCTCGCCGCCGGGCCGGCGCCGTCGCATTCGAGGCCCGGATAGTCGATCAGGTTTTCGCTTTCGATGCGGCTTTCGGGCGCCGCCGTCTGGAGGCTGGCGAGACAGGCCGCAACGATGGTGTCGATGCGGCCGAGAATTTCCGCGAGATCGGTTTTCGGCGTGGAGCGGATTTCGAATTCCAGAACCGCGGTTTCCGGGATGAGGTTGAGCGCGGTGCCGCCGTGGAGCGATCCGATATGGACGCTTGCATAAGGCGGGTCGAAGCCTTCGGCGTCCCTGCGCGCTTCGAGTTCGCGGGCGATGGCGCGAAGGCCCATCGCGATCTGTACCGCGGCGTTGACGGCGTTTGCGCCACGGTACGGATAGGCCGAATGGCCGCCGCGCCCGTGGATCGTGATGCGGCGGGCGATCTTGCCCTTGTGACCGCGAATGACGCGCATTTGCGTGGGCTCGCCCACGATGCAAAGCAGCGGCTTCTTGGAGATCTTCGCGACCTGCTTTACGAGGTCCGGCGCGCCGCGGCAGCCGAGTTCCTCGTCGTAGGAGAAGGCCAGATGCACGGGCGCGCACAGTTCGGCGGCGCACAGATCGGGCACCTGCGCCAGAACGGCGGCGACGAAGCCCTTCATGTCGCTTGTTCCGCGGCCGAAAATCCGGCCGCCGCGGCTTGTCGCCGTGAACGGAGGCGTTGCCCAGTTCTGGCCCTCGCAGGGGACGACATCGGTGTGGGCGGAGAGCACGACGCCCGGCATGTTCCGGGGCCCGATCGTTGCAAGAATGGAGGCTTTGGTCTTGGTCGCGTCGTGGATCAGCCGTGCCTGTACGCCGTGCTGCGAAAGATAGTCGGTGACGAAGGCGACGAGATCGAGGTTCGAGCTGCGGCTGACGGTTTCGAAGGCAACGAGCCGGGACAGGATCTCGGCCGCCCGCAACGTCCGTGGGCTGACGCCGTGGGGGGCGGAGCCGATCGGGGGTGCGAGTGCGGACGGGCCTTCCATGTTCAGGCGGCCTTCAATCTCTGATAGCTGCGTTGCGCGTGGACGAGAGGCAAATCAGGCGTCTGCGTAAGCCCGACGACGATGCCCGCGATGATGCGGTGCGAGCCGAACTCGAACACTTCGGCGACCTTGCAGTCGAACGCGCAGACGGCACCGCGCAGCATCGGCGCGCCGGTCGTCATGGTCTCCCATTCCCCGGCCGCGAAACGGTCTTCGCGGAATTCCGGAATGCGCCCCGCAAAGGAATCGGCGACGCGCTCCTGGCTCTCCGCGAGGACATTGGCGGAGAACACACCGTTTTCGAGGATCGGGCCGAGGGCGCGGCTGTCACGATGTATGCACAGGATGACCGAGGGCGGTTCCAGTGACAGCGAGCAGAGCGTCGAGACGGTGACGCCGGCGCGGCCGCTTTCGCCGTCCGTTGTGATGACCGTGACGCCGGTGGCGGTGGCCGACATGGCGTCACGGAAGTGATCGGGGTTCACCGTGTTCATTTTGACGATCCAATACGGTCGGACAGATCGGCGGCCTTGCGGACGAAATCGAGCGGCCCTGAGAAATCGAAGCTGTTGTAGACAGCGGCGAGATGGTTGAAGTGCGGCGCCTGCGCAAACTGCACGAAGGTCAGGCGGTGGCCCGCATAGTCGGAGTTGAGCAGATCGCGGGCGAAGGCAAGCAGCTTGCGGCGGTCGTGGCTGTCCCATTTCTCGTTCAGCGTGTAAAACTTGCTCAGCCAGTCGCCGGAACCCGGCGTCTCGAAGGCCGCGGCGTTCGGCGTGACGCAGATCTGGCCGCCGCACAATTCGCGGGCAATGTGCATCATGGCCGGAAGCTGCGAGCAGGCGAAAACGCGGCCGGCATAGAGCATCGACTGCTGCGGCATCAGAAGGCCGCCGGGGCTCTTTTCCGCCATGGCGATGGACGCCGTGAGATGTGCGTTAATGCCCTCGCGATAGCAGGCGAGGTCTGCAAGCTTTTCGCGGACGGCCTGCAGCTTGTCGAGGCCGGTCTGCTTGGCGTTCCACATCGCGGCGCCGATCATCATGTCGGCGACGTACAGGAGGCGAAGCACATACGGGAACGCCGAATAGCGGTGCAGCGTAGAGCGGATGTACTGGGCCGCCTTGGTGTGGCGGTAGAAGAAGACGTCTTCCCAGGGAATGAGGACGTCGTCGAAGATCACCAGCGCCTCGACCTCGTCGAACTTGTTCGACAGCGGGTAATCGGCCGGGCTTCCTCGCCCGGCGAAACCGGAACGGCAGATGTGCTTCACGCCCGGCGCGCCCATCTTGACGATGCAGCCGACGGCATAGTCCGAAAGCTGTTCGTTGGTCCACGCGCCAACGGTCGGCTTAAGGAAGGCCTGGTCGGCATAGGCGGCGGCCGTTTCGTATTTCGCGCCACGTATGATGATGCCCGCATCGGTCTCCTTCTTCACATGGACCATCATGTCGGGGTCCTGATCCTGCGGCGCGCGTGAGCGGTCGCCCTTCGGATCGGTGTTGGCGGAGACGTGGAAGATGTCTTCAGCGACGATGCGGCGGACATGGCGGTCCACATTGTTCGCAAATTCGGGATTGAACTCGGCCAGAACATCGCGGCCGTCCATCAGCGACCAGACTTCGCCGATCGTCTCGTCACCGACACGGGTGACGACGCCGCCGATGTCCTTCATCACCGCGTCGACGCCATCGACCTTGTCGTGCCAATCCTGCTGCTCGCGCGGCGGCTTGTAGAACTTGGTGAGCCGTTCGCCGTTTTCGAGATAGGTCAGGCGGTCCTGATAGGTGGCTTCATGCTGCATGTCGTACATGCGCGCGCGGACATCGACGATGGGTTTGAACGCCGGATGGCTGGTCACATCCTTGACGCGCTGGCCGTCGATCCAGATCTCGCGGTCATCACGCAGGCCCGCCCGGTACTCATCCCCTGAACGTATCATCGCAAATTCCTTCAGCTTGTCCGTGAAAAGAGCTTGCGACGATGGCCTGGATCAATAAAATATTTTAATTATGGGATCGGCATTTGAAAAACCAATGAATCTCTCGTTGAGAGCCCTCCGCTACGTCGTGGCGACGGCGGATCACAGCAATCTCACCGAGGCGGCGCGGCATCTGAACGTGTCGCAGCCCTCTATTTCCTCAGCCATCGCGCAGGTGGAGGCGGAACTGGGGGTCCAGATCTTCATCCGCCACCACGCGCGGGGTGTCTCGCCGACCGCCGCCGGCAGCCGCATCATCAGCGAGGCGAGGGCGCTGCTGAACCACGCGCGCGATTTCGCGCAGACGGCGCAAGCGCTTGGCGACGACGTGCGCGGCGAGATCTCGGTCGGCTGCCTGTGGACGATTGCCACCCACATCATGCCGCGCGTGATTTCCGGTTTCGGCCAGAACCATCCGGGTGTCGCGGTGCATCTGGAGGAGGGGGATCATCAGCAGATTCTCGATATGCTGCTTTCCGGCCGCACCGAGCTTGCGCTGTCCTACCGGTTGTCCATTCCCGACGAGGTCAAGGGCGAGCTTCTCACCGAATTGCCGCCCTATGCGGTTCTGCCCGAGGATCACCCGCTCGCAAAGCGCGAGGTTCTTCACCTGGAGGATCTGGTGGACGAGCCTCTTATCCTGCTCGATCTTCCCTATTCGCGCGATTACTTCATCAATCTCTTCTCATCGCGCGGGCTGACGCCCAACATCGCGTTCCGCTCCCGCGCCTACGAGCTCGCCCGCGGTCTTGTCGGGCATGGGCGAGGCTACACGATCACCAATCTTGTCTCGCAAACGCCGGATACTCATGACGGCGGGAGGGTCGCCGCCGTGCCTCTCGCGGGCGATCTTGAGCCGGTGCAGCTCATGATCCTGACGCTCGAGCGCCAGCTCAGGCGCCCGGCGGTCGAGGTTTTCATCGAATATTTTCGCGCGGCCTATGGCGGAGCGTCCGTCAAGCAGACGCCTTTCGCGCGGCGATAAGATCGCCCATGGCCGTCAGGGCGAGCTCGTAGCCGTTCGCACCGAGCCCCGCGATGACGCCGGTCGCGGCTTTCGATATGTACGAATGGTGGCGGAAGGGCTCGCGCTTCCAGATATTGCTCATATGCGCCTCGATGATCGGCCCGTCAAAGGCAAGCAGGGCGTCGAGAATGGCAATCGATGTGTAGGTCAGCCCGGCGGCGTTGATGACGATGCCCTGGGCCGTGCCCCGTGCCTCCTGAATCCAGTCGACGATCTCCCCTTCATAATTCGACTGCCGGAAATCGAGCTGAAGGCCGAGGGCCTTCGCCTTTTCCTCGCAGCGCTGCTGGATCTGCGGAAAGCTTTCCGTCCCGTAAGTCCCGCTCGGATCGAGCCCGTAGAGGTTGGCATTGGGGCCATTGATGAAAAACACGTTTGACATGAGGGGCTCCGGGAAAAGGACGGCATAAGGTAATTCGCGGCGAGTGGCGGATTAAATCGTTATTTTCGATGCTGGCGATTGAAGAATAATGGCCAGCGTCCCCGTTGGAGCGGCATAGGGAGGTCTTTATGCTCCGGGCAAATTTGGAGCAGACATGACCGGCTACCCGACATTTCGTTATGACGGCGATGGATACAAAGCGCGCATCGGCCTGATTTTCATGGCCTCGAGCGTCGTGATGGACGCCGAAATGTCCGCGATGTCCGCGGAAGGCGTTGCGGTACATACGACGCGCATCCGCCTGCCCAAGGTCACCGTCGAGGGCATCGAGGAAATGATGAACGCGCCTCAGCTCGAAGAGGCGGCGAAGCTTGTCGGCTCCGCGCCGATCGACGTTCTGTGCTTCGGCGGAACGAGCGCGTCTTTCCTGCACGGCACGTCCTACGATGTCGCGCTGACAAAGAAGCTTCAGACCTGGGTGCCGGGGCCGAAAGTGACGACAGCGTCCACGGCGACGCTTGCGGCGCTGAAAGAAGTGAAGGCCGGAAAAGTCGCGCTGGCGACGCCTTATGTCGGCGAGATCCACAACCGCGCCATTCGTTTCCTCGAAGAAAACGGACATCAGGTGGTCAAGAGCGCCAAGCTCGACATCACGAGCGATCATGCCCTCGCGGAAGTGCCGCTCGAAAAGGTCTACGACCACATTCTGTCCGTCGATCATCCGGACGCGACGGCCATTTTCGTCAGCTGCACCAATTTCCGCACCGTCGGCGCCATCGAGGCGCTGGAGCAGAAGCTGGGCAAGCCGGTCGTCTCGGCCATCCAGGCCTCGTTCTGGCACTGCCTTGAAGTCACCGGCGTGAACGGGGCGAAACCCGGCTACGGCAGCCTGCTAAACAAGCGCCTCGCGTCGGACGGAGCGGCCTGAAGCGAACGCTCGATTTTTAGGCATGTTTAACATTATGTGAGCACAAACCATTCAGCATCGGGCGTGTAGTCTGGGTGCTCTGAGTGGCAGATGTCTTACAGTTACTGGTTTTCCCGGCGCGTGGTTCCGGCCATCGGAGCCCTTATCCTCATTGCGTTTGTCGCAATGGGCCTGGCGGTTCTTGAGGTCACCAACGCTCAGAACGAACGCGAAGCGGCGCGGGAGAGAGATCTGCTCGCGGTGGCGTTCGAGGAGATCGACAGCCAGCTTCAGATTCAGGTCAAGGATTACGCGGGATGGGGCGATGCCTACACCCATCTCCATCCCCGGATCGATATGGACTGGGCATACACGTCCGGGAACCTCGCAAAACCCGCATATGATGAACTGGGCTATGCGTTCGCGCTGGTCGTCAATCCGACGAACACCGTCTCCTATGCAGTTGTAAACGGGGAGCTTTCCCAGTCGGCCCGCAATGTTCCCACGGGCGTGCAGCAGCTTGTTGAACGCGCCCGGTCCGCGGGCGGCACCGAAACCGTGCCCGTCGTCGGAACGCTCAGCCTCGACGGCATGCCCATACGCGCCGCAGCCGCCGTGATTTCTCCCGGACCCGATCCGAACGTGGTCAAAACGGAAGGACCTCCCTCGGTCCTGCTGTTCGGCAAGCTTCTCGATGCTGATGCGTTGGCCGTGATCAGTACGCGCTACGGATTGCCGCCGCTGGGCTGGCAGGTGCAGCCTGCAAAAACGCAGTCCAGCCAGACTTTTGACGGCCTGGACGGCGAGGTGTTCCATCTTGTCTGGTCGCCTCAGGCACCCGGGAGCGAATTGCTCGCCAAGCTTCGCTGGTGGCTGGCCGCGGTCGCCTTCATCACATCGGTTCTTCTTGCGGCCGTGTTGAGCGTGGCCATCCGGCAGGCAAAGCGCATCGAGCTTGCATCACAGCGGCTCGTTGCGGCCCAGAGGCGGGCTGAGCATCTGGCGTTGCACGATTTCGGAACGGGGCTGCCCAACCGCCTAATGCTGAACGATCATCTGGCCCGTCTGAGCGGTTCGCCGCTGGCCGTGTTCTACATCGATCTCGACCGCTTCAAACCGGTCAACGACATTCACGGGCATTCGGCCGGCGACCACGTGCTGCGCGAGTTTGCGAAGCGCCTGCAATGCGCGCGCCGGCCCGGCGATCTGCTCGCCCGCGTCGGCGGCGACGAGTTCGTCATTGTCCTGACAGACATCGTCGACCCGCATAAACTTGAGGAATTTGCCTTTCTGATCCTGAAGCTGATTTCCGAGCCGTTCCACCATGACGGCGCGGAACTCGTTGTCGGAGCTTCCATCGGCATCGCGGCGTGCCCTCGCGACACGTCGGATTGCGCGGAGCTTATTCGCCTTGCCGACATCGCGATGTACGAGGCCAAATCGCTCCAGCCCAATTCGTTCAGGTTCTTCTCTCCCGATATGAACGACCGGCTCAACGCGCGGCGTTTGGCCGAAGTGGAATTGCGCGATGCGCTGGCGTTGGGGCAGTTCGAAATTCATTACCAGCCCCGCTTCGATGCCCGCGCATTGACAATGTCCGGCGTCGAAGCCCTCGTCAGATGGCGGCATCCGAGCCGGGGGCTTGTTCCGCCCTCCGATTTCATCCCGATTGCGGAAGAAACGGGGCTGATCCGGCCTCTCGGAGAATGGGTGCTGCGGCAGGCCTGCCGGGACATCATCCCCCTTGGCCTCAGACTGTCCGTCAATCTCTCGCCGGCGCAGTTCGATGTGGAATTGCCGAGCATGATCGAGCGCGCACTCAAGGACACCGGGTTTGCGGCGGACATGCTCGAAGTAGAGATCACCGAATCCGTACTTATTCGCGATTCGGCTGGTGCAGCGGAGATTCTGCGCATGCTGAAACTGATCGGGGTCCAACTCGCCATGGACGACTTCGGCAGCGGGTATTCTTCACTGGGTTATCTTCAGAACTACCCCTTCGACCGCATCAAGATCGACCGGAGCTTTGTGAGCAGGCTCGGTTTTGCCGACAGAGCAGAAGAGATCATCCGGGCCATCATCCAGCTCGGCCATTCGCTCCGGCTGACGGTGACGGCGGAGGGGGTCGAAACCGCCGATCAGCTGAAGGTGCTGTCCGAATTCGGGTGCGATGAACTTCAGGGTTTTCTGCTCTCGCGGCCCAAGGACATCCGAAAGCTGGAGGAGGAGATGTCTTTCCGCGTGCAGTCCGCGCACAAGCCGGTTGATGGCACGCCACGCCATGCGCAATCACGCCGCTGATCCATGGCGCTTAATTTGTATGTGCAATCGAAACACGTGTGCCCGGATTCGTGTTTTCAATTGAGACCGTTGCGCCCAACTGCCCTGCCAAAGCCTCGACGATTCCGGTGCCGAGGCCGTGCCTTGTGGATTCTTTTGGCATTCCGGTCCCGTTATCTGAGACAGAAAGCCTCCAGCTTGAGCCTTCGAGCCGATACTGAATGAGGATGTGCCCCTTATGGTCGGGGAAGGCATGCTTCAGGGCATTTATGACAAGTTCGGTGACGATCAGCCCGAGGCTGACGGACGCATCGGCCTCAATGTTGGTTTCGTCGGCCTGGACTTCGATCGCGAGGATGCCTGGATCGGCGATCATGGAAGCGCCGAGGCTCCGGCAGAGTTGCGTGAGGTAGGCGCTTATTTCCACGACCCCAAGCCCGGATGAGGCCAGTTGCTGCTGGACGGCGGCGATAGAAAGTACGCGACCGTGCGCGGCATGTAGATGTGCCCGTGCTTCGCCGACCTTCAATTGCCGTGCGCTGTGCATGAGAACGCTGGCGATGATTTGGAGGCTATTGGCGATACGGTGCTGCGCCTCGCGCAAAAGAACGGTCTTCTGCTCAAGCATCGCGTCCTTGAGCTTTTGAGCCGCACGGGCTTCCGTGACGTCGGACACGGAGAGCAATATCCGAACCGGATCGCTGTCGTAATCGAGCTTGTCGGCTCCGAGAACCAGGTTGCGTGTGTTGCGGCCGTCGCGGACGAGCTCCATTTCATAGGGAGCGCGTTCAGACGGGTCGGCGATGGTGGATTCAAGGAAGGTTCGGACCCCGGCCACCGCCCATTCTCCGGAGCCGAGCGCGAGAACGGGGCAACCGGAGACACTGTCGGGTTCGATCGCGAACGCGCGGCAGAAGGATGTGCTTGCGGCAATCACGGCAAGCTTTCCATCCAGCAGCAGCAAGGGAGCGTTTGAGGACGTTATCACCGCAAGTGCGAGGCTGAGCGGCATATCAGGGCGTGCGTCTGCGTGGGGAGCCATATCGGCCATTCCCTAAAAACCGGAGGCTCGCGGAGCGAAAGCCATATTCGGCAGACATAGATTTCAAGAGTATTCGGGGCGCCGTTGAAGTCACGGCTACCTTGCCACGTGGCATTTCTGACTATTGATCGGCAGGCGTTACTTATTGATACGCCAGATCGCGACACTTGTTCTAAGCAGCAAGTCCGCCAAACAGTGCAACACCGCGACGCTGACGGCGAGCAGCGACCAGCCGATGGCTTGGACAGCGGAATCCACGATTCGATTCTGAGCCCGACGTTTGTGCCATGGCTGTACGAGCCGGTGCCCACAGGGCGGCCCCAGCCGATTTTCAGGTGGTCGAATTTTATGCTAAGGCATTGGTTTCGAATGGAGGCCACGCCCGGAATCGAACCGGGGTGCAAGGATTTGCAGTCCTCTGCGTAACCACTCCGCCACGTGGCCTCTGAAGCGCCGGTGCGGAATATCCCGGCGCGGCACTGCCAATAACAGACCCAGCCACAAATTCAAATCTTTGCTGCATCCGCGACCGCAGGGCGCTTGCCTAAAACGGTTCCAAGCCGTTATTGCGAGGGGAGCAGGGGAGCATTTTTGATGTTCGATTTTGCGCAAGCGCGCCATTTCATGATCGAGGGCCAGATCCGGACCAACGACGTCACCGATCCCGGTATCGTTTCGGCGATGGCGCAGATCGAACGTGAGCGATTCGTCCCGGCCTCGTTTCAGACGGTTGCGTATGCGGACCGTGACCTGCCGGCCGCCGAATCGGGGCAGGCGGGCGCGCAGCGCTCCCTGCTCAGCCCGATGGTTCTCGGCAAGATAATCCGTGCGGCTAACATCGTCGCCTCGGACAGGGTGCTTCATGTCGGCAGCACCACCGGGTACGGCACGGCCGTGATCGCGCGGATTGCGGGTTCTGTGGTCGCGCTCGAAGACAGCGAGACGCTGACACAGGAAGCGTCGAAGAACCTGTCGGGCGTGCCGAATGTCTCGTTCGCCACGGGCCCGCTCACCGCCGGTTGGGCGCCGGGAGCGCCCTATGACGTGATCGTCATGGAAGGCGCGGTCGAAGAGCTGCCGGAAGCTCTGTCAGCCCAGTTGAAGGAAGGCGGTCGTCTGGTTGCGATCGTCGGCTCCGGGCGTACCGGTCGCGGAACCCTGTTCCGCCGCACGCCGGCGGGCCTTTCGGGTTTCCCGCTGTTCGACGCGGCCGCCCCGATTCTGCCGGGTTTTGCAAAGGCTTCCGCCTTCGTGTTCTAACCCCTTCGTCGAGTTCCCTGCGGGTGTCTACCGAACGTGGACATCCTTGTGGCAATTATGAGCCACCCTCCCTGAAACCGCCTCCTTTGAGCCAAACGGCGGCTTTCTCCACCGGACGTCAACCATTAGATTTGCGTGGGTGGCGGACGCGCCTGACAATGCGTCCGCGAAGGGATTCGGGGACAGTTGTGGGTATGAGCAACAAGTTATCGCCTGCCGATCGGATGAAGCGCCTGCGCCGCGTGGCGCTCGGCTGCGCTGCGACCGTGTGTTTGGCAGCCTTGCCTTCGGTGGTTTCTGCCCAAACGCTCCAGGAATCGCTGGTTCAGGCCTATCAGGCGAACCCGACCCTGAACGCACAGCGCGCGGCGACGCGCGCAACGGATGAGGGTGTTCCCCAGGCTCGTTCGGGTTATCGGCCTCAGATTTCGGCGGCCGCCGACGCCGGCGTGATCGGGTCGCGCCGCGATAACGGCATTCGCGGCCTCGGCTCTTCGCGGGTCAACACAGGCACGGTGACGGCGAGCACGGGCCTGACTGTGAGCCAGCCGCTTTTCGACGGCTTCCGCACCAAGAATTCCGTGCGTGCCGCCGAATCGAATGTGCTGGCTTCCCGCGAAACGCTGCTGAATACCGAGCAGAACGTGCTGTTCGACGGCGTCGAATCCTACATGAACGTGCTGCGGGACTTTGCGATCCTCGATCTCAACCGCAACAACGTTGATCTCCTGGACGAGGAACGCCGGGCGACGCAGGAGCGCTTCGATGTCGGCGAGGTGACGCGGACGGATACTGCGCTCTCTCTTTCGCGCCTCTCCGCGGCCCGTTCCCAGTTGAGCGTTGCCGAAGCCAATCTGAAGGCAAGCCGCGCGGTTTTCCGCCAGGTCATCGGCTCCGATCCTGCACGGCTTCATCCGAGCCAGCCTATCGACCGGCTGCTTCCGAAGTCCCTGCAGGCCGCTCTCGAGATCGGTTATGTCGAGCATCCGGCCGCCCGCGCCGCGTTCCACGCGGTTGATGTCGCGGAGCTGAATGTTCGCGTCATTCAGGGCGAACTTGCTCCGTCTGTCTCCGTGCGGGCCGATGCCAGTTACGAATGGAACCAAAGCGACATCACGCCGGGCTCCGACACCTACACGCGCCAGGCGCAGGGCTCGGTTCTCGGTGTCCTCAGCGTGCCGATCTACCAGGGCGGCCAGGAATATTCGCGCGTGCGTGAGGCCAAGGAAATTCTCGGCCAGCGCCGTCTCGAGGCCGAATCCGTGCGCGATCAGGTGCGCGCCGCCGTTGTTTCCGCCTGGGGCGCGCTTGAGGGTGCCCGCTCGCAGATCGAAGCGGCCCAGGCGCAGGTTGATGCATCGTCCATCGCGCTGTCCGGCGTTCGCGAAGAGCAGCGCGTGGGCCAGCGCACCTTCCTCGACGTCCTGAATTTCCAGCAGGAAACGCTCGACGCCCGCACGACCCTCATCACGGCGCAGCGCGATCGCGTGGTGGCGTCCTATGCGCTTCTGCAGGCCATCGGACGCCTCAACATCGTCCAGCTCAATCTGAAGGTGCCCGCTTACGATGCGCGCGTGCATTACGATCAGGTGCGCGACAAATGGACGGGGCTGCGTACGCCGGACGGTCGCTGATTCTAATGCCGTGAGCGGTCTGGAAAACCGCCGCCATCCCTTGCCTTGATGAAAACGGGTGCGATACTCGCCTCAGTATTGGGAAACACCGATTCGTCGGGTGGTTTATCCTGTTGCGGCGAGGGTAGATGAGCAGCACGGCGAAAGCGCAAGAGCCGACCATGGAGGAGATTCTCGCCTCCATCCGCCGGATCATCGCCGATGATGAACCGGGTACAGAGGCGAAGGCTCCCGAAAAGCCGGCGGCCAAACCTGAGGCGGCGGAGAAGCCCGCGGCCAAGCCTGCACCTGCGCCAGTTGCAGCCGCGGACGATTCTGCCGAGAGCGAGCTGAACCAAGACGACATCGACGCCATGCTGGCGGGCTTCGATGCCCCCCCGCTGCCCGGAAAAGAACCCGAAGCCAAGGACGAGGATGTCCTGGAGCTGAAGAAGCCCGTCGCGAAGTCGGCGGAGGCCACCCGGACCGATGTCGAATTCCGCGATGCCAGCGAGAATGCTCCCGCCGAAGCTGAAGCCGAAGAGGATCTTTCCGGCTGGGGCGTCGAGGTCGAGGAGGAAGCCCCGCCGCAGCCCGCTGCTCCGGCAATGGCCCCGACGGCGTCCACGGCAGGTGCGCTTCGGGACGATGGCCTGATGGCGCCTGAATCGAGCGCGGTTGTTGCGAGCGCCTTTTCTTCGCTCGCAACCACCATTCTTTCCCAGAACGCCCGCACGCTGGACGACCTCGTTCAGGAGATGCTGCGCCCGATGCTGAAAAGCTGGCTTGATGAGAACCTGCCGGCCGTCGTCGAGCGGCTCGTCCGGGCCGAGATCGAGCGCGTTTCCCGCGGTCCGCGGCGCTGAGCGCGGGGCGGCCGGGAGCCTGCCGCCGATCGTCTTTTGCCCTTGTTGACACGCCGGGACCGGACCGGCTCTAAAGCGGCTGACTTTCCCAGATCAGCGTCGGCATTCGTCCATCCATGACCCTTGAGAAGACCTATCAGCCCTCCGAGATCGAGGGTCGCATTTCCACCGCCTGGAACAATGCCGGAGCCTTCAAGGCCGGGGCAAATGCCAAACCGGGCGCGGAAGCGTTCTCCATCGTCATCCCGCCGCCGAACGTCACCGGCTCGCTCCACATGGGGCATGCGCTGAACAACACGCTTCAGGACGTCATGACGCGTCATCAGCGCATGATGGGCCGGGACGTGCTCTGGCAGCCGGGCACCGACCATGCGGGCATCGCCACGCAGATGGTCGTCGAACGCCAGTTGATGGAGCGGCAGGAGCCGAGCCGTCGCGAAATGGGGCGCGAGAAATTCATCGAGCGCGTCTGGGCCTGGAAGGAAGAATCCGGCGGCACGATCATCAACCAGCTGAAGCGCCTCGGTGCCTCGTGCGATTTCTCGCGCGAGCGTTTCACCATGGACGAAGGGCTGTCGCGCGCGGTTCTAAAGGTCTTCGTCGAGCTTTACCGCAAGGGGCTCATCTACAAGGACAAGCGCCTCGTCAATTGGGACCCCAGATTCCAGACCGCGATCTCGGACATTGAAGTCCAGCAGATCGAGGTGAAGGGCAATCTCTGGCATCTGCGCTATCCGCTTGAGGGCGTGGCCTTCGATGCGGAAGATCCGTCGACTTTCATCACCGTTGCGACGACCCGCCCCGAGACCATGCTCGGCGACAGCGCGGTCGCCGTGCATCCGGAAGATGAGCGGTACAGACATCTTATCGGCCGAAACGTCGTCCTGCCGCTGGTCGGCCGCAAGATCCCGATTGTTGGTGACGCTTATTCCGATCCGGAAAAGGGCTCGGGCGCGGTGAAGATCACACCCGCCCATGACTTCAACGATTTTGAGGTCGGCAAGCGCCACAACCTTCCGCAGATCAACGTACTCGACCGCGAAGCGCGGATTCTGGTCGACGGAAACGCCGAATTTCTCGATCGCGCCTCGCCCGACGCCGAGATCATGGCGCTGCACGGACAGGACCGCTTTGCCGCGCGCAAGGCCGTGGTCGCGCTGTTCGAGGAAAAGGGCCTGCTCGCCAAGATCGAGCCCAACACGCATGTTGTGCCGCATGGCGACCGCTCGAATGTCGTCATCGAGCCCTACCTGACCGAGCAATGGTATGTCGATGCCCATACGCTCGCCCAGCCTGCGCTGAAGGCGGTGCGGGACGGGCGCACGAAATTCGTGCCGAAGAACTGGGAAAAGACCTACTTCGAGTGGCTGGAGAACATCCAGCCCTGGTGCATTTCGCGCCAGCTCTGGTGGGGCCATCAGATCCCGGCCTGGTATGGACCGGACGGCGATATCTTCGTCGAACAGTCCGAAGCGGAGGCGCTCGCTGCGGCAGAGAAAAAGTACGGCAGGAAGGTCGAACTGACACGCGACGAAGACGTGCTCGACACCTGGTTCTCCTCGGCGCTGTGGCCGTTCTCGACCATGGGTTGGCCGGATGCGACGCCCGAACTGAAGAAGTATTACCCGACCTCGGTTCTCGTGACGGGCTTCGACATCATCTTCTTCTGGGTGGCCCGGATGATGATGATGGGCCTCGAATTCATGGACGAGGTGCCTTTCCACGACATCTACATGCACGCGCTCGTCCGGGACGAGAAAGGCGCGAAGATGTCGAAGTCGAAGGGCAACGTCATCGACCCGCTCGAACTTATGGACGAGTATGGTGCCGATGCCGTGCGCTTCACGCTGACCGCGATGGCCGCGCAGGGCCGCGACATCAAACTCGCGAAAGGGCGCATCGAAGGGTACCGCAATTTCGCGACGAAACTCTGGAACGCGACGCGTTTCGCTGAAATGAACGAGTGCCGCGTCGTGCCGGGCTTCGATCCGTCGTCGGCCAGAAGCACGCTCAACAAATGGATCATCGGGGAGACCGCCAAGGCGATTTCCGAGATCGATGCGGCGCTGGCCGCTTACCGCTTCAACGATGCGGCGGCCGCGGCATACCGCTTCGTGTGGTCGATCTTCTGCGACTGGTATCTCGAACTCGCAAAGCCCGTTCTGCAGACCGATGCGGGCAGCGCCGAGCGCGACGAGACGCGCGCGGCGGTTGCCTGGACGCTCGATCAGATCGTCAAATTGCTGCACCCCTTCATGCCCTTCATCACCGAAGAGCTTTGGGATAAGACGGCGCCGGAAGGTGGCCGCCCGGCAATGCTCGCGCTGACCGATTGGCCCGCGCCCGTCACCGGCGACACGGCGGCGGCGGAAGCTGAGATCAACTGGCTCATCGACGTGATCTCGGAAGTCCGCTCCGTGCGTACGGAAATGAACGTTCCCGGCGGCGCGCAAATCCCGCTTCTTCTCATTGCCCCGAGCGATCAAGTGAAGGGCTGGGCAAAGACCTATGACGAGGCCCTGAAGCGCATCGCGCGGCTTTCGGGGGTCGATGTGGCGGAGAAGGCCCCGCCCGGCGCGGTTCAGCTTCTGGTGCGCGGCGGCATTGCGGCTCTACCCATCGCCGATGTGGTCGATCTCGGCGCGGAGAAGACGCGTCTGGCGAAAGAAATCGGCAAAATCGCCGATGAAATCGACAAGATCGATAAAAAGCTCGGCAATCCCGATTTCCTCGCCCGTGCGAAGGAAGAGGTGGTCGATGAGCAGCGCGAGCGGCGCGCCGAGGCCGAGGCCCGCCGCACAAAACTTACGGATGCGGTGGAACGCCTTAAAGTTGTGATTTGAGGCGCCCGGCACTTAAAAGTGTCGCCTTTTCGCAACGGCTTCACCGCGATGAGCATCCCGGCTCACGTGTACGCTCGCCTTATGCGGTTGTCTTTGCGAATGATCTCTCGGCTTTGCCGCGTGCAGTCGGTGGCGACAGGCGGCAAAGGTGCTGGGGGCTCACATCGTGAAGCGGTTTGTGCTGGCGATCTGCATAGCGGCAGCGTGGGCCTCAGTGTCTCCGGCCCTGGCCGGCCCGCGCGTGGTGCCGCCGGGCAACCGCAATGCCGAACAGCCCAAGATCCCGGGTTCGTCGTTCAGCCGCACCCAGGCGAACAAGACGAATTTCGAAGCCAAATATCAAAAGGTCCGAGACCTTTTCCAGCGCGACCGCGCATTGATCGGCAAGATCAAAAGCGTCGCCGCCCAGTACGACATCGACCCGATCCACATGCTCGGCGCCATCGCCGGCGAGCATACCTACAATGTCGATGCTTACGACTATTTGCAGACTTATTACGTTCAGGCCGTTTCCTACGCGGGCGACAGCTTCCGCTTTGCCCACAAGGGCGAAGCCGTCGCGCACTTTCTTGCGCGCCCGCAGTTCGAGAACTGCCGCGCGTTCACCGATTCCTACCGGCTGTGGATCTGCCGCGAGGAAATCTGGGACAAAAGCTTCAAGGGCAAGACGGTGGACGGCACGTCATTCCCGAACGACCGTTTCGCGGTGGTGTTCTTCCAGCCGTTTTATGCGGGACAGACATTCGGGCTCGGGCAGGGAAGCCCGCTGATGGCGCTCGCGCTTTCGGACAATGTGGCCGAGGTTTCGGGCTATCCCAAGCTCAGTGAAAACCGTGCTGGGGAAGTTTATGAGGCGATCATGAACCCGGACAAGTCGCTGGCCTATATGGCCGCGAACATCCGCCGTTCGATCGACGATTACAAAACCATCGCGAAAGTCGATATCTCGAAAAATCCCGGCATCACCGCGACGCTTTACAATGTGGGTCGCTCGATGCAGCGGGCGAAAGCCCTTGCGGCGCGGGGAGGCGCCTTGCCGGAAGAGAATTATTTCGGCTGGTTCGTGAACACCAAGCTGGAAGATCTCAAAAAGCTGCTGTGAGATTGGGCGTGACCTGGTGCAAGTATCTTGCGGTCCGCATGGCCACTGAAGCGCGCAAAGAGAGCCTGCCGCCGCCGGAGCGACGGCAGGCTGTCGTCTCTCAATCCATCATGGTCTTGCGGGCGGCGACGGCATGGTCGGTGAAATCACTGAACACGCCGTCCACGCCGATCTCGAAGAAGGCGCGGTATTCGGTGGCCGGATCGCCTTTGTAGGTCGCGTTCAGGCGGCGCGGTTCGCTGCGGAACGTCCATGTGTGCACCGCAAGGCCCGCGGCATGGGCGTTCTTCACCACATCGGTGGGCGTGCCCAGCGCCTTGTCGCGTTCGTCCATTTTTCCGTCGCCGTTCACATCGTCCGGCTTCCCGTCGCTGTTGGCATCGATTGCCACGGACGGGATGAGATAAGGCTTCCACGGTGAGATGATGTCGGCATAGGTCGCGACTTCTTTCAGACCTTCGGCCGTGAGAAGGTCGTTGTTCGTGCGGGTGTCTCCTGTGACGACGAAATCGTAAGGCCGAACATAGGGCGCATCGCCGCTGTTCTTGCCTTCGGCGTCGATCGTGTCGCCATCGACGAGCTGAGAAAGGCGGACATCGATAATCGTGTTCAGGTATTTCAGATTGGCCGTCTCGAAGCTCTGGATGACAACCGGCGCGGCCTTATCCGTCCAGCCGGCCGCTTTCAGCGCGGCAACGACGCGGTCTTCCATGGCCAGGCCGAGCGCGCCGTGGAAGGTTGAGTGCTTGATCTCCGGCGCAATGCCGATCGTGCGGCCGGTGCGCTGGCTCTCGGCTTTCGCAAGCTCGATGACCTCCTGAAAGGTCGGAATTTGGAACTCGCCATTGAAGCTCTGGTCGCGCTCCGCCAGAGGCTGTCTGGCACGCAGGGTCTTGATTTCAGCCAGAGTGAAATCGCCCGCAAACCAGTCCTCGGTTTCAACGCCGTCGACATTGAGCTTGCGCTTGCGGCTGGCGAATTCGGCACGGTCGGCCACGTCTGTCGTCCCGCCGAGCATCGGTTCGTGGCGGGCAATCAAATGCCTGTCTTTCGTCGAAACGAGATCGGGCTCGATAAAGTCCGCGCCCATCTCGATTGCCCTCTTGTAGCCCTCAAGGGTGTGGTCGGGCAGATAGCCGGACGCGCCACGGTGCGCGATGACCACAGGCGGCTTGGCGTCCAGCGTTTTCGGCTGGGCAATGGCAGGGGCTGCGAGGGCGGTGCTGCCGAGCAAAGCAAGCAGGAGCAATCGGGACATGTGAACCTCCGTAAATCCGTCGGCAGCCTTCCCGGTATTCGTGACGCAGCGACGACGCCTTGGCGACGATTTCATTTCCGCTTGGACTTGACCCATCTCGCTTTCTTCATGTATTTAACCGTTAAGTTATTTAACTGTTGGGTGAATTAAAGTGTCTACGGATCATCTCAGCGCCGCTTTCGCCGCTCTCGCCGATCCGACCCGACGCGCTATTCTGGCACGGCTGGCGCTGGGCGAAACCAATGTGAACGAACTTGCCGAGCCCTTCGATATGAGCCTTCCGGCCGTCTCGAAGCATCTGAAGGTTCTTGAGAAAGCCGGCCTCATCTCGCGCGGGCGCGCGGCCCAGTCCCGCCCGGCGCGGATCGAGCCGGACGGGATCAAGGCGGTCGAGGATTGGCTCGAACAATACCGTCGCATGTGGAGCGCGCGCCTTGATCGGCTGGAAGAATATCTGAGGGAAATCCAGGCCAAGGGCGACCCCGAAGGCACGCTCTGATGCGCATGCCGACATCGACGCCGGGCGATTGAACTCGCGCTGGCCAGACGAAGATCACAGGGAGAAGACAAATGGCCGAGATCACGTATTCGCTCAATCCGTATCTGACCGTCAGCGACGCCGCCAAGGCGATCGATTTTTATCAGGCGGCGTTCGACGCCAAGGAACTGACACGCATGCCGTTCGAGGACGGCAAGCGGCTGATGCACGCCGAACTGACCTTCAACGGCAGCGTTCTCATGCTGGCCGATGAGTTTCCGGAAATGTGCGGTAACGACGCGGCCGTACGGGCGCCAACCGCCGAAAGCCCGGCGGGCGTTGCCATCGTTCTGCATTACACCGATGCGGGGCAGGTCGATGACGTCTACGGCCGGGCGCTGAAAGCCGGCTGCACCAGCATCATGGCGCCGGACAACATGTTCTGGGGCGCGCGCTTTGCCGGTGTCCGCTGTCCGTTCGGCCACCGCTGGATGCTGAACGCACCGCTGCCGCAGAACGGCTGAGGCGCGCGATGAATTCGCCTCCTCCCTTTCACTTCGCAATCGCGCGGGTGGTCGATGCGCCGCGGGACGTCGTGTGGAAAGCATGGACGGATGCCAATGCGCTCGTCCAGTGGTGGAGCCCGAAAGGCTTCAAGACACGCTTCGCCAAAGTCGATCTGCGGCCCGGCGGCCTGTTTCATTACGGGCTCGAAAGCCCCCAAGGCCAACGGTTCTGCGGTCGGTTCATCTACCGTGAGATCGTGCCGCCGGAGAAGCTCGTCTTCGTTCTCTCCTTCGCGGACGAGAATGCGGACGTCATCCGCAACATATACAACGAGGCCTGGCCGTTGGAGATTCTGCACACGCTGATTCTGACGGAGGAGGGCGGCAAGACCCGTATCTCCGTTCAGTCCGTGCCGATCGACGCCAGGCCGGAAGAAGTTGCGGCCTTCGAAGCCGGTGCGCCGAGCATGCAGGCCGGCTACAGCGGAACCTTCGAAAATCTGGAAACCTATCTCGCAAAACAGAAGGCTTGAGGGAGAACGATTATGGAAATGCCCAAACCCCAGCAGGAACATCTGTGGCTTCAGCGCCTTCTCGGCGAATGGGATTACGACAGCGAATATTCGATGGGACCGGATGCGCCTCCTGGAAAATCGTCAGGAACGCAGTCCATCAAGCCGCTGGGCGATATATGGATCGTCGGCAACTGGCGCGATAATTCGTCGGACGGCACGACGCCGGAGTCCATTCTCACGCTCGGATACGACCCGCGAAAGGGGGCGTTCGTCGGTACATTTGTGAGTGCAATGATGACCGGGCTGTGGATCTATGAAGGCCAGCTGCAGGGCAATGTGCTGACGTTGGACACCGAAGGGCCGAGCTTCAAGGGCGATGGCACGCTCGCGAAATACCAGGATGTCTATGAGTCCCTCGATGAGGACACACACAGATTGACGTCCCGCGCCCTTGGCGAGGATGGGATCTGGACCCCCTTCATGACGATGAACTTCCGGCGCCGAAAGTAAGTGCAGACAAGGGAGCGCCGCCGCACTGCGGCGGCGCCTTTCGTTCAGTCGGCCGCGCCGGATTTCGAGGGGCGTCCGCCGTTGTCGTTGTTCGGTTCACCGAGCACTTCGATCGCGGGCTCCGCGGTCGGCGGCGTGTCGCTTTCGAGGCTGGACGGGGCATCTCCCGGAGGCTTCGCCGGAGCCGTTGCAAGGGCGGGGGCCGGGACCGGCACCTGTGTCTTCGTGCGCGCCGGCTTTTCCGCGCGGGTGGGCTTCGCAGCCGGTTCCTTCTTCGCCTTGCTTTCGTGCGCGGCGATGACTTTGGCGGCCGCTGCCGCAGCTCCTTCGATCAGCGCATCGCCGAGGAGTTTTCGTCCTTTTTCAGTGGAGAGCAGGGCCTTTATGGCGGGGGCTTCGCGGATTTCCTTGGGAAGTTTCAGTCCGGCAATTTTCTTCGGCGTGCGGTCCGATTTGGACATCCAATGTTCTCCGTACTCGTGGGCGGCAGATACACGCCATTCCCTTGAGGGAAGACTAGAGCAGGGCCCTGTCACAATCGAGATGTCATAAAAATGTCATGCCCTCGGCACCCTAGGCAGGGCGGCATCCGGGCGGGTAGAAAGCCTGAACGGAGATATTCATGCGCATTGCTACCTGGAATGTGAATTCGGTCCGCCTGCGTCTCGAGAACACGCTGCGCTGGCTGAAGGAGGCCGCGCCGGATGTGGTCTGCTTGCAGGAGCTCAAATGCCAGACGGAGCAGTTCCCTCGGCAGGCTTTCGAAGACGCGGGCTACAACTGCGTCGTGCACGGCCAGAAAAGCTGGAACGGGGTTGCCATCCTCTCGCGCTTTCCGATCGAGGAGGAGCATGTCGATCTGCCGGGCGACACCTCGGACGAGCAATCGCGCTACGCCGAATGCCTCGTCTCGACGAAAACGGGCGTTTTGCGCGTGGCGTCGCTCTATCTGCCGAACGGAAATCCCGTGGGAACAGAAAAATATCCCTACAAGCTGGGCTGGATGGACCGCCTGATCGCGCATGCGAAGGGGCGTCTTGCTCTGGAAGAGCCGTTCGTTCTCGCCGGTGATTACAACGTCATCCCGGCGGAGGACGACGTGAGCAACCCGGCCGCCTGGGTGGAAGATGCGCTTTTTCGCGTCGAGACCCGGCAGAAGTTCAACCAACTGGTCAATCTCGGTTTCACCGATGCCGTGCGCGCAACCACCGATCAGCCGGGCGTCTATTCCTTCTGGGATTATCAGGCTGGAGCCTGGCAGCGGAACGCAGGCATCCGCATCGATCATCTTCTGCTCTCGCCGCTTGCGGCCAACAGGCTCTCCGGCACGCGCATCGACAAATATGTGCGCGGTTGGGAAAAGCCGTCGGACCATGTTCCGGTAATGGCCGATCTCGACATCGAGCCTCGGTAGGCCCGAATGCGGGAAGGCGGCTGTCTTTGCGGAGAGGTACGCTATACCGTCGAAGGCGAGCCGCGCGTCGTTGTCCATTGCCATTGCCGCATGTGCCAGAAAGCGGCGGGAGCCGCTTTTCTGACCTGGGCGACGTTTCCGGTTTCCGCGCTGCGCTACACGCGCGGACAGCCCGCGTCGTACCGTTCGTCGGTTCGTGCGCTGCGGGAGTTCTGCGGTGCCTGCGGCAGCCAGCTCGTGTTTCGCGTGGAGGCAGAGGATGGTCTCGACATCACGGTTGCGAGCCTTGATCGTCCGGACGATCTGACGCCGGCTGCGAACATATGGACAACGTCCCGCCGCGCCTTCATGCACGGCTTCGATGCAGGCCTCGACGATGTCGAGGGCGACTGGCCGGACTGATTACTTGAACAGGCGGTCGAGGAAGCCGCGGGCGCCCGAGCGTTCGTCTTCAGAGCTTTCGGCGAGCGCCTTGTCGTGCAAATCGATAATCCATTGCGCGTCCGGCTCGCCGGACTGCTCGGCGGACTGGCGGGCAAGGTTCATCCACATCAGGCCGAGTTCCGGCTGACGCTTGCCCACTTCACCCTTGAACATCATGTGGCCAAGCAGGGCGCGCGAAGGGCCGTGGCCCTTCTTGGCGGCGTTGTTGAAGAGCTGAAGCGCGCGCTTGGGGTCCTTCTTCACCCCGTTCCCCTCGACATACATCATCGCGAGATTGAACTGGGCGCTCGGGTCTCCGTAATTGTAGGCCGCGCGGCTGTAGAGGCTGATGGCGCGCTGCGGATCCTGCTTGATCGAGCTGCCGGGAATGCCTTCGCGGTAATACGAGCCCAGCTGGACAAGCGCGTGCGAGACATAGCCGGCGTTCTGCCGGCCTTCGAGGCTGTCGTCGAAATCGCCCGCGCTGTTCACGACATCGCGGAAATACTCGAACGCCTTCATGTCGTCCGGCGCGACACCTTCGCCCCGTGCATACATGCGGCCGATCATCCACTGGGCGCCGATATGTCCTTGCCCGGCGGCGAACTGGAGGGCTGTCATCGCCTCGGCCTTCTCGCCCCGGCGATAAAGGTTGCGGGCCATGTTGAAGGCTTCGGAAGCCGTCGTTTTTTCGCCGATCCGTGGCGAGGCCAGCGCCGAGGCATTGGTGTCCATAAGGTCCGGCGCCGCGGTCGGCGGGGCCAGAGGCATGCTCAGCGGGACCGGGTTGAAGCCCGCCGACACATCCGACGGAATCGTCTCGGCGGCCGCCGGCGGTGCCATTTCAAAGGCACCGGCCGACGTCGCCGCACACGCGATCACGACACTGCAAACAGAACTGATCGTGCTAAATATCCGCATAACAACGCGTCTCGCCATGTCCGCCCGGGTGGGTCACAGCGCCTTTGCGCGCAGACCCCACGCCCTGAACGAACTTCCACAACGCCCCCGACCCAAAACTCTGCTCGCGCGGCGCCCATTGCGCCTTGCGCTCGGCAAACTGCTCGTCCGTAAGCTGAACGTTCAGCGTGCCTTCGATCGCATTCATCTCGATGATGTCGCCGTCGCGGATCAGCGCGATCGGCCCGCCCACCGCCGCTTCCGGGCCGACATGGCCGATGCAGAAGCCGCGCGTCGCGCCGGAAAAACGGCCGTCCGTGATGAGCGCAACCTTGTCGCCCATGCCCTGTCCGTACAAGGCGGCCGTTGTCGACAGCATCTCCGGCATGCCCGGTCCACCTTTCGGGCCGACATAACGGATAACCAGAACCTCGCCTTCCTTGTACGTACGATTGGTCACGGCCGCGAAGCATTCCTCTTCTGTGTCGAAGCAGCGAGCCGGTCCGGTAAACACCTGGTTCTTCAATCCCGCGACCTTCACAATGGCGCCATCCGGAGCAAGATTTCCGGACAGGCCGACGACGCCGCCGGTCGGCGTGATCGGCTTATCGGCAGGAAAAACGACATCCTGATGTTCGTTCCAGCGCACTTTTTCGAGATTCTCGGCAATCGTGCGGCCCGTCACGGTCAGGCAGTCGCCGTGCAGAAAGCCGTGGTCGAGCAGCGTCTTCATCAGCAGCGGAATGCCTCCGACCTCGAACATGTCCTTCGCCACATAACGTCCGCCCGGCTTCAGGTCGGCGATGTAGGGGGTGCGCTTGAAGATCTCGCAGACGTCGAACAGGTCGAAGTCGATGCCGCACTCATGCGCGATGGCGGGAAGATGCAGACCGGCATTGGTCGAGCCGCCGGACGCCGCCACAACGGTGGCTGCGTTTTCCAGCGCCTTGCGCGTTACGATGTCGCGCGGACGGATGTTGCGGGCGATCAATTCCATGACCATCTCGCCGGCGGTCATGCAGAACTTGTCGCGGATTTCGTAAGGGGCCGGCGCGCCCGCCGAATAGGGCAGCGCAAGGCCGATCGCCTCGGAAACGGTTGCCATCGTGTTGGCCGTGAACTGTGCACCGCAGGCGCCAGCCGACGGGCAAGCCACCTGCTCAAGTTCATCCAGATCGTCGTCCGACATGGCGCCGACCGAATGCTTGCCGACGGCCTCGAACAGATCCTGCACGGTGACCGGCTGGCCACGGAACGAGCCCGGCAGGATCGATCCGCCGTAGATGAAGATCGACGGCACGTTGAGGCGCACCATCGCCATCATCATGCCGGGGAGGGACTTGTCGCAGCCGGCGAGACCGACCAGCGCGTCATAGGCATGGCCGCGCATGGTCAGCTCGACGCTGTCGGCGATCACTTCGCGCGAGGCGAGGGAGGATTTCATGCCCTCATGGCCCATCGCGATGCCGTCGGTGACGGTGATGGTGCAGAATTCGCGCGGGGTGCCGTTGGCGGCTGCGACGCCCTTTTTCACGGCTTGGGCCTGGCGCATCAACGAAATGTTGCAGGGGGCGGCTTCATTCCAGCAGGACGCGACACCGACGAGCGGCTGGTGAATCTGCTCCTTGGTGAGGCCCATCGCGTAAAGGTACGAGCGGTGGGGAGCCCGCGACGGGCCTTCCGTCACATGGCGGCTGGGCAGATTGTTCTTATCGAAAACCTTGGCGTCCATTTTTTACCTTTGCGCGCTTTGCCTGCGGTTGTTGCTGCATGGCACTTTGTAGGAACGAATATCGTTAGATTGAAGCTTTTCAAGAAACGATAAATGCCCGCAAACGCGCTTCCCTGACACGAGCGACATGCGACTTCCTCTATGGCGCAATTGGGGCAATTTGACTCAGCTGCGGGGCAAGCTTCGACCATTCCCGCAACACAGTTGCTGAAACGTCACATAGTATCGACGTGGTTCGCGCCCAAGCAGCCGTTCGTCTTATCCGCCAGCTGAAACGGCCCGAGGTGGCGGGGGTCTGTTTGAGTTTTCGGTCAGCCTTTGGGCAATAAGCTGAACGAGATACCAGCCGAATTCCGGGTTCTGGAAATAGAGCTGCTTGAGCTGATCGCCATCCATCGACAGGAGGTTGCAGTCGGTGAGGGCGGTGGCCGTCTGGGTGCGCAGGCCGTCTTTGGTGAAAAATGCGACCTCACCGAAAAGTGTGCCCGGGGGGATCTCCACCCCGATCTCTTCGAACCGAATGCCGCCGCGAACCAGATAGTAAAGGCGGTCGCCGACATCCCCTTTGCGAAACAGAACGTCGCCCGCTGCGATGCGGCTCGCACTTGCGAACGGGACGAGCCAATCCTCGTGTACGCCGGTCGCGGGCGCGGCCTTTACCGCGTCCACCATCCGGCGCATTTCGCGAATGCGCTGGATGTTGAGTGGAAGCTGGATGAGGTTCTGAACGGCGTTCGGCCAGAAGCCTGCGGCGGCCGCGGAGATGATCGCGAGCACATTGCTCCAGGCCGAAAAAACGCGAAGGCGGATGATGGTGCGCGAAAAGGTCGAGCACAGCGTCAGCGCCATTGCGGCCCAGCCGAGATAAGGCGCGTAAGCCAAAAGAGAATCGAGCATCGCGCGAAGCTAAGCGAGCTTTGTGGGATTTACACTCTGGCGAATGGTGGAAGGTCCGAGCGCTTTGAGCGCGAGTTCCGTCAGATAGAGAAGCTCGTTCCGCAGCCGCAGCCGGCGGTTGCGTTGGGGTTCTTGATCTGGAAGCTCGCGCCGATCAGTTCGTCCACGAAGTCGATCTCGGCGCCCTTCATATATTCGAGCGAGACCGGATCGACGACGACACGGATGCCGTCGCGCTCGACCGACAGATCTTCATCCTGAAGAATGTGGTCGACGGCGAACTCATAACGGAAGCCCGAACAACCGCCGCCCTCGACACTGACGCGCAGATGCGAGCCCTCGGGCTCTCCCGTCAGGATTTCCCTGATGCGGCGAGCGGCGTTTGCCGAAACGGTGACGGGCGAAGCGGTATCGGTGGAGGACATGGTTCTCCGGGACTCAAAACGGTGTTGCGCCAATTATGTGAGGGCCATTGCCCGCTTAGGCAAGGGGTGGATTTCCGGCGCATTGTCTCCCGGGCGTTGCCTTTCTTGCTTATAAGCGTTTCCAGATGCAGGAAAACGCACGATGAATCCGGGGTATAAGGACCGACCGCGCGCGGTCTATGCGGCCGATCCGGCTCAGAGCCGGGGGCGGCTCGTCGCCGAGCCCGGTAGCCCGACGCGCAGCGAATTCCAGCGCGACCGCGACCGCATCCTGCATTCGGCCGCCTTCCGGCGCCTGAAGCACAAGACACAGGTTTTCGTCTATCACGAAGGCGATCATTACCGGACACGCCTGACCCACACGCTGGAAGTCTCTCAGATCGCCCGCTCGCTGGCACGGGCGCTTGGCCTTGATGAGGATCTCGCCGAAACTCTGGCGCTGGCGCACGATCTCGGCCACACGCCGTTCGGCCATGCCGGGGAGCGGGCGCTGGATGCCTGCATGGCCGGGCATGGCGGGTTCGATCACAACGCCCAGTCGCTGCGAATCGTGACGCGTCTTGAACGGCGGTATGCCGCCTTCGACGGCCTCAATCTCACCTGGGAGACGCTGGAAGGCCTCGTCAAACACAATGGTCCGCTGACAGACCGCAGCGGCGCGCCCCTCGCAGGAGAGATTCTGCCCGAAGCCATTCGCCTCTATGCGGCGCAGCAGGATCTGGATTTGTGGAGTTTTGCATCGGCGGAGGCGCAGGCGGCGGCGCTGGCCGACGACATCGCCTATGACGCACACGATCTCGACGACGGGCTGCGCGCGGGGCTCTTTTCTCTCGACGATTTGCGCGATGTGCCGTTTCTCGCGGGACTGCTCGATGAGATCGCCCGGCTCTGGCCGGGCCTCGATGCCTCGCGGACGGTCCACGAACTGACGCGGCGCGTCATCACGCGGCTGGTGGAGGATGCCATCGCCGAAAGCAGCCAGCGCATCACGCATCTTGCGCCGGGCAGCGCCGCAGAGATCCGCCGGGCGCCGGCTCCCGTCATCGCCTTTTCAGAAGCGATGGCCGACGCGGACCGGACCGTCAAGGGGTTCCTGTACCCGCATATGTACCGGCACGAGCGGGTGATGGCGGTGATGGGCGATGCGCAGCAGATTGTCCGCGATCTGTTCGCGATCTACCGCGCCGACAACGAGGAAATGCCCGAGGAATGGCGCGATCTCGGCGACGGTCCGGCCCGTGCGGCTGCCGATTTCATCGCGGGCATGACCGATCGCTATGCCATTCAGGAACATCGCCGGCTGTTTGACGCCACTCCCGATCTGCGTTAGGCGCGGCTCCATCTTCCCCAGAGAACGCCATGAATCTCTTTGCTGTCTTCTCCGAGCGCGTGACCGCCGCCATCAATGCCGTCGTGGGCGATCTGTCCCATGCGGTGGCCATCGACCTTTCGCGCGTCGTCGTCGAGCCGCCGCGCGATCCGAGCCACGGCGATATGGCGACCAATGCCGCGATGGTCCTGTCGAAGGATTTCGGCATGAAGCCTCGCGAGCTTGCGGAAAAGATCGCCGAGAAGCTGCGTCAGGACGCCGATGTCACGGCGGTCGATATTGCCGGGCCGGGCTTCATCAATCTGCGCCTCAGCGGCGATGTCTGGTATGGCGCCCTGCGCGGTCTGCTGTCCGACGCCGAGGGCTTCGGGCGCAGCCATCTCGGCGCGCATCGCAAGGTCAATGTCGAATATGTTTCGGCCAATCCGACAGGCCCCATGCATGTCGGCCATTGCCGGGGGGCGGTGTTCGGGGACGCTCTGGCAACGCTGCTTTCCTTTGCGGGTTATGACGTTACGCGAGAATATTACGTCAACGACGCAGGAGCGCAGGTCGATGTGCTCGCGCGCTCGGCGTATCTGCGTTACCGCGAGGCGCTGGGCGAAGAGATCGGCGCCATTCCCGAAGGGCTTTATCCCGGCGATTATCTGAAGCCGGTCGGTGAAAAGCTGGCGGCTGCTTACGGCAAGGACCTTGTCGGCAAATCCGAAGCCGAATGGCTGCCGCTCGTGCGCGCGGCCGCCATCGCGGCCATGCTGGAGATGATCCGCGAGGACCTCGCGGCGCTCAACATCCGTCACGACATCTTCTTCTCCGAAGCCTCGCTGCACGGGCAGGGAGGTCCGGTCGACATCACGCTGGCGGACCTGCGGGCACGCGATCTCGTCTATGAGGGGCGTCTGCCGCCGCCGAAGGGCCAGCTTCCCGACGATTGGGAAGACCGCGAGCAGACGCTTTTCCGCACGCAGGATTTCGGTGACGACACCGATCGTCCGCTCGCCAAATCCGACGGCTCCTACACCTATTTCGCGTCTGACGTCGCGTACATGAAGGACAAGATCGGGCGCGGTTTCGAGGAACTGATCTTTGTTCTGGGCGCCGATCACGGTGGTTACGTCAAACGCCTCGAAGCTGTCGCGGCGGCCCTGTCGGGCGGCAAGGCGCATGTCGATGTGAAGCTCGTCCAGCTCGTGCGTCTGTTCCGGGCGGGCGAGCCGGTGCGCATGTCGAAGCGCTCGGGAGATTTCGTCACCCTGCGCGATGTGGTCGAGGAGGTCGGCACCGATGCCGTCCGCTTCATGATGCTTTTCCGTAAGAACGACGCGGTTCTGGATTTCGACTTCGCCAAAGTGCTCGAACAGTCACGCGAGAACCCGGTGTTCTACGTGCAGTACGCGCATGCCCGCACGAAATCGGTGCTGCGCAATGCGCGCGAGGCTTTGGGAGCCGGGGCAGGAACGGATACGGCGAGTGCGAAGCTGGAACGGCTGTCGGATTCGGGCGAGATCGCGCTTGTCCACAAACTTGCCGAATACCCCCGCGTGATCGAGGCGGCGGCTCTGGCGCACGAGCCGCACCGCATCGCGTTTTATGTGCACGAACTGGCGTCCGATTTTCACTCGCACTGGAATCGCGGGAACGACGATCAGTCCTTGCGATTCGTGCAGGCGGACGATGTGGAATTGACCTCCGCGAGACTAGCGCTCGTCCAGGCGGTGGGTTTAGTGTTAAAAAATGGACTTTCCTTGCTGGGTGTGCGCGCGCCGGATGAAATGCGTTAACCGCATTGGCCACATTCTGTCCGCGTTTCGCTGCTAGCAGAGCGTGGTTCCTGGGGTAAAAGATGTCCGATACTACACAGCGTCGCGGAACGGATTACGACAGCCTGCGCAATCTCGGCGCACCGGCTGACCGTTCGCCGCGTGAAGCGGAAGACCCGCTTGCAGAACTCGCCCGCCTTGTCTCGCAAGGCGATCCCTATGCCGCTCCTGAAGAGCCGCGCGCATCCTATGCACCACCGCGTGGCTATGCGGCGCCGGTCGTGGATCGCCAGCAGGATCGCCTCGATCCTGTTGCTCCGTCCGCGCCGCGCCAGTCGGGCTTCGATCCGCGGGCTTATGGTGCGGCTGCCCAGCCCGATTACGATCCCAACGATTTCTTCGCCGAGCCCGCCGCTTCTGCACCGCAACAGGGATATGGCGCGACGTATCATGACGACTTCGACGACGGTCTGGGTGCGCCGCCGCGCGCCTATGCCGATGCATTCGAAGATACTGACAGCGGTTATCCGCCTTATGACGATGGCCTGGCAGATCAGGACCTTCCCGTTCGAAGCCGCCGTGGTCTCGTTCTGGCGGCTGTCGCCGGTCTTGTCGTGCTGGGCGGTGTCGGCGCGTGGGCGACGGGCATGATGGGCGGCGACGATGTCGCCGACGGCGCGCCCCCGGTCATCAAAGCGGAAAGCGAGCCTGTGAAGGTCGTCGCGGAAGCAAAACCGGTCGTTCAGCAGAAACAGAGCTATGACCGCATTCCCGTGAATGCGGATGCGAATGTCGTCGCCAGCGCCGAAGAGCCGGGCGAGAAGCCCGCGCCGCGTGTCATTCTGCCGGGTGCCGCTTCCGGTCCGACGGAAGCGCGCGTGGGCGAACTGACAACCGATCCTTCGGTCCTGCCCGATCAGGCGAACGATCCGAATGGCGGCCGCCGTGTGCGCACCATTGCGATCCGCCCGGATGGCTCCTCAGCCCCTGCCGCAGACGCACCCGTGCTTGCCGCAGCGCCCCAGCCGGAGATGATCCGCGGAACGGGTGTTGCCGAAGGCATGTCCATGCAGCCGGGCAGCGATTTCGGCATTATGAGCCCGGAGGCTCCGCAGTCGCAGGCCTCGTCTGGCCCGGATGTTCCCATGCCTGAGCCCCGGCCGTCCGGCATGGCACAGGGCTTCGCGGCACAGCCTGCGCCGATCATGGTTCCGGAAACGCAGGCACGGGCCGCGACCGCTACGCCGGCGCCCGCCGCACCCGCACCGGCCGCCCCGCGCAATTCGGGTCCGCCGAGCAGCCCGCAGCCGCAGGTCGAGATCACCAACAAGCGACCGCTGCGTGGCACGCCCGGCCCAAGTTCCCAAAACACAACGCCGGCGGCTCCACGTCAGGTCGCTATGGCGGGCGCGGATCCTGTTTCGCTCGCTCCGGCGCCCGCGCCGGTTCAGGCGCGTCCCGCCGCGCCCCAGGTTGCGGCCGTCTCGACCTCTTCGGGCGGGTTCGGCGTCCAACTGACCGCGCAGCGCTCCGAAGCGGAAGCGCTGTCGGCGTTCAACGCCCTGAAGCAGCGCAATCCGGGCGTTCTGGGTTCGTATAATGCCGTTGTCGCCCGGGCCGATCTCGGCGCCGATCGCGGTGTTTTCTATCGAGCCATGGTTCCTGCCTCGACACAGGCCGATGCTTCCAATCTCTGCATCCAGTTCAAGGCCTCGGGCGTCGACTGCATCGTCCAGCGCCGCTGATAATTCACGATTGCGTTGCGGGCATCTGTGAAGAAGGGGGAAGGGGGTGCAAATGGCGCCTCCCGCAGTTGACCCTTTCGGAACCGCCCTATAAGGCCGCCTCATGAGCCCTCGCGCTTTCATTTGCGGTCTCTCCGGCACGGAATTGACCCCTGAGGAACGGCTGTTCGTCGATCACGCCGAGCCGTGGGGCATCATCTTGTTCGCGCGCAACATCCGGGACGCGGTGCAGGTTCGCACGCTCGTCGACGAGGTCCGCGCGCTGCTGGGCCGTGGCGACATGCCGGTCCTGATCGATCAGGAAGGTGGGCGCGTGCAGCGTGCGCGGCCGCCGCTCGCCGAGCGCCATCCCCCGCCGAAAGCCTATGCCGACCTTTTCGCGGAAGACCGCGAGCAGGGCCTTGCCGCCGCCAGGCTTGGCGCGCGGCTGATCGCGCATGAGCTGAAAGGCCTTCACCTGAACGTCGATTGCCTGCCTCTGCTCGATCTCGTCTTCGAGGGCGCGCACGACATCGTGGGCGACCGCTCCTATGGCGCGGAGCCGGATGTGGTCTCCCTGCTCGCGCGAGCGGTCTGCGAGGGGCTTCTCGACGGTGGCGTTCTGCCGGTCGTCAAGCACATTCCCGGCCATGGCCGTGCCCTTTCGGACAGCCATCTCGAATTGCCCCGCGTCAGCGCCCCGGTGCCCGAGCTTCAGCGCGCGGATTTTGCGCCGTTTCGCCTGCTGAACGACATGCCGCTCGCGATGACCGCGCATGTTCTCTATACGGCGCTCGATCCGGACCGGCCGGCCACCCTATCGCGGGTGATCGTGCAGGATGTCATTCGCGGCTTCATCGGCTTCGACGGCGCGCTCATGACCGACGATCTTTCGATGAAGGCGCTGTCGGGCGGGCTTGGCCATCTCGCAGAGCAGAGCTTTGCGGCCGGCTGCGATCTGGCGTTGCACTGCAACGGCGATCTCGATGAGATGCGCGAGATTGCCCAGGCATCGCCACGGCTTTCCGGAGATGCAGAACGCCGGTGCTTCGCGGCGCTTGCGCGCCTCCGGGCCCCGCAGCCTTTCGACGTGGATGCTGCCCGGGCTCTGGTGCGCGGGCTCGTTCCCGCGGCGGTGGCTTGAGCGCCATGAGCGACGAGACCGACCCTGTGGTCGAGACGGCAGCGCCCAAGGCGGCCGTCGTTTCGCCGATGAGCGATGACGCTGCGTTGCCCGAGGGCGCCTTCGTCGTCGATCTCGATGTGTTCGAAGGCCCGCTGGATCTGCTTCTTGAGCTTGCGCGCAAGGAAAAGGTCGATCTGCACAAGGTCTCGATCGCGCGGCTGGCCGAGCAATATCTGAAATTCATCGAGGAACTGCGCAAACTCAAGCTTGAACTGGCCGCCGACTACCTCGTCATGGCCGCGTGGCTTGCCTACCTGAAATCGCGGCTTCTTCTGCCCCAGGCCGAAAAGGCCGACGAGGTTTCCGGCGAGGACATGGCCGCGATGCTGGCCCATCGTCTGCGCAGGCTCGAAGCCATGCGCACCGCTGCCGAGCTGCTCGCAAGCCGCAATCGGCTCGGGCAGGAAGTTTTCTCGCGTGGTGCGCCGGAAGGCGTACGTATCGATCGCAAGAGCGTGTGGGACGCCTCGCTCTATGATCTTCTGACGGCGTATGCGCAGCAGCGCCAGCAGCAGACCCTTGCGCATGTCACAATCAGGCGTCAGGCGGTCTTTCCGCTCGCCGAAGCGCGCGAGGCGCTGGAACGACTTGTCGGTACAATTGGAGACTGGACGGCGCTCGATGCGCTGCTGATTTCTTATCTGGCGCCGCCTGAGGAGCAGAAAAGCGTGCTCGCATCGTCCTTCAGCGCCAGCCTCGAACTCGCCCGCGAGGGACATATCGAATTGCGGCAAGAGAATCCTTTTGCCCCGCTTTACATACGCGCCACAGGAGGCGCCCAATGATCGACGGACAGACTTTCCTGCGCGATGCCACGGCCAATGATGCCGTGAATTTCGAACATGTGCGGATGGCCGAAGCGCTGCTTTTCGCCGCCGAAGAGCCGCTCGACCAGGCCACTTTTGTCAGCCGCCTTCCCGAAGGGGCGGACATCCCGGCCGTCATCAACGCACTCGAGGCGCATTATGCGGTGCGCGGCGTCAATCTCGTTTCGACAGGTGGGCGCTGGTCGCTGCGCACCTCGCCCGATCTTGCGCCGATCCTGCGCCGCGAGCGCGAGGAGCAGAAAAAGCTTTCGCGCGCGGCGCTCGAAACGCTCGCGATCATCGCCTACCACCAGCCGGTGACGCGTGCGGAAATCGAGGGCATTCGCGGCGTCTCGGTCGCCAAGGGCACTCTTGAAGTCCTACTCGAAACGGACTGGGTGCGCCTGCGCGGGCGCAGAAAGACACCGGGACGGCCGGTCACCTTCGGCACGACGAAGGAATTTCTCGATCATTTCGGGCTGGAGACGATCGGCGACCTGCCGGGCGTCGACGAACTCAAGGCGGCGGGTCTGCTCGATTCGCGCCTGCCGGACGGGCTCGACGTTCCGATGCCTTCCGACGATCCGACCTTGCGCGAGGACGAGGATGAGCTGGAAGCGGGCGATCTCGATTTCCTGACGCCGCTCGATGCTGAGAGCACGGCGGAGAATGCGGATATGTCCGAGCCTCCCATCGGCTCGCCCGTCGATCCCGAAGGGCACGAGGCCGATGAGGACGAGCCGGATCAGGCGGCTCCTGAGTCACCAGGCGATTCCGGGGATGAGGGGCCCAAGTGAACGACCTTGCGGGTCCTCATTGGGGGCGCAGCGGGACTGCCGGAGCGGCCATTCCCGCGCGTCTGACCTTCGAGAGCATCACGCACAGGTTCGGGGCGGTGACGGCGGTGTCCGACATGTCGCTCGATGTCGCGCCGGGCGAGATCGTCGCTCTGCTTGGCAGATCGGGTTGTGGGAAGACGACCCTCCTGCGCATCGCCGCTGGAATCGAGCGGCAGACGACGGGCCGACTGTGTCTGCACGGGCGGGTGATTGCGGACGAGACCCGTTTCGAGCCGCCGGAGACACGCGGCATAGGCTTCGTGTTTCAGGACTACGCGCTGTTTCCGCATCTGTCGGTGCAGGACAATGTGGCCTTCGGGTTGAAGCGCATGTCACGCCACGATGCGAGCGAGGTCGCTCTGCGGGCCCTTGAGCGTGTCGGTCTTCGCCATCATGCCGACGACTATCCGCATGAGCTGTCGGGCGGCGAGCAGCAGCGCGTGGCGCTTGCCCGCGCTATCGCGCCGCGCCCCGGCGTTCTGCTTATGGACGAACCGTTTTCGGGGCTGGACCGCAGGCTGCGTGACAGCGTGCGCGAGGAGACGCTCTCTGTGCTCCGCGAGACCGGCGCCACCTCGCTTCTGGTCACGCACGATCCGGAAGAAGCCATGCGCATGGCCGACCGCATTGCGCTGATGAGCGATGGAAAGCTCGTGCAGATCGGCACGCCGGAAGAGCTCTATCTCCGCCCGGCCAATCTTTTCGCCGCTCGTTTTTTCAGCGAAATCAATGAAATACAGGGAAGTGCGAAGGCCGGGCGCGTGGAAACGCCGTTCGGCGTTCTCGCCGCCAAGGATCTTCCGGACGGCCCGGTGACGGCTGCGATCCGGCCTTCTGCGTTTCTTCTCGGCGATCGCGGGCAGCCGGGCCACGTGCTGTCGGCGCGCTTTCTCGGGGACACCGATCTGCTCGAAATCGCCGTCGATGGCCAGGACGATCCGCTGCGTGTGCGCGCCCCTGCCGGGCTGTGGCGGGAGGGCAGCGATGTCACAATCTCTTTTGATGCCCGGCAGGCGCTTGTGTTTCGGGCGAGCCAAACCTAGTTTCGTTTCACATTGATATTGCCGCTGGATTCCCCACGCGCACGGTTTGTCGAGGAACTGTCATGAGCCTGACCCACTGGCTGGTCGTTATTGTCATTGCGCTGCTGTTGTTCGGGCGCGGCAAGATTTCCGATCTGATGGGAGATCTGGCCAAGGGCATCAAGAGCTTCAAGAAGGGCATGGCCGAGGACGAAGACGACAAGCCCGTTGTCGCGCCCGCGCCGGCCGAGGTCACGCCTCCGGCGCGGCTCATCGAGCACGAACCGGCGCCGAGCGTCGCGCCGATCCCCGCGGCAGAGGTCGAGCCGAAGAAGAAGGCTCCGGCCAGAAAGCCTGCCGCCGCCAAGAAGGCCCCGGCAAAGTCCAAAGCCAAAGTCTGATGGTTGTCGGCCACAGGGCCTGATTCATGTTCGACATAGGCTGGTCTGAAATGTTGATCGTCGGTGTGGTCGCCCTTGTGGTGATCGGGCCGAAGGATCTCCCCGGAGCTTTGCGCCAGCTCGGCAAATGGATGGGCAGCGTCCGCCGGATGGCGTCCGATTTTCAGGGACAGTTCAACGAGGCCATTCGCGAAGCCGAACTCGACGAGCTTCGACGCGAGGTCAACAACCTCAAATCCGGCGTCAGCGGGATGGCCGATCCGATACGCACGGCCGGCAACGAGGTGAAATCGCTGGTCGATACACCGCCCGTTTCGACGTCCGCGCAACCTGCGCCGGCAACGGCTTCCTCCGAGCCAGTATCCTCGACAGCCATTGCACCTCAGCCGGCTGTAAAAGTTGAGACATCAAAGGCCAGGGCCAAGCGGGCCGCGCCCAAGCCGCCCGCCGCCGATAAGACTTCCGCCAAGAAGGCGCCGCGCAAGAAAGTGGAATCCAAAACGTGAGCGCTGCCGACGACAACGACATCGAGTCATCGCGCGCACCATTAATGGCGCATCTTGTCGAGCTGCGCTCGCGCCTCCTGAAGGCGCTGATCGCGGTCGGGCTTGCGTTCATTGTATGCTTCGCGTTCGCCGGAAAAATCTTCAACATTCTGCTGTGGCCGTACGAATTCGCCGCCGGGCCGCAGAAGGCGCTCCAGCTCATCTACACCGCGCCGCAGGAATATCTGATCACGCAGATCAAGCTTGCACTGTTCGGTGCGGTGTTCATCGCCTTTCCGATCATCGCGGTGCAGATCTACAAATTCGTCGCGCCCGGTCTGTACAAGAACGAGCGCGCGGCTTTTTATCCGTACCTGATCGCAACGCCGATGCTCTTCTTCATCGGTGCTGCCTTCGTCTATTTCGTGGCGATGCCGCTGGCCATGACGTTCTTCCTCGGCATGGAGCAGGCGGGAGCGCCGGGCCAGGCGGGCATTCATCTGATGGCGCGCACGAGCGAATATCTGTCGCTCATCATGGCGCTCATTCTCGCCTTCGGCATCTGCTTCCAGACGCCGGTTATCCTCACGCTTCTGGCCCGGGCCGGTTTCATCGACAGCGCTTGGCTTGTCGCCAAACGCCGCTATGCGATCGTCGCGGTGTTCGTCGTTGCCGCTGTTCTGACGCCCCCGGACGTGATCAGCCAGTTCGCCCTTGCCGTGCCGACCCTGCTGCTCTACGAGATTTCCATCTACGTAGTCCGGATGGTCGAGAAAAAGCGCGCCGCAGAAAACGCCGAAACGGCGTGATCTTCGCCGGCTTTTCCAAAGCCGTTCCAAGATGATCGCGGCCTTTCTCCATGCATGACATTCGATGGATTCGAGACAATTCCGACGCGTTTCGGGAGCGTCTCATCGCGCGCCAGATTCCGACAGACCAGGTCGAGGCGACTTTGTCTCAATTGATCGAATTGGATGATAAGCGGAAGGCCACCATCGCTCTTGTTCAGGAATGGCAAGAGACTCGGAACCGTCTCTCTAAGGAGATTGGAGCAGCTAAGGCTGCCAAGAACGAGGCTCTGGCTTCCGAGCTTTTGGATCAGGTGTCGCGCCTCAAGAGTGACATCACTATAGCGGGTGAGCAGACCGAAAAAAAATACACTGAAGACCTAAGCAGTTTGCTGGCCGGCATTCCGAACCTTCCGCTGATGGATGTGCCCGTCGGAGCCGACGAGCACGCCAATGTCGAAAAAAGTGTGTTCGGCACCGCACCGGGCGTTGATGCCGCAAAGCAGCATTTCGAGATCGGCGAGGCTCTCGGAGGCATGGATTTCGAAACCGCCGCCAAAATGTCGGGCTCGCGCTTCGTCGTTCTCAAGGGGCAGGTTGCGCGCCTCGAACGCGCGCTCGGCCAGTTCATGCTGGATCTGCACACGAACGAGCACGGCTACACCGAAGTCGCGCCGCCGATTCTGGTGCGCGACGAGGTGATGTTCGGAACCGCGCAGCTTCCGAAGTTCGAGGAAGACCAGTTCGCAACGCGCCGTCAGCCGTTGACGAGCACCTACGTCACCTCGGATCTTCTCATTCCGAGCCTCGCCAAGATCGAGCACAAATACGGCGCGAATGCTCCGGATGCGGACGCGCTCGCCTCGCTTGGCGACGACATCGACGCCTATCTCAAGCGCGACCGGCTGTGGATGATCCCGACCGCCGAAGTGCCGCTCACCAATCTCGTGCGCGAGAGCATTCTTTCGGAAGAAGAGTTGCCGCTGCGCTTCACCGCGCTGACGCCGTGTTTCCGCGCAGAGGCAGGCGCGGCGGGCCGCGACACGCGCGGGCTTATCCGCCAGCATCAGTTCAACAAGGTGGAACTCGTTTCGGTCACCACGCCCGAACAGTCCGCCGAGGAGCACGAGCGCATGCTGGCCTCTGCCGAAGCGGTTTTGCAGAAGCTCGATCTGCATTACCGTGTCATTACGCTGTGCACCGGCGACATGGGCTTTGCCTCGCAGAAGACCTATGACATCGAGGTCTGGCTGCCGGGGCAGGGCATGTTCCGCGAAATCTCGTCCTGCTCCGTGTGCGGCGATTTCCAGGCTCGCCGCATGCAGGCGCGGTTCAAGGCCAAGGACGGCAAGAACACCCGTTTCGTGCATACGTTGAACGGTTCCGGCGTCGCCGTCGGCCGCGCCCTCGTCGCGGTGCTGGAGAATTACCAGAACGCAGACGGTTCCGTGACCGTGCCCGTCGTGCTGCGCCCCTATATGGGCGGCCTCGAAAAGATCGGCGTCTGATGCGTATTCTGATCACCAACGACGACGGGATCCATTCGCCGGGCCTCGATGCGCTTGTGAAAGTCGCGAGAACGATTTCCGACGATGTCTGGATCGTTGCACCCGAAACCGACCAGTCGGGCGTCGCCCACTCGCTGTCGCTGAACGATCCGCTGCGCCTGCGCGATGTCGGCGAAAGGCGCTTTGCGGTGAAGGGCACGCCGACCGATTGCGTTATTCTCGGCGCACGGCATGTGATGAAGGACAAACTTCCCGATCTACTGCTGTCCGGCGTCAATCGCGGCCACAATCTCGCGGAAGACATCACCTATTCGGGCACGGTCGCTGGTGCCATCGAAGGCGCGCTTCTGGGCATTCCGGCCATCGGGCTGTCGCAGGGCTATCCGCCCGGCCATCGCGAGAATGTGGATTATTCCGCGGCCGAAGTGCACGGCAAGCGCGTGATCGAGCAGATCCTTGCGGCGGGCCTTCCGCGCGGGGGTCTCGTCAACGTCAATTTCCCGGCGCTTCCCGCGGACAAGATCGCCGGTGTGCGTGCAACGGTGCAGGGACAGCGCTCGCAATGGCAGGCGCAGGTCGAGCAGCGCCGCGACGGGCGCGGCAATCCTTACTTCTGGGTCATTGTCGGCCATGAGATCGGCGATCCGGAAGCCGACAGCGACCTGAAGGCCGTGTCCGAGGGCTATATTTCCGTCACGCCGTTGAAGGTCGACATGACCGATCACGCGCTGAAGAAGAGATTCGATCAGGCCCTCGAAGGAGGAAACTGATCTCCATGCCCGGGCCCGCTCCGCGCGAAGGCATCGAACAGCGCGCCGAGTTCCAGCTCTTTCTTCGTCAGCGCGGCATCCGCTCGAATGCTGTCCTGAAGGCGCTGGAGCTTGTGCCGCGCTCGCTTTTCGTGCCGGAACATCTGCTCGAGCACACCTATGCCGACCGGCCGCTGCCGATTGCGTGCGGACAGACGATCAGTCAGCCTTACATGGTCGCCTACATGACCGAGCAGCTTCAGCTCGAAGGCAGCCAGAAGGTTCTCGAAATCGGCACGGGAACGGGATACCAGACGGCGGTGCTCGCGCATCTGGCGCGGCGTGTCTACACGCTCGACCGGTACCGGACGTTGGTGACGGCGGCGGAAGCCCGCTTTCAGGTGCTGCGCCTTGCCAACATCACGGCCATGCCGGGAGACGGCACTCAGGGCTGGGCGGCGCAGGCCCCTTTCGACCGCATCATCGTGACCGCCGCCGCCGACGATGTTCCCCGCGCGCTGACGGACCAGCTCGCGGAAGGCGGCATCCTGCTGATCCCGGTTGGCCCACAGATCGGCGAGCAGCGCCTGATGAAGATCGAAAAGGCTCCGGGCGGGGCGCTTTCCGAAAAGGTCCTGATGCCGGTCCGCTTCGTGCCGCTGGTGGCAGGGCGCGCCGCTTCGCTTTGAACCTTTCCACCCGCGATGCCACGCAGCAGGTTCCTGTCTTTGACCGCGCCCGGGACTTTTTTCATTGTGCCGTTACATCGGCGCTGTTTTGATCGTGCCTGTGAACTGGAAGGGCCGGGTAGGCGTTTCATTCAAGGACCGCGTGCGCGGTTGGACACGGAGGCAGATCAATGAGCATTTTCGGCAAGATCATGAACGCCATTTTCGGCTCGGCCAATGCGGCGCCCGCGCCCGAAGCGGCAACCGCTGACGGGGGCTCAGCTCCGGGGTCCGCGCCTGCTTCCGGCTCTACGGCTACTTCCGGCGCGGCTCCCGCGCAGAAAGTCGATGTCGCGGCGGTGCTCGATGCGGCGGTGAAGGAAAAGGGCCAGAAGCTGAACTGGAAGACCTCCATCGTCGATCTCATGAAGGCTCTCGATCTCGATTCGAGCCTCAAGGCGCGCCAGGAACTGGCCGAGGAACTCAACTACACCGGCGACAAGGACGACAGCGCCAAGATGAACATCTGGCTCCACAAGCAGGTCATCGCGAAGCTCGAGGCGAATGGCGGAGTGGTGCCGGCCGATCTGAAGGACTGATTTCCTTCAACAGCCGCGCCCGATCCGCTCGGGCGCGGTATTTTCTTGAAGTCCAAGGACTTAGGCTTCGTTCTGAACGCCTCGGCGGAAGGTTGCGCCAGCAAGTGACGCTCCCCATGTCTACGGCAGCAAATTGTTGTATTCTGTGCCGTGTTTCGCGTCGGCCTTGAACCGGCAGGGGAATTTCGAATGGCTCTTCAGGTTATGACCGTCACCGACCGCGCAGCATCGCGGGTGAAGGATATTATTGCCCGTTCCGACACGCCGATCGCGGGTCTGCGTGTCGGCTTGAAGAAGGGCGGCTGCGCGGGTATGGAATACACGATGGACTATGCCGCCGAGCCGCAGAAGGGCGATGAAATCGTTCAGGATAAGGGCGTGACGCTCATGATCGAGCCGCAGGCTCTGCTTTTCCTTCTCGGCACGCAGATGGACTATGTGACCGAGAAGATGTCGTCTCGCTTCGTGTTCAACAATCCGAACCAGGTTTCCGCCTGCGGCTGTGGCGAATCGATCGAGATCGTCCCGGCCAAGCCGGAATCGCTCCGCGCTGCCCCGTAAGCATGCGGGGATGCGTGGACGCCGACACGCTCAGAGACATTTTCAAAGCTTCGGGCCGGTTCGCGTCCGCCGCATGTTCGGTGGATCGGGGATTTATGACGACGATCTTATGTTCGCGCTTTCGACAGGCGATGAGCTTTATCTGAAGGCAGACCGCCAGACCGAGCCCGACTTCGAAGCCGAAGGCTCGCGCCCGTTCACCTACGAGGCAAAAAACGGGCGCAGGGTCGCCATGTCGTACTGGCGCGCTCCGGACCGGCTGTTCGACGATGCCGATGAGATGGCGCAATGGGCCGGCAAGGCCCTTGCTGCCGCGCGGCGGGCCGCGTTGGCCAAACCTCGCCAGAGGAAGAGATAGGTCGCGCTCAGGCGACCCGGTTGGTGCCCGACTGGACTTCCGGGTCAGTTTCGCAAACCACGCGGTTGCGGCCGGCGCGCTTGGCCGCGTACAGGCACATGTCGGCGCGCTCGATAATCGTCGCGGCGTTGTCGTTCGTATGGAAGCTTGCGACGCCGATGGAAATCGTCACGCGGCCGAGATTTTCGCCGGTCGAACGCTTGACGAGTTCCTTGCCCATGACGGCGCGGCGAATATGGTCCGCGACCGTCACTGCCGGGCGCAGCGTCGTTCCGGGAAGGATGATCGCAAACTCTTCGCCGCCGTAACGCGCCGCAATGTCCTGCCCCTTGACGTTCTGCTTCACCGCCGATGCGACGAGACGCAGAACCTGGTCTCCGGTCAGATGTCCATACTTGTCGTTGAAGTTCTTGAAGTGGTCGATGTCCGTCACGAGCAGCGAGAACGGCTTGCCCTCGTTCAGGGCTTTTTCCAGCGCCATGTCGAAGAATTTGCGGTTGGACAGCAAGGTCAGCGGGTCCGTCAGCGATTCCGCGCGGATGGCCTCGAGTTTGTCATGGAGCTTCACCATTTCTTCTTTCGAAGAAACAAGCTTCTCCTCCAGTTCGCCGTTCATCTTGCGCGCTTCGTAGGTCGCGCGGATGAGCATTTCGACGATGGTCTTGACCTTGTCGCTGTCTGCGCTCTCGACGGTCTTCGAGACCGCTTCGAGGGTGCGTCCATAGCCGTCCGTACTGACGCGGGCGCGATCCAGCATCGCGACCATTTCGTCGACTTCCTCACGGATTTTGACGCCGACTTCGTCATACCGGCTCGGAAAACGCGACGCCGAAAGATGCATGTCGTAAAGGGCGTCGAGATCCTGCTCGGTAAGCGTGCCACGCTTTCTCAGGACGTCGTTGATCGCCTGATTGAGAAGCGGGTTGTAGCAGGTCGCGTAGGTGTACCAGACTTCGTAAATACGCGGATAGGCGGGGTGACGATAGGCGCGAATGCGCTCGACGGCCGATTCTCCGAAAACGATCGTGCGTTCGAAGTCATCTGCACCCTGCGACATCCAAAAAGTCCCCCGAATGCCGCGCAGAACCATCCTGGTGCTGCCAGCGAGTTTCTAGGCTCAGACTGGACTTAAACGCTTAATCGGGCGTTAAAAAATTGTCCCAATGGCCGAGATTTGGCCGACCGGTCGGGTGCTCAGGCGTTCTTCAGGCGGACCGGCCGCAGAAGAAATTGCGGCACGTGATCGCCGAGGCCGACAGGGGTCGGTCCGTCGTCGTGATCACGATGGCGCTGGCGGCCATCTTTGCCGCGCGAAGGCTTGCTGTCGTCGCGGGGCGCTGGTGCGCGAGCCTGCTCGCGAGGCTGTTCGGCCACCGCTTTCTTGGGCGGCGCCTCCCGCTTCTCGGTCTTTCTCGGGCCACGCTCGGCACCGCCGCGGCGGCGCGAACTTCCCCGCGCGGGTTCTTCGGACGTTTCCGTCGTCTCGGGGAGCGGGGCATCCCGCCAGTTGATTGTCTGGCCGGTGATCTTCTCGATGGCGGACAGATAACGCTTGTCGGAGGGAGCGACCAACGTCACAGCCTTGCCGGACAATCCGGCACGGCCGGTGCGGCCGATGCGGTGCACGTAATCTTCGGCGTGGATCGGCACGTCGAAGTTGAAGACATGCGACACAGCCGGAATGTCGAGGCCGCGGGCCGCGACGTCCGAGGCCACGAGAAGCTCGGCTTCGCCGTTCTTGAACTGCTCGAGCGCCTGCATGCGCGCGCGCTGGTCCATATCTCCGTGAAGCGCCACGGCCTTGAACCCGTGCTTTTGCAGGGAACGCTGGAGCGTGGCGATGTCCCGCTTGCGGTTGCAGAACACGATGGCGTTCTTGAACCCTTCCTCGGAACGGATCGCGCGGCGCAGCGTGTCGCGCTTTTCAGCGGCGTCGCTGCCACAGGCGACGAGCGATTGGGTGATGGTGGCCGAGGTCGTCGACGGCTTCGCGACTTCGATTTTCACCGGATCGTTGAGAAACTGCGACACGAGCCGCTGGATTTCAGGCGGCATGGTTGCCGAGAAGAACAGGGTCTGGCGCCGCGGCGGGATGAGCTTGCAGATGCGCTCAATGTCCGGGATGAAGCCCATGTCGAGCATGCGGTCCGCTTCGTCGATGACCAGGATTTCGATGCCGGTCATCAGCAGGCGTCCGCGTTCGAAATGGTCGAGTAGGCGTCCGGGGGTGGCGATCAGAACATCGACGCCGCGTGTCAGCTTGGCGTCCTGATCTCCGAAGGAGAGGCCGCCGATCAGAAGGGCGACCGAGAGTTTGTGGTTTACGCCGTAGCGGTTGAAGCTCTCTTCGACCTGGGCCGCGAGTTCGCGCGTCGGTTCGAGAATGAGAGTGCGGGGCATCCGGGCGCGGGGGCGGCCATTTTCCAGCCGCGTGAGCATCGGAAGCGTGAAGCTTGCCGTTTTGCCCGTGCCGGTCTGGGCGATGCCGAGGACGTCGCGCTTTGCCAGCACATGAGGAATAGCCTGGGCCTGGATCGGCGTCGGGGTCGTATATCCCGTCGCTTCCACGGCGGCCAAGACCTTGGGGCTCAGCCCGAGTTGTTCAAAGCTCATCTAAGATTGTTGTTCCGGATGCGCAGGAGATAATAAAAGACGTCACGTCTGCGGGCGTTTCCGTGTTGAGGGCAACATAGGCAGTCGCCGCCTCAAGTCAAGGAAAGTGTTCCGATTTCGCGTAAACCGTTCAGGACAAGTTCAGGAACGGTGCGCGAAAAGCCTTTGAGAGAGTGGTGCGCGCAGGTCCGCTGCCGCGCTACCGCCCAGATTTCAAGAGATCGTCTGCAATCTGTCCAGCAAAGGCTGCCCAAGACTATGAATGACAGCAAGAACGACGAAATGGCCGGAAGCGTCTCCGAGCCGGGTGTGCCCGAGGTGAAGCCCGCCAAGAGCCTGTGGCCGCGCCCGTATGACAATGTCCGGGTCGAGCCCAGCCTTGAGCCCGCGCAGGTGGAAGATGCGCCGGTCATTGCGCCGAGCGTCAGCGCGCCCGAAGGCGATTTCGACACGGTCCCGGCAGAGGGATATCAAGAGCGCACGGAACCGCGCATGGACGCGCCGGAGGTGGGCGTGCCTGACGTGGACGCGCCGGAGGTGGGGCCCGCTCGACTTGACGAACCGGCACCCTCGCTCGCTCCTGAAGATATAGCCGATTTTGCACCGGCTTCGGAAGACGAGCGCACCGTCGAAGACATCATCGAGGAAAAGGAAGCCGCGGGCGAGGAAACCCGCACGGTCGAGGATATTCTCGACGAGAAGGAGGCGACCGAGGATGCCGCCGGCCCGCCGGAAAGCGATCTTCGCGCCGACCGCACCGAGCCTTCCCTGGATGCCGCATCGCAAAACGACGAAGCTCCCGCCGTTACGATCGATCCCCAGAACGTGCGGGAAGACGAGCGGACGGCGGCGGTTCTCGGTGCGGCCGATCATCAGCAGCCGGCTCTTCCTGGATCTGGTGAAAACCGTTCGGGCCAGATCATCGCGATGGCCGCGGGAATCATCGTCGCTCTCGCACTGGGCACGGCGGCACTTGTGTATGGCGCCTCCGCGCTCGGGTTCAGCTTTGGCGGGGGTGGCGACACGGTTGCCGCGAACAATCCGCCGGCGCCGGTACCGACACCTGTTGTTACGCAATCCGATGACGAACTGAAGGCCGCGCAGCAGCGGATCGCGGAACTTCAGGCGCAGCTTGAAAGGCTGGAAGCCGAAAAGGCAGAAGCCGCGAAGGCAGACGAGGCGGCAAACGGTGAGCAGACCGCTGCGGCGCCCGAGCCTGTGCCTGCGCCTGCGCCGCGGCCTGTCGCGGTTGCTCCTGCGCCAACTCCGGCTCCCACGCCCGAGCCGGCGGCCACCGCGCCGTCAAGCCCGGCCACCCCGGCGGCATCCGCAAACCGCACGGCCGATGCTGCGCCCGCAACTCCCGCGCCGGCGCAGACGCCGCCGCAGCAGACCGCGCGGGTCGAGCCCGGTCCCGGTGCGCCTCCGCGCCCGCTCGCTCCTCCGCCGTCCTACGAGACGCAGCCAGGCTATCAGCAGCCTGCTCGTACGGCGACGCCCGAAATGCCCATCCTGCAGAATTGGGCCGTGCGTGATGTCTATAACGGCGTCGCGGTCGTCCAGTCGGGTCGTGGCGCTCCGATGGAAGTCGAGCCGGGAGATGAACTTCCGGGCGGCAACCGCGTCCTCGCGATCCGCCGTCTTGGCGGCGCGTGGGCTGTCGTTACGGAACGCGGAATTATCGCCGCACGCTGATGTGACGTGCATCGATAAAAACCGCATGTCCGGACCGGGCATGCGGTTTTTTTCCGGCGCCTAGTTGCTGGCCGAGCCGAATTTCGCCTGGCCCGGCGCGCCGACGATCAGGACGAATGTGTCGTCGCCCGTATCCAGATAGAGCGCGCTGTCCTCAGGGCCGGTCTCGCCGCGCATGCGCGCGAGCGGCAGGGTCTGCGATCCCTGCGGCGAGGTGAGGGGCATGGTCTGCACGACCGCGCCGGCGTCCGAAACCCATTCGACGGACAGCGCGACGCTTCCGGCCGTGGCGGTGCCGACGAGGCGTGAGAAGCCGCGCTGGCCGCCCGCTTCCCACGGGCCTGCTACGCGCACGAGAACCACGTCCGGCCCGATGGCGGGAGCCGCGTTCTGCACGCGGACGAACTGCGCGCTCTGGCCGGGCAAGGCGCCTTGCGCCAAAGCAGGCGCCGTCAGGCACATGAGAGCGGCGGTGAAGGCGATGGGTCGGATCACGGAAAGCAGTCCCTAAACGTCGAGTTCGCCCGCGAAGGGAGCATGTTCCTGGATAAAACGGAAGCGCGCTTCGGCTTTCGAACCCATCAATCTCTCGACAGTGTCCCGTGTCTCGATCTCGTCGTCCTCGGCGATTTCGACGCGCAGCATGGTGCGCTTTTTCGGGTCCATCGTGGTTTCGCGGAGCTGCTGGGGCATCATTTCGCCAAGGCCCTTGAAGCGCCCGATATCGACCTTCTTGTTCTTGAAGGTCGTGGCCAGCAGCTTTTCGCGTTCGGCATCGTCGCGTGCGTACACGGTGGTCGCGCCGTGCGTCATGCGGTAGAGCGGCGGCACGGCGAGGTAAAGATGCCCGCCCCGGATGAGGCCCGGTATTTCGCGATAGAAATAGGTGACGAGAAGAGAGGCGATGTGGGCGCCGTCGACGTCCGCATCGGTCATGATGACGATCTTCTCGTAGCGGAGATCTTCCTCGCGGTAGGAAGATTTCGTGCCGCAGCCGAGCGCCAGCAGAAGGTCGGCGAGCTGCTGGTTCTGCGCGAGCTTGTCCACCCCGGCATTGGCGACGTTGAGGATCTTGCCGCGCAGCGGCAGGATTGCCTGGTTCTGGCGCGCGCGGGCCTGTTTGGCGGAGCCGCCCGCCGAGTCGCCCTCGACAATGAAGAGTTCGGCGCCCGCGGCCGTGTCCTGCGTGCAGTCCGCGAGCTTGCCGGGAAGGCGCAATTTGCGCGTCGCGGTCTTGCGCAGCGTTTCCTTCTCGGCGCGGCGGCGCATGCGGTCTTCGGCGCGCTCGATGACGCGGTCGAGAAGGCGGCGGGCCTGGGTCGGCGAATTCGCCAGCCAGTGATCGAACGGGTCGCGGATCGCGGTCTCGACAAGGCGGGTTGCCTCGCTCGACGAAAGCCTTTCCTTGGTCTGGCCCTGGAATTCCGGCTCGCGGATGAAGACGGAGAGGAGGGACACACAGCCCGCCGTCACATCGTCCGCCACCACGTCCTTGAAGCGCTTGCCCTGATTGGTGAGATCGGCATAGGAGCGCAGACCGCGCAGCAATGCCGCGCGGAGGCCGTTTTCGTGCGTACCGCCATCGGGCGTCGGGATCGTGTTGCAATAGGAATGCGTGAAGGCGTCGCCGTCCTCGGCCCAGCCGATCGCCCATTCGACGGCGCCGGGGCCGTTGTCGGCCTCGACCTTTCCGGCGAAGAAGTCCGAGGTCAGCATGGGACGGCCTTCCACCGTCGCGGCCAGATAATCCTTCAGCCCGCCGGGGAATTTGAACGTCTCTTTCTCGGGCACATTGTCGACGCCCGCGAGAAGTTCGGGGGCGCACTGCCAGCGCACTTCGATGCCCGCGAACAGATAGGCCTTCGCGCGCGTCATCGTGAAAATGCGCTGCGGCTTCAGATGCGCGCCGACGCCGAAGATCAGCGCGTCCGGCTTGAAGCGCACGCGCGTGCCGCGGCGGTTGTGGACCGTTCCGGCATCTTCCAGCTCGGTTGCGGGAGCGCCGCGTGAAAAAGTCTGCCGGTAGAGGCGCTGGCCGCGCGCGACTTCCACTTCCAGAACTTCGGACAGAGCGTTGACGACGGAGACGCCGACGCCGTGAAGGCCGCCGGAGGTGGAATAGGCTTTCGATCCGAATTTGCCGCCCGAATGCAGCGTGGTCAGGATGACTTCGAGCGCCGATTTGTCGGGAAATTTGGGGTGCGGATCGACCGGGATGCCGCGCCCGTTGTCGGTGACCGTGAGATAGCCTCCGGGCTCCATCTCGACCGCGATGAAGGTTGCGTGGCCAGCAACCGCCTCGTCCATGGCGTTGTCGATGACTTCGGCGAAGAGGTGGTGCAGCGCCTTCTCGTCGGTGCCGCCGATATACATGCCCGGGCGGCGCCGGACGGGCTCAAGCCCTTCCAGAACCTCGATGTCCGCAGCCGTGTAGCCTGCTTCCCCGGGGGTGCCCTTGGGAAGGGGAGCTGTGGCCTTGGCGGGCTTGCGTGCGGCAGCGCCGCCGAAAAGATCAGGTTTCGAAGCCATGTGTCTCGGGGAGGGAGCTCTGATTCGAGTGGCGCCCAGTATCGCACACGGGGCGAGGGTAGGGCGAGGGCGATGGGGTCGCGGTGTCTCCCGTTCCCCGGACAAGCCGCGCATGCGGCGCAGATCCGGGGTCCAGCGCCATAGGCGCGGCGAGCCGTTCTGTTTTGTGTGCGCCTGCGGCGGGCTTTTGCGCTGGGTCCCGAATCGGCGCTGCGCGGCGCGCAGCTTGTCCGGGAGACGGGCATGGCGAAGCGTCTTCCGGGGGAAGAGTGGAATGCGCGAGCCTTCTGGCTCGGCGGGCAGTCCGTCTTGCCTCTCCTGATTGGAGGGGCGCGCGGGACGCCGGGAGATTGACCGCTCCCGCGGCGGCGTTGGCTGGTAGTTTGTAATGCCAACACCAATTTGTCCTCACCTCGGGGGCATCGCTCTCACGACGTCCCGCGCGCGGTGGATTTTTGGCTTCGGATTGTTTTGCCGTGAAGACCTACCTGTTGGTCTTCCTCTGGGGGCTGGTGCGCACATGGGACCAGACACCCGTGGCGGTTGGCTTTCCGC
>LNFM01000338.1_pt1 | contig 119432 bp, 104 predicted proteins | sample 596031 | NCBI WGS metagenome assembly LNFM01 (sample SAMN04254537, study PRJNA301005) | activated carbon metagenome | isolation source: dual media filters at the Ann Arbor, Michigan drinking water treatment plant | place: USA: Ann Arbor | reverse complement strand
CACCGCGCCCGGGGCACCGCGCCGCAACGCCAAGAAAGAACCGGAGGACGTCCATGTCGGCTCTGCCACTTCAGGGCATCAGGATTCTCGACCTGACGCGCGTGCTCGCCGGACCCCTGTCGGCGCAGATGCTGGCCGATCTCGGCGCCGAGGTGATCAAGATCGAGCGTCCCGGCGGCGGCGACGACGCCCGCGCCTTCGGTCCGCCCTATCTCGCCGACCCCGACGGAAAGCAAAACAACAACAACTCGTTCTATCTCTGCGCCAACCGCAACAAGAAGTCGGTCACCGTCAATATCGCCACCGCCGAAGGCCAGGACATCGTCCGCGAACTGGCGAAATCCTGCGACGTGATGATGGAGAACTACAAGGTCGGGGACCTCAAGCGCTACCGGCTGGATTACCAGTCGATCAAGGCGATCAATCCCGGCATCGTCTATTGCTCGGTCACCGGCTTCGGCCAGACCGGACCCTACGCGCCGCGCGCCGGCTACGACGCGATCCTGCAGGCGATGGGCGGGCTGATGAGTGTCACCGGCCATCTCGACGGCGAGCCCGGCGCGGGCCCGATGAAGGTCGGCCCCTCCATCGTCGATTACATGACCGGGATGAATTCCTCGATCGGCATCCTGGCGGCGCTCTATCACCGCAAGGCCAATGGCGGGGCGGGCCAGCATGTCGATGTCTGCCTGTTCGACACCGTGATCGCCTCGCTGTCGCATTACGCCCAGATCTTCCTCGTCAACGGCCAAACCCCGCCGCGCCGCGGCACCTGGGGCAATGGCGGCATGCCGGCCGGCGTGTTCCGCTGCACCGACGGCGAACTGATGCTGGTGGTCGGCAATGACGGCCAGTTCGTGCGCACCTGCGCCGTGCTCGGCGCGCCAGAGCTTTCCAGCGACCCGCGGTTTCTCAGGAACAACGACCGCGTCGTCCACGGCAAGGAGATCATGGCGATCTTCGCCGGATTGTTCCTGAAGCAGCCGGTGGCGCACTGGCTGGAAGCGCTGGAACAGGCCGGCGTGCCCTCGGGCCCGATCAATGATTTCGCGCAGGTGTTTTCCGATCCGCATGTCCGCGCCCGCGGCATGCAGGTCAAGGTCGATCATCCGTTCGAGCCCGCGCTGTCGCTGATCCGCAACGCGATCACGTTCTCGGATACGCCGGTGACCGAGTATCGCGCCCCGCCGCTGCTCGGCGCCGACACGAAGGAGGTTCTGGCGACGATCGGTTATGACGACGCCAGGCTCGAAAAGCTGAAGGCGCAGAAGATCGTCTGACGCGGGAGCATTACTTGCGGGTGACGCGGGTCGTCCGCTTCGGCTGGATCGCCTTGCCGATCGGAACGGCCGATTGGACGAACAGCCCGGCCACCGGGCTCAGCGAACGATCCTTCAATGCGATCAGGCCGATCGCTCCGCGCGCGTGATCCGCTCGGGCAGGATCACGGCAAAGTGAGTCCCGAATGGCGATCAGCTGAGCCGACCTGTAATCCGGCTCACATCGACGCGCTCCAATTCGCATTACCGTTCGCGAAAACGAGGTGCCGATGATGAAACGATATTTTCCGCGCTACCTAAGCCGTGAAGACCTTCGTAGCTATCGTCGGTGGAGGATAGGCTTTTTGGCTTTCTATTTCGCCGTGGTCGTTGTCGCGCTCGGCCTGACATCCGCGAACAAACCCGCGCAAGACCTGAGAGCTTCACGCGACACGCAGCTCGCGCTGAAAACGCACAGCGGGAGCATTGGCCAGAATGCCGGCCGGCCCGCAGCGAAACCGTAACCGCCGGATGATCGACAAATCAAACAAGTGGGGACTGTGATGGTGACCAGAAAATTGAGCGGAAGTCCCCCCGTTGTTGGCGTGCTTGCGCTGCTGTCTGCAGCGCCGCTGGCGCGCGCAGACGCCGACCAGGATCGCGTCCAGTTCTGTTGGGCCCTGGGTAAACTCGACCACACGATCTATTATGCCGAAGTCGCCAACCGTGAGGATCGGCAGGCCAGTTTTGAAACGCTGCTCAAGATATCGAGCATCGATCACCGCCCGGCGCAATGCCATGTTCTGGATGCGGCATCACGCCGGGCGACGCGAACAAAGTTGATCGACGAGTGGTTCGGGTCTGAATTCGAGGTCGTCAACACGACGTTCTTGTCAGACCTCGATTATCATTCCGCCGATCAGCGCTTCCTTTGTGCATCGGCGACGGCGCCGGGCATCTGCGTCGCCACCGTCAGTTCGCCGATCTTCTTGCCCATGTCTTTGGCGGTTTCGGTCGAGAAGCGGTAATGGAAACCGGCGTAGATGCGGGCGTTGGATACCTCGTCGCTGTAGTCCTGCAGCCGCGTCCATTTGCGGGTGATGCCGGGCGCCGTTGGGCTGGCCAGCGTGACCTCGCCGATCTCGTTGCCGACGACATTCTGCAGCACCGTGGAAACGGCTGACGCGACGATGCAATGCGCGCACGGGTACTCCGGATGCATCGGAGTCGTTCCCAGCGGTTGCCACGAGGGCTCGCGCGGGGTCGCGGGATTGGAGGTGAGGTCGGCGTTGCGGATCGCGGTGACGGGACGCCAGAGATTGTAGGCGTATTTGGCGTCGAACACGGCGATGAAGGCGTCGGTGCCGGCGATCGATGTCAGGGCATAGAGGCGGGCGCAATCGACCAGGTCCATCTTCCTGTCTGATACGATCTGGCGGACGATGGGATTGTAGGTCCGCGGCCCGGTGAAGAACCAGAAGCGCGCGATCGTCGTCTGTTCGTCCGTGCGTTTGCGGCTGGCGCTGCCGCCGATCTCACGAATCTCGTTGAGGTCGCGGGTCCAGGTCTCCGAGGTCAGCGGGGGAGGCGGGCCGGGGCGGAATTGCGATCCGCTCGCCATCGCGAACGGCATGATCTTCGAACTCGTGGATTCGATCGGTGTCGGCGTCGGCACATAGACGCCCGGCGTCGTTACGGGACGATAGCTTTCCGGCGTGTTGCTGCCGTCGCTGGCGCGCAAGGCGATGATCCCGGCGGCGGCCTGCTTTCCGAGTTCGATACCCTTCGACTTCGCCTCGCTCTCCGCAATCCCGGCGAGCGACGCGGCCAGCGTTGCATCGAGGTCGGATTTTCGGTCGGGATGCAGCGTCAGCAGCACGTCATAGGCGGCGGCAGCGGCGGCCGCTTCCCGGGATGCGCTCCGATCCGCGGACAGGTTGAGCTTGTAGGGGGCATAGCGCTTGTCGATGGCGTTGACCGCCTCGAACATCGCGATATGAAGCATCGCCTGCCCGCGCGCGTTGGGGGCGTTTGGGAGCTGCTTATCGATGGCGATGGCATCTGCCTTGGCGTTCCAGTCCATGATGACGTCGCCGCGGGCGGCCGTCGTGGCGAACAGCGCGATGGCGCCGCTGATCCAGACTGCGATGGAAAACCGTGATGTTGGCTTCATCGAACTTCTCCGTGACTCGTGCCCCCGAGGTCGAGGGCTCGCCCGGACGCTCCCACATCCCAGGCGCGGCGGCGGTGAAGAAGCAGTGAAATTGTGATGAAATGGTCTAAACTGCCCGCAGGGCAACCGGCACAGGTCGATCTCGCAGAGATGGTGGAAGCACAGAGCTATCGCTTTGGTCCCTTCCAGGTCGATCGAAGGTCGGCCTGTCTGCGCCGCGGCGGCGTCACGGTGCCATTGCGGCCAAAATCCTTCGACGTGCTGGTGTATCTGGCGCAGCATCCCGGCCGGCTCGTTCCGAAGAAGGAGTTGATCGACCACGTCTGGCAGAACGTCAACGTCACGCAAAATTCGCTGGTCCAGTGCATCAAGGAAGTTCGGCAGGCGTTGCAGGACGACGGCCAGGCGATCATCGAAACCGTCGCCAAGCGCGGCTATCTGTTCGCGCTGCCGGTAACGACCGACGCCGGCGTTGCCGATCCGAGCGCAAGCGCCACGACGGTGGAGGCCGGCGGAAACAATGCGCTGCCGTTGCCCGACCGTCCCTCGATTGCCGTGCTGCCGTTTGCCAACATGAGTGGCGATCCCAACCAGGAATACTTCGCCGACGGCATCTCCGAGGACCTGATCACCGGCCTGTCCCGCATCCGCTGGCTGTTCGTCATCGCTCGCAATTCGACATTTGTATACAAGGGCCGTGCCGTCGATGTCCGGCAGGTCGCGAAAGAGGTGGGTGTACGCTACGTGCTCGAAGGCAGTGTGCGCCGCGCCGGCCAGCGGCTACGCATCAGCGCTCAGTTGGTAGACGCGACGACCGGCGGCCATCACTGGGCCGAGCAGTATGACCGCGAACTGGGCGAGATCTTCGCGGTTCAGGATGAGATCACGCGAAGCGTCGTCGCCGCGATCGAGCCGCGCTTGCTGGCGGCGGAGGGCGTTCGCGCCTTTGCGCGTTCTCCGGGCGATCTCGGGGCCTGGGAGCTGGTGGCGCGGGCGCAAACGCATGTCTGGCGGCTGACGCGAACGGATAATGAAGCCGCCGTTGAGGCGCTTGGTCGTGCCGTTGATGCCTATCCGGACTACGCGCCGGCAAGAAGCCTGCTCGGGTTCTGCCTGGTGTTTGCCGCGCATAATGGCTGGATCGACCGGGACCAGGGCCTGCTCGCCGGCCGTCAACACACCCTGCGGGCGATCGCGCTTGACGATTGCGATCCGTGGGGACAGATCGCGTTCGGCTACTGGGCGATGATGGAACGACGTACGGAAGAATCGATCGCGGCGTTCCGGCGCGCGGTCAGTCTCAATCCGGGTTCAGCGGCCGCCCACGGCTATCTCAGCCATGGCCTGGCGTTTGCGGGATTGAGCGATGAAGCCATCACGCATGGCAGAGAAGCGATGCGGCTCAGCCCGTTGGATCCCGACACCGCGATGTTTCTCGGAGGCATTGCCGTCGCCAGCTACCTGGCCGGCCAGTACGCGGAGGCGTGTCGATCCTCGGAGCAACTGCTTCGGCTGCGCCCGGGCTTTCACGGCGCCCAGCGCTTGCGCTGCGCGAGCCTGGCGCAGATGGGCAGGGTAGACGAGGCCAAAGAATTTCTCGCCGTAGCACGGCTTGAGCAACCGCAACTCTCGATTGACTGGATAAAGGCGAGCGTTCCCTATCAGACCCCCGAACTGATGGAGCGGTTTCTGCAGGGCATGCGCAAGGCCGGCCTGACGGATTGAAAGAGGGCCTTTCGCGGGCGGAGGCAAAAGAGCCGTTCTCCAGGGAGATCGCGTTATAAGCCGTCAATCCACTGCGCAGGGAAGGCCGGATGCTCTCCGCTGGACCTGTATGCTCGTGTGCGCATTTTCTATGTGCACAATGCACACGAGACCGCGGGTGCAGCGCGCACCCGGTCTTCCCTGCGCCCTCTTCATCGAGGGGGCAAGGAGCAACAGCAAACCTCGGGCGAAACATGCCGCGAGATCGCGAACTCGTATTCAGTCGTCGTCGCCCGGCTCGACCGGGCGACCCAGTATTCCAGAGACGTCAGTGATAGGACCGATAAGCCGCGGCGTACTGGATCGCCCGGTCGAGCCGGGCGATGACGACATCCTTGTTTCGACATTGGAGCGGCTGCGCCCGCAGCGCCGAGACCCGCTACTCCCCCGCCTGAATCCATTCCGCGGCCCCGCGCCACAGCGTATTGCGATGCTCATTCCTGAAAAAGCCGAAGTGGCCGATTTTGCGCGCGCCGGCATCGGCCGGCTCCACCATGACGATCTCCGGCCTGATCGAGGTGAAGCCCGAACACAGCAGGTCGACCGCGGGCCGCGTCGCCCAGGGGTCGTCGGACATGCACAGCGCGCGCAGCGCGCCCGTGTAGTTCGGAAAATTCCGCACCGCCGCCAGCGTGGGGTCGTCGAACAGATAGCGCGGGCTCGCGACCCAGCCGACCCATTGCAGGAACGCATCCTTCGGCAGATCCATGCCGAGGCCGGCCTTGCCCGGCATGTAGCCGAGCGCGCGGGTCAGGGGAACGCCGACGAACTTCAGCAGGGCGTAGACGCGGTAGCGCTCCGGCGTCGCCATCAGCCTCCAGTAGCCGGCCTGCGCGGCAATGAAGAGCGCGCGGTCAATCTCGGAGTTGTTCGGCAACAGGCCGAGCGCCTGACCGCCAAAGGAATGTCCGACATAGGCGAACGGCAGCGCCTGGTAGCGCTCGCGCATCCACGCCACCGCGGCGGTGGCGTCGCGCGCCGCCCAATCCGCCATCGAGGCCCTGAAGCCGACCAGCGATGCCGGCTGGTCGGAGCCGGCGATGGCCTTTGGCCGGGAGTCGCCGGTGCCACGGTAGTCGTAGGTCAGCACTGCGCAACCGCGGGTGGCGAGGTAGCTGGCAAAGCCGCGATAGCGGCGGCGCGGCACAGCGGTCGCCGAGTTGATCAGCACGGCGTGGCGCTTGGCGGCGCGCGGCAGAAACAGCGTCGCGCCCAGCGGATAGCCGTCGGTCGCAGGCACCGTGATGTCGTCGATGAAGACGTCGTCCAGCCCCGGCCCGATCACCGCCAGCTCCTTCTTGGGATTTTTTCGAGCGGCCCTACCAAAGGCGGATTCGGATATCGCCGCAAGGGCTTGCCAAGACTACCGGAAATCTAACTGGCGGTGGGCCGGCGGCCTGTGTATAAACCGGCCTTCACAACCGCCGGCCCGGCTACGCGAGGGGCTTTGCCGGGGCCTACCCCATTGCCGGCCCGACCGAAGCTCTAGCGAAGGCGGGCAAGTTGCGGTTTTTGCTCAGGAGTTGACGCCATGTCCGAGCGGTGGACACCCGATAGCTGGCGCACCCGGCCGGTGCTGCAAATGCCCGATTATCCCGATGCCAAGGCATTGGCCGATGTCGAGGCGCAGCTTGCCACCTTTCCGCCGCTGGTGTTTGCCGGCGAAGCCCGCAACCTGAAAAAGGCGCTGGCGCGGGTCGCCGCCGGCGAAGCCTTCCTGCTGCAGGGCGGCGATTGCGCCGAGAGCTTTGCCGAGCACGGCGCCAACAACATCCGCGATTTTTTCCGCGTGCTGCTGCAGATGGCGGTCGTGCTCACCTATGCCGGCGCGCTGCCGGTGGTGAAAGTCGGCCGCATTGCCGGGCAATTCGCCAAGCCGCGCTCCTCGAACACCGAGAAGGTCGGCGGCGTTGAATTGCCGAGCTACCGCGGCGACATCATCAACGACATCGAGTTCACGCGGGAAGCGCGTACTCCCGATCCGCAGCGCCAGTTGATGGCGTACCGGCAGTCGGCGGCGACGCTGAACCTGCTGCGCGCGTTCGCGACCGGCGGCTTCGCCAATCTCGGCAGCGTGCACCAGTGGATGCTCGGCTTCCTCAAGGATTCGCCGCAGTCGCGGCGCTACAAGGAACTGGCGGACCGCATTTCCGACGCGCTGAACTTCATGCGCGCCTGCGGCCTCGACCTGGAAAGCCACCCCGAGCTGCGCGCCACCGATTTCTACACCAGCCACGAGGCGCTGCTCCTGGGTTATGAGCAGGCCTTCACGCGGGTCGATTCCACCACCGGCGACTGGTACGCGACCTCGGGCCACATGATCTGGATCGGCGACCGCACCCGGCAGCTCGACCACGGCCATGTCGAGTATTTCCGCGGCATCAAGAACCCGATCGGCCTGAAATGCGGTCCCTCGCTGAAGCCGGATGAGTTGCTGAAGCTGATCGACGTCCTCAATCCCGACAATGAACCGGGCCGGATGACGCTGATCAACCGTTTCGGCGCCGACAAGGTCGGCGAACATCTGCCGGGGCTGGTCCGCGCGGTGCAGCGGGAAGGGCGCGTCGTGGTCTGGTCCTGCGATCCCATGCACGGCAACACCATCACCTCGACCTCGGGCTACAAGACCCGCCCGTTCGACCGCGTATTGTCGGAGGTGAAGTCGTTCTTCGCCATCCACGCCGCGGAGGGAACCCATGCCGGCGGCGTGCACCTGGAAATGACCGGGCAGGACGTCACCGAATGCATCGGCGGCGCGCGTGCCATCACCGACGAGGCCCTCAACGACCGCTATCACACGGTCTGCGACCCCCGTCTCAACGCCGAGCAATCGATCGACCTTGCTTTCCTGATCGCCGAACTCCTGAAGCAGGAGCGTGGCGTCAGGGACAAGCCGATGCCAGCCGCGGCGGGACTTTGACTTGCTGCGACTTTGGCGGGCCACGATCAACACGCGTAACGGCCTCGTCTTCGCGATCCGCTCCGAGCAGGCCGTGCGCGAGGAGATATTCGCGCTTGCGCTTTCGCTGCCGCTGGCCTGGCTGGTCGGCGTCACCGCCATGCGCCGCGTCGAACTGATCGCGGCGGTCGCCTTCGTGCTGGTGGTCGAACTGGTCAATACCGCGATCGAGAAGCTCGCCGACCGCCTGACCACCGATCACGATCCGAAGATCGGCCAGGTCAAGGACATGGGATCGGCGGCAGTCGGCGTATCGCTACTGATGGCCGGCGCTTTCTGGCTGTTCGCCCTCGCCGAACGCATGGGCGCGATCTAAAGCGAGCAATTGCAGTTTGTCCTTGTGCAAGGCAACATCGCTGCCATGACTGAACCGACCTTCAAGATCACGCTGGCGCAGTTGAACCCGACCGTCGGCGACGTCGCCGGCAACGCCGCCAAGGCGCGCGCCGCACGCGACCGGGCGAAGGCCGACGGCGCCGATCTCGTGGTGCTGCCGGAGCTGTTCATCACCGGCTACCCGCCGGAAGACCTGGTGCTGAAGCCGGCCTTCCAGGCCGCCTGCCGCGCCGCCATCGAGCAGCTGGCGCGCGAGAGCGCCGGCGGCGGCCCGGCGATGCTGATCGGCACGCCATGGGTCGAGGACGGCAAGCTCTACAATGCCTGTGCGCTGCTCGACCAGGGCCGCATTGCGGCGCTCCGCTTCAAGGCGAACCTGCCGAATTACGGCGTGTTCGACGAGAAGCGGTTGTTTGCGCGCGGTCCGGCTTCCGGGCCGGTGACGGTCAAGGGGGTCCGGGTCGGCGTTCCCATCTGCGAGGATATCTGGCTCGAGGAATCAGAGGAATACGAGAACGTCGTCGAGTGCCTGGCCGAGACCGGTGCGGAAATCCTGGTGGTGCCGAACGGCTCGCCCTATGCGCGCGACAAGAACGATGTGCGGCTGTCGGTCGCGGTCGCCCGCGTCACCGAAAGCGGCTTGCCGATGGTCTATCTGAACCAGGTCGGCGGCCAGGACGAACTGGTGTTCGACGGTGCGTCGTTTGCGCTCAATGCCGATCTGTCGGTGGCGGCGCAACTGCCCGCCTTCGAGGAGAGCATCGTGACGCTGAACTGGAGCAGGGGCGCCGGCGGCTGGCGCTGCACCGGCCCGGTCGCGCCACTGATCGAGGGTGACAAGGCGGATTATGCCGCCTGCGTGCTCGGCCTGCGTGACTACGTCCGCAAGAACGGCTTTCCCGGCGTGCTGCTAGGCGTCTCCGGCGGCATCGATTCGGCGCTGTGCGCGGCGATCGCGGTTGATGCGCTCGGCGCCGAGCGGGTTCGTGGCGTGATGCTGCCGTTTCGTTTTACCGCCCAGGTCTCGCTCGACGATGCCGCCAGGCTCGCCAAGGCGCTCGGCTTTGCCTACGAGGTGCTGCCGATCGCCGACGCCGTCAACGGCTTTGAAAAGATCCTGTCAAAACCCTTCGCCGGCCTGCCGCGCGACATCACCGAGGAAAATCTGCAGGCGCGCACCCGCGGCACGCTGTTGATGGCGATTTCCAACAAGACCGGCGCGATGGTGGTCACGACAGGCAACAAGTCGGAGATGTCGGTCGGCTACGCCACCATCTATGGCGACATGAACGGCGGCTTCAATCCGATCAAGGACATCTACAAGACCGAAGTGTTCCGCTTGTCGAGCCTGCGCAACCAGTGGAAGCCGGATGGCGCGCTGGGGCCTGCGGGCGAGGTGATCCCGGTCAACATCATCACGCGGCCGCCGACGGCGGAACTGCGCGAGAACCAGACCGATCAGGATTCGCTGCCGCCCTACGACATTCTGGACGCCATCCTCGAGCGGCTGGTCGAGCGGGAGGAGCCGCTCGCCGCGATCATTGCAGCCGGTTTCCCGGCCGAGGTGGTGACGCGGATCGACCGGCTGCTCAACGTCGCCGAATACAAGCGCCGGCAGGCCGCACCGGGTGTCAAGGTGACGGAAAAGAATTTTGGCCGCGACCGCCGCTACCCCATCACCAACCGCTTCCGCGACGATGGCAAGGCGTTGACCGAGCCCGACGACGGGCTGGTCGCCCGCGCCGGCCGCGCGTCGGCTGAGGCGTTCGAGGGATAGCGGCCGCTATTGCTTCGGCTGGATGAAGGTCGGGCCGACGGTGCGGATCGGCTTGTCCTTGTCATCGGCCACGGCGGTTGTCTCGGCCGGCGGTGCGTTGGCAGTGGCGGGCGTGGCGCCCTTTTTGGCCGGCGGCGGGGGCAGCGCCTTGGGCTGCGCGCGCTGCTGCATCCGCTTGGCGCTTTCCTCGGTGACGATGATGTCGCCCTGCTCGACCGAAGCCCTGTCGTCGACCGACTTCAGAGCCTCCGACCAGGTCTGGCCCGCCGCCTTGCAGGCGCAGGCCGCGTTGAACTCGGTGCGGAACTTGAAGGCGTTCGGCAGCGACGAATAGGGCTGTCCCGTGATCGAGACCGCCTGGTTGATGTCCTCACCTGGATTGCGATAGGTGAACAGCGCGGCTTCGGTGGCCGGGCACAGCGCCCGGCAGGTCTTCTCGTCGTCCTGGAATCGCGCCTGATAGGTGGCGAAGGATACCGGGAAGTAAGCGCCGTCGCAGGTGCGGACGCAAACGGTACGGAAGGTGCCGGAGGGTGGGCCCAGGTCGGCGCTGGGAGGCGGCAGCTGGTTGTTGTTGCCGAACAGGCTGTCGATGAAATTGCCGGGCCCGCGCGCCGCCGCCGCGTATTGCGGGCCGCAATTGTTTTGCGCGAGCGCCGCCAGCACCGAGCGGCGCTGGTTTTCGCGGTCGGCGCCGCCGATGCCGCCGCTGCGCAGCCGCTCCAGGCTGGTCGTGATCTGGTCGAGATTGCTGCGCATCTGCTGGATCTGGTTGTTCACCGGCGCGCATTGCGCCGACTGGCCGTTGAAAAGCGAGAAAAATCCGGTGCTTTCGCAGCCCATCCGCTTGGCCTGCAGCGTCACGCGATCAAGTTCGGCCTGCTGCTTGGCCTGGGCGTCCTGATAGCGGCGGATCTGTTCATCCTTGGCGGGGTCGCCGGTGCCAGCACCCCGGTCGATCGCCGTCAATTGCCCCTCCAGCCGGACGCAGACCGGATTGGCCTGCGCGCCTGGCGGCGGCGCGCCGGGGTTCATCTGCGCGTAAGCAGGGCTGGCCGAGGTCGCGATGCCGAGCAGCACGACCGAGGTCAATATCCAATGGGCGAGGGGAGCGTTGGGTATTCGCAGCATATCCGGCCATTAAAAGTGAACCGCGCGGCTACAAAAAAACCGATCGTCACGGTCAAGGCGGCGTCGTGCGGCCAAGGTTGCATTCAATACCCGCTTCTCGGGGCAGCGTCACGTCGTTTCCGGGGCGGGGGTGTGGCAAACCCTGCCCGATCAGGGGGACGAAAGGCGTCCGGCTGGTGCTGGCTGGCGGGTGATCGCGACACAAGGGTTAACCACGAGGCGCGGCGATATCCACCCGAATCGGGCCTTGACGCCGTCCCCCTGATGCCGCCATGCTGGAAACATGAACGACCGCCTCGCCATCTCAAGCATTTGCCGCGAGATTATTAGCTAGCGATTCGCTGGCTGAGGCCGTCTTTTCTCCCAACCGAGATCATTGGACGCCCGGCCGCCACGGATGGGTTTTCCATGGAACTGCGCCTCTACGATACGTTGACGAAGGAGAAGCGGCCGTTTGTGCCGCTCGATCCAAACAACGTCCGCATGTATGTCTGCGGACCGACGGTTTACGACTTCGCCCATATCGGCAACGGTCGTGCCGCGATCGTGTTCGACGTATTGTTCCGCGTGCTGCGCCATCGGTACGGCGCAGCACATGTGACCTATGCTCGCAACGTCACCGACGTCGACGACAAGATCAATGACCGCGCCGCGCGCGATCATCCGGGCCTGCCGCTGAACGAGGCGATCCGCAAGGTCACGGAGCTGACCTACCAGCAGTACCAGGACGACGTTACCGCGCTGGGCTGCTTGCCGCCGACCGTGCAGCCGCGTGCGACCGAACATATTCCGGAAATGCGGGCGATCATCGAGAAGCTGGTCGCCGGCGGCTTCGCCTATATCGCCGAGGACCACGCGCTGTTCTCGCCGCAGGCGATGAACGCGGCTGATACGGTGATGCCGCGCTATGGCGCATTGTCGAAGCGCCCACTCGACGAAATGATTGCCGGCGCTCGCGTTGACGTTGCCCCCTACAAGCGCGACGACACCGACTTCGTGTTGTGGAAGCCGTCGAAGCCGGGCGAGCCGTCATGGCCGTCGCCATCGGGCATCAAGACGGAAGGCCGCCCCGGCTGGCACATCGAATGCTCGGCGATGGCCTGGAAGCATCTCGGCGAGAAATTCGACATTCACGGTGGCGGCATCGATCTGGTGTTTCCGCACCATGAGAACGAAATCGCACAAACCTGCTGCGCGTTTCATTCCGACCGGATGGCGAATGTCTGGATGCACAACGGATTCCTGCAGCTCGAGAGCGAGAAGATGTCGAAGTCGCTCGGCAACTTCTTCACGATCCGCGAGATGCTGGCCGATTGGCCGGGCGAGGTGCTGCGCCTGAGTATGCTCAGGACGCATTACCGATCGCCGCTCGATTGGGCCAGGAAGAGCGCGGAAGAGAGTGCGAAGACGCTGGACGATTGGTACGCAATTGCAGCCGACGCCGACGCCGGTCAAGCGTCGCCGGCCTTGATCGAAGCGCTGTATGACGACCTCAATACGGCGCAGGCCATGGCCGTCCTGCATGGCCTGCGGAACGCAGCTGCGTCCGGTGGCGAGCGCGAACGCGGCGAATTCGTGGCGTCGCTTCGGCTGCTAGGATTCCTCTCGATGAGTGCTGAGGCATGGAAGCGACGCAAGCAGCAGGCAAGCGGCGTCGATACGCAACAGGTAGGCGGACTGATTGCGGACCGCACCGCAGCGCGGGCGCGCAAGGATTTCAAGGAATCCGACCGCATCCGCGACGAACTCGCCGCAATGGGCGTTGTGCTCAAGGACGGCAAGGACGCCGACGGCAATCCTGTTACAACCTGGGAGATCGCGCGATGACCAAGCCCGACACGCCGTTCCCGAAACACTGGCGCTACTACATCTTCATCAAATGGGCGCTGATCGTCGGCGCGGTGGTGCTCGCCTTGCGGCTGCTCGGAGCGTTTTGACGCGATGGGACAGGCATTGCCCAAACCCGGCCTACGGCCGTATCTGCCGGCGGACACGCCGATGCTGGCGGCGATCTTCGTTGCCGCCATCGAGGGGCTGACCGGCGAGGACTACAGCGAGGCGCAGCAGGAAGCCTGGGCGGCGGCCGCCGATGATGAAGAAGCGTTCGGCGCGAGGCTTGCCGGCCAGCTCACGCTGATTGCCACGATGCAGAGCGCGCCGGTCGGCTTCGCCTCGCTGAAAGGCGCCGACCACATCGACATGCTTTACGTGCATCCCAGCGTCGCCGGGCAGGGGATAGCGTCGATGCTGGTCGAGGCGCTGGAAAAGCTTGCCGCTGCGCGCGGCGCCAAAAGCCTGACGGTGGACGCCAGCGACACCGCCGAGCCCGTGTTCAGGAAGCGCGGCTTCGTCGCCACCCAGCGCAACACCGTCACCATCAATGGCGAATGGCTCGCCAACACCACGATGCAGAAGGCGCTGGCTGACGCGGCCGTGCCGGGAGGCCCTTCATGAGCCGCGAACGCCTTTATCTCTTCGACACCACGCTGCGCGACGGCGCGCAGACCAACGGGGTCGACTTTACCCTGCACGACAAGCGTATCATCGCGCGGATGCTGGATGAACTCGGCATCGACTATGTCGAGGGCGGCTATCCCGGCGCCAATCCAACCGACACCGAATTTTTCGCCGAGAAGCCGAAGTTCGCCCACGCCAAATTCACCGCCTTCGGCATGACCCGCCGTCCGGGCCGTTCGGCGTCGAACGATCCTGGCCTTGCGGCGCTGATCGAGGCCAAAGCGGATGCGATCTGCTTTGTCGCCAAGGCCAGCGCCTATCAGGTGCGGGTGGCGCTCGAAACCACCAACGAGGAGAACCTTGCCTCGATCCGCGACAGCGTCGGCGCGGCAAGGGCCGCGGGCCGCGAGGTGATGGTCGATTGCGAGCACTTCTTCGACGGCTATAAGGAGAATGCCGACTACGCGCTGGCCTGTGCGAAGGCGGCCTACGAGTCCGGCGCGCGCTGGGTGGTGCTGTGCGACACCAATGGCGGCGCGATGCCGCACGAGGTCGAGTCCATTGTCGCCACCGTCATACAACATATCCCCGGCTCTCACGTCGGCATCCACGCCCACAATGACACCGAGCAGGCGGTGGCCAATTCGCTGGCCGCGGTGCGTGCCGGCGCGCGCCAGATCCAGGGCACGCTGAACGGGCTCGGCGAGCGTTGCGGCAACGCCAATCTCTGTTCGCTGATCCCGACCCTGCGCCTGAAGCGCGAGTTCGTCGACGCCTTCGATATCGGCGTCACCGCGGAAAAGATGGCGACGCTGATGAAGGTGTCGCGCAGCCTCGACGACATGCTCAACCGCGCGCCGAACCGCCACGCGGCCTATGTCGGCGAGAGCGCCTTCGTCACCAAGACCGGCATCCATGCCTCCGCGGTCATGAAGGACCCGCACACCTATGAGCACGTGTCGCCTGAATCCGTCGGCAACCGCCGCAAGGTGCTGGTATCGGATCAGGCCGGGCGCTCCAACGTGATGGCCGAACTCGACCGCGCCGGGATCAGCTACGAAAAGAACGATCCGAAGCTGGCGCGTCTGGTCGAAGAGCTGAAGGAACGCGAGGCGGCGGGGTACGCCTATGAATCCGCCAACGCCTCGTTCGACCTGCTGGCGCGGCGCACGCTCGGCCGGGTGCCGGAATACTTCAAGGTCGAGCAGTTCGACGTTAGCGTCGAGCAGCGCTACAACGCCAACGGCCAGCGCGTCACGGTGGCGCTGGCGGTGGTCAAGGTCGACGTCGCCGGCGAGCGGCTGATCTCGGCGGCGGAAGGCAACGGCCCCGTCAACGCACTTGACGTGGCCTTGCGCAAGGACCTCGGCAAATATCAGACCTACATCGAGGGCCTGAAACTGATCGACTACCGCGTGCGTATCCTCAATGGCGGCACCGAAGCGGTGACGCGGGTGCTGATCGAGAGCGAGGACGAGAGCGGCGAGAGCTGGACCACGATCGGCGTGTCGCCCAACATCATCGACGCCTCGTTCCAGGCGTTGATGGATTCGGTGATCTACAAGCTGGTGAAGTCAGGCGCGCCGACGTGAGGTGGATTAGTCATTCCGGGATGGTCCGAAGGACCAGACCCGGAATCTCGAGATTCCGGGTTCGATGCTTCGCATCGCCCCGGAATGACGGCTGAGGGGCCATCACCTGATCGACCACATCTCCGTCTCCGTCATTGATCCCGACGGCAACCGCATCGAGGCGGTCACGTTTCTGGCGGCGTGAACCGCCGACGACCTAAAGCTTGCTCGCCAGTTCCGGAGTCAATTCCCTGGTGCCTTCGGGCGCGCGGGCGGCGGCGGCGCGCAGGCGCGGCAGGACGTCATCGATCCGCTCGGCCTTGAGAATCTCGACGTTCAGCGACGGGCGGATGAATTCGGTGGCGCGCATGTGCGCGAACAGCGCCAGCAGCGGCTCCCAGAAGCCGTCGATGTTGGCGAGCAGGACCGGCTTTGAGTGCTGGCCAAGCTGTTGCCAGGTCATTTGCTCGACCAGTTCCTCCAGCGTACCGATCCCGCCGGGCAGCGCCACGAAAGCGTCGGAGTGCTCGAACATTAGCCGTTTTCGTTCGTGCATGTCCGGCGTGACGATCATTTCCTGAACGCGCGTCAACGCCCGTTCGCGGGTCTTGAGAAAATCCGGGATGATGCCGGTGACCGAACCGCCATGATCCAGTGTCGATTTGGCGACGGCGCCCATCAACCCGACCGATCCGCCGCCATAGACGAGACGAATGTTGTTCTCGGCGAAGGCCTTACCGAGCGCATGCGCGGCCTCGACGAAACGGGGGCTGGAACCGGGGCCGGAGCCGCAATAGACACAGACAGTCTTGATTTCATTCATGCCGTCCATGTGGCATTGCAAACAGAAAACCTCAAGTGTGGTGGCGTCGCTCTGCGCATAGGAACAGGCCCGAAACACCGTCAACCGGGGAAAGATTTGTCTTTCAAGGCTGTACGGAACGGTCAAACGCTTTATATGACGGACATATGCAGATCACCCTGAAATCCCTGATGTTGAACCGGAGCGCCGGCCTTTCCCCGGGGCGGCCACAATAATGGCCCATCCCGATTCGCCCCCGCCTGCCGGTCCAGCCGACGGCGCCTCCCCCGAAAAGGCGACGCTGGTCGGAACGCTGGTGCATCTATGGCCCTATATCTGGCCCGGCGACCGCGTCGACCTCAAGATGCGCGTCGTCTGGTCGATGCTGCTGCTGCTGCTTGCGAAGCTCGCGACGCTGTCGGTGCCGTTCACCTTCAAATGGGCGGTCGACGCGCTGAACGGCGCGGGCTCTGCGCCGATCGAGCCGTCGAACTGGATGTTGTGGCTGATCGCCTCGCCGCTGCTCATGACTGCAAGCTACGGCGCAGTGCGTGTGCTGATGGCGGTGCTGACGCAATGGCGCGACGGCATCTTTGCCCGCGTTGCGATGCATGCGGTGCGCAAGCTCGCCTACATCACCTTTGTTCACATGCACGAGCTGTCGCTGCGCTTTCATCTCGAGCGCAAGACCGGCGGCTTGACGCGCGTGCTGGAGCGCGGCCGTTCCGGCATCGAAGTCATCGTGCGGATGGTGATCCTGCAACTGGTCCCGACCATCGTCGAGGTCTCGCTGCTGATGGCGGTGCTGCTGTGGCAGTTCGACTGGCGCTACGTGCTGGTTACCGCGATCACGGTCGTGATCTACATGTACTACACCTATGTCGCGACCGAATGGCGGATCGAGATCCGCCGCAAGATGAACGATTCCGACACCGAGGCCAACACCAAGGCGATCGATTCGCTGCTCAACTACGAGACGGTGAAATACTTCAGTGCGGAGAGGCGCGAGGCCGAGCGCTACGATCGCTCGATGGAGCGCTACGAGCACAACAGCGTCAAGACCTATACCTCGCTCGCGGTGCTCAACACCGGGCAGGCGGTCATCTTCACCTTCGGCCTCACCGCGACCATGGTGATGTGCGCGCTCGGCGTCCGCAACGGCACCAACACGATCGGCGATTTCGTCATGGTCAACGCCATGATGATCCAGCTTTACCAGCCCCTGAACTTCATGGGCATGGTCTATCGCGAGATCAAGCAGGCGATCATCGACATCGAGAAGATGTTCGGCGTGCTGTCGCGCAATCCGGAGATCAAGGATATTCCCGGCGCGGTACCCCTGATCGTGAGCTCGGGCAATGTGCGCTTCGACGAGGTGCGGTTTTCCTATGATCTGGAGCGGCCGATCCTCAAGGGCCTCAGCTTCGAGGTCCCCGCCGGCAAGACGGTTGCGATCGTTGGCCCCTCCGGCGCCGGCAAGTCGACGATTTCGCGGCTGCTGTTCCGCCTCTACGACGTCTCCGGCGGCAAGATACTGATCGACGGCCAGGACATCAGGAACGTTACCCAGGCGAGCCTGCGCGCCTCGATAGGCATGGTGCCGCAGGACACCGTGCTGTTCAACGACACCATCCGCTACAACATCCGTTACGGCCGCTGGGACGCCAGCGACGCCGATGTGGAGCAGGCGGCGCAACTGGCGCAGATCGACAGCTTCATCCGGATGTCCCCGAAGGGCTACGAAACCCAGGTCGGCGAGCGCGGGCTGAAGCTTTCGGGCGGCGAAAAGCAGCGGGTGGCGATCGCGCGCACGGTGCTCAAGGCGCCGCCGATCCTTGTGCTCGATGAAGCCACCTCGGCGCTGGACAGCCACACCGAGCATGAAATCCAGGAGGCGCTCGAACGCGTCTCGCGCGGCCGCACCTCGCTGGTGATCGCGCATCGGCTCTCCACCATTGTCGGCGCCGATGAAATTATCGTGCTGGATCAAGGGCGCATCGCCGAGCGCGGTACCCACGCCGGGCTTTTGGCTTCCGGCGGACTTTATGCCAGTATGTGGAACCGGCAGCGCGAGGCAGAGGAGGCGCGGGAGAAGCTCGCGCAGATCGCCGACGACAACGAGGCGCCGAACCGCGTCCCGCCGCCGGTCAACGATCAGCTCAATGAGCAACCCAAAGACCCGTTGGCAAGCGCCGCGGAGTAATCCAGGTCCGGCTCCCGGAAGCGGGTACCGGGCGAAACAACAGATAACAGTGAGCCTTGATGTCGATTGCCAATTCGATCCGCGCGCAGATCCCGCCAATCCATCCCGAGGGCTATCCCTTCATCGGCGGCTTTGCGCTGGTCAGCCTGATTCTGTTCTGGATCTGGACGCCTTTGGGCTGGATTGGAACGCTGCTGACGGTCTGGTGCGCACTGTTCTTTCGCGATCCCGTCCGGGTGACGCCGGTGCGCGATGGTATCGTGGTCTCGCCCGCCGACGGGCGCGTCTCGATGATCGCCCAGGTGCTGCCGCCGGCCGAACTCGGTCTCGGCGATCGGCCGCTGCCACGCGTCTCGGTGTTCATGAGCGTGTTCAACTGTCACGTGAACCGCAGTCCGGTGTCGGGCCGCATCGATCGTATCGTGTACCGGCCGGGCGCCTTCATCAATGCCGAGCTCGACAAGGCCAGCGAGGACAACGAGCGCAACTCGCTGGTCATCTCGACGCCGAACGGCCGGATCGGGGTGGTCCAGATCGCCGGCCTGGTGGCGCGGCGGATCGTGTCGTTCGCGCGCGAGGGCCAGTCGATCGGCGCCGGCGAGCGGTTCGGCCTGATCCGTTTCGGCTCGCGACTGGACGTATATTTGCCTGAAGGCGTAAGGGCGCTGGTGTCCGAGGGCCAGACCGCGGTTGCGGGCGAGACGATCCTGGCCGATTTCAGCGCCAGCGATCCGGGACGCACCTACCGCGCGGATTAACCATTCGAAGGGCCGGGTTCCGCCCAATGGCGGAGCGGGCCCGGGCTTGCTATATACTGGCGAGCAATGACGCCCATCGATCCCAAAGCGCCCGAACAACGCCGCCGCCGGTTTCGCCCGATCCCGGTGCGGATGCTGGTGCCCAACGTCATCACCTTGCTGGCGATCTGCGCCGGGCTGACGGCGATCCGGCTGTCAACCGAAGGGCGGATGGAGCTTGCAGTAGCCGCCATCGTATTCGCGGCCGTGCTCGACGGGGTCGACGGCCGCGTCGCGCGCATGATCAAGGGCCAGTCGAAATTCGGCGCCGAGCTCGACAGCCTGGCGGACTTCGTCAATTTCGGCGTGGCGCCCGGCCTGATCCTCTATTTCTGGCAGTTGCACGATCTCGCCAATGTCGGCTGGATCGCGGCGATGGTGTTTGCGATTGCGGGCGGCCTGCGGCTGGCGCGCTTCAACGCCTCGATTGACGACCCGAACAAGCCTGCGTTCGCGGCCAATTACTTTACCGGCGTGCCGGCGCCTGCCGGCGCGATCCTGGCGCTGTTGCCGGTCTATCTCGCGTTTCTCGGCCTGGCGAAACCGCCGGCGGCGCTGACCGGGCTCTACACGCTCCTGATCGCGTTCCTGATGGTGTCGCGCCTGCCGGTTTTTTCCGGCAAGACGACGCCGATGCGCGTGCCGCCGGAGATGGTGCTGCCGGTGTTCGTCTCGGTCGTGTTCTTCATCGCGCTGTTGATCGGCTATCCCTGGCATATTCTGTCGATCGGCTCGGTTCTCTATCTGCTGAGCCTGCCCTGGGGCTGGAAGTCGTATCGCGCCCATGAGCGCAACGCCGCCGCGGCGCTGCCGGCGGAGGCCGGCGCGCCGTCAGATGTGCCGCCGCCATTTTCGCCGGCGGCCGGTGAACCCGAGAATGAGCGGCCGACGCGGCTGAACTGATCTCCACATTCTTCTCATCAGTCTTGCCTGGCGTGAGCGGGCGCCGAGTTGGGTTTCGGCCCAATCTCGGCTATAGGCTTATCGGAGAACGGCTGCCCAGAACCAGCCGACCAAGAACGATCAGGAGAGAACGCCGTGAACAAGGCCATGACCGCCCCGCTGCCCGCTTCCGTCCTCGAAGCGTTGGCGCGCTACGATACCCCTACGATCTGCAATGCGATGGAGATCGTGGCGCCGGAGCGCCGCCTGATCGGCTACACCACCAAGCCCCTGGTCTGTCCGTTTCCCGGTCTGCCGCCGATGGTCGGCTACGCCCGTACCGTCACGATCCGCTCGGTTCTCAAATCCACCCTGCCGGCCGACGAGCAGTCCCGCCGCCGCATCGCCTACTACGAATATGTCGGCACCGGATTCGGACCGCGCATCACCGTGATCCAGGACATCGACGGCGCCGACGTCGGCTACGGCGCGTTCTGGGGCGAGGTGCAAAGCAACGTCCACAAGGCGCTCGGTTGTCTTGGCGTCATCACCGACGGCTCGATCCGCGACATCCCGCAATGGGCGCCGGGCTTCCAGGCGCTGGCGGGGTCGATCGGACCGTCGCACGCCTGGGTCCATGCGGAAAGTTTTGGCGGCGAAGTGCGCGTAGCCGGCATGACCGTTCACTCCGACGATCTCATCCACGCCGACCAGCACGGCGCCATCGTCATCCCGGTCAATATCGCTGCGAAAATCCCTGACGCCGCCGAACTCTGCGGCCGGCGCGAAACGCCGATCCTGGAAATCGCCCGCAGCCCCGATTTCACGCTCGAAAAGCTCAAGGCGGCCTTGAAGCGTTCGGCGGAGATCCACTGAGGGGGCGATGAAAAGGGAAGGGGCAGGCGCGCCATAAGGGGATTGTGGGCGACACTGGCGTGGTTGATGCTGGCTGGCCTTGCGCAGGCGCAAACCTATCCATTGCGCCCGATCACGCTGGTGGTGCCGTTCCCGCCGGGCGGGTCCACCGACACCGCCGCGCGGATCATGGCCGAGCGGATGCGCGCGTCGCTTAGACAGTCGGTCGTGATCGAAAATGTCGGCGGCGCCGGCGGCAGCATCGCGGTCGGGCGGGTGGCGCGCGCGGCGCCAGACGGATACACCTTCGACATCGGCCAGTGGGACACCCATGTCGGCAGCATCATCTACAAGCTCGACTACGACCTCGAGAAGGATTTTGAGCCGATCGCGCTGATTTCCCACAATCCCCAGCTGCTGGTCGCCAAGAACGACCTTCCGGCCAACAGCCTCGCCGAACTCGTGACGTGGATGAAGGCCAATCCCGGCAAGATCAACTTCGTCAACCAGAACGCTGCGGCGAACGTCACCGGCGTGATGTTCGAGAGCCTGACCGGGCAGAAGGTGCAATTCATTCCCTATCGCGGCGCCGGTCCCGCCATGACCGACCTGATTTCCGGCACGGTGGATCTGCTGGTGGTGCAGGGCGCGGTGGCGCTGCCGCAAATCCGCGCCGGCAAGATCCTTTCGGCCGCGCGCTCGGCCTCGATGCCTGATATTCCGACCGCGGACGAGACCGGCGTGCCCGGACTTTACATGTCCGGCTGGTTCGGCTTCTGGGCGCCAAAGGCAACGCCGAAGGACGTCATCGCCCGGCTCAATGCCGCGACCGTCGAGGCGCTCGCCGATCCCGCCATCCAGAAGCGCTTCACGGAGCTCGGGCTCGACGTCGCCCCGCGCGCCCAGCAGACGCCGGAGGGACTGGCCGCGTTCCAGAAGGCCGAGATTGATAAGTGGTGGCCGATCATCAAGGCCGCCGGGATCGGCGCCCAGGCCCAGTAAGTCCGGTCAGGTTCGCCCCGCGCATCGGGAAGCTTCCGCATACCTCAATCGTTAGCAAAAGATTGAGATCGGGTGGCGACCATCCCGCCCAAGGGCGCCGGTGCCGGATGGCAATGCGCCGTTCCTCGCAAATCTACGGCCATACGCCGGTTTATCCTTTACGCCTCTTTAATTGCGGGGTCGTAGGGTCGATGTTGCGCGGCTCCGCATCGACCGCGCACCGGCCAGGACGGTCGGTGGTTCGCCTACGCGTCGGAGTTCAGAATGGATATCACCACGCTCATCGGCCTGGTTGTGGGCGGCATCGTCATATCGACTCTGATCCTGATGGGTGGCGACTTCCGGATGTTCTACGACATCCATGCCGTCATCATCATCTTCGGCGGCTCGTTTGCGGCGACGTTGATCCGGTTCCCGCTCAGCGCGATCCTGCACGGCATGCCACTGGGGGCCAAATTCGCCTTCACCATGAGCCGCCTGACGGCGCGCGACCTGGTCGACGAGCTTGCCCGCATCGCGGAAATCGCCCGCAAGCAGGGGCCGGTCGGCCTGGAGAAGGTCGAGACCGACGAACCGTTTCTGGCCAAGGGGATCCGCTACGTCGCCGACGGCTACGACCTCGAATTCATCCGCGACAACATGGAGCGTGATCGCGATAACTTCCTGATGCACCTCAACGAGGGTTCGAAGATCTACCGCGCCATCGGCGACTGCGCCCCGGCGTTCGGCATGATCGGCACCCTGCTCGGCATGGTGCAGATGTTCTCCAACATGTCGGACCCCTCCAAGCTCGGTCCCTTCATGGCGGTGGCTCTGCTGGCGACGCTTTACGGCGCGGTGGTGGCAAACCTGATCTGCCTGCCGATCGCCGACAAGCTGCACGGCAAGCTTCTCGACGAAGAAACCAACCGCACCCTGATCATCGACGGCATCCTGATGATCCGGGATTCCAAGAGCCCGACGTTGGTCCGCGAAATGCTGTTGGCCTATCTCCCCGAAAAACACCGCCAGGAGGAGGGCGACCTGGTTCCGGCCTGATCGAGAGCGGAATCCAGGCGCGGACATAGAACATGGCCAAGAAAAAACGCGAAGAGGCGCACGGCGGTCACGGCTGGTTCGTCACTTTTGCCGATCTGATGGCGCTGCTGCTGGCGTTCTTCGTGATGCTGGTTGCGTTCTCCAGCCAGGATCAGAACAAGCTGAAGATCGTCGCCGGCTCGATGCGCGAAGCGTTCGGTGTGCAGACCGAGAGCAGACATTCCGGAATCGTCGAATCCGATGGCCTGCCGACGCGGCCGATGCTGAAGCATCTGGAGCATGTTTCGCCGGAGGATTCCTCTCCTCACCCGGCCCCTGAGGTGAAGGACAGCAAACGCGACGAGGGCCTCCGCCAGAAGGTCGATCGGGAGTTTGCGCTCGCCTCAGCTTCGCTGCGTCAGGCATTGCAGGACATGCCGGAACTGACCGAAATGTCCAAGCACATCATTTTTGAGGAAACCAAAGAGGGCCTCAATCTCGAGATCGTCGACCAGGACGGCCGCTCGATGTTCGCCGATGGCTCCAAGGTGCCGTACGACCGGACCAAGCGGCTGATTCAAAGGCTGGCCGGCCCGCTCAAGGCGACGCCGCTTCGTCTCTCGATCGTCGGCCACACCTCAGCCGGCTTTGTACCCAATCGCAGCGAGTACGGCGCCTTCGACCTTTCGGCCGACCGCGCCAACGTGGTGCGCCAGATTCTCGAGCGCGAGGGGTTGCGACCGTCGAACGTGTTTGCGGTTTCCGGCAAGGCCGACAGCCAGCCGCTGTTTCCCGATGATCCCACCCTGCCGGCAAACCGCCGGGTGACCATCACGTTGATGCGCGAAAACCCGCCACTGCCGCCCGGCTTGAAGCCGTGATGCAATAGGCCTACCATAGTACCATCGGCGTTGTGGCCGGTTTGTCCCAGTCTCGTCGCGCATGGGGTGCAATGCACGGTCGATGATTGACAGTCAGCGCGGAAGCGTCGATAGCCGCCGGATCAATTCACCCGTGAAAGCGTTCCTTCTGCGTCATGACTGGCAGCGCCCCATCCACCGAAGCCCATGAGGGGCAGGCCACCTCGGGTTTTTGGGCCCTGGCGCTGGGAAGCATCGGCGTTGTGTTCGGCGATATCGGCACCTCGCCGCTCTACGCGTTCCGCGAGGCCGTCTCGCACGCCGCGGCCGGGCAGCCGGTATCGCGCGCCATCGTGCTCGGTGTACTTTCGCTGATCCTGTGGTCGCTGTTCATCGTCGTGACGGCCAAATACGTTCTGCTGTTGCTGCGCGCCGACAACAACGGCGAGGGCGGCACGCTCTCCCTGATGGCGCTGGGTCAGCGGGCGCTGGGCCGGCGAAGCTGGCCCCTGCTGGCGCTCGGCGTGGTCGGCGCCTCGATGTTCATCGGCGATTCCATGATCACGCCGGCGATCTCTGTGCTGTCGGCCGTCGAAGGTCTCAAGCTCGTCACGCCCGCGCTCGAACATTATGTCGTGCCGCTGACGATCTTCATTCTCGTCGTGCTGTTCTCGGTGCAGAGCAGCGGTACCGCGCGGGTGGCCTCGCTGTTTGGGCCGGTGATGGTGGTCTGGTTTCTGACGCTGACGACGTTGGGCCTTGTCCACATCAGCGACGACCCCACGGTTCTGGCGGCGATCAATCCCTGGTACGCCATCCAGTTCATGCTTTCTCACGGAATGATCGGACTGGTGACGATGGGACTGGTGTTCCTTGCCGTGACCGGCGGTGAGGCGCTGTATGCGGACCTCGGCCATTTCGGGCGCAAGCCGATCCAGGCCGGATGGTTCTATCTGGTGTTACCGGCGCTTCTGATCAACTATTTCGGCCAGGGCGCGCTGGTGTTGTCCGATCCGTCGGCAATCCAAAACCCGTTCTACCGGCTGGCCCCCGAAATACTGGTGCTGCCGCTGGTGGTGCTGGCGACAGCGGCCACCGTGATCGCGAGCCAGGCGGTGATAACGGGCGCCTATTCGCTGGTTCGCCAGGCGGTGCAACTCGGCCTGTTGCCGCGGTTTGAAGTTCGCTACACCTCGGAGACCCATGCTGGTCAGATCTACCTACCGCGCGTCAACCGGCTGCTATTGGTCGGGGTCGTGCTGCTGGTGCTGCTGTTCCGCACCTCGAGCGGTCTTGCCTCGGCCTACGGCATCGCCGTCTCCACCACCATGGTCGTAGACGGCATCATGGGATTCGTCGTGATCTGGAAGTTGTGGAACTGGCGCGCGGCGACCGCGGCGGCCGTGATCCTGCCGCTGGTGATCGTCGACATGAGCTTCTTTGCCGCAAACCTCCTGAAGCTGCTCGACGGCGCCTGGGTGCCGCTGCTGTTCGGCGTCGTCGTCGCGGTGATGATCTGGACTTGGCGCCGGGGCGCGGCGATCCTGGTCGCAAAGACCCGGCGCATCGAGGTGCCGCTGATCGACCTGGTCAAGAGCCTCGAAAAGCGTCCACCTCACATCGTCAAGGGTACGGCGGTGTTTCTGACCTCCGACCCGAGCTTCGTGCCGACCGCGCTGATGCATAACCTCAAACACAACAAGGTGCTGCACGAACACAACGTCATCCTCACGATCGAAACCGCGGAGACGCCGCGGGTCGACCCGTCCGACCGCGTCAGGATGGAATCCATCAGCGAGAAGTTCGCCACCGTGCGGCTGCGGTTCGGCTTCATGGAATCGCCGAACGTCCCCAAGGCGCTGGCGATCGCGCGCAAGCTCGGCTGGCAGTTCGACATCATGGCGACGTCGTTCTTCGTGTCGCGGCGTTCGCTCAAGCCCTCGGCGCAGTCTGGCATGCCGCAATGGCAAGACCATCTGTTCATCGCGATGAGCCGCTCCGCCAACGACGCCACCGACTATTTCCAGATCCCGACGGGACGGGTGGTCGAAGTAGGGACTCAGGTTACGATCTAGGCGTGAACCCGTTAATCCCGATCGTCGCAGGCCCGTGAAGGCCGAGTAGGTCCTCAACCAAGTAGTGATCGGTACAGGTCCAGATAGCGATCCGCCATCCGCTCTACAGTAAAACGTTTGGACACCGCCGCCCGGCATGCGGCGCGATCGATTTCGCCGATACGGCCGATCGCATCGACGGCTTCATCGACGTTGTCGACCAGAAAGCCGGTCACGCCATCATCGATCAGCTCGGGCATTGATCCGCGGTTGCAGGCGATCACCGGCGTGCCGCAGGCGAGCGCCTCCACCACCGATAGTCCGAACGGCTCGTCGAAATTGATCAGGTGGAGCAGCGCGCGTGCCGAGCCCAGAACCTTCGTCCGGACCGCTCCGCCCACCGGGCCGCGATAGACGACGGTACGCTCGTCCAGCGCGGGCACGACCTGCTCGTTGTGATAGTCTTGGTCCTGGACGATGCCGGCCATGATCAGCCGCCGACCTGCGCGGCCTGCCGCTGCAATCGCCTCGGCCGCGCCCTTGTCCGGGTGGATGCGGCCGAAGAACAGCAGGTCTTCGCTGCCGCGCGGGTCGAAGGGAAAGTCCTCCAGCCGAATGCCGTGGTGGATTGTCGAGGCATAGCGCAGGTCCGGATGGCGATCGGCATCGCTGATTGCGACATAATGGACGCGATCCTCGTAGGCCTTGAAGGCGGGCAGGATGCGTTCCGAGGAGAAGCCGTGGATCGTCGTGACGACAGGAGTCTCGACCAGGCGCGAGAATGTGAGCGGCACGAAATCGGCCTGATTGTGAATGAGGTCGAACTCACCGGCGCGCTCAAAGACATGGGCGACGTGGAGCATCTCCCATACCTTGGCGTCGATCCTGGGGTCCTCGGAATACGCCGCTGGGCAGACGCCAGCCAGTTTGCCCGCCGTCCGGCTATCCTTCGTGGCGAACAAGGTGACGTCGATGCCGCGCGCCACCAGCGCCTCGGTCAACAGGCTCGTCACCAGCTCCCATGGACCATAATGGCGCGGCGGCGTGCGCCAGGAGATCGGAGCCAGCATGGCGATACGCACGCGATTATCCTTCGCTGTTTTGGTTATTGGCCATCAGGATCACGCCCTCGTCCGCCCGTAGTAGCACGGCGCGGTCTTCGACCAGCGCCGCGTGGGCGAGCGTGGACAAGAGCACCCGGCAATCGCTCGCCCAGTCGGGTAACTCCAGGCGCTGCAAGTTTCCCCCGAGATTGAGCGCCACGATCAACCGCTCGGCGCCGAACCGGCGCTGATAGGCGAGGATATCGCCCTCCGCGTCCAGCAGCGCAAAGTCGCCGATCGCCAACGCCGGATGCGCGCGCCTCGCGGCCAGCAACCGGCGATAAAGCGCCAGGATTGAATGAGGCTCTTGCGCCATCCGCGCGACGTTACGAACCGGCCAGTCGGCATGGAGCGGCAGCCACGGCCTGGCCGCGGTGAAGCCGGCATTTTCGCTGCCGTCCCACGGCATCGGGGTGCGGACCGGATCGCGGCCGAGCGCGAGGGTGGGCTCGCGCAGCCCGCGCGGGTCCTGAACCTGTGCCGGCGGGATCGCGACATCGCTCAAGCCCAATTCGTCTGCGTAATAGAGGGTGGGCGTGCCGCGGAGCGTCAGCAGCAGCATCGCTGCGACGCCGGCCTGGGCCTGCCCAAGCCTGGCTGCGACGCGTGGCCGGTCGTGGTTGCCGAGCACCCAGTTCGGCCAGGCGTCTGGTGGAAGCGCTGCCTCATAGTCGGCGATCAGCGTCGCGAGGGCGCGCGCCTGCCACGGTGCATCAATGAGCTGGAAGTTGAAGGGCAGGTGCACCTCTGCCCGTTCCCGGCCGTAATAGTGCAGCAGCCGGTCGACCGGCAAATAGATCTCGCCGATTAGCACGCGATCGCCCCGCCCACCGGAGCCATAACTGTCGGCGATGGCGCGCATGTCGGCGGCGATCGCGTGCACCTCGGGCTGGTCGGTCGAATGCAGCTGGAGCACGCGGTGCATATCGCCCAGCGCCGGCTGCCAGGCGGGGTTGGGCGGATTGTCCGGGAAGTCGGCCGCCTTGACCAGGTGCCACAGCACGTCGATGCGCAGACCATCCACGCCCCGGTCGAACCAGAAGCGCATCACGTCGTACATCGCCGCCCGCACGGCCGGATTGCGCCAGTTGAGGTCCGGCTGCTGCTTCAGGAACGCGTGATAGTAATACTGGCGGGTGGCCTCGTCCCATTCCCATGCCGGGCCGCCGAAATCGCTGATCCAGTTGTTGGGCGGCCCGCCATCCGGCGCGGGATCGCGCCAGATGTACCAGTCCCGTTTCGGATTGTTGCGCGAGGCGCGGCTCTCGACGAACCAGGGATGCCGGTCGGATGTATGGTTGGGCACGAAGTCGAGCAGAAGCCTGAGCCCGCGCGCATGGGCTTGCGCAAGCAGGCTGTCGAAATCGGCAAGCCCGCCGAAGCGCGCATCGATGTCGCAGTAGTCGGCGACGTCATAGCCGAAGTCAGCCATCGGCGAGGGATAGATCGGTGAGATCCAGATGGCGTCGACGCCAAGGCTGGCGAGATAGTCGAGCCTGCTCTCGATCCCCTTGAGATCGCCGACGCCGTCGGCGTTGGTATCCTGAAAGGAGCGCGGGTAGATCTGGTAGATCACACCCGTCTGCCACCAGAGAAATCCGAATGAGGCCGCCAACTGGGGCTGCCTTACTGTGGCGCGTGCAACGGCGATTTGGCCTGGTTGCGCTGGATTCTGGGCATGGTGGCTCTCCGAAACAGGCGGGAGCACGACACTCTCAGTCACCGATGGAAGCCGAAGGCGGGGCGGTGATAGGACGAGTAGATTCCCTTTGTGTCCGGTTGCCAACCCAGGAAACGCTGACGCCGACCCTTGCCCCAATACAGATCGAAAACCTCTGACCCGAAAACGCGGGCGGGAGGAGCAATGCCTTCCGCGGGGGCCTGGTCTTTGGCGGCCGTTTAAACCGTTTGTGGTGCTTGATTTTCGCCGCGCCAGGGGCGACTTTGGCGCTCGCTTGGGCTGAGCGGAGCCCCGCAGCCGTTGTCGGGAGGATACTGCGTGGCGGACCATCAGGTGCACGATTTGACGCCGGAAGACGTATCGAAGGGGATGGCGGAGGGACGCTATCTGCTCGTCGACGTGCGCGAGCCCAACGAGGTGGCTGTGGAAGCCTATCCGGACAGCGTGGTCGTTCCGCTCTCGACGTTCGACCCCGCCGCCATTCCCGACCCCAGGGGCAAGCAGGTGGTCTTCGCCTGCCGCTCCGGCAAGCGCTCGGTGACGGCGTCGCTGGCGGCGCAGGCGGCGGGGCTTGCCTATGACAAGCATCTGGCGGGCGGCATCATCGGCTGGAAGGCCGCGGGATTTCAAACCAGGGCCGGCGGCTGATTTTCCCATGACCTCCATGAACAAGGTCTTTGCCGACCTTCCCGTTACCGTTTTCGAGGCGATGTCGCAGGCCGCACGCGACAACAACGCCATCAATCTCGGCCAGGGCTTTCCTGACGATCCCGGGCCGGAGGACATCCGGCGGGCTGCGGCCGATGCCTCGCTGAACGGCTACAACCAGTACCCGTCGATGATGGGCATTCCGGAACTGCGGACGGCGATCGCGGACCATTACGGCCGCTGGCACAACCTCATCCTCGATCCGATGACCGAGGTGATGGTGACCTCGGGCGGCACCGAGGCGCTGACGGCATCGATTCTGGCCGTCGTCGAGCCCGGCGACGAAGTCGTCGTGTTCCAGCCGGTCTATGACAGCTATCTGCCGATCATCCGACAGGCCGGCGGGATTCCGCGGTTGCTGCGGCTGGAGCCGCCGCACTGGCGGTTGGACGAGGAGATGCTGGCAAGCGTCTTCAACCATAAGACCAAAGCGGTGCTGTTCAACAACCCGCTCAATCCGGCCGCCGTGGTCTATCCCCGCGAAGACCTGGAATTGCTGGCGCGGTTCTGCCAGCAGTTCGACACGGTCGCGATCTGCGACGAGGTCTGGGAGCATGTGGTCTTCGACGGCCGTGAGCATATCCCGCTGATCACGATTCCCGGCATGCGCGACCGCACGATCAAGGTCGGCAGCGCCGGCAAGATATTCTCGCTGACGGGATGGAAGATCGGCTTTGTCTGCGCCGCGCCGCCGCTGTTGCGGGTCGCCGCCAAGGTGCACCAGTTCCTGACGTTTACGACCGCCCCCAATCTGCAGGCCGCCGTCGCCTACGGTCTCGGCAAGCCCGCGGAATATTTTCACGGGATGCGCAAGGATCTGGCGCGGAGCCGGGACCGTCTCACCAGCGGGCTCGAGCGCATCGGCTTTCCGGTGCTGAAATCGCAGGGCACTTATTTCCTCACCGTCGATCTCGCGCCGCTTGGCCTCAACGAATCCGACGTGGCGTTCTGCCATCGCATCGTGAACGAGTACAAGGTGGCCGCGATCCCGGTGTCGGCGTTCTACGAACAGGATGCGGTGACGTCGGTGGTGCGGTTCTGCTTTTCGAAAAAGGACGAAACGCTGGATACCGCGCTCGAGCGTTTGTCGGACGCGGTGCATCGACGCAAGAGGTAGATAGATGCGCGACGGGTACCGAGCCACGCTTTGCCTGATTGGCGTGATCGCTTTGGCGCTGACGCTTGCGCCGGCGCGGGCCGAAGAGCGCAAGGTCAATTTCTACAACTGGTCGAACTACATGGCGCCGGGGGTACTGGAGGATTTCACCAGGGAGACCGGCATCAAGGTGGTCTACGACACCTTCGACGCCAACGAGACGCTGGAGACCCGGCTGCTGGCGGGAAAGTCGGGTTACGACGTCGTGGTTCCCACCGGCTATTTCCTGCAGCGCCAGATCACGGCAAAGGTCTTCCTCAAGCTCGACAAATCGAAGCTGCCCAACCTCGGCAACGCCTGGCCGGCAGTGACGAGCCAGCTCGCCGTCTACGACCCCGGCAACAGCTACGGCGCCAACTACATGTGGGGTACGACTGGCATCGGCTATAACGTCAAGGCGGCCGAGAAAGTCCTCGGACCTGGTGCGAAAATCGACAGCTGGGACATCGTGTTCAAGCCGGAGAACCTGGCGAAGTTCAGGGATTGCGGCATCCACATGCTGGATTCCGCCGACGACATTCTTCCCGCCGCGCTGAGCTATCTCGGGATCGACCCGAACTCGACCACGCAGGCTGATCTGGACAGGGCCGCCGACCTCGTCGGAAAGATCAGGCCTCACGTCCGCAAGTTTCATTCCTCGGAATATCTGGGCGCGCTGGCGTCGGGAGAAATTTGCTTCGTGGTGGGATGGTCGGGCGACGTCATGCAGGCGCGCAGCCGGGCGGCGGAGGCCAACAATGGTATCGAAATCGGCTACACCATCCCGAAAGAAGGCGCCCAGATGTTCTTCGACAATCTCGCGATTCCCGCCGATGCGAAGAACGTCGCGGAGGCTTATGAGCTGATAAACTACCTCTACCGCCCGGACGTCGCGGCGAAGAACTCCAATTTCCTCTCCTACGCCAACGGCAATCTGGCGAGCCAGAAATTGATCAACCCGGAAATCATCAACGACCGGAACATTTATCCTGACGAGGCGACGCAGAAGAAGCTGTTCGTAATCCACGCCCGCGACCCCGCCACGCAGCGCATCATCAACCGGCTCTGGACCAGGGTGAAGACGGGGAAGTGATGCGTGTGGGTCATTCCGGGATGGTCCGAAGGACCAGACCTCAGGCGCGCAATTGCGCACCGGGGAATCTCGAGATTCCGGGTTCGATGCTTCGCATCGCCCCGGAATGACGACTTGGACTCACCGCCACCTTCGGTGAAGCCAGAGCCACTGCTCCGGATATTCGCGCACCCAGCCTTCGATCACCGACGTGACCGCCTGCATCATGCCCTGGATGTCGATCTGGCCGGAAGCGTCGCGCACCGGCTTGACCTCTTCGGACAGTTCGGCGCGGAACCGGTGGTTGGGCAGGCGGATGATGCGCACGCCATGCACGGGACATTCGACCTGCCGCAACAGCCGCGCCAGGGTCGGGTTGGCCCTGGTCTTGCGGCCAAAGAAAGTCACCTCGACGCCATTGCCCATGTACTGATCGACCAGCATCGCGACGTGCTGACCGTTTTGCAGCGCCTCCGCCAGCTTCAGCGGCGCCTCGCGGCCAGCCGGCACCAGCGTGCCCATCTTGACGGCGCGGATACGCTGGATGGCGCGGTCGGCGGATTCGATGTTCGGCCGCCGGAAAAGGATGGCGCAATCCAGGCCGTGGGCAACGGCGCCGAGCGCGGGAATCTCCCAATTGCCGAGATGGCTCGCGAAGATGATGGCGGGCTTGCCGTCGTCCCGCAGGGAATCGAAAAGTTGCTTCGTTCGTGCGCCGAACTCGACGCGGCTGGGTCTATCGGGATGATCGACGTCATAGTCCCAGATGTGGTCAAGATGGGCGAACTCGGCGCCGATGCGGCCGAGATTGTCCCAGACGCCCGACAGTATGGTTTCAATCTCCTCGGGCGACTTCTCCGGAAAGGCCGCCTTGAGATTTTCACGACCGATCCGGTCCTCGCGCAGCCGTCGGCCGATGAAGCGGGTGACGCGGCCAAAGAAATTCGCAGTCTTGATCGGGTCGAAGTAACGGGTCGTGCGCAACAACGCGATGGTCAGCGCGCCGACGGCGGCTTCGGCTAGCGGTTTGGCGGCGTCGCGAACGCGCGCCTTGGTGCGCAGGAGCAGGCGGTTCATTTTTGCTGGGGCGCCGGCCTAAAGCGCGATGAGATTGGAATGAATCATCATCGCGCTTTAGCTCTTTGTTTGAGCATGATCTTTTCGGAAAACCGCTGCACACTTTTCCGGATCATGCTCTAGACCGGTTCGCGGGTGAGGATCAGCGAGGCGTTCTGGCCGCCGAAACCGAACGAGTTTGACATGACAGCGGTGACGCGGGCATCGCGCGCCTTGTTGGCGACCACGTCGAACAGAATGGCTGGATCCGGAATCTCGTAATTGATGGTCGGCGGAATCCGCTGATGCTCCAGCGTCAGCAGCGAGAAGATCGCCTCGACCGCGCCGGCTGCGGAAATCGTATGCCCAACCATCGACTTGTTGGAGGACACCGGTATCTTCGGCAAATGATCGCCGAATACCACCGCGGTGGTGTTGTACTCCATCTTGTCGTTCTCGGGCGTCGCGGTGCCGTGGGCGTTGATGTGGTCGATCTGTTCCGGCTCGAGGCCGGCATCGGCCAGCGTCTTGCGCATGCAACCGATGATCGGCTTGCCGTCCGGGCTCGACCGGGTGCGATGGAACGAGTCGGTCAGCTCGCCGCAGCCGGCGACCACGCCGAGAATGGCGGCGCCGCGCGCCATCGCGGAATCGTAGCTTTCCAGCACCATCGCGCCGGCGCCCTCCGCCATCACAAAGCCGTCGCGGTTCTTCGAGAACGGCTTTGAAGCGGCCTGTGGCGGATCATTCTGCGTCGACAGGGCAGATAACAGCGAGAAGCGCACCACCGCTTCCGGATTGACCGAGCCGTCGGTTGCCACACACAGCGCCGCGTCGGCATCGCCACGGCGGATCGCCTCGACGCCTAGCTGGATCGAGGTCGCGCCGGACGCGCACGCGGTCGATAGCGAGATCGGCGATCCCTTGGTGCCGAATATATCGGCCAGATGGCTCGCCACCGAACCGAACATGAAGCGATGGTGATATTTCGCGAACCGGCCGCCGCCGCTGACGCGCAGTATGTCGTCGTAGCCGAACTCGGTCTTTCCGATCGCGCGACCGAGTTCGAGCCGTTGCGGCCACTCCACCTCGACCGGCGCAACCGCCAGAAACAGCGGGCCGGGGAAATCGGCCTTGGCCCCGATGCCAGCCTGATCGAGCGCTTCCTCGGTTGCGATCTCCGCCAGCCGCTCGGTCAGGCCGGTCGACGAGAACGGATCGACGGTGACGAAATCGACCGTTCCCGCCATGGTGGATTTCAGCCCGTCGATCGGGAACCGGGTCACGGTCCGGATGCCGGATTCCCCTGCGGTCAGCCGGGTCCAGTTGTCGGTTTTGCCGGCGCCGAGCGACGTCACCACGCCCATGCCGGTGACGACGACGATCGGCCTGCCGAACTTATCGCGTGGTGCTGACATGTTTCCCCCGTCGCTCCCGCGCAGCGAGTGAACGCCGCGCTTTGCTCCATCGCCTGACATGGCTCCGCGTAAACGGCGCGATATCCATTTCAGACGCTCTACGTGATGGCCTCGACCAGGGCCATGCCTTCGCCTTGCCAGTGGCCCGCTCCGATGACGACGATCTGATCCGGACTACCTGATTGTTTAACCTCGATGCCGGTGGGATCGTTGGGCGGAAACAGCGCGCCGCGGCTGATCGATAGCGAAGCTAGGGCCAGCCCGAGCGGAAACTGGGTTTCCAGCGTGTGGCCGAACATTGTCCCGGTGGCGCGCACGGCAAAGCCGGGGTGCTGGCGCAGAAAGACCTTTTCTTCGGACGTCACCGGCTCGGCGCCGGTCGCACCCGTGATCAGGTTGCCGCGCTCGCCGGTGATGTCGAGCTTCCGCCACAACGCTTCCAGCGATTTCGTCACCGCGCCCGGCTGTTTGCGTTGCGCTCGGTCGGCGACCACCTTGGCGAGCCTGGCATAAGGCTTGGCGCCGCGGGCCTCGGCGTGCTCGCGGGATTCCATCACCAGGAAACAGCCGGCGGAGCCGAGTGCGAAGCCACCGTTGCCCTCGCGTTGCCACACCGGCGCAAATTTCCCGGTCAGATTGTAGTCGCCGAATTCATAGAGGACGAGGAGATCGGAGCGTTCTCCGTTGTGGGCCGCGCCGACCAGCGCGATGTCACTCTGCCCGGATTGGATGCGCGCCAGCGCGATCCGCGCCGCGTCGATGCTGGCGGCCTCTTCGCCCATGAAGGTGCGGGAGGTTCCGCATACGCCGTGGACGATGGCGATGTTGCCGGCGAGCAGGTTGGAAAGCTGCGCCAGGAAAAGCGTCGGTCGCAGATCGTTCATCAGCCGTTCGTTGAGAAAGCCGGGGCTGGAATTGCCCCTGGCGTCGGCATTCATGATCGCCAGATCGACCGCGAGGTCGCGCTCGCCGCCGCCGGCGGCGACGATCATGTCCATCCGCGCGAGAATTTCCTTGTCACCCTTGACGCCGGCGGAATCCAGCGCGAGCCCCGCAGCGTAAGTGCCAATGCGCTGCCAGGCCTCCATCTGCCGCTGATCGCCCTTTTTCGGGATCTGGGCGTCGAAGGACAGCGGCGCCAGTGGATGGACGATGTAGGGCGCGAAGCGCTTGTCGTCGATGTTGATGCGCCTGGCGCTCAGCGCCTCCCAATGCGCATCCAGCCCTTCGCCGAGAGAAGAGACGATACCGATGCCGGTGATCCAGACTTCCCTGGCGGACGACGATATGGGCTCAGTCATGCGCCATCGCCTGCAGGGGGAAGCCGATCTTGCGGGCCATCGCGTCCATGTACCCGCGAAAGGCCGGGTCGGGGAAGGGGGAAAGGCCGAAAGTTATCTCGGCGCTGCACTTTAGCTCCTTGCCGACCCTGGCCTTTGCCTTGGTGACCGCATAGCCGGACCCCTCGTGCTCGACCGTGGCATCGATCGTCAGCAACTGACCGGGACTGACGAACCCCCGCATCTTGGCTTCCTTCACGATAGCCAGGAATGGCATGCGCTCGAATTTCAGGACGGCGAGCAACAGCCAGCCGGAGCTCTGCGCCATGGCTTCGGTCAGCAACACCCCGGGCATGACCGGAAAACCGGGGAAGTGCCCCTCGAAGATAGTGTGCGCCATCGGAACCTGCGCCTCAACCGTAATCTTCTTCTCGCCGATATTGAGGTCGATGATGCGATCAATGAGCTGGAAATAATCGAGTTGCATGGCGGGCGGCTAGGCGCCCGTGCCTGCGTTCTTGGCGGCGACCAGTTCGTCGATGCGATCGGCGAGATTTTGCAGGACGAAATACTGTTCGGTCGTGGCCTTGCCGTCGTTGACTTCCTGGGTCCATTTTTCAAGCGGCATCTTGATCCCGAACGCCTTGTCGATGGCAAAGGCGATGTCCAGGAAATCCAGGCTGTCGATGCCGAGGTCGTCGATGGCGTGGCTCTCCGGCTTGATCGTGTCGCGTGGAATGTCGCAGGTCTCAGCGATAATGTTGGCGATCTGATCGTATGTGGAGGACATCATTAAGCCTTTGATATATTGGAGATAATCTAGAACGGCGCGAGGAGGCGGGGGCGCTGCCCCGGAAGGCCCTGTTCCCTCGGCCGGAGTCGAATGCCCGTATATCGGAGCGGGGGGCTGAGTTCAATGGAGCGGCCGTTCCGGGGGCGATGGATTCAGCGCGAGAATTGGTCGACCGTAAAGCCGATCTGCCTTGCGCTGTCGCCACCGTCCGGGCGCGGTCGCGCGCCAGCCCATCGAGAGCCAGGGCGGGTTTTGAGCGGAGTGGGAAGAATCGACACTAGCGATCCCTTAACTGGTGTCCGGCAGTCTCGCCGCCTGCCAAGAGTTCCTCCGTTTATTAGACTGTTTCTTGGGGAAATTGACCAACAAGGGGTAGAATTACCATGTGCGAAATCTGTGAACGGCGGACGATGATCGGCCGACGAAAATTTCTTGCGCTAGCGGGCTTGGGACTCGCGGCGGCCCCGTTCTTTTCGGGGCGGGTCAAGCCTTTGCTGCAGCCGGCGCGACGACGTTGGTGACCGCCGATCAGGCGCTCGCGAACCTGAAATCCGGCAATGAAAAATATGTAAAGGCGCCAGAGGTGTGCGTGGCCGATCTTGCGAAGCGCCGTGGCGGCGTTGCCGCCTCGCAAGCACCGTGGGCCACCGTCGTCAGCTGCGCCGACAGCCGCGTGCCGCCGGAACTGCTGTTTGGTGGACTGAATGTCGGCGAGCTTTTCGTGGCGCGCAATGCCGGCAACATGGTGGACACCGCCACCATGGGTACGATCGAATACGGTGCCGCCGTGCTCGGCGTCCCCCTGATAGTGGTGCTTAGTCACGAGCGTTGCGGCGCGGTGGCGGCGGCTTGCGACATGGTGAGCAAGCGCGCGGCGTTTCCGGGCTCAATCGGGCCGATGGTGCGGGCGATTGCGCCGGCGGCCATGGCGGTCAGGGGCAAGCCGGGCGATTTCATCGATAACGCGGTGCGCGAAAGCGCCAGACGCACGGCAGCCCAGATCGCCGGCAAGAGCAAGATCGTGGCCGGTCTCATCAAGCGCGGAAAGGTCAAGGTCGTCGCCGCGCGCTACGATCTCGGCGCGGGGAAGATCGAATACCTCCCCTACGGAAAGGAACTCGTTTCCTGAAGTCGTAACATCGACACTTGAGCTACCGACAGCGTCTGCCGCATCGTCACAGGACGGCAGACGCTGGCGCCGAATCGCGGACCGTCCCGCGCAGTTCTCGAAAATTGCGCCGGTCGGTCGCGCCGGAGCTTGCTAACCCTGCGGCATCACCGAAATCCTGGCGCAGTCGCGGCGGCCCATGAGCACGCAGTCCTGGGTCTTGCGGAGATCGGCGATGCTTACCGCAAGCCAGATGCCGATTGCGGTCAAAGCCACCGTGAACGCGAGTGCGGCAATGTTGGCGAGCATCCGGTGGCGGAAGTCGTCGGGCTCGTCGCGGGGAAGCTCGTAGCTGGACAGATCATTCGCCGCGGGTTTCGCGCCGGGCGTCTCGGGTTGAGCCTGCCGGCCCGGCGGTTGCGCGGAGGTACGCGGGCGAAAACTGACCACGACGTGCTCGCCGTCCGAGTTGGTAGGTCGCTGGGGTTTCACCGCTGTTCATCCGCCGCAAAAGAAGCCTAACTAATTTTAACACGATGGCATTCGTTCCGACATGAAATGTTGCAGGCCGCGGGAAGGCGTCCGACGCTGCGGCGCCAGGGAACCGCATGGATTCCGCGGCTTCACGCCGGTTTCGGCAGCCGTCCCATCAGGTAGAACTCGTCGTTCGGACGCATGGCGGTAACGTTGGCGATCCGGTTTGACAGCGCGAAGAACGCCGCGATCGCGGCGATGTCCCAGATGTCGTCGTTGCTGAAGCCGTGGCCCGCGATCGCGGCAAAGTCGCTTTCGGAAACCTCGTTGGCCGCCTGACTCACCTTCATGGCGAAATCGAGCATGGCGCGTTGCCGCGGCGTGATATCGGCCTTGCGGTAGTTGACCGCGATCTGGTCGGCGATCTGCGGATTCTTGGCCCGGATGCGCAGGATCGCGCCATGCGCGATCACGCAATAATGGCACTGGTTGGCGCTTGATGTCGCCACCACGATCATCTCGCGCTCGGCCTTGGTCAGGCCGCCTTCCTTTTCCATCAAGGCGTCGTGATAGGCAAAGAACGCGCGAAACTCGTCCGGACGGCAGGCCAGCGTCAGGAAGACGTTTGGAACGAAGCCGGACTTCTCCTGCACGGCAAGGATGCGCGTGCGGATGTCATCCGGTAGCTGGTCGAGGGAAGGCGTTGGAAATCGCGTGGCGACAGGCTTGGTCATGACAGGGTCCCGGCTGAGCCGCGCGCTGCGGCGTGGCCGAAACCATATCCCGTTTTAGGCTCGGGTGGATACCGGCTGCGCGGGCAACCGTATCAAACATCGGTCCTTAGCGGAGCGGTTTCTTCAGGAGCGAGAAACGATCGGGATCCAACCCCATTGAGGGCTGCAGCATCGGCGCCTCCACCGGCGTCATAACGCGCGGAGCCGCCCGCTCGCCGGCGGACGGATCGCTCGGCGCGTCGCGGTGCGAGGTGGCGCCTCGCCAGCGGTCCAGCACCGCGGAGACAAAATGCATGTCATGGCCGGCGGCGACCGAAGTAACGGTCGCGATCGTGGCTTCGCTGCGCGGCAGCTGATGCACCGGAACCTCCTTGAAGCGCAGGCGCGTCGGCAGCGCCACGCCTTCGCCGAAGGCCAGCACCTCGCGGGTGCCGAGCGAGGGCACGAACGACAGCAGGTTCGCCGCGGCGTCCGATACCGCCGAGCGCAACAGCGCCTGGTCGCGCTCGTTGGCAAGGCGCATCGCAAAAAGGGTACTGCACTGCGAGATGATGGTAGCGTCGAGTTCGGCCGGGCGCTGGGTAACGAGGCCGAGATAGACGCCATATTTGCGGCCTTCCTTGGCGATACGCGAGACCGCCTTGCGGGTGGGACCGAAACCGATGCTTCGATCGGCGGAGGCGTAGCGGTGTGCCTCTTCGCACACGAACAACAGCGGCGAGACGCCGTCGCTCCACAGCCCGAAATCGAACGCCATGCGGCATAGCACCGACACCACGGAATCGACGACTTCGACGGGGAAGCCGGCGAGCTGCATGATGGTCATCGGCCGGCCGTTGGCGGGCAGGCGGAAAAGGTGGCTGATCACTTCCGCCATGGTGTCGCCGCCGACATTGGCGTTGTCGAACATGAACGTGTATCGCGGGTCGTTCCGCACGGTTTCGATGCGCGAAATCAGCTTGTGATAGGTGATGCGCGAGGAACGGTTCTCCAGTTTCCCCATCCGTTCGTCGATCAGGGAAATCAGGTCGACCAGCCGATACGGTACCGGTGTATCGACAGTATAGCCGGTTCTGGATTCGACCCGCTTCAATCCCAGCCGGTCACCGTTCTGGTGCTGGCTGTAGAGGCCCTTGGCCATCGGAATGACCTCGGAAAGAATGTCGAGTTCCTCGGCCACGCCGGGGCGGCCGCCGAACAGCACGTCGACGATCTCTTCGAAATTGAACAGCCAGAACGGCAGTTTCAGATTGCGCGGATTGAGCACCAGCGCGCGGTCGCCGAAGCAGCGGCCATACTCGTTGTGAACGTCGAGCAGGAAAACCCGCAAGTTCGGCCGCGCCAGGAGAATCTCGTTCAAGAGCAATGACACGCTGGTCGACTTGCCGACGCCGGTGGAGCCGAGGATCGCGAAGTGCTTGGAAAGCATCTCCTCGACGTCGACATAGGCGATCACGGACCGGTCCTGCTGCAGGTTTCCGACATTGATCTGGTCGGAACCGTTCGGCGCGTAGACGGTTCGAAGATCCTGGTTGGTGATGAGATCGACGGCGTCGCCGATGGTCGGATAGTTGGTGACGCCGCGCTGGAACTTGGGACGTTCGCCACCGGAAATCTCGCCAAGCAGGTCGACTGAGGCGGTCGCGACGTACGAACCTGGCCGGTCCTCGCAGGACACCTCGGTGATCATGGCGACGATGGTCGAGGTGGCGCAGCGAATGCTGATGAAGCGGCCGACGGTGGCGCTCACTTCCGGGATGGCGGTGTCGGCGGGCGCCAGAAGTCCAACCCGTGCGAGGGAACCGCGCACCGAAATCACACGTCCAAAGGATGCCACGGTGCTGAACCTGAATGTCATGAATGTGGGTCTGACCGCATTATGCGCAGCCGCCACTGGCGAAACGGTTAAGCCGGCGGGTCTTCGCATCGGCTAAATCTGCGCTGCCCGGGTCATGAGTCATTGGGCAACAGATACTGACCGGTCACGGCATGGGAGAGTTACCGAGGAAAATCAGGGCTTTTTCGCATCCACGGAGGCCTGCGGCGCAGGGCTTCAATTCATGATTCGTTTACCAACCCGAAGGAAGGCCGGTCAGCCGGCCCGACGACTTCCGGTCAAGGGTGGAGTACCGGTCGGAGAGTGCGTGCGGTAACCGGATGCTAACCGAAAGTTGTAACGCGCCCTCCATTTGTACTGCGTAACGATAATCTGACCGCGGCCGGATCGCAGGTTTGCATCCGCTTGCAATTGTTCAGACGCGTGCCGAAGGCATCAGGGTGAGTATCGACAAAGGCCATCGGTTTCCGAGCGGTTCTGCCGGCCCTGCTGAAAAGGCCGGCCCGATCCGGATGTTTGCCTTGTGTTCTGCCCCGCTCGCGGCGGCGGTCGCGGCTGGCATCGCCACCTCGGGATGGAGCCTTCGCGAGCGCCTGCTGCTGGCGGCCGTTGCCGGCCTGGCCGTCGTCGCCGGCCTGCTGCTGCGACGCCATCGTCAGACCTCGCAGCGGGTGGGGGCCGAGCGGCGTCAGCTCTCGATTGCCGTGAACAATATCCCGCAAGGTCTCATTCTCTATGATTCATCCGCGCGGGTGATCATTTGCAACCAGCCCTATCTCGACATGTTCGGCCTGTCGCCGGATGTGGCCAAGCCCGGCTGCACCCTGCACCAGCTGATCGCGCATCGGAAGGAAACCGGATCGTTCGACGTCGACGTCGACGAATTCTGCGAAACGATCATCCGCAACGTGTCGCTCGGGAAAGGCACGCGCCAGCTCACGGAGGCGCCGGGCGGCCGCGCTATCGAGATCATCAACCGTCCGCTGAACAGCGGGGGCTGGGTCGCCACCATCGAGGACATCACCGAGCGCACGCGCGCTGACGAGAAGATCGCGTATTTGGCGCATTACGATGCGCTGACGGACCTGCCCAACCGGGTCCTGTTCCGCGCGCGGCTCCAGCAGGCGCTGGATGCGATGAGGCCGGGCGAACAACTAGCCGTCCATTACATCGACATCGACGAATTCAAGGACATCAACGACGCCCTCGGTCATCCGGTCGGAGACGAGCTTCTGAGAGGTGTTGCCGGCCGCCTGCGCGGTTGCCTGAAAGAGACCGACGTGGCGGCCCGGCTCGGCGGCGACGAGTTCGCCGTGATTCAAACCGCCATTAGGAATTCGTCGGAAGCCACCCGGCTGGTGGAGGAAATTCATTTTGCCATCAGGCATCCTTTCGAGTGCCTGGGGCATCTGATCACGACCGACGCCAGCATCGGTATCGCGCTGGCCCCCGGCGACGGTCTGGACCTCGACCAGCTTTTGCGCAACGCAGACCTCGCGCTGTACGGCGCCAAGGGTGACGGACGGCGGACCTACCGGTTCTTCGAAGCCGGCATGGATGAACGGGCCAGGGCGCGGCGAGGCCTCGAACTCGAACTGCGTCAGGCGATCAGCGAGGGTGGTCTCGAAGTCTATTATCAGCCGGTGATCGCCATCGAGGATGGCGATATCGCGAACGGCAATGTCAGTTGCTGCGAGGCGCTGCTGCGATGGCGGCACCCCGAACGCGGCATAATTTCGCCTGCCGAGTTCATTCCGGTTGCGGAAGAGACCGGTCTCATCAATCAGCTTGGGCAATGGGTGCTCGCCACCGCGTGCGCCGAGGCGGTGAACTGGCCGGATCATGTCCGTATCGCCGTCAATGTCTCGCCGGTTCAGTTCAGGAGCCAGACCCTGGCGCTCAATGTGGCCGCGGCGCTCGCCAGTTCCGGACTCCCCGCAAACAGGCTGGAGCTTGAGGTCACCGAGGCTGTGCTCATTCGCGACGACGAAGCCGCGCTGGTCGTGCTGCACCAGTTGCGCGAGCTCGGCGTCCGGATTGCGCTGGACGATTTCGGCACCGGCTATTCCTCACTCAGCTATCTGCACCGTTTTCCGTTCGACAAGATCAAGATCGATCGCTCCTTCATCCGGGATCTCGCCGGTTCCGCCGCCTCGTCGTCGATCGTCCAGGCGGTGGTCAGCATCGCGGCCGCCAGCGACATGACGACGACGGCCGAAGGGGTGGAGACCGAGCAGCAGCGGAGCCTGTTGCAAGTCCTCGGCTGCACCGAGATGCAGGGATACCTGTTCAGCCCGGCGGTGCCGTCCGTCGAGGTTCGCGGGCTGTTGCGCGCGCATGGCGGCAAGGCGGTGTCGGCTGCTTGAAACGCCGGACGCGGCTTGCTATCGACGTTGAGGCAAGAACAAGAAACAGGGCAGGGTGGTACGCGATGCACCGCGACAGCGCGTCTTGAGCGACCCCGCGCGGCCTTCCGCGCTCGCTCCGTTCCGTGTCAGGAATTACCGTTTTCAATGGCCTGCCGATCTGCTCACCTCGTGGGCTTTCGAGATGGAGACGCTGATTCTTGGCTGGTACGTGCTGGTCGAGACCGGGTCGGTCCTGCTGCTCACCTTGTTTGCTTCGCTTGGCTATGTCGGTACGCTGGTCGCGCCGATGTTCGGCGTCGTCGGTGATCGCATCGGCCACCGCGATCTGCTGGCGATGATGCGCGCCAGCTACGCGGTGCTGGCGGCCGTGCTGATGGCGCTGGTGCTGTCGGGCCACCTCGCTCCCGTCTATGTCCTGATCGTCGCGGCGTTCATGGGAATCGTCCGGCCATCCGATCTTGGCGTGCGCGGCGCGCTGGTGGCGACCATCATGCCGCGCGACGCGTTGATCGGAGCGATTAGCATTTCCCGGACCACCATGGACACCGCGCGCATCGCCGGCGCGCTGAGCGGCGCCGGATTGTTCGCAGCACTGGGAATGGGTCCGGCCTATGTGGCGATCGTCTGCCTCTATGTCGCCTCGACCGCGCTGACGCTCTGCGTGACGGCGCCGGCCACGCCGGAACCCGCAAGTGAGGCCGTGCAGGAAGCGATGCGGCGCTCGCCGCTGCGCGACCTCACCGAGGGCGTCGCCTATGTCTGGACCACCCCGCGCATGCAAGCCGCGCTGTGGGTGGCGTTCCTCGCCAACCTGACCGCGTACCCGATCTCCAACGGCCTGCTACCCTATATCGCCAAGGCGATCTACGGCACCAACCAGACCGGGCTCGGATACCTGTCGGCGAGCTTTGCGATCGGTTCGCTGGCCGGCTCGATCGTCTTGAGCCTGGTCCGCGATGTCAGGATGGCGCGGCTGATGATCGGCGCCATTGTCGTCTGGTACGTCACCTTGCTGGTGTTCGCCCAGATGCAGACGATGCCGACCGCGATCGCCTGCCTGGTGGTGGCGGGCTTTTCGCAAAGCCTCGCCATGATCTCGATCGCGGTCATCCTGATGCGGACCGCGAGCGAGAGTTTCCGCGGCCGAGTGATGGGCGTCCGGATGATGGTGATCTACGGCCTGCCGCTCGGCCTTCTGGCGGCCGGCAGCCTGATCGACGAGGTCGGCTTCGCCACCACCGCAACGCTCTACGCGGCGGCCGGCCTCGCCTTGATGCTGGCGATCGTGCTGCACTGGCGCGCCGATCTGTGGCACGCGCACGCGCCGGCGAACGCGCGGTGATCCACCGGCGATTCATTTACTCATACATGTCGATCAATCGCTCGTATTGGGTCAAGAGGCGACAAGGAGTGCGGGCCGACTTACGTCGTCCATCGTCTCGCGCGTTCAATTGGCCACGACATGTAACGGCACGACGAGCGTTAGATGGGTGCCTCCAGTCGACTGTTGCCTCGTCAGTTCGCCCCCCAGCTGACCTGCCAACGCTTGAACAATGCGAGTACCCAGCCGCTTGGTGAGAGCCGGGTCAAAGTCGGTGGGTAATCCAACTCCGTCATCGCTAACCGAAATCGCGATCGTTTTGTCGTCGCTTAGAGCGAGTTGTAGGCGGATCACCCCATCCGCGGAATCGACATAGGCATGTCTACCGGCGTTCAAGATCAGCTCGTTGACAATCAACGCGACAAGGATGGCGCGGTCTGCCGCGAACTGGATTTCCCTGGGTGTATCAAATTGGATCTTGCAGGGCGCAACTGCCGCCTCCAAATCTTCGACGACTTCCCGCAGATACGCGACCAATTCTATGTTCTCATAGTCGGCATTGTACGCGAGGCGATTGTAAGCGCGGCCGACTGCCAAGATTCGGGTGGATGCTTCCATGAGCCGTTCGCTCAATGCGGGATCACCAACGGTATTCGCCTGTAGGTGAAGCATGCTCGACACAACTTGAAGGCTGTTCTTGACACGGTGGTTGACCTCCTTGAGCAAGATTTGATGACGCTCCAGTGCAGCTTGCAGTTTGCGCTCGTACTGCTGATGCTCGATCGCCATACCAAGGATATTCGCCGCACCTTGCAGGAAAGCGATGTCATTCTCGCCAAACTCTCCTTCAAGCTGGCTATCGACTTCGAGCACTCCAAATGGCGAGCCATCGCCTTGCAAAATGACATTCATGGCTCGTCGGATTCCGTGTTCGGCGAGCAGTTCCGGAGTTCGAAATCGTTCTTCGTTTTCGAGATGGTTGGAAATCACGGGCTTACCGGTGTGAAGGGCGTAGCCAGCCGGTGAACCCAAATCGGCTCCGACGGTCGCGTTGCCAACCACACCCTCACCCCAGCCGACGCCTGCGCGAACAAGCAAACGCTTGTCTGCCGGAACGTACTCCAGGATCTTGCAATACTGGGCGTCCAGGCCTTCGGCCGTCATGCGCGCAGTGTGATCGAGCAGATCGGTGAAGCTCGTACGCTGCAGGGCCAGGACCCCAAGTTCGGCGAGCAACTCCTGCTGCCGAATACGTAGTTGGAGTGCACGTCCGGTCAAATCCTCAGGTTGATTGCCTGGTTTCGCTTCAACTACCGGTTTGTCTGTGTCGGGTGTCTGTCCCATACTGCTCGATAGCATACCCGGCATCAAAACTCGCTCGGGAACTTCGCATCACCAATCCATGGAATATTGGTCTGCGGCACGCCTTCACCGCCAAAATTCCCGAGCGAACTAGAGCGGCGGCTCGTCAACGCGTCAGAAGCATTTGGCGATGCCTTGGAGGGTCCGGTCGCGAAGATATTTCGAGAGCTGGATCGAGGTGCCTCGGTAAGCGGGAGTGAGGCCGAGCTGCTTGTTCGATGGTTGTGCAAGTTCGAGGGCTGCAATGGGCGGTCCTGAACAACTGGCCTGAGGGACTTCACACACGTCGCTATAAGCTTCATGACAGAGTGGCTGCATCCGGATTGAGGGTTTGCAGACAAGCCTATTCAGACAGGACGGAGAGGGGTGAAAGACGGGGGTGAAAGGCCTCCTTGACCCTTGCAAGAAACGCCCGTTTCATAAGAGTTGCTGCAGCGGTGGGGTGTTTGGCTGGGGAACTAGGATTCGAACCTAGACAAACAGAGTCAGAGTCTGTTGTGCTACCGTTACACCATTCCCCAAGAATTGCTCCGCGACATCAACATGTTATCGAATTGTCCGGGCAATCCGCTGCAGCGGGATCTTGCTCCGCTGTCGCCGGTGCGCCGTTCTACTCGCTCGGTCCGGGCCTTGGCAAGCACGGATGGAGGGGCGTTCTGGACGAAGAGAACGGTCCTGGATCCTGCCCTCTGACATCTGAAACCGCTGGCGTGAAGGACGCGGATGGCGGCTTTTTTCCGGCTGCGGGGCATGATACCGGTTGTCCCGCGCGACCCGGTCTGATCGATCTCGACGCGTCGAGTCGCGACCTTGGCGGCGCGGATAGGGCGACAGGCCCCCAAACGGTCAAATTGACCTGCATTGACCTTAACCTCGTTCGTCACCGGGCCGATCCATGAACCGTTCACTTCGCCGCGCGACCTTTGCGATGATCTCGGCGCTGGCGATCCTGTCGCCGGTTTCGCCGTCGCCGGCCCAGCAAAGCGCGGCGCCGCCAGCGGCCGCCGTCGAGCGCGCTGCCCCCACGCCGGCTGAGGCGACCAATGCGCCCGCCGCGCCGGCCGAGCGCGAGGCAAGATCGCCAAGGGCCGCCACCGGCGAACTCCGCGAATTGTCGCCGTGGTCGATGTTCATGTCGGCCGACGTGGTGGTCAAGGCGGTGATGATCGGTCTCGCCTTTGCTTCGCTCCTGACCTGGACCGTCTTCATTGCCAAGATGATCGAATTGTCGGTGGTTCAGCGGCGGCTGCGCGCCGGGCTGGCGGCGATCGCCGACGCGAGGTCGCTGTCGGACGCGCAACGCGCGCTGGGGGCCGGGGGCGATGTGCTGTCGTCCTTGCTGGCGGCGGCGAAGCGCGAGGCGCGGCTTTCGGCGGGAATTTCCAGCGACGCCGGGATCAAGGAGCGCGCCGCTTCGAGCTTTGCCGAGATCGTGCGCGCCGAAGCGCGCCGAATCCGGCTCGGGATGGGCCTGCTGGCGACGATCGGCGCGACGTCGCCCTTTGTCGGGCTGTTCGGCACCGTCTGGGGCATCATGAACAGCTTTATCGGCATTTCGAAATCGCAGACCACGAATCTCGCAGTGGTGGCGCCCGGCATCGCCGAGGCGCTGCTCGCCACCGCCATCGGCCTGGTCGCGGCCATTCCCGCCGTGATCATCTACAATCACTTCACGCGCGTCACCAGGGGCTACCTGGAACTGGTCGGCCGCGCCTCCGGCGCCGCCGGACGGCTGCTGTCGCGCGACCTCGACCGAACCCATGTCGGTGATACCCATTCACGCATGGCGGCGGAGTAGGCGATGGGCGCGTCGATCACAGACACCGGCCTTGATGACGACGGCGATTTCGCGGAATCGCACGAGATCAACGTCACGCCGTTCATCGACGTCATGCTGGTGCTCCTGATCATCTTCATGGTGGCGGCGCCATTGTCCACCGTCGACCTGCCGATCGATCTGCCGACATCGACGGCGACCCCGCAGAAGAAGCCGGACAAGCCGACCTATGTCAGCATCAAACCGGACCTGGCGGTCGCGATCGGGGAAGACCTGGTCAAGCGGGTCGATCTGGTGCGCTCACTCGACGCGATGGCTGACGGCGGCAGGGATCGCCACATCTTCCTGCGCGCCGATCGCGCCGTGCCCTATGGCGAACTGATGGCGGTTCTCGAGATTCTGCGCGCCGGCGGCTATTCCAGGATCAAGCTGGTCGCGCTCGAGGGCGTGCCGGATGCGCCGGCGGTAAAGCCGTGACCGGGATTGACGAAATCAGGCCGTCGCGGCGGCTGTGGGTGTTCGCCGCGCTGACCGCGCTTGCGTTGCATGTCGGCGGCGCGGCGCTGGCGATCGCGCATTTGCGAAGCGTCGAATCCGAAGATGCGCTCGGTGCGCCGGCGATCGAAATCGGGATCGAGCTGGCCTCGGTGCGGCGCGAAACCGCCGAGCTGCCGCCGGGCCCCGAGAGCGATGCCTCGATGGCGTCGCCCCAGCTTGCCGAGCAGAAGGCGGAGGTCAAGGAAACCGAGCTGCCGCAGGAAAAGCCCACCGAAACGGATCAAGCCGACCGGACCGTAACGCCGGAAGAGTCGAAAAAGCCAAGGGAAGATGATCCAAAGCCCGCAGCGGTGCAGACGACCGCCTCCATCGCGTCGGTGGCCGCCGAGGCGACCGCAACGCCGAGTTCGGACGCCTTTCCGCAGCGGCAGCGCTCGACGGCACCGGCGGTCGGCGCAGGAGATCCCGCGGGCCGCCTGCGCGCGACCTGGCAGAAGGAATTGGTTGCCCATCTGGACAAGCACAAGCGCTACCCGGCGGAACGCGCGCACAAATCCGCCGAGATCCACGTTCGCTTCACCCTCGACCGGATGGGCCGCGTGCTCTCGACCAGCGTGGAAAAGGGATCCGGCGACGCCGCGTTTGATGCGGCGGCGCTGGCGATGGTGCATCGCGCCGACCCGGTGCCGGCGCCGCCGCCCTTGATCGCGGATGAAGGGTTGAGCTTCACCCTGCCGGTGATCTTCCGCGTCAAGGGCAGGAGCTGACCGGCTTCGATCAGCTCTTCTTCAGCATCGGGCATGCGCTCTTGTCGAGCGGGATGAAGGCTTCCGCCGCGGGGATGGTGGCGACGAGGTTGTAATAGTCCCACGGATACTTTGAATCGGCGGGCTTCTTCACCTCGAAAAGATAGGCCGGGTGGATCTTGCGGCCGTCGGCGCGGATCGAGCCTTTGCCGAACAACGGATCGTCGGTCGGCATTTCCTTCATCTTGGCGACCACGGCGCGGCCGTCGCGGGGATTGCCGCCGAGCGCTTCCAGCGCCTTGAAGTAGTGGATCAGCGAGGAATAGATACCGGCCTGGATCATGGTCGGCGGACTCTTCTTGTGCTTCTCGTTGAAACGCTTGGTGAAGGCGCGGGTCTGGTCGTTCATGTCCCAGTAGAACGTCTCGGTGAAGTTCAGCCCCTGCGCGACCTTCAGCCCGAGCGAATGGACGTCGGTGATGAACAGCAGCATGCCGGCGAGCTTCTGCCCGCCGGCGACGATGCCGAACTCCGCCGCCTGCTTGATCGCGTTGGTGGTGTCGCCGCCCGCGTTGGCGAGCCCGATGATCTTGGCCTTCGAGCTCTGCGCCTGCAGCAGGAAGGACGAGAAGTCGGAATTGTTGAGCGGGTGCCTGACGGCGCCGAGAACCTTGCCGTTATTGGCGGTCACGACGGCTGCGGTGTCGCGCTCGAGCGCGTGACCGAACGCGTAGTCCGCGGTGAGAAAGAACCAGCTGTCGCCGCCGGACTTCACCAGCGCCTTGCCGGTGCCGTTGGCGAGCATCCATGTGTCGTAGACCCAATGAACGGTGTTTGGCGAGCACTGCGAGCCCGTGAGGTCTGAGGTCGCCGAGCCCGAGTTCAGGTTGACGACATTCTTCTCTCTGGCGAGGTTGGAAATGGCGAGGCCCACGCCGGAACTGGCGAGATCGACGAACACGTCGACCTTGTCGACGTCGATCCACTGCTTGCCGATATTGCTGCCGATGTCGGGCTTGTTCTGGTGATCGGCGGAGATCAGGTCGATCTTCCAGCCCTTGGCGAGAAGTCCGGAATCCTCGATCGCCATTTGCGCGGCGACGACCGAACCGGGACCACCGATATCGGCGTAGAGGCCGGATTGGTCGCCCAAACTCCCGACCTTGACGACCTTCTCAAGCGATTGCGCAAAGGCGCCGGTGGCAAGCACCAGGCTTGTCGTCATGATCAAGGCTGCAATGGATCGCTTCATGTTTCCTCCCGGGATGCTTTTGGTCGTTCGATTCTTGGATATCGGCAAAATTGACATTCGCATTATGCCCGGCGGGGCGTCGACCGCCTAGTCATGCCGGAAAATCAATATCATCCACGATATTCCGCCTCGCGGTGAATTCGCCGGAAGATGGTTGGGTGGACGAAGGGGCGGCGTCAGCGCCAGAAATAGCGGATGCTGACATAGACCACGGTAAGGCAGATGAAGATCATCGCCACCGGCAGCCGTGGTTTGGCCGGCGGTCCTGATGTCGCCGGCTTGGGATGGGCCGGCGGTCGGCGGAAGGCGGTGACGTTACCGTTATCAGGGCTCGTCTCGCCCGAGCGTGAATGAATTTCGGGTGGCGCGCCGGTGCCGCCCATCTCCGCATAATAGCGCTTGTACATCAGCTGAATGGTCGCCTCGGAAGCGTCCGCATCCGTCATGTTCGTGAGCATTTGCTTGTAGCTGGCGAGAAAGTCCTGCGCCTCGGCGGGCAGGGCGGAGGCGCCGTTGAGCTTGGCCAGCATCTTCCAGGTCGCAAAATCCGCCCTCGCGCGGGTATCGGCGCGTCGTGCGATCAACATATCGGCGGCTTTGATCACCATGGCCCGTAGCCGATTCCTTTCTGTCCTATCCCTCTTTACGTGAGACTAAGCATTGCCGGTGATGAAGAGAAGCGCGTCGATCACATAGCCGGTCAGTGTCCGCAGTATCGTCGAGATAACATCGAGATTCAGGCCAAGTTGCGCGCCGACGACCGGGAGCAGGATCAGGAGCGCAATCAAGATCAGCATACCCCAGGGCTCCAGCCGCGACAGCGGGTAGGCCAGCACCCGCGGCAGCAGCCCGACCGCTACCCGGCCACCGTCCAAGGGCGGGATCGGCAGCATGTTGAAGATCGCCAGCACGATATTGATGTGGAACGCGTTCTTGAGATTGTCCGCGGTCCATTTGGCGGCCTCTGCCGGCACCAGCGGCAGGGCATGGAATGCGAGGGCGGTGACCACCGCCAGGATGATATTGGTGGCGGGTCCGGCCAACGCCACCCAAACCATGTCGAGCCGGGGATGGCGCAGGTTCCGGAAGTTGACCGGAACCGGCTTGGCGTAGCCGAACAGGAACGGGGAACCCGCCAGCAGCAACAGGCCCGGCAGAAGCACGGTGCCAAACGGATCGATGTGCTTGAAGGGGTTGAAACTGACGCGGCCGAGCTGCCAGGCGGTGCTGTCGCCGAGCCGGTAGGCCACAAAGGCGTGGGCGGCCTCGTGGAAGGTGATGGCGATGAGGAGCGGGAGAATCCAGACCGAGATGCCGTATAGCGTGATGTTCAAGCGGTCCGCTCCGGTTCAAGCGGCACCTTAGCCCAGATTTCGCTGGCGCTCCATCCGGGTTACGGAATCGACTCCCGATATTGCGGCAAGCCGTCGTCGAGCCGAACCCACGCCATCTTTTCCGACACCCAGATGTGCTCGGTCGGCGCAAAGGCATTGCGGTCGTCGAAGACGGCCAGCGCGACGCCGACCATGGTCCCGTTGGTCCGCCGGGAAAACAGCCGCGTTCCGCAATTCTTGCAGAACTCCCGGTCCAGCGCCGGCGAGGATGGGTAGCGCGCGGTCTCGCCCTCCACCGCAAGCGCCCGCTGGTCGAACAGCGCGCGGGCAAAGAACGGCGAGCCCATGGCCTTCTGGCAAATACGGCGATGGCAGATACGAACATTGGCTGGTTCGCCCTCGGCCCTGAAGCGGACCGCGCCGCAGAGGCATCCGCCTTCCCGGATTTCGCCCATCTCAATAGGTCGCCCGACCGCCGGAAATGTCGAACACCGCGCCCGTCGAGAACGCGCAATCCTCCGACGCCAGCCAAGCGACCATCGCCGCGAGTTCTTCCACCAGCACAAAGCGACCCTTCGGAATCTTCGACAGCATGAAGTCGATATGGGTTTGCGTCATCTGGTCGAAGATCGCGGTCCGTGCTGCCGCAGGTGTCACCGCGTTGACGAGAATGTCGTGTTGCGCAAGTTCCTTGCCGAGCGACTTGGTCAGCGCGATCAGTCCGGCCTTCGAGGCCGAATAATGCGCGGCGTTGGGGTTGCCTTCCTTGCCGGCGATCGAGGCGATGTTGACGATGCGGCCGTATTTCTGCTTCAGCATCGCCGGCACCACCGCCTTGCAGCAGATGAAGGGACCGTCGAGATTGATGCGCAGCACTTTGCGCCATTCATCGAGGTCGGTCTCCCACACCGTCTTGTTGACGCCGGCGATGCCGGCGTTGTTGACCAGGATGTCGATCTTGCCGAACGCCTTCAGCGTTTCGTCGCGGGTCTTCTCGACCGCGGCGAGGTCGGAGACGTCGACATTGAAGGCCGAGACACCAGCGCCGATTTCCTTGGCGGTCCGTTCCGCAAATGGCAGGTCGTGGTCCCAGATCGCGACCTTCGCGCCCGAGGCGACGAAGCGCTCGGTGATCGCGCGGCCGAACCCCTGAGCCCCGCCGGTGACGACGGCGCAACGGCCGTTCAGGTCGATCTTGTTCATGGCATTTCTCCCAAGCTAAAGCGTCCAGCCGCCGTCAATGATGTGGGCGACACCCGTGGTGAACGTGCTTTCGTCGCTGGCGAGGTAGACGGCAAGCGCAGCGATCTCCTCGGCCGTGCCGAGCCGGCCCATCGGCTGCCGGGCGATGAACATTTCGCGCCCGTTGGGGCCGGCGGCGGCGGCGCGATCGAGCATCGAAGGGGTCTCGATGGTGCCGGGGCAGATGCAGTTGCAGCGCACGCCTTTGGTGATGAAGTCGATCGCGACCGCCCGCGTCAGTGCGGCGACCGCGGCCTTGGTGGCGCCATAGACGTAGCGGTTGGGCGCGGCCTTGAACACGCCGGCGGCGGAAGAAATGTTCACGATCGAACCGCCGCCGCCTTCCAGCATGCCCGGCAGGAACGAACGGATCGTGCGGTGCATCGACTTGACGTTGAGGTCGAACGAAAAATCCCAGTCCTCGTCCGAGCAATCAAGCACCGAGCCGTGGTGTACGAAGCCGGCGGCGTTGAGCAGGATGTCGGTCTTGCCGGCACGCTTGGCCATGGCGGCGACGGCAGCGCTGTCACGGGCGTCGAGCCTTGCCACTTCCGCGATCCCTTCGCCCTTGAGAGCGGCGAGCCTGGTTTCGTCGATGTCGGTGGCGAACACGTGCGCGCCTTCGCGTGCGAACGCCACCGCACAGGCTCGGCCTATCCCAACTGCGGCCGCAGTGACGAAAGCGCGCTTGCCCTTCAGGCGGTCTGACATGTTTTCTCTCCTCGTTTCTTTCGTCATTCCGGAGCGTGCGAAGCACGAACCCGGAATCCATCGCCACGATCGGGAGTATGGATTCCGGGTTGGCGACTGCGTCGCGCCCCGGAATGACCGTGGCTCAATGATTGTCGCGCGCTACCCCGACCCGACCGGCAATGTCCTGGTAGCGCGTGGCGAGTTCCATGCAGGCGCCGGTGGACTGCTGGCCGACCGTGGAGCGATACAGCTCCTGCCAGGGCGTCTGGTTGGCCGGGTAGGGGAAGCCACCTTTCGCCTTCAGCTCGTCGTGGCGTTGGCGCAATTCCGCATCCGGGATCAGGATGTTCGCGGTTCCCTTGTTGAGGTCGATGCGAACCTTGTCGCCGGTCTTGAGGATCGCAAGTCCGCCGTCAGCGGCGGCTTCCGGCGAAGCGTTGAGGATCGACGGCGAACCTGACGTGCCAGATTGTCGGCCGTCGCCGATGCAGGGCAGCGACAGGATACCGCGTTTGATCAGCGCCGCCGGCGGTTGCATGTTCACGACTTCGGCGCCGCCGGGATAGCCGATCGGCCCGACGCCACGGATGAACAGAATACAATGCTCGTCGATGCCAAGCGAAGGGTCGTCGAGCCGGTCGTGATAATCCTCGGGTCCTTCGAACACGATGGCGCGCCCCTCGAACGCGTTCGGATCCCTGGGATTGATCAAATAGCGGTCGCGGAATTCCTTCGAGATCACGCTGGTTTTCATGATCGCGGAATCAAACAGATTGCCGCGCAGCACCAGGAAGCCGGCGTCTTTCACCAGCGGCTTGTCGTAGGTCCAGATCACGTCGCCGTCGGGCTTCGCCGCCTCGCGGCAGTTCTCGCCCATGGTGCGGCCGTTGACGGTCATGACGTCGGCATGGATGCGCTTGTGCGCCATCAGCTCGCGCACAACCGCCGGAACGCCGCCGGCGCGATGATACTCCTCGCCGAGATAGAAGCCGGCGGGTTGCATGTTAACGAGCAGTGGAACGTCGTGGCCGTGCTTCTGCCAGTCGTCGATCGAAAGCTCGACGCCGATATGCCGCGCCAGCGCGTTGATGTGGATCGGCGCATTGGTGGAGCCGCCGATCGCCGAATTGACCACGATGCAGTTCTCGAATGCCTTGCGGGTCAGGATGTCGGAGGGCTTCAGATCCTCCCAGACCATCTCGACGATCCGCTTTCCGGTTTCGTAGGCGATCTGGCCGCGCTCGCGATAGGGAGCGGGGATCGCCGCGCAGCCGGGCAGCGACATGCCGAGCGCTTCCGCAAGCGAATTCATGGTGGAGGCGGTGCCCATGGTGTTGCAGTGGCCGACCGAGGGGGCAGAGGAGGCCACGATGTTCATGAACTCTTCGTAGTCGATCTCGCCCGCGACCAGCCTTTCCCTGGACTTCCAGACCACCGTGCCCGAACCGGTGCGCTGGCCCTGATGCCAGCCGTTCAGCATCGGGCCGCCGGAGAGCACGATGGCAGGCAAATTGACTGTCGCCGCTGCCATCAGGCAGGCTGGTGTGGTCTTGTCGCAGCCGGTGGTCAGAACCACGCCATCGAGCGGGTAGCCGAACAGGATTTCGACCAGACCGAGATAGGCGAGATTGCGGTCGAGCGCTGCGGTCGGGCGCTTTCCGGTTTCCTGGATCGGATGCATCGGAAATTCCATCGCGATGCCGCCGGCGGCGCGGATGCCTTCGCGCACCCGGTGCGCCAGTTCCAGGTGATGCCGGTTGCACGGCGACAGGTCGTTGCCGGTCTGCGCGATGCCGATGATGGGCTTGCCGGACTGCAATTCTTCGCGGGTCAATCCGTAGTTGAGGTAACGCTCAAGATAGAGCGCGGTCATTCCGGGGTTGTGTGGATTGTTGAACCATTCGAGGGAACGAAGTCTCCGACCCTTGCCATTGCTGGCAACCTTGTTGTCGTTTTTTTTCATTGGATCCTCCCGCACTGCAAACTACCGGCGGCTGAAATCACGGCAGCGATCGCACCATGCTCAAACAGCCGGCCCGATCCTAAGTCGCCCCGGAAGATAGCGCTACCATTTTTTGACGCGGGTCGCGTCACCGTGGAAGCGAGTGGTTATGCCCCGTGCGGCGTCGAGCTCTCGCGCACCATCAGCTGGAAGCCGAGATCGAGCACCGGTTGCTCCGGGCGGCGGCCCTCGATCGCATCGATCACCATGGTGACAGCATGCCGGCCCATCTCATACCGATTGGTGCGCACGCTGGTGAGCGAGGGGACGGCGGCAGCCATGAATTCCAGGTCGTTGAAGCCGACGATGGCGAGGTCGCGCGGGACCGATATCTGGCGGCGCTGGCATTCGAACAGGACACCAAGGGCCAGGTCGTCGTTGACGCAGAACACAGCGTCGATGTCGGGCGCTTTAGCAAGGAGATCGGCAAACAGCGCCCCGCCGAGCGTCACCGCGGTTGGCATGGAGGTGGTGACGACAAGATTGGGGTCAAACAGGAAGGCCGCTTTCATGGCGTCGCGATAGCCGTCGAACCGCCGCTGCACGCGGGGGTCCATCCGCGCGCCGAGAAAACCCGTGCGCCGGTACCCTTGCTCGAGGATATGCGAAATGGCCGCAAACGCAGCGTCGTAGTGCGAAAAGCCGACCATCATGTCGACCGGGCTGTCGCCGATCTCCATGATCTGCGTCACCGGGCAGTTCATGGATTCCAGGATGGCGCGCGACTCTGCGGTCTGGTTGATGCCGGTCACGATCAGCCCGGCCGGCTTTTGGGCGCGAAACAGCCGAAGCAGTCTTTCCTCCTGCAGGATGCTGTAGCGCGTGTTGGCCAGCTGGATGCTGTAGCGGCTGCCTTCGGAAGAATCGTAGACGCCGCGCAGCACGTCCGCGAACACGCTGTTGGTCAGGGAGGGGATAACGACGCCGATGACCTCGGTGCGGTGCGATGCCAGCGCGCGGGCCGCCAGATTGGGCACGTAGCCCAGCTCCTTGACCGCGCTTTCGACCCGCTCGCGCTTGCTCAGCGACAGCGCGTCAGGGTTACGGAAAAAACGTGATGCCGTGATCGGACTGACGCCGGCAAGCTTGGCGACTTCGGTAAGCCGGACTTTGCCTGATCTGGTCTGTTTGCGAACCATCGCGCGCTGATATCACATCACGCTTGCCGATTGAACCATTATTGACAGCGCTACCATCGGATTGCTATAAACCGCCAAAACGCCAACAATCAACGCGGCGCCGTTCCGAAGTAGGGTTTAGCGAATGATGCCGCGCAAGGTGATGATGTGCCTGCCGATGCGTAAACGGAAACCGCATTTCAATCCTCAACTGTAAAATCTAAATGGAGCTTCCGGCTGGCGATGTATACATTGATGTTGCCAATGGCGTTGCCGGCAGTTCGATCCTTGTTCGGTCAATGGGCCTCAAGAGCCCACGATGCAGATTTCGAAGCGCTTACCCACTAATTCCCAGGGAGGGAGTCTATGACCAAGACCATCATGACCAAGATCAATCGACGTAAATTTCTGAAGACCACGGGCGGCGTGGCCGCCGTGCTGGCGTCGGTCAAGATGCCGGCGATCGCGCAGGGTCCGACGGAAGTGCATATTCTGCGCTGGAACGATTTCGTTCCGGCCTGCGATGCCCTGCTCAGGACCAAGCTGTTCCCCGAGGCTGAAAAGGCGCTCGGCATTAAGGTCAAGTTCGAGACCGTCAACGCCAACGACCTGCAGGCGCGCATCACCTCGGGCATTCAGGCTGGCGCCGGCCCCGACGTGATCATGCTGAACAACAATCACCCTCAACTCTACCAGGCGAGCCTCGTCGATGTCTCCGACATCGCGGCGGAAGTCTCAAAGGACCAGGGCGAGTGGTACAAGGCCGCATTGGCCAACGCTTCGGCGGGCGGCAAATTCTTCGGCGTGCCGATGAACTATGTCGGCGGTTTGAACGCCTGGCGGGTGTCGATGTTCAAGGACATCGGGCTGACCGAATTCCCCAAGACCTGGGACGCCTATCGTGACGCGGGCAAGAAATTGAAGGCCAAGGGCTTCCCGATCGGCCAGTCGCTCGGCCAGTCGTTCGGCGATCCGGTCGGGTTCGCGTATCCGTTCCTGTGGTCGATGGGCGGGGCCGAGGTCGATGACAAGGGCAAGGTCGCCATCAATTCGAAAGAGACCATCGAGGCCGTCAAGTACATGACCGGCTTCTGGAAGGACTCGATGGACGAAGGTGGTCTTGCCTGGGACGACTCGTCCAACAACCGCGCCTTCCTGGCCGGGACCGTCTGCTCGACGCTGAATGGCGCCTCGATCTACATTGAGGCCTCGCGCAAGCCGGACCAGTACAAGACGGCCGACGGCAAGCCGCTCAAGGACGACATCCAGCACGCATTCCTGCCGGCAGGCCCGAAAGGTGTGTTCGGTCTTCACCTCGTCCAGTCGCACGTCATCCCGACCTATTCGAAGAACCAGAAGGCGGCCAAGGATCTGCTCCGGTTCATGCAGGCCAAGGCGAATTACGAGCAGTGGTTCGAGACCGGCCAGGGCTTCTACACGCCGCCCACCTCCGGTTGGGAAAAGCACAAGGTCTGGACCCAGAATCCCGTGATGTCGCCGTTCGCGACGATCGGAAAGACAGGCCTGGCCGCCGGATATCCCGGTCCGTCGAATGCCAAGGCTGCCGAAGTGCTGTCGAAATACCTGATCGGCAACATGTTTGCGTCGGCCATCAAGGGCCAGTCGGCAGAGGACGCCGTCAAGGCGTGCGAGAGCCAGCTGAAATCGATCTACGGCGCCTGATGCGAGTCTGTCCCTGTCGCCCCCGTGGCGACAGGGACATCTTCGCATTGCCGTTTTTCTGTGCGCCTTTCTTTGCGCCCGTTGATTGGCGACAAGGGGCTTTGCTTTATGCGACCGCACCTGGATTGATGTAATGGCCACCGTAGTATCCGTTTCCGACGGCGGTATCATTGTCGGCAAGCCGAAATGGCGACCGTTGGAGAACGAAGGCAACCTCGCGCTGCTGCTGTTGCTGCCGACAGTCGCGCTGCTGCTGATGTTCATCGCCTACCCTTTTGTGCGCGGGATCTTGCTCGCGGTTACCAATTCGAAGGTCGGCGTGATCGGCGATTTCGTCGGTTTCGAGAACTTCGCGCGCCTGCTGAAAGACCCAATTTTCCACGCCGTCGTTTACAACACGTTCCTCTACACGTTTGTCACCACGGTGTTCAAACTCATCCTGGGTCTCTGGCTCGCTTTGCTGCTCAATCGCGATTTCAAGTTCAAGGCCTTCACGCGCGCCTTCATTCTGCTCCCCTTCATCGTGCCGACCGTGCTCGCCTGCTTCGCCTGGAAGTGGATGTTCGATCCGACCTTCTCGGTGATCAACTGGATGCTGTTCAAGTTGGGCATCGTCGCGGCTGGCGCCGGCGTCAACTGGCTCGGCGACGGCGATATGGCGATGCTGTCGATCATGATCGTCAACATCTGGCGAGGCGTGCCGTTCTTCGCCATTTCGCTGATGGCGGGCCTGCAGACCATCAGCCCTGACCTTGGTGAGGCCGCCGCCATCGACGGCGCCAAGCCGTTGCAGCGGTTCTGGTACATTACCTGGCCGCTGCTGATGCCTGTGACCATGGTCGTTGTGCTGTTCTCGGTGATCCAGACCTTCTCCGACTTCCAGATCGTCTATGTCATGACTGGCGGCGGCCCGGCCAATGCCACTCACCTGTTCGCGACCTATGCCTACCAGCTCGGCATCGGCACCGGCCTGCTCAGTCAGGGCGCCGCCGTCTCGCTCGCCATGTTCCCGCTGCTGTTTGCCATTGTAATCTTCCAGTTGATGTACATTCGCAGGGTGGAGACACGGTGATGAGCAATCGCTTCGCCGCTCCACCGCTGTCATCCAGGGCCCCGGAGTCCCACTTATGATCGAAGGTGCAATCTGGCGCCGGTGGGTGTTCTTTCGCCTGCCGATGGCGATCTTCCTGATCTTCCTGCTGTTCCCTTTCTACTGGATGATCATCACGACGTTCCGGCCCGATGGTGAGCTCTACATTCCCTGGTACCGGGCCAACTACAAACCGTTCTGGACCTGGAATCCGACCACGGCGCATCTGAAGTACCTGTTCGGCGAAACCACTTTCGCGATCTGGATGTGGAACACCACCTTCATTGCGGTTGTTGCCACCGCCATCTCGCTGTTCTGCGGCGTGCTCGCCGGCTACGCGCTGTCTCGGCTGAACTTCAGGGGCGCGGCGCTGCTCGGTACCACCATCTTCGTCACCTATCTGGTGCCGCAGACGCTGCTGTTCATTCCGCTGTCCGAGATCATCCGCGCCTACAGCCTCGGCGACACGCCCTGGTCGCTGATCCTGAGCTACCCGACTTTCCTGATCCCGTTCTGCACCTGGCTGATGATGGGCTACTTCAAGTCCGTTCCGAAGGAGCTGGAGGAGTGCGCGCGTATCGACGGCGCCACACGCTGGCAGGCGATGCTGTACATCATCATCCCCGTAGCGGTGCCAGGCATCCTGTCCGCCATGATCTTCGCGTTTACGCTCAGCTGGAACGAGTTCATCTACGCCCTCGTGTTCCTGTCGAGCCCGGAGCAGAAGACCGTACCCGTCGGCGTGATCTCGGAACTCGTGCGCGGCGACGTGTTCTTCTGGGGACCGCTGATGGCCGGGGCGTTGTTCGGCTCGATTCCGGTCGCCATTGCCTACTCGTTCTTCGTCGAACAATACGTTTCCGGCGTGACCGGGAGCGTCAAGGGTTAGCGCATTAAGTGCCATGCCAGCGGGGCAATCCACCAAGGCACAACAAAACGGGACGACTGGGGACAGAGAGCGGCAATGTCAAATGTAACGATCCGTCATGTACACAAGCACTACGCCGATTTTCATGCGGTGAAGGGTATCTCGCTCGAGATCAAGGACAAGGAGTTCGTCGTGCTCGTCGGCCCGTCGGGCTGCGGCAAGACCACCACCTTGCGCATGGTCGCGGGGCTCGAGACGATCACCGAGGGCGACATCATGATCGGCAACAAGATCGTCAACGAGTTGCCGCCCATGGATCGTGACATCGCCATGGTGTTCCAGAACTACGCGCTCTATCCGCACATGACGATCTACGACAACATGGCCTTCGGCCTGAAGATGAGGAAATTTGACAAGGCGGAGATCGCCAAACGGGTCAACAACGCCGCCGATATCCTCGATATCAAGGAGCATCTCAGCCGCAAGCCCCGCATGCTGTCGGGTGGGCAACGCCAGCGCGTCGCGCTCGGTCGCGCCATCGTGCGCAATCCGAAAGTCTTCCTGTTCGACGAGCCGCTGTCCAATCTTGACGCCAAGCTGCGGGTCCAGATGCGCGTGGAGCTCAAGAAGTTGCACCAACGCCTTGCCACGACCTCGATCTATGTGACCCACGACCAGGTCGAGGCGATGACGCTGGGCGACAGGGTCGTCGTGATGAAAGATGGCCTGATCCAACAGGTGGGCGAGCCGCTCGAACTCTACAACAACCCGGCCAACAAATACGTCGCCGGGTTCATCGGATCTCCGGCGATGAATTTCGCCGAGACGGTGATCGAGCAGGTCGGGAACGCGGTCTACGCCACCAACCCGACCATGAAGATTCGCGTGCCCGAGCAGATCGCGGCGCGCATGGGGCCGCACAAGGGCAAGCCCGCGACGCTCGGCATCCGGCCCGAAGACCTGCACATGGCCACCGGCGCCGACCCGGAAGAACTCTCGTTCGATGCGGTGGTGGAGGTCGCCGAGCAGCTCGGCTCCGAGATCATTCTCGACCTGAAAGCCGGCGGCGGCGCGATGGTCGCCAGCGTCGAGCCGACCGTCAAGGTGAAGCCGCAGCAGAAGATTCGCCTCGGCATCAACCCGAGGGGACTTCGGTTCTTCGACGCAGCGACCGAGGCGGCCATTTGATCGCCGCAGGCGGTGCCCGGACGACCGGCGGAGAGCAAGGAAAAGGAGGAGTTGGGTCTTGCACATTCTGATTCTCGGCGCCGCCGGCATGGTCGGCCGCAAGCTGACCGAACGACTGCTGCGCGACGGCCGCCTCGGCAAGCACGAGATCACCCGCCTGACGCTGCAGGACGTGGTGGCTCCCGCCAAACCCGCCAAGGCGTCGATCCCGATCCAGGTGGTGGCTTCCGATATCGCGGATGCTGGCGCTGCCGCGCCGCTGATTGCGCATCGGCCCGAAGTGATCTTCCATCTCGCCGCGATCGTTTCCGGCGAGGCCGAGGCCGAGTTCGACAAGGGCTACCGGATCAATCTCGACGGCACGCGATTTCTCATCGACGCCATCCGCAATGCCGGCGGCGGCTACAAGCCGCGGCTGGTGTTCACGTCATCGATTGCGGTGTTCGGCGCGCCGTTCCCGGAAAAGATCGGTGACGAATTCTTCCATACGCCGCTGACGAGCTACGGCACGCAGAAGATGATCTGCGAGCTGCTGATCAACGACTACACTCGCAAGGGCATGCTCGACGGGATCAGCATCCGCCTGCCGACGATCTGTGTGCGCCCAGGCAAGCCGAACAAGGCGGCTTCCGGCTTCTTCTCCAACATCATCCGCGAGCCGCTCGCGGGCGAAGAAGCGGTGCTGCCGGTGTCCGAGGACGTGCGGCACTGGCACGCCTCGCCGAAATCGGCGGTAGGTTTCCTGATCCACGCCGGCACCATGGACCTCAATTCGATCGGGCCGCGGCGCAATCTGAGCATGCCCGGAATGTCCGTGACCGTCGGCGAACAGATCGCGGCCCTCGATCGCGTCGCCGGCAAGAACGTCACCGCGCGCATCAGGCGGCTTCCCGATCCCACCATCATCGGCATCGTCAGCGGCTGGCCACGGGATTTCGTCACCGACCGCGCGCTCAAGCTCGGCTTCACGACCGCCGAGCAGACCTTCGACGACATCATCCGGATTCACATCGAGGATGAACTCGGCGGCAAGTTCGCAAGCTGAAGCGACTTTCACGCTACTTCGTGCGGACGCGGCCATGACTCCTGTAGCCTGCATCGGCGAGTGCATGATCGAGCTGAAGCAGGCGGAAGGCGGCCTGTTCTCGCGCGGCTACGGCGGCGATACGCTCAACACCGCCGTCTATCTCGCCCGTCTCGGCGCCGGGGTCGATTACCTCACCGCACTTGGCGACGACGCCCTCAGCGCCGAGATGATCGCCGGCTGGGCGGCGGAAGGGGTTGGGACGACGCGGGTGGTGCGCCTGCCGGGCAAGCTGCCGGGCCTCTACATGATCCAGACCGACGGCCGCGGTGAGCGGCGCTTCTTCCACTGGCGCGACAGCGCCGCCGCCCGCCGCCTGATGGACTTGCCGGAGACCGCGGCCATTCTGGAGTCGCTGGCGGATTATCGCGTCGTCTATCTCTCGGCGATCACGCTCTCGCTCTATGGCGGGGAGGGACAAGCGCGGCTGTTTGCGGCGCTTGGACGCGCACGAAAAGCCGGGGCGCGGTTTGCGTTCGACACCAATTTCCGCGCCCGCGGCTGGCCTGATCCAGCGCTTGCGCGGGCGGTGTTTCGGGAGGCTTTCGAGGCCGCCGATATCGTTCTGGCCTCGACGGAGGATCTGTTGCCGCTCTATCCCGGCGAAAGCGAGGAAGCGCTGCTGGCGCGCATCCCGGCCGCGGAGGTGGTTCTGAAACTGGCCGAGCCCGCGAGCATCCTGCGCCTTGGGAGCGCCGCGCACCGGATCAGGGCCGAGCCGGTGCAAGCGCCAGTCGTCGATACCACCGCGGCCGGCGACAGCTTTGCCGCGGCTTATCTCGCGGCGCGGCTGGCGGGTGCGGACCCCGAGCGCGCCGCGCGCGCCGGCCACCGCCTGGCCGGTGTCGTGGTGTGTCATCCCGGCGCCATCATCCCGCGCGCGGCGATGCCGGCGAACCTGTTCTCAGGCCCCGAAACTCTATGCAAGGCGTCGCCATGACCGCATCCTCACGACAGGAGAAGCTCGCCGCCATCTTCAAGTCCGCCGTTGTCATTCCGGTGCTGACTATCGAACGGTTGGAAGACGCGGTGCCGCTGGCGCGGGCGCTGGTTGCCGGCGGCGTGCGCGTGCTGGAAGTTACCCTGCGGACGCCGGTGGCCATCGAGGCCGCCAAGGCCATGATGGCGGAGGTGCCGGAGGCCGTCGTCGGCATCGGCACGATCCTGAACGCGGACGATCTCGCGCGTGCCCGGGCGCTCGGCGCCCAATTCGGCATCAGCCCGGGCGCGACCCCGGAACTGCTGCAGGCCGCAGCGGCCGGCGATCTGCCGTTCGCGCCGGGGATCGCCACCGCTTCCGAATTGATGCAGGCGCTGGCGCATGGCTTCGACCTCGTCAAATTCTTCCCGGCGGAGCCGTCCGGCGGCATCAAGGCGCTGCGGGCGTTGGCCGGACCATTCCCGAATATCCGCGTCTGCCCGACCGGGGGCATCGGCGAGGCCAATGCGGCGTCCTGGCTGGCCGATCCTAACGTGGTGGCGGTCGGCGGTTCCTGGCTCTGCCCGGCGGCGGCTATCCGCTCCGGTAACTGGGCCGGCATAACCGCCATGTGCGCGCGGGCGATCAAATCGCTGAAACCGGCGTGAAGTCTGTTTGCCAATAGGATACAAAGTCCCGCGAACCGAAACAGGGAGAACGACCATGACAGCCAGCATCGTCGGATGGGCGCACACGCCGTTCGGCAAGTTCGACGCGGAAACCGTCGAGAGCCTCGTGGTCAAGGTGGCGACCGACGCGCTCACCGATGCCGGCATTTCCGCGGCAGACGTCGACGAGATCGTGCTCGGTCATTTCAACGCCGGTTTCTCGCCGCAGGATTTCACGGCGTCCCTCGTGTTGCAGGCCGACCCGAAGCTGCGCTTCAAGCCGGCCACGCGGGTCGAGAACGCCTGCGCCACCGGTTCCGCGGCCGTGCACCAGGGCATCCGGGCGATCGAGGCGGGGGCCGCCAAGATCGTGCTGGTGGTCGGCGTCGAGCAGATGACGCGGACGCCCTCGGCCGATATCGGCCGCTACCTCTTGAAGGCTTCGTATCTGCCCGAGGACGGCGAGACGGTCGGCGGCTTCGCCGGCGTGTTCGGCAAGATCGCGCAAGGCTACTTCCAGAAATATGGCGACCAGTCGGATGCGCTGGCGATGATCGCGGCCAAGAACCACAGGAACGGCGTCGCCAACCCCTATGCGCAGATGCGCAAGGACTTTGGCTACGAGTTCTGCCGCTCCGAGAGCGAGAAGAACCCGTTCGTCGCCGGCCCGCTGAAGCGCACCGACTGCTCGCTGGTGTCCGATGGCGCGGCGGCCCTGGTGCTGACGGATTCGGAAACCGCCAGGACGATGGGCAAGGCGGTGAACTTCCGCGCCACCGCGCATGCCCAGGACTTCCTGCCGATGTCGAAGCGCGACATCCTGCAGTTCGAAGGTTGCACGGTCGCGTGGCAACGCGCGTTGGCTCAGGCCGGGGTGCAGTTGTCGGATCTGTCGTTCGTCGAGACCCACGATTGTTTCACGGTCGCCGAATTGATCGAGTATGAGGCGATGGGCCTGACGCCGCGCGGGCAGGGCGCCCGAGCCATCAAGGAGGGCTGGACGCAGAAGGACGGCAAGCTGCCGGTCAATCCCTCCGGCGGCCTGAAGTCCAAGGGCCATCCGATCGGCGCCACCGGCGTCTCCATGCATGTGATGAGCGCGATGCAGCTCGTGGGCCAGGCGCCCGAGGGCATGCAGCTCAAGAACGCGAAGCTTGCGGGCATCTTCAACATGGGCGGCGCGGCGGTGGCGAATTATGTCTCGATCCTGGAACCCGCGAAGTAGCCGACGCCAGTCGCAAGGTTGATAAGGCGGGCGAGGGCGGATCGCGCCTTTGCCCCAAGATCGCGCCATGCATACGCCCATACGCCGGACGAGCTTGATCTTGCGGACTACCTGCCGTTACTAGACCCCAGAAGCAACAACGCGGTCGAAACGCCCGCTTGCCTGGGAGCAGCCATGGGACCCCTTGAAGGCATCAAGGTCATCGACATGACGACCGTGCTGATGGGCCCCTACGCCACCCAGACGCTCGGCGACTACGGCGCCGACATCATCAAGGTGGAATCGCTCGACGGCGACGTGACGCGCCAGATAGGGCCGACCCGCCATCCCGGCATGGGGCCGGTGTTCCTCAACACCAACCGCAACAAGCGCTCGATCTGCCTCGATCTGAAGAATCCCGCCGGGCGCGACGTCGTGCTGCGGCTGATCAAGTCCGCCGACGTGCTGGTCTACAATGTGCGCCCGCAGGCGATGGCGCGGCTGAACCTCGGTTATGACGTCGTATCGAAAATCAACCCGCGCCTGATCTATGCCGGCGTGTTCGGCTTCGGCCAGGACGGGCCCTACGCGGCCAAGCCCGCCTATGACGATTTGATCCAGGGCGCGACCGCGTTGCCGGCGCTGATGGCGCAGACTGCCGATGGCGTGCCGCGCTATGTCCCCAACGCCCTCGTCGACCGCATCGTCGGGCTGACGGCGGTGGGCGCCATCTGCGCCAGCCTGGTCGATCGCGCCCGCACCGGCCGCGGCCAGCGCGTCGATATCCCGATGTTCGAAACCATGGCCGGCTTCGTCATGGGCGATCACATGGGCGGCCTGACCTATGAGCCGCCGCTCGACAAGGGCGGCTATGCAAGGCACCTGTCGCCCGATCGGCGGCCCTACAAGACCGCCGACGGCTACATCTGCGTCATCGTCTACAACGACAAGCAGTGGCAGAACTTTTTCGTCGCCACCGCGCGCAACGATCTCCGCGGCAATCCCAAGTTTGCGACCTTCGCCGGTCGCGCCGCCAATATCGACACGGTCTATGCCGAACTGGCGCGTATCCTCGAAACCCGGACCACCGCCGAATGGACCGATATCCTGGAGAAAGCCGACGTGCCTGTCATGCCGATGCATGATCTCGAGGGCCTGCTCGGCGATCCCCACATCGTCGCGACCGATTTCTTTCCCGTGGTCGATCATCCGACCGAGGGCCGGATTCGCAACATGCGGCCCGCGGCGCGGTTCTCGGAAACGCCGGTTGAAACCAGGCGGCTGGCGCCGCGTCTGAGCGAGCACAGCGCCGAAATCCTGCGCGAGGAAGGTTTCTCGCCGGACGAGATCGCGGCGCTGGTGCGCGATGGTGTCACCAAGGCCGTAGCCAGCACATAGGACCGGACATATGGATTTTGCGCTGTCGGCCAACCAGGAATCGATCCGCGACGCGATCGAAAAGATCTGCGCGCGCTTCGATGATGCCTACTGGCTGAAAAAGGACAGGGAGGGCGGCTACCCCGCCGACTTCCACCGCGCGCTGGCGGATGCCGGCTGGCTCGGCATCTGTATCCCCGAGCAATATGGCGGGTCGGGGCTGGGCATCACCGATGCGGCGATCATGATGCGAACCATCGCCGAATCCGGCGCCGGCATGTCCGGCGCCTCCGCCGTCCACATGAACGTGTTCGGGCTCAATCCGGTGGTGGTGTTCGGCACCACGGAACAGTGCACGCGGATGCTGCCGCCGATCATCGATGGCCGGGACAAGTCCTGTTTTGCGGTGACCGAACCCAATACCGGGCTCAACACCACGCAACTGAAAACCCGCGCGGTGCGCAAGGGTGACAAGTATCTCGTCAACGGCCAGAAGGTCTGGATTTCCACCGCGCAGGTCGCCAACAAGATCCTGCTGCTGGCGCGCACCACGGCGTTGGAAGAGGTGAAGAAGCCGACGCAGGGCCTCAGCCTGTTCTATACCGACTTCGACAAGAAGCGCGTCGCCGTCCACGAAATCGAGAAGATGGGCCGCAAGCCCGTCGATTCCAACGAATTGTTTTTCGAGAACTTCGAAATCCCGGTGGAGGATCGCCTTGGCGAGGAGGGCCGCGGTTTCGAATACATCCTGCACGGCATGAATCCCGAGCGTATCCTGATCGCGGCCGAAGCGGTCGGTCTCGGGCAGGTCGCGCTGTCGCGGGCCTCGGCCTATGCCAAGAGCCGGATCGTGTTCAACCGCCCGATCGGCATGAACCAGGGCATCCAGCATCCGCTGGCGAAGAACTGGATGGAGCTGGAAGCCGCCTGGCTGATGGTGCTCTCGGCCGGCTGGCAGTACGACCAGGGCATGCCATGCGGGCCGGCGGCCAATGCCGCCAAATATCTCGCCGCCGAAGCCGGCTTCCATGCCTGCGAGCAGGCGGTGATGACGCATGGCGGCTTCGGCTACGCCAAGGAATATCATGTCGAGCGCTATTTGCGGGAATCCCTGATTCCCCGGATCGCGCCGATCAGCCCGCAGCTCATTCTCAGCTTCATCGCCGAGAAGGTGCTGGGGCTGCCGAAGTCGTATTGAGGTGGGCGCACGTTGTAGTTCGCAGTCATTCCGGGGCGCCGCGGAGCGGTGAACTACGATGCGCAATTGCGCACCTGAGAATCTCGAGATTCCGGGTTCGCGTCTTCGACGCGCCCCGGAATGACGGGGAGAGGAGCGGGACGGAATCACCATGAGCTTCATCACCGGTGTCGGACTGACGCCCTACGGCAAGCACGAGGGATCATCCTCGCTCGATCTCATGAGCCGGGCGGCGGAGCTGGCGATCGCCGATGCCGGGCTGAAGCGGTCCGAGATCGACGGCATTCTCTGCGGCTACTCGACGGTTTCGCCGCACATCATGCTGGCCACCGTGTTTGCCGAGCATTTCGGCGTCACGCCGTCCTACGCCCACGCCGTCCAGGTCGGCGGCGCCACCGGGCTTGCCATGACCATGCTGGCGCATCATCTGGTCGATGCCGGCGTCGCCCGGCATGTGCTTGTTGTCGGCGGCGAGAACCGTCTCACCGGGCAGAGCCGCGACGCCTCGATCCAGGCGCTGGCCCAGGTCGGCCATCCCGATTACGAAGTGACGCTGGGGCCGACCATCCCCGCCTATTACGGCCTCGTCGCTTCCCGCTACATGCATGAATACGGCGTCACCCAGCAAGACCTCGCCGAATTCGCGGTGCTGATGCGCGCGCACGCGTTGACGCATCCGGGCGCCCAGTTCAAGGAGGCGATCACGGTGGCCGACGTGATGGCCTCGAAACCGGTGGCGATGCCGCTGAAGCTTCTGGACTGCTGCCCGGTGTCCGACGGCGGCGCGGCGTTCGTGGTCAGCCGCGAGCGCACCGGCGCCATGGGCATTCGCGTTCGTGGCTGCGCGCAGGCACATACCCACCAGCACGTCACGGCGGCCCCGGCGTTGAGCGAACTTGGCGCCGAGATTGCGATTGCCAGGGCGAAGGCGGCGTCCGGCGTTGCGATATCCGATGTGCGCTATGCCGCGGTCTATGACAGCTTCACCATTACGCTGGCGATGCTGCTGGAAGACCTTGGCCTTGCCGGGCGCGGGGAAGCCGCAGCGCGGGTGCGGGCGGGATATTTCGGCCGCGCCGGCGCCATGCCGCTCAACACCCATGGCGGGCTCCTCAGCTATGGCCATTGCGGCGTCGGCGGCGCGATGGCGCATCTGGTCGAGACGCATTTGCAGATGACCGGACGTGCCGGTCCCCGGCAGGTCCGCGACGCTTCGCTCGCGCTTCTGCATGGCGACGGCGGCGTGCTGTCGTCGCATGTCAGCATGTTCCTGGAGCGGGTGCGATGAGCGGAAAACTTGCGGACTGGACCAGCGGCGCGGAAGCCATCCTCTATCAATCCTGCGGCGCCTGCGGCAGGGCCCAGTATTTCCGCCGCAGCTTCTGCGCCGCCTGTGGCGCGCCTGATGTGGTGGAGAAAAGCGCGAGTGGAACAGGGACGGTTTACGCGACGTCGCTGGTCTGCCGCGCCGCGACGCCTGAGACGCGCGCGCACATTCCCTACAACATCTTGTTGGTCGATACGCGCGAGGGCTTTCGCATGATGGCCCATGGCGACAACGACCTCGCGATCGGCGACCAGGTCGTCGCCGGCTATCGGTCGTTCGCGGGAAGGCTCGTCCCGTATTTCGAGAAGCGAAAGTGAACCGCGTTGAATGCTGACGCAGCGAAGCAGATTCAGACCTACGCGGAACAGGAAGGGCCTGAATTGCTTCGCCGCGTCAACATTCAACGCCAGTAGAACACGACGCTGGCGATGACGATCATGGCCGTAACTGCCATGGTCTGCGCAAGCGCCTCCGAGGCCGCCCTTCTGGTGGCTTCCTTCATGTCTAACTCCCTAGACCCGGGCATGAATCATCATTGCCCGCGAAGGCCTGATGGATCGGTTGGTGTGAACTCGGAACTACCCCGCGACGAGTATTCGCTCTTGTTTGAGTCCCCACTCAGCGAACATCGACCGTCTCAAAATCGACCAGCAATACGGCGGCAATTTGGCCCGCCCGCAGCCGGTTTGTGCGCGGGTCATGACGTTTTTTCAGCGTAATGGCCTAAGGCTTGCGGGCGCGCTTGAGGCTGTCGAGCTGCGCCGGGATCTCGGCCGGGTCGGTGACGGGGAAGGAGCAGAACGTCGAGGTGCAGGCGAAAGCCGCGGGTCCGTCGGGAAAACCCGGATAGTCGACGTCGGCATTGGCGAGGTTTCCTTCGCGCTTGTCCCACCATTCCGCGCGCTTGTTGACAAGTGGGTAGGCCAGCGCCGCCCGATAGAGCGCCGCCGAACGCGGATCATCCTTGGCGCCAACGATGGTGACATGCACAGGCTCGTTGCGCAGCTCGTCCTCGGCGAGCAGCACATCCGGCAGGAAGCCGTAGGCGTCGAGGATCGGCGGCGAGGTCAAATAGCCCATGCCAGCCTCGGCGATCTCGCGATAGCGGTTCGCGCCGGTGTAAGATGATAGCAAGTTGAACATCCGCACCGCCGTCACATTGTCCTCGCGCTGCTTGATCGGTTTGGTCAATTGGCTGGCGTCCGGGGCCGCAGAGACCACGAAGCCGCCGGTTGCGGGGTCGATGAAGCTGTTGGCGATGAAGTCAGCGGCCGCCCTCGCGTGCGCAAGCCATTCGCGCTCGCCGGTGGAGCGGTGCAGGGCCAGTAGCGCTTTCGCCATCTCGACATTGTCGGCGAGGTAGGGCCCGGCCTTGTCCTGCTCGGCATGGCGGAAGCCGCCGCCGGGCAATGCGCGGTTGGCCATGGCCCAGCGCACGCTGCCGACTGCCAGCTCGCGCGCTTCCGCGACCCCGGTCGCGTCGTAATAGGCGAGCAGCCCCGCGACCGCCTGCGCGGTCTCGCGCGCATACAGCCGCCGGTCGACGCCGGGCTCGCCCTCGCTCATGCCAAGCGATGCATAAAAGCCGCCACCGGGCGCGGCCAGGGTATCCCTGAGGAAGCCATAGATGCGATCGGCGGCTTGCCGGTAGGCGGGATCTCCAAACATGATCCAGGCCCGCGAATAGGCTGCCAGACCGGCCTCCTGCGCGAACATCGGAAACTCCCGCGCCGGCTCCGACCAGTCCGGCTTCAGATTGACCTGGTTCATGGCGCCGGTGGCCTTGTCGATCATGGTTTCCGCCATCAGCGTCAGGACCTTTCTGATCCGCGCCGCGTTGCTGGCGTCGCCCTGGCGGGCGCGCTGCAAGGCCCAGATCAGCATCGGGCCGTCGACAAATTTGGATTTGCTCCAGCCGGCGTTGCTCTCATCCCAGGCCTGGTCGATGAAGCCTAGGATTTCATTGCGCTGCGCCTCCGTCAGGCCCGTCGCCAGCGTGCGTTCGCGCTCGGCCCCGCCGGCGTCGGGATAGACCACGGGCGAAGGGTCTTCGATCGTCGCGGTCAGAATCGGGCTGAAGAACTGCGGCGAATAGAAGCCGCGCAGTTTCACGAGCTCGGCGCCGTCGGGACCGAAAATGATGGTGGCAGGCCAGCCCCAGCGCTCGTAGCGTTGCGAGATATCCGGCCGGCTGTCCTGATCGACATAGACGGGGATGAACTTGTCTTTCAGGATTCCGCGCACCTCCGGGTTGGCCCAGGTCTCGCGGTTCATGACGTGGCACCAGCGGCACCACCAGGACTGCAGCGACACGATCACGAACTTCTGCTCGCGCGCGGCCCTGGCAAAGGTCGCCTCGCTCCATTCACTCCAGAAGCCGTCGGCATTGTCGACCGGCGCGGCCCGGGCGGCTCCCGCCAGCGTGAGCGCAAGGACGGTTGCGAGAATGCGTATCATGGCGTTTCCCGGAAGGGCGCGTGGCGCGGGATAGTGGCAGATCCTGCTATCGGCGGAAACACACGGGCCTGTGAGTTATTCCGGCCGCAATCCGCTGCAACACAATGGTTGATCCACCCCCAGCCGCAGGGCATGATCCGGCCTTCAAATCAGAAAAACCAAAAGCAACCCCGAGGTAACGAATGGCCCGCATTGAGTACAGCGATCCCGCCAAGGCCAGCGAACGTACCCGCGAAATCCTCGGCAAGAACCGCAACGCCAATATCTTCCGCATGATGGCGCACTCGCCGAGCTATTTCGAGCAGTACTGCCGGCTGGGCGGGGCCATCAGGCACAAGGGCGAACTCGACCCGATCGTGCGCGAGCTTGCCATCACGCGTACCGGCATCCTGTGCGAGGCGCCCTATGAAATCGTCGCCCACAAGCGGATCGGCAAGAACGTCGGCGTCACCGACGAACAGAACGAGGCGCTTGAAAACTGGCAGGCGGCGACCTGCTTCAACGAGGTGCAGCGCGCCGCGCTCGCCTTCACCGACGAGATCGTCAAGCGTCACAAGCCGACCGACGCAACGTTCAACGCGATCGCCGCCAAACTGACCCCGGCCGCATTGGTCGAACTGCAGCTCTCGGTCGGCTTCTACATCATGACCTCGAAGTTCCTCGAAACCTTCGCCATCGACCTGCAGCCGGTGAGTGAAGTGGTGGCCTGACTAGTTTCGCGAACGATGGATGTCACGCCCGTGGCCCGTACCTTTGTAGTGCCTCCAGCGTCAGCCCCTTGCCGACCGCGCCGAAGATGTCGCCTTCGACGATCCGGGCCGCCGGCACCGCCTTGATGATCGCCTTGCGGACATGGGCGAGCTTGACCGAGCCGCCGGTCAGGAACACCGCGTCGATAGCGCCGGCGGCAAGGCCTGCCTGACCTAGGCAGTTCTTGACGCGTGCCGCGATCCGATCGACCAACTGTCGTGTATGACTGACGAGATCGGGGCGGCCAATGGCGACGGCAAGGCCGGGGGTCACCCATTCCAGCGGGATATCCGCCCGGCGCTTCTCGGATAGCGCGATCTTGGCGTCTTCGACCTCCATCGCCAGCGTATGGCCGCGCTGTTCGTGGACCACGCGGATCAGCCGCTCGAGGAGTTCCGGCTCGCGAGCCTCCTGCCGGACCTGGCGGATATCGGCGATCACGCGCGGCTCATACATGCGGTTGATGCTCGACCAGGTCGCGAGGTCGTGGAAATAGCTCGATGGCACGTCAAGCCCGGCGCGCTTCATGGCGCTGCCGAAGCCGAACAGCGGCATCACCACGCCGAGGCTGAGCTGGCGGTCAAAATCCGTGCCGCCGATGCGCACGCCATCATTGGCGAGAATGTCGGCGGCGCGATCGGCCTTGCCGTGGCGCTTAGGCCCCAGACGCACGATTGAAAAATCGGACGTGCCGCCGCCGATATCGGCGATCAGCGCCACTTGCTCGGAGTTGATCTGCCGCTCATAGTCCAGGGCCGCGGCGATCGGTTCGAACTGAAACGTAACCTCGTCGAAACCGATTTCCCGTGCAATCATCCTCAAGGTCTGCTCCGCCTTGCGATCGGCGTCAGGCGCATTGTCGACGAAGTGGACCGGCCGGCCGTGGACGACGTCGCGCAGTTCGCGCCCCGAGGCCTGTTCGGCGCGGCGTTTGACCGCGCCGAGGTAGTAGGCGATGACATCGCGAAAACTGACCTGCATGCGTCCGAGCCGCGTGGTTTCGTCGATCAGCGAGGTTCCAAGCACCGACTTGAGGCTGCGCATCAGGCGGCCGGGCGCCCCTTCGACATAGGCTTCCACCGCCCCGCGGCCGATCAGGACGGCGCCGTCCGTCTCGTAAAATATCGCACTGGGTATGGCGGTCTCTCCGGCCTCCAGCGCCACCAGAACCGGCGTCTCGCCTTCGATCATGCCAAGCGTCGTGTTCGACGTTCCGAAATCAAGGCCACAACTGGACATGGATGCTCCCAAGGGGGAGCGTTCGTTTACACATTACAACGCCATCGATCCACCTTTATCTCACCCGTTGATCCCAAGGGGTTGCGCGCACATGTTGATTTTCCCGGTCAGGGCCATCCACAGATCAATTTGTTTCCCGCGATGCCTTGATGAAGCAATCTGCGATGGTCCATAAGCGGCCTCCGGCAGCGGAGGATTCACCTGCCGCCGTGGTCGTGGAAAGATTTGGCGTGGCAAACATCAACCGACAGATCGCCGAAGAGCTTGGCGTTCGCGAGCAGCAGGTCGCGGCGACGGTGGCGCTGCTCGACGACGGCGCCACCGTTCCGTTCGTGGCGCGTTACCGCAAGGAAGTCACCGGCGGGCTGGATGATGCCCAGCTGCGCACCCTGGAAGAACGCCTGACCTACTTGCGCGAACTCGAGGAACGCCGCATCGCCATCCTCGATTCGATCCGCGAGCAGGGCAAGCTCGACGCCGCGCTGGAGGCGGCGATCATGGCGGCCGACAGCAAGGGACGGCTGGAGGATATCTATCTTCCGTTCAAGCCGAAGCGCCGGACCAAGGCCGAGATCGCCAGGGAAGCCGGGCTCGAACCCCTGTCCGAGCTGTTGCTGACGCAACCGCAGAACGATCCGAAGGTGGTGGCCGCGGGCTTTGTCGATGCCGACAAGCAGGTGGCGGACGTGGCCGCGGCGCTGGAAGGCGCACGCGCCATCCTGGTGGAGCGCTTTGGCGAGGATGCCGACCTGATCGGGCGGTTGCGCGAGCAGATGTGGTCGAGCGGCCTGATGGCGTCCACGGTGCGCAAGGGCAAGAAGCTCGCGGGCGAGAAGTTCAAGGATTATTTCGATTTCTCCCAGCCGCTGCACAAGCTGCCGTCGCACCGCATCCTCGCGATGTTCCGCGGTGAGAAGGAGGAAATCCTCGATCTGCAGATGCTGCCCGAGGCGAATGTTCCGCCGGCCGGCGAGCCCAGCACGTATGAACGACAGATCATGCAGCGCTTCGCCATTGCCGATCAGGGCCGTCCCGGCGACCGCTGGCTGGTCGAGACCGCGCGCTGGGCGTGGAAGACCAGGATTCAGGTGCATCTCAACCTCGACCTGCGGATGCGGCTGTGGACGGCGGCCGAGACCGAGGGCGTTCGCGTGTTCGCTTCGAACCTGCGCGACCTGCTTTTGGCTGCGCCGGCCGGCGCGCGCGTCACCATGGGGCTCGACCCCGGCTACCGCTCCGGGGTCAAGGTCGCGATCGTCGATGCGACCGGCAAGGTGGTGGCGACCACGGCGGTTTACCCGCACGAGCCGCAGCGGCAATGGGACGCGGCGCTGGCGACCCTGGGCAAGCTTGCAGCCGCGCACCGCGTCGACCTGATCGCGATCGGCAACGGCACCGCCTCGCGCGAGACCGACCGGCTGGCGATCGAGCTGGTCAAGCTGCTGCCCGACCTGAAAATGTCGAAGATCGTGGTGTCGGAAGCCGGTGCATCCGTGTACTCGGCCTCGGCCTTTGCCTCCGAAGAGCTGCCGGAGCTTGACGTCACCTTGCGCGGCGCGGTGTCGATCGCGCGCCGCCTGCAGGACCCGCTCGCCGAACTCGTCAAGATCGACCCGAAGGCGATCGGCGTCGGACAGTACCAGCACGACCTCGGCGAAACCAGGCTGGCGCGCTCGCTCGATGCCGTGGTCGAGGACTGCGTCAACGCCGTCGGCGTCGACGCCAACACCGCTTCAGCGCCGCTGCTGGCGCGGGTGTCGGGCATCGGGGCGGGGCTCGCGCAGAGCATCGTGCAGCATCGCGACGCCAACGGTCCGTTCAGATCGCGCAAGGCGCTCAAGGAGGTGCCGCGGCTCGGTCCCAAGGCGTTCGAGCAATGCGCGGGCTTCCTTCGCATCAACGGTGGCGAGGATCCGCTCGACGCGTCCGGCGTGCATCCTGAGGCCTATCCGGTGGTGCGCCGGATTCTTGCGGCGGCCAAGCGCGATATCAAGGCGCTGATCGGCAATGCCGAGGTCGTGCGGCAGTTGGAGCCGCAGTCCTTTGTCGATGAGACGTTCGGTCTGCCGACGGTGACCGACATCCTGCGCGAGCTGGAAAAGCCCGGCCGCGATCCGCGTCCGGCGTTCAAGGCGGCGGTGCTCAAGGAGGGGGTCGAGGAGATCAAGCACTTGAAGCGCGGCATGATCCTGGAGGGTACGGTGACCAACGTCGCGGCGTTCGGCGCCTTTGTCGATATCGGCGTGCACCAGGACGGGCTGGTGCATGTCTCGGCGATGTCCAGGACCTTCATCAAGGACCCACGCGAGGTGGTCAAGCCGGGCGACATCGTCAAGGTCAAGGTGCTGGAGGTCGAGGTTGCCCGCAAGCGTATCTCGCTGTCTCTTCGTCTCGACGACGAAGTCGGAACCAAGGGCCCGAAGCTGGCGGAACGCAAGCCGCGCGATGCCGACAAGGTCCCGACGTCGGCGCCGCCGGGCAGGCCCGGGGAGCCGTCAGGTGACGGCGCGCTCGCCGAAGCCCTGCGCCGCGCGGCTGCGAAGAACGGACGAGGCAAGACGAGGGCTTAGGAGGGCGTTGGGGCTTTGTCGTCCACGCCAGCCGCGCCGTCACCGCGTACGCGTCTGTCCCGGTAACGGCGCCTGACGTCGGATCAACAGCAGCGCAAGCAGCACAGTCGGAATCAGGATCGCCAATCCGAGCGAGGTGATCTGCCATTGCGAGAGCGGCATGATGCCGCCGCCGGGCGTGGCAAGGACGAAGCCGCCGATCACCAGCAAGACCCGCAGCGGCCATTCCAGCGTGCCCGCGCCGCGGAGGTCGCCGACAAAGGCCTGATAGCCCTGGATGCCGCCGCAGATGAACAGCGTGCCGACGCCTGCCAGCGCCATCAGCCCGAGCCCTTCGAGATAGGGGTTATCACCCTGCATCACCAGCGTCGGGTTCAACACGAAGAAGAACGGGATGAAGTAGATGATGCTGCCGACCCACATCGACTCCCATCCCGTTTTCATCGCCGGAGAACCGGCGATGCCGGCCGCGGCAAAGGAGGCGATGGCGACCGGCGGCGTGATCGACGACAGCATGCCCCAGTAGAAGATGAACATGTGAACGGCCATCCGGTTGAGGCCGAGCTTCTCCAGCGCAGGCGCGACCAGGATGGCGAGGAAGATGTAGCAGGCTGTCGTCGTCAGCCCGAGCCCCAGAACGAGGCTGGTGAAGGCGCACATGCCGAGTAGCAGGAACGCATTGTCGCCGGCGATCCGCAACAGGTCGTTGGCGAGGCTGGACACCACGCCCGTCATCGAGAACGCGCCGATCAGGAGGCCGCAGCCGGCGAGAATGCCGACCAGTTCGACGAAGGTGCGGCCGTTGACTTCCAGGAACTTGCTGATGGTCGCAACCGTCCAGCGCGTGTCCCTGGAAAAGAGCTGGTTCAGCACCAGCAGCAGCGCGGTCGCATAGAACGGCGCGTGGCTCTCGCGTTTGAAGTACAGCAGCATCACGATCAGGAGGGCGATGACGAAAATGTAGTACCAGCCGTCCTTGATGGTATCCCAGATCTTCGGCAACTCGGCGCGCGGAATGCCCTTCAGCCCGTGGCGCGCGGCATAGGAGTCCACCTGCATGAACAGGCCGGCGTAGTACAGCGCCGCCGGAATAATCGCGGCGATCGCGACCTCGGCGTAGCTGACATTGAGGAACTGCGCGATCACGAACGCGGTAGCGCCCATCACCGGCGGCGCCAGCACAGCGCCGGTCGAAGCGCAGGCCTCGATCGCGGCGGCGTAGGAGGCGCGGAAACCGCTCTTCTTCATGACCGGAATGGTCATGGTGCCGGCGGTCAACACGTTGGAGATGATCGAGCCGGACATCATGCCGAGCAGGCCCGAGGCAAAGATGCAGACCTTCGCCGCGCCGCCGCGAAATGTGCCGCACATCGCAAAGGAGATGTTGATAAAGAACTTGCCGGCGCCGGTCATCATCAAGGCGGTGCCGAATACCAGGAAACCGATCACGGTATCGGCGAAGGCCTGGATCGGAATGCCGAGCAGGCTTTCGCCTGACAGCACGTGATAGGCGGTGGTCTGCTCCAGCGTGAGTTGCGACCCCTTGAACGGCCCGAGCCATTGCGCGCCGGCGAACAGCGGGTAGAGCGTAAAGGGAAGCACGCTCAGCAGCAGGCTCCAGCCGCCGGTTCGCCGCAGCGCCTCCATCAGTACAAACCACATCACGAGACCGGCAGCGATCACGCTCGGCGGCGCGCCGTCCGATTCCCAGCCGAACTGGGCGGCCTTGCGGACGTTGAGCATCAGCCAGATCGAGGCGACAAAGGTCGCCACGAACAGCAGCAGGTCGTACCAGGGGATGCGATCGAGTGACGCCGCTCCCGTTCCTGGAAAGATCAGGAACGTGAACGGCAGCATCAGCGCGATCAGCAGATAGAAGTATTCGGTGTTGAGCTGGGTATAGCCGAGAAAGAAGCGGAGCGAGAACTGCTGGTTGATGCACAAGAGGATCGTCGCCGCGGTTGCGACCACCAGCGTCCAGCGCCATGCCCCGCGCAGGGTGCGCACGCGCGAAACCTCGGCCTCCTGCAGGTTGCTGATGCCGGCGTGCGGATCCTCGAACTCGATCCGCCTGGCCGGCGCGGCCACGCCATCGGATGCGGAAGGTGACATCATTTTCCCCAAAGAATGGTGTTCGCCTTCAGCTCCAGGCCAAGCTCAAAGTCCGGAAGCAAGCGCTATTGATCAAAGCCGTTCGGCATGTTGGCTTTCGCCAGCGCCGCAGCGCGTGCCTTCATCCAGCCGTCGAGATAGGCCTTGTCGTCTGAAGGCGGGTTGGTCTTGCCGTAATCGGCCCAGGCGGCGGCCAGCACTTGCTGGCGCTTCAGCAACCCGTTGTTGTGGGTTTCCTGATCGGCCGTCCAGTGGCCGGCTTCCTTGAGCGCCTTCGCAGCACCCGGATGAACCGGAATCACCCAGTTCTTGGTTTGCCGATCGGCCGCCAGGCCGCTCGCGCCGGGCGCGGAGTCCTTGTAGGCGTCATAGCCCGTGATCATCGCCTTGGTGATGGAATAGACCTCGTCGGTGGGAAGTGAGGCATAGACCACAAAGATCGGGTAGGGATAGTTCCCCAATTCGATCGGCTTGTCCTTGGAAATGCCGGCGCCGCAGGTTGCCATGTGCCGGAAGAAGAACGAGCCGACCTTCTGGACGCGCTCCCAGCCGGCTTTGTCATTGTGCGGCAGCGGGGGCCAGATGATGCCGCGCGGCGATGTCTCGGCTTCCTTGGCCGGGCCGGTGATCGTGGTGGCGAAGGCCGCATCGACGTCGTTATTGACCAGTCCCTTCCACATCGCGCCATAGCTGGAGAACTCGACAACCTTGACGTCGCTTTGCTTGAGGTCGCCGAACGCCAGCACCGCGAGCGAGTTCTGGTTCAGCGCCGGCGAGCCGACGACGAAGCCAACACGCTTGCCCCTGAGTTGCTTGATCTCGGTAACCCCGGTGTCCCGTGCCACGCCGAGCGAGGCGCCATTGCAGTCGACCGACGACAGCACCAGTTGCAGGGCTTGCGGACCCCACTCCTTGACGCCGAATTCGAACACGCCTTCCTGGGCGAAATAGCTGCCGGAACCCATCGCGGACATCGACGCGCGCTTGGCGCGCAGCGGCGCCAGCCGCGCCACGTCGTTGCCCGCGGGCAGCACCCGGACGTCGGTGCCGTGCTTGTCCTTCATCATCTTGCCGACGCCGACCGTGATGTTGAAGCCAGCCGTGCCGGTATCGTAGGCGGTGATGGCCATAGAGGGTGGCAGCTTGACCTCGTCGGCCAGCGCAGGGGCGATTGCCAGCAGCGACAGGGTTGCCAGGGCAGCAGGCACGGAATCGATCAGCCGACGCATCATGTTTCCTCCAAGGGCTTCTACGGGTGTTTTTTATGGGCGGGATCATGTCATCGCGGCATGGCGATGGCAACGACCGGGGCAAGTTCCGGTCCCCGTCTGACAATCAGCCCACATCGCGGGTCTCTGATTCGACGATGGCGACCACCTGGCCCTCGGCGATGACGTCGTCGAGCTTGACCAGGATCGCCTTGAGCGTTCCCGCCGTTGTCGACGTCACCGGGATTTCCATCTTCATGGCTTCGACAAAGGCGATTTCGTCACCGTCGCCGACGCTCCCTCCGGTTTCAACGGGAAGCGCGCACACGCGCCCGGCGACTTCGGTGACGATCTTGATCTCTGGCATTCCGTCCTCCCCCGCGACCGTCTGGCGGACGAATTGCCCTCGCGAACGGCTTTTTGTTGTGGCCGCAGATTGCCTGAGGTACTTTGTTGCGCAAGTGGAATTTTATTCCGCACGGCGGAATGGAGCCGAAAACACATGGGAAGACGCTCGGAGCGGCTTAGCAAGCAGGGAATGCTCGCCGGTGATCTCTCAGGCGAGGGCGATGTGATCCAGGTGGTGTCGCGGGCCTTCGACGTCCTGCGCTGCTTTGAGAGTCACGAGGCCAGGTTGGGCAATCTGGAGATTTCCAGCCGCTGCGGCCTGCCGCGCTCGACGGTGTCGCGGCTCACGCACACGCTGACGCGGATGGGTCAGCTCGTTTACTTGCCGCGCGACCAGAAATACAGGATCGGTCCAAGCGCGGTGGCAATGAGCACGTCGATGATGAAGGGGTTGCAGCTTCGCAACCTGATCCGGCTGAGGCTGCAGGACGTCGCCGAGCAGTTGCCGGGCACCGTCGGTTTCGTCATCCCCGACCGCTTCCATCTGGTCTATCTCGAATTTGCGCGGGCGGCGAACGCGCTCGGCCTGCACGAGGGCACCGGCAGCCGGATTTCGATGACGAGCACGGCCGCGGGATTTGCCTACACCGCCGCGCTCGACGCCGACGTCGGCAACGCCTTGATCGCCGAAATGGAGCGGGAGATAGGTGACCGCGCCGCATTGTTGAAGTCGCGCATCGAGGACAACCGCCGTCATCTCGGCCAGCATGGCTATGTCGTTGCTTGCGGCACCTGGAGTCCGCACATCAACGGTCTGGCGGTGCCGATCTGGTCGCCGCAATATCAGACCTACGTCGTCGCGACGATCGGGCTTCTCGCTGCGATGTTCGACGAGAACCGGCTGCACCGGGAAGTAGCGCCGCACATGCTCGGACTAGGTGCTGCGATCGGCAGCCTGCTCGAAGGCGCCGAGGGCGACATCTTCGTCAACCGTCTGGAAGGAAAAGCGCTTCCGCCGCCGACCCCCAATAACAACAAGATCATCAAGACGGAGGATGCGAATGAACTGGAAGCCGGAACTCGACGACCTCGCCCGGCGCGAAGCGTTCGCGCGCGAGATGGGCGGCGTTGACAAGGTCAAGCGCCAGCATGACCAGGGCCGGCTCACCGTTCGTGAGCGCATCGACAAGCTGATCGACAAGAATTCCTTTCATGAGATCGGCGCGATTTCCGGCGTCGCGGAATACGACGAAAACAGCGAACTGAAACTATTGACGCCGGCGAATTGCGTGTTCGGCCGCGGCAAGATCGACGGCAGGCCCGTGGTCGTGGTTGGCGACGATTTCACCGTGCGCGGTGGATCGGCCGACGCCTCGATTTCGGCCAAGCCGCTGATGGCCGAGGAAATGGCCCATGACTTCCGCCTGCCGATCATCCGCGTGATCGAAGGCTCCGGCGGCGGCGGTTCGGTGAAGACGATCGAGACCAAGGGCGCCGCCAATCTGCCGGGCGGCGTCGGCGGCACGCGCTGGTACTGGTTTACGACGGCGAACATGGCGCGGGTGCCGGTGGTGGCCCTCGGACTCGGTTCGGTCGCGGGCCTCGGCGCGGCGCGGCTTGCCGCCAGTCATTATTCGGTCATGACCCGGAACTCCGCGATGTTCGTCGCAGGTCCCCCCGTGGTGAAGCGGCTCGGCCAGGACCTGACCAAGCAGGAGCTTGGCGGCGCCGAGATCCAGACCCGCGCCGGCGGCGTCGATGACGCCGTCGATACCGAGGAAGAGGCGTTCGAGCGGGCGCGGCGGTTCCTGTCCTATCTGCCGTCCTCGGTGTACGAGCTGCCGCCGACTTCGCCCTGCACCGACGATCCCGAGCGCGCCGAGGAATCGCTGCTGAACGCGGTGCCGCGCAACCGGCGTCAGGTCTACAAGATGCGCCCGATCATTGGCGCCGTGGTCGACAAGGATTCGTTCTTCGAGGTCAATGCCAATTTCGGCCGTCCGGTGATTGCCGGGCTCGCCCGGCTGGAGGGCCGCGCCGTGCTGCTGCTGGCGAGCGATCCCTTCCACTATGGCGGGTCGTGGACGGCGGAAGCATGCCAGAAGGTGGTGCGCTGGGTCGATTTCGCCGAGACCTTCCATCTGCCGGTGGTCTATCTGATGGATTGTCCCGGCTTCATGATCGGGCTCGAGGCCGAGAAGTCGGCGACCATCCGTCACGGCGTCCGCGCCATGGCCGCGGTCAACCAGTCCACCGTTCCCTGGTGCACCATCATCGTGCGCAACGCGTTCGGGGTTGCCGGCGTCGTGCATCAGCCGGCCAACCGCTATTCGATGCGCTATGCCTGGCCGTCAGCCTATTGGGGCTCGCTGCCGCTGGAAGGCGGCATCGAGGCCGCCTATCGCGCCGAGATCGACGCCTCGGATGATCCGGCCGCCAAGCTGAAGGAAATCGAGGACCGCCTCAACAAGCTGCGCTCGCCGTTCCGTTCGGCCGAGAGATTCTGGGTCGAGGAGGTGATCGACCCCCGCAAGACGCGTTCGCTGCTGTGCGAGTTCGCGCGGCTCGCCGAGCCGATTCGCGAGGCAGGCCCGGCGAGGAACATGGCGATCCGGCCTTAGGGGGATGTCATTCCGGGATGGTGCGTCAGCACCAGACCCGCGAGATTCCGGGTTCGATGCTTTGCATCGCCCCGGAATGACATTTCGGCCTTTACGCCACCGCATCCGCCGCCGCCTTCGGCCGCGCGATCGCGCCGGGACCGGGTCGCGTTATTGCAGGTCTTCGAGCGCCGTCTTGATGGCCCGCCTGAACGCCGTGATGTCCCCGAGTTCATGGCCGAGGACCAGCGCCAGCCGGGTCAGGAACAGCGCTTCGCGCTCGGCGCCGGCTGAATCGATTGCCATGGCCAACGCCTCATAGGCCGCTTCGACATCCTCAGAGGGCATCGTGCTCATGGCGGCTCGCTTCCCAGGCAAATGCCCGCGGTTCTCGCGACCTCGGCGGGAACGGCCGCCTGCCATCGTCCGGCGATGTGCAGGTCGGGCCGCAGCAGGTAGAGCGCGCCAGGTTCAGCGGCGAACAGGTGGGCGATCTCGCCGTCATCGTCCGCGACGGCATTCGCTTCCGGTACGGAGCCCCGGGCGCCAATCAGCAACGCAGTGAAACCTCGGTCGATCCGGCGGAGTCGCTGAAGCAGGGCCGTCTGTTCGGAGGTGGGCTGCCCCTTGCAGAAAACAATGGCCGTCATGCCGTAACCGGCGTGATCGAGCAGATGGCCGCCATCGTCGAGTTTCGCATTCGGTGCGGCGCTGCCGCAAGGGGGCCCGCCGGCAAACTCCGCGTCGCGTCCGGGATAGGGCGTCAGCGGGCTGTCCGAATAGGTGTAGGGCTGCATCTGGCGCGGATTGGCCAGCCCGCGCGGAAATTCGTGACGCAAGCTGAGCGAGAGCGCCGCCTCGCGCGCCAGCCGCCAGCCGCGCGTCGGCGGCGTCATGAAGCGCGTACTCTTGGCGGCGTTGGCGAAGACATCGAGGGTGGCGCCGCGCCGTTCCGGCGAATAGCTGTCGAGCAGTCGGTCGTCCGCCTCGCCCTTTAGGACGCGCGAGAGCTTCCAGCCGAGGTTTTCGGCGTCCGCCAGCCCGTTGTTCAGTCCACGCACACCGAAGATCGGCACGATGTGCGCGGCATCGCCGATGAAGAAGACGCGCCGGTGCCGGTAGTCGTCGAGGCAGAGCGTGTTGGCGGAATAGACGCTCCACCACTCCAGCTCCCACGGCTTTGTGTGCCCGATATCGGCAAGGATCGCGCCGACCCGCGCGCGGATGTTATCCTCCCTTACGGCCTCTTCCTCGCTCTCGTCTTCGCGCAGCTGATAGTCCACGCGCCAGATGTCGTCCGGCTGCTTGTGGATCAGCACCGTGCCGCCGGGGTTGCCGCGGGGTTCGAAAAACGCCCGGCGTTCGGTCGGAAAGTCGTGGTCCGTGCGGATATCCGCGATCACATACCGGCCTTCGTAATTGTCGCCCTTCAGCCGCAGTCCGAGCATCGATCTGACGGGCGAGCGCGCGCCGTCGGCGGCGAGCACATAATCGGCGTCGAGCCGGTAATCGCCCTCCGGAGATGAAATCCGAACCGATACGCCATCATCGTGAGGTTCGATGGCCGACAACTCGCTCTGCCAGCGCATGTCGATGAGGTCGCTGGCCGCAACCGCGTCGTGCAGGAACTTCTCGATATATTGCTGCTGCAGATTGTACATCGGCAGATATTTTTCGCCCGGCGGTTGCGCCATCTCAAGCCGGAATATCTGTTCGCCGCGATAGTAGCTGCGGCCGAACTGCCAGCCGAGCGCCTTGTTGAGAAACGGCGCGACCGCGCCGATCCGCTCCAGGATATGCAAGCTGGGCCGCGCGATGCAGATGGCGCGGCTGCCGTCGTTGAAGGTGTCCTTGCGGTCGATCAGCACGCATCTGACGCCATGGCGCGCCAGCACCAGCGCCGCGGTCATGCCGATCGGACCGGCGCCGGCGATCAGGACGGCGTGCTTGGGCGTGACGCCGTCGAGCTCGGGGACGCGCCGCGCGGCAAACCGTGGATAGTTGAAATAGAGCGACTCCAGCGGCCCCTTGCCGGCGGGTCTCATGCGTTTCTCCGTTTATCTCTTGCGATCGAGAAAGCCCTGCATCAGCCGCTGCGGCTCGCCGGTCAGGAAGGATTGTCCGAACACGCCGATGCTCAAATTGACGGATTCCGTCAGCGGCAGTTCTTCCCACTGGCGCAGCAGCGCCTTCTGCGCGCGCAGCGCTTCGGGGCCGCATTCGAGCAGGGCGCTTACGGTGTGCTCGATCGCGGCGTCAAGACCGCCTGGCCTGGCGACCATATCGACCAGGCCCCAGCCAAGCGCGGTCGGCGCGTCGATGTTCTCGGCCGTCATGACCAGCCAGCGGGCGCGGCCCCAGCCGATCAGCCGCGGCAGCAGGGCGGCGTGGATCACCGAGGGAATCCCGACCCGTACTTCCGGCATGCCGAACCGGGCGTCGTGGGCGGCGATCCGGAAATCGCAGGCGGCGGCGACTTCAAGGCCGCCGCCGAGGCACCAGCCCGGCAGTCGCGCGATAACAGGTGCGGGAAACCTGCGCACGGCTTCGCAGAGGTCGCGCAGCCGCGTGATGAAAGCTTCCGCAGATTTCTGGTCGAGACCCGCCATCTCCTTGATGTCGGCGCCGCCGATCATGCTTTTCTCGCTCTGCCCGGCCAGGATCACGGCTCGGATATCCTTGTCGCCGGCGAGGTGTTCGAACCCTTCGCGGACGCCGTCGGTGACGGCGGAGGAAAGGATGTTGAGCGAGCCGGCATTGCAGATCGTCAGCCGAGCGACGCCCCGGCCGTCGCGGTCGACCCCGCAATGGGAATTGAGCATTTCCATGTTGTTTTCCCGGATCCGTTCTGGCGGTCCGCTCCACTTCCAAGGATATTGCGCCGGCTTGTCAAGGGAGGGCAATCTTGCGGCGCACGCGACGGCGATTGCTCGGTGGGCCGGCAGGGTGAAGACGAAATAGATGCAGCTTTTGCCGAACGTCGCTGCTATTATATGACCGCAGACATCTTATAGGACGCCGCGATGCGCTATTCGAAAGAGCACAAGCAGGAGACTCACGCGCGAATTGTGAAGAGGGCCTCGGTGCGGCTTCGCGAAAAGGGCGCGCATGGCATCGGCGTCGCCGACCTGATGAAGGAGGCGGGCCTGACCCATGGCGGCTTCTACGCGCATTTCGCTTCGCGCGAGGCGCTGGTAATCGAGGCTCTCGCCTATGCGATGGACCGCTCAAGCGAGCGCTGGCGCAAGGTCGCCGCGGCGACACCGCCCGATAAGCGGTTTGCAGCCATCGTCGAAAGCTACCTGACGCCGCTCCACCGCGACGATCCCGGTCATGGTTGCGCGGTGCCGGCGCTCGGCGCCGAAATCGCTCGTGAGAGCCCGAAAATGCGCAAGGCGTTTGCGGCCAAGCTTGAACAGATGATCGACATGATGGCCGATCAGTTGCACGGCGTTCCTCGGCCCGCTGCCCGCAAGCAGGCCACCGCGGCCTTGACGGCCATGATAGGGACGCTGGTGTTGTCGCGGATCGCCGGCACGGGCGAACTGTCCGACGAAATTCTGTCCGCCGGACGCGAGGCCGCTCTGGGGCGGGGGGGCAGGCCCACTTTGCGGAAGCAGCGGCCAAAGCCGCACTGAACTCACGGCCGTGCGGGCGTGGCACTGTTCCTGCCACCTGGCGCGTCGCTCGCGCTGGCGGGTTTCGTCGAAGCGCGCGCCATCGATGGCTCGGGCGGCTTGATCCGGCATTTCCGCGCATCTATGGTGCGATTTATCGGACTTGTTTCTTCGAAAATGCCAGGCAAGAAAGCACTCCAAAGCGGACCCTTCGCGGTTTCGAGCGAGGTTGGTTCGCGCGACGAGGACGCTTATGAACAAGTCCGGCGTCCGGTTCGATCGGAACCGAGGCGCCTGCCGGGCTCCCAGGGAGGTTATCCATGCGCTCAATCGGACATTTCATCGGCGGCAAGGAGGTCAAGGGCGCCTCGGGACGGACGGCCGACGTTTTCGAGCCGATGACCGGGGACGTCCAGGCCAAGGTGGCGCTGGCCTCCAAGGCCGAGGTTCGCGCCGCCGTCGAGAACGCCAAGGTCGCGCAGGTCGAGTGGGCCAACACCAACCCGCAGCGCCGGGCGCGGGTCCTGATGAAGTTCCTCGAACTGGCGCAGCGCGACTACGACAAGCTCGCCGACATGCTGGCCCGTGAGCATGGCAAGACCGTTCCCGACGCCAAGGGCGATATCCAGCGCGGCCTCGAGGTCGTCGAGTTCGCCTGCGGGGTGCCGCATCTGATGAAGGGCGAGTACACCGAGGGTGCGGGCCCCGGCATCGACATCTATTCGATGCGCCAGCCGCTGGGCGTGGTCGCGGGCATCACGCCGTTCAATTTTCCGGCGATGATCCCGATGTGGAAATTCGCGCCCGCGATCGCCTGCGGCAATGCCTTCATCCTGAAGCCCTCTGAGCGCGACCCCGGCGTGCCGATGATGCTGGCGGCGCTGATGATCGAGGCCGGGCTGCCGCCCGGTATCCTGAACGTTGTCAATGGTGACAAGGAAGCGGTCGATGCCATTCTCGACGATCCCGATATCAAGGCGGTCGGTTTCGTCGGTTCCTCGCCGATCGCGCAATATATCTACGAGCGTGCGGCGGCCACCGGCAAGCGCTGCCAGTGTTTTGGCGGCGCCAAGAACCACGCCATCGTCATGCCCGACGCCGACATGGACCAGACCGTCGATGCCTTGATCGGCGCAGGCTACGGCTCGGCCGGCGAGCGCTGCATGGCGATTTCGGTCGCGGTGCCCGTCGGCAAGACCACCGCCGACCGGCTGATGGAAAAGCTAATCCCGCGCGTCGAGTCCCTGAAGATCGGCACCTCGATCGATCCCTCCGCCGACTACGGACCGTTGGTGACGCGGGAGGCGCTCGATCGCGTCAGAAACTATGTCGATATCGGCATCAAGGAGGGCGCTACGCTCGCCGTCGACGGCCGCGGCTTCAAGATGCAGGGTTATGAGAACGGCTTCTACATGGGCGGTTGCCTGTTCGACAACGTCACCAGGGATATGCGGATCTACAAGGAAGAGATCTTCGGCCCGGTGCTCTCGGTGGTGCGCGCCAAGGACTACGCCGAGGCGTTGGCGCTGCCGTCGGACCATGACTACGGCAACGGGGTCGCGATCTTCACCCGCGATGGCGACGCCGCGCGCGATTTCGCCGCCAGGGTCAATGTCGGCATGGTCGGCATCAACGTGCCGATCCCGGTGCCGATCGCCTATTACACCTTTGGCGGCTGGAAGAAGTCCGGCTTCGGCGATCTCAACCAGCATGGCCCGGATTCGATCCGCTTCTACACCAAGACCAAGACCATCACCTCTCGCTGGCCGTCCGGCGTCAAGGAGGGCGCGGAGTTCTCGATCCCGACGATGAATTGACCGAATAGCCCAGGCCGTCATTGCGAGCGTAGCGAAGCAGTCGAAGCTGCCGCGAAACGGCAGCATGATTGCTTCGTCGCTTCGCCTCTCGCAATGACGAGGAAAGAGCAGCCCAGAATGCATTTCGCCCTCAACGAGGACCAGCTTGCGGTTCGCGACATGGCGCGGGGATTCGCCGCGGAGAAGATCGCACCGCATGCGCTGCGCTGGGACGAGGACAAGCATTTCCCGGTGGAAGTGATGCGGGAGGCCGCCAGGCTCGGCATCGGCGGCATCTATATCCGCGACGACGTCGGCGGATCGGGGATGACGCGGTTCGACGCGGCGCTGATCTTCGAGGCGCTGGCGCAGGGCTGCCCGACGGTGTCGGCCTTCATCTCGATCCACAACATGGCGTCATGGATGATCGACGCCTACGGCAACGACACCCAGCGGCGAAAGTGGTTGCCGAAGCTTTGCACCATGGAGTTGCTGGCGAGCTATTGCCTGACCGAGCCGGGCTCCGGCTCCGACGCCGCCGCGCTGCGCACCCGCGCGGTTCGCGAGGGCGATCACTATGTTCTCAACGGTCAGAAGCAGTTCATTTCCGGTGCCGGCGGCAGCGATCTCTATGTCGTGATGGTGCGGACCGGGGCCGACGGCCCCGGCGGGATCTCGACGCTGGTGATTCCGGCCGACACGCCAGGGCTCTCGTTCGGCGCCAACGAGCGCAAGATGGGCTGGAACGCGCAGCCCACGCGCGCGGTGATCTTCGAGAACGCCCGCGTCCCGGTCGAGAACCGGCTCGGCGAGGAAGGCATCGGCTTCAAGATCGCGATGGCCGGGCTCGATGGCGGCCGCATCAATATCGCGGCGTGTTCGCTCGGCGGCGCGCAAAGCGCGCTGGAAAAGTCGCTGGCCTACATGAAGGAGCGCAAAGCTTTCGGCAAGCGTCTCGATGAATTCCAGGCGCTGCAGTTTCGCCTCGCCGACATGGCGACCGAACTGGAGGCGGCGCGGACTTTCGTCTGGCGCGCCGCCGCCGCCCTCGACCGCAAGGACCCCGACGCCACCATGCTGTGCGCGATGGCCAAGCGATTCGGCACCGACGTCGGTTTCGAGGTCGCCAACCAGGCGCTGCAGCTGCATGGCGGCTACGGCTATCTCAGCGAATACGGCATCGAGAAGATCGTGCGCGACCTGCGGGTGCACCAGATCCTGGAAGGCACCAACGAGATCATGCGGCTGATCGTGTCGCGCAAGCTGATCGAGGGCGCGCGATGACGGCGGCCGCGGCATCCACGCCAACCGAAGGCGACCTGATCGCGCGGCGCGAAGGCGCCGCCGGCGTGATCCGGCTCAACCGGCCGAAGGCCATCAATGCGGTCACGCTGGAGATGTTTCGCGACATCGACAAGGCGCTCGACGCGTTTGAAGCCGATCCGGCCATAGCCGTGATCCTGCTCGAAGGCGCGGGCGAGCGCGGCCTTTGCGCCGGCGGCGACATCCGCGCGCTTTGGGAGAGCTCCAGGGTCAAGGGCGATCTCGGCAAGATCCTTTGGCGCGAGGAATACATCCTCAACGCCCGGATCAAGAAATTCCCGAAACCCTATGTCGCCTTCATGGACGGCATCGTGATGGGCGGCGGCGTTGGGCTGTCGGCCCATGCCAGCCATCGCGTCGTGACCGAAAAGACGAAGCTCGCGATGCCGGAAGTGGGCCTCGGCTTCTTTCCCGACGTCGGCGGCACCTGGCTGTTGTCGCGCGCCCCGGGGGAGATCGGCACGTATTTCGGATTGACCGGGCAGACCATGAACGGCCCGGACGCGGTCCATGCCGGCTTTGCCGACGCGGTGGTGCCGTCGGAGAAGCTGCCGGCGCTGCGTGAGGCGATCACGAGGGTTCGCGCCGGGACCGCCTCGGCGGCGGTCAAATCCCTGATCGCGGGCCTTGCCACTGGCGAAACCGCAGGCCCGGTGGCGGCGATGCAGCCGGGCATCGATCGCTGGTTCGCGCATGACCGGATGGAGGAGATCGTCGCGGCGTTGCAGCGCGACGGTTCTGAACTTGCGCTGGCGACGCTGAAGACGCTGAATGAGAAGTCGCCGCGGGGCATGGTGGTGACGCTGAAGCTGCTGCGGCTGGCGCGGGCGTCGAACTCGCTGGAGCAATGTCTGGTGCGGGAATATCGCGCCGCGCTGGAGGTGTTCGCCAGCGATGATTTCCGCGAGGGCGTGCGTGCCGCCGTGATCGACAAGGACCGTAATCCGCGGTGGTCGCCGCCGCGAGTCGAGGACGTGACACCGGCCATGGTCGAGCCATACTTCGCCGAGATCGGCGCCGACGAATTGAAGTTCGACTGATCAAGACAGAAAAGATTCACGCGGGAGAGTTCGAAATGGCACATATCGCATTCATTGGCCTCGGCAACATGGGCGGGCCGATGGCGGCCAATCTGGTCAAGGCCGGCCACAAGGTGACGGCGTTCGATCTGGTGGCGGCCTTGCGCGACCAGGCCAAAGCCGACGGCGCTGCGATTGCCGAAAGCTCGGTCGCGGCGGTCAAGGGCGCTGAAATCATCGTCACCATGCTGCCCGCCGGCAAGCACGTGCTGTCGGTCTGGAACGAGGTGATCCCGGCGATGAGCCGAGGCGCGCTGATCATCGACTGCTCGACCATCGACGTCGAAAGCGCCAAGCAGGCCCATGCGCTGGCCGTCCGGCACGGCATGCTCTCGGTCGATGCGCCGGTGTCCGGCGGAACCGGCGGCGCCAAGGGCGCGACGCTGACCTTCATGTGCGGCGGCGAGGCTAAGGCGTTTGCGGCCGCAAAACCCGTGCTGGAGAACATGGGCAAGAAGATCGTGCATTGCGGCGGCGTTGGCGCGGGGCAGGCGGCCAAGATCTGCAACAACATGATCCTCGCCGTCTCCATGATCGCGGTCTGCGAAGGCTTCGCGCTCGCCGAAAAGCTCGGCCTGTCGCATCAGGCGTTGTTCGATGTCGCCTCGACCTCCTCGGGGCAATGCTGGGCGATGACGTCCTATTGCCCGGTGCCGGGCCCGGTGCCGACCTCTCCTGCGAATAACGGTTACAGGCCGGGATTTGCCGCGGCGCTGATGGTGAAGGACCTGACGCTGGCGCAGGACGCCGCCAACGCCGCCGGTGCTGCGACGCCGCTCGGCAAGCACGCGCAGGAAATCTACCGGGCGTTCGACGCCGCCGGCCATGGCGGGGTGGATTTTTCCGGAATTATGCAGCACGTTCGGAGCCTCGCCGGGAAATAAACGGAGAGCCGATGACGACCTTCCAGCAAGCGCGGGCTTTTCTGCTTGAGCACCGCACCGATTACGACGCGGCCGTGAAGGGATTCCGCTGGCCGGACCCGGTCCCGTTCAACTGGGCGCTCGACTGGTTCGATGCCGAACTCGCCGGCAGTCCCGACAGCCGCGACCGCGCGGCGCTGTGGATCGTCGATCCCGGCGACAAGGATACCAAACTCTCCTTTGCGACGCTCTCGCGCCGCTCCAACCAGGTGGCGAACTTCCTGCGCGCGCAGGGCCTGAAGCGCGGCGATCATTTGTTGCTGCTGCTCGGCAATGTGGCGCCGCTGTGGGAGACCATGCTGGCGGCGATGAAGCTCGGCGTGGTGGTGATCCCGGCGACCACGCTGCTCACGCCGGACGAACTGCGCGACCGGCTCGATCGCGGCCGAGCCCGGGCGGTGGTGGCCTCGCAGGACCAGGTCGGAAAATTCGCCGCGCTCGGCGCCGACAGCCTGGTGCGGATCGTGGTCGGGGCCTCGTCAAAGCACGACGGCTGGTTGCCGTTCGAGGAAGCCGCCAACAGCTCCGAAACGTTCGCGCCGGACGGGCCGACCAACGCCGACGATCCGATGCTGCTCTATTTCACCTCCGGCACGACCGCCAAGCCAAAACTGGTGCGGCACAGCCAGCGCAGCTATCCGGTCGGCGCGTTATCGACGATGTTCTGGCTCGGGCTGCAGCCGGGCGACGTGCACCTCAATATCTCGTCGCCGGGATGGGCCAAGCATGCCTGGAGCTGCCTGTTCGCGCCGTGGAATGCAGGGGCCACCGTGTTCGTGGTCAACCAGCCGCGCTTCGACGCCAAGGCGCTGCTCGCGACCATCGGGCGCTGCGGCGTCACCACGCTGTGCGCGCCGCCGACGGTGTGGCGGCTGTTCATCCAGGAGAAGCTCGCCGATTTCAAGGTCAGCCTGCGCGAGGTGTGCGGCGCCGGCGAGCCGCTGAACCCGGAAGTCATCGATCAGGTCAAGGCGGCGTGGGGCCTGACCATCCGCGACGGCTACGGCCAGACCGAAACCACTGCGCTTGCCGGCAACTCGCCGGGCCAGAGGGTCAAGATCGGCTCGATGGGCCGCCCATTGCCGGGATATCGCGTTCAGATCACCGACAATGACGGCCACGTCACCAGGGAGGGCGAGGTGACACTGGTACTCGGCGCCGATCGCCCCGCCGGCCTGATGCAGGGCTACCAGGGCGAGGACGGCAAGCTCTCCGGCGCGGATGGCGACCTCTATCGCAGCGGCGACGTGGTGTTCGCCGATGAGGATGGCTACCTGACTTTTGTCGGCCGCTCCGACGACGTCTTTAAATCGTCCGACTATCGCATCAGCCCGTTTGAGCTGGAAAGCGTGCTGCTGGAGCATGAGGCGGTCGCCGAAGCCGCCGTGGTGCCGAGCCCCGATCCGATCAGGCTTGCGATTCCCAAGGCCTATGTGCTGCTGGTCGCCGGCGTCGAACGCTCGCCTGAAACCGCGCTGTCGATCTTCAAGCACCTGCACACGCGGCTGGCGCCGTTCAAGCGCATCCGCAGGATCGAACTGGTGACGGAACTGCCAAAGACGATTTCCGGCAAGATCCGCCGCGTGCAGTTGCGCCGTCTCGAGCATGACAACAACCGTGCGGACGCCCTGCGCGGAACGGAATTTCGCGAGGAAGAGTTCCCGGAGCTGCAAAAAGTGCGGACCGCCGGGATGGAGAACTAGGGAATGAATGAAGTCTGGAAGAAGCCGCCGGTGTCGTTCGAGGCCTATCAGGCGATGGTCGGCAAGGAGGTCGGCGTGTCCTCGTGGCATCTGATCGACCAGAACCGGATCAACGTCTATGCCGACGTGATCGAGGACCACCAGTTCATCCATGTCGATCCCGAGCGGGCGAAAAAGGAAACCGCGTTCGGCAATACCATCGCGCACGGCTTTCTGACGATGTCGTTGATGAGCATCATGTCCTATGAGGTGATGCCTGTCATTTCGGGCACCGCGATGGGCGTCAATTACGGCTTCGACAAGCTGCGATTCCTCTCTCCGGTGCGCGCCGGCTCGCGCGTGCGCGGCCGCTTCACGCTGATGGAGGCGAAACTGCGCAAGCCGAAGGAGCTGCAATCGCGCACCAGCGTCACCGTCGAGATCGAGGGCGAGGACAAGCCTGCGCTGGTCGCCGACTGGATCGGGCTGATCTATTTCGATTAGGCGTTTCCGTCATGGCCGGGCTTGACCCGACCAGCCATCCTTGTTCAAAAGCTGGCAACGGCCGGGCGCTTGCACCCTCTCCCCTTGTGAGAGGGTGGATCGACGGCGCGAAGCAGCGGCGAGACGGGTGAGTTCTCTCCGCGAATTCGTCTTTGGAGAGAACCCCTCATCCGGCACGGACTTCGTCCGCGCCACCTTCTCCCACAAGGGGAGAAGGGAATAGAACCGCCTTCCATTAACTTCCGGGAATTCCACTCATGGCAATCAGGTTTGACGGACGCGTCGCCATCGTCACCGGCGCGGGCAATGGTCTTGGACGGGCGCATGCGCTGGGGCTGGCCCGCCGCGGCGCCAGGGTGGTGGTCAATGATTTCGGCGGCGCGCGCGACGGCACCGGCGGCTCGCTGAGTCCCGCCGAGGCCGTGGTCGAGGAAATCCGCAAAGCCGGCGGCACGGCGATGGCCGACGGCGCCGACGTGTCGAACTTCGAGCAGGTCACCGCCATGGTCGAGCGCGCCACAAAGGAATGGGGCAGCGTCGATCTCCTGTGCGCCAACGCCGGCATCCTGCGCGACAAGTCCTTTGCCAAGATGGAGGTCGCGGACTGGGCCAAGGTGCTCGACGTCCACCTCACCGGCACTTTCCTCTGCTGCAAGGCAGTGTGGGCCGGCATGCGCGAGCGCAACTATGGCCGCATCGTCGTCACCACCTCGTCGTCCGGCCTGTTCGGCAATTTCGGCCAGGCCAATTACGGGGCCGCCAAGGCCGGCATGGTCGGCCTGATGAACGTGCTGGCCGAGGAGGGCCGCAAGAACAACATCCGCGTCAATACGATCTCGCCGACGGCTGCGACCCGGATGACCGAGGAACTGCTGTCACCGCAGGCGCTGGCCCTGATGCGTCCCGAGGCGATCACGCCGGCGGTGGAATTCCTGCTCAGCGAGGACGCGCCAACCCGCACCATCATGGGCGCCGGCGCTGGCTCATTCGCCGTGATCAGGATCATCGAGACCGAGGGCGTCAACCTGCCGCAGTCGGACTGGACCCCCGATGCCGTCGCCGCCCATTTTGCCGAGATCAGCGACGTCTCCACGGCCAAGGCGTTGCAGGGTGCGTTCGAGCAGACCCAGAAGTACGTCGCGCAGGCCGCGGCCAGGGCGGGGATCAAGCTGTAGCGTTCGCCGTCATTCCGGGGCGATGCGAAGCATCGAACCCGGAATCTCGAGATTCCGCGTCTGGTGCTAACGCACCATCCCGGAATGACGTCCTCTCCCACGGTCAGCGAAACCGGGCCACATTGGCATCATGTCGCTAATCTCCAAAAAAATTGCCGTCATCGGCGCCGGCCCCGCCGGGCTGATGGCCGCCGAAGTGCTCGCCCAAGGCGGCGCGGAGGTCACCGTCCATGACGCGATGCCGTCGGCGGGGCGCAAGTTCCTGATCGCCGGCCGCGGCGGGCTTAACCTCACCCATAGCGAGCCGCTGCCGCCGTTCCTTGCGCGTTACCGCGAGGCGACGCCGCATCTGGCCGCCGCCATCGAAGCACTCCCGCCGCAGGCGTTGCGCGACTGGAGCGAGGCGCTCGGGCAGCCAACCTTCGTCGGCTCCAGCGGCCGGGTGTTCCCGCATACGTTCAAGGCGTCGCCGCTGCTGCGGGCGTGGCTGCGGCGGCTGGAGGCGGTGGGCGTCAAGCTGGCGCTGCGTCACCGCTGGGTCGGCTGGGACGAGCAGGGCCGGCTGCGCTTCCAGACACCGGATGGACCGCGCGCGGTCGAGACGCGGGCGACCGTGCTGGCGCTCGGCGGCGCGAGCTGGCCGCGGCTGGGCTCCGACGGCGCATGGACGGAAACGCTTGAAGCCCGGGGCGTGAAGATATCGCGGCTCCGGCCGGCCAATTGCGGCTTTACCGTCGTCTGGTCGGATATCTTCCGGGAACGGTTCGAAGGCCAGCCGCTCAAGGGCGTCGCGGTGAAATTCGCCGGTCAAAGCGGACGCGGCGAGTTAATCGTGACCCGCGCCGGCGTCGAGGGCGGCGCCATCTACGCGCTATCGGCCGAGTTGCGCGAGGCCATCGACCAGTCGGGGCGGGCAACCCCGCAGGTTGCGCTACGGCCCGATCTCGACATGAAAGACTTGATCGCGAAGGTATCGGTACCAAGGGGCAAACAATCCCTCTCCAACTTCCTGCGCAAGGCGGTCAATCTGTCACCGCTCGCCATCGGCCTGTTGCAGGAGGCCGCCCGAACATCCGGCGTGTCGCTGGCGTCGCTGCCGCCGGCCGATCTCGCCCACCTGATCAACGCCATCCCGATCGAGCTCACCGGCACGGCCCCGATCGCCCGCGCGATCTCGACCGCCGGAGGAATATCGTTCAGCGAACTCGACGGCGACTTCATGCTCCGCCGCTTGCCCGGTGTGTTTGCGGCGGGCGAAATGCTGGATTGGGAAGCGCCAACCGGCGGTTATCTCCTGCAGGCATCGTTCGCGACCGGTGCCGCGGCGGGCCGGGGGTCGTTGAAGTGGCTTGAGCGATAGCCCGGGCGCTCCACCAGGTGGCGCCCGCTCCACCTACGGAGCGGACGTCACGCTGCGGCGTGCGTCGACGCGAAGCGTCAGGGCTTGCCTACCGCCGCTATCTCACCGCAACCGGCGACACCGTGGAGCCCGAGCCGCCCTGGATCTTGAGCGGCTGCATCACGAAGGCGAATTCTCCGACACCTTTTTGCGCGAGCTCATCGAGCTTGAGATTCTCCAGCAGGTGGATTCCGTTCACCACGAGTGCGACCTGGTGCACCGGAAGCGACAATTGCTTGTCGGGGTTTGGCGAGACTTCGACCGGCCAGTTGTCGGCGCCGAGCAGCATCGGGTCTTTCGCGGCAAGCCAGAGCGCGGCCGGAACGCCGATGCCCGGGCAGGACTTGACGTAGCGCGGGTTGTCCTTGCCGTAGAGCTTGCCCCAGCCGGTGTGGATCAGCACGGCGTCGCCGGGCTGCAGCGTGAGGTTTTGCTTCTTCAGCGCACCCTCTAGGTCTTCCACGGTGATCTCGTAATTGTCGCCCAGCATCTCCACGCCCTTGAAGCCCGCGACGTCGATCAGGACCCCGCGCGTGAACAGCGTGCCTACATTGTGGATACCGAACTTCTTGAAGCCGGTGCGATCGACGTTCTCGTCGACCTTCTGGCAATTGTACCAGCTGTTGAGGTGAGTCTGGTGCGCAAAGCCGTCGAACTGCGTGCCGACCTGCCCGAGTTCGGTGATGACGACCTCTTCGTTCGAGCCGCGCATGTTGGAGAACTGGTTCATGAACGTGCGCTTGGTATGGACGTCGAACCGCCGGGTTCCGAAGAACGCCATGCTGGGACCAAGCACATGCGCGAGCTCGATCACCTCGCCGGTCTTGATCAGCTTGGCGGCGTTCGTCACCGCCGCGGGCTTCTGGTGATTGACCGAGCCGCGCTCGTCGGCGGCGCCCCATTTCGACGGACAACGCTGGCTTTCCGTCGGAACGGTCCAGGTCGGCGCCTGCGCGTAGGCGGCGGCGGAAAACGCAAGCGTTATCGCCGCACACAATGTGAATGCTTTCATCCGTATCCTCCCAACACAGGGCGCTCTGGAAACGGCGCCCTTGGGTCCGATCATGCGGGTTCAAGCCAGCCGGTTCAAGGCCCAACAAGGTTGCGCAGGGAGCGTCATCAGCAATCCAGCTGTGCGCGTTTTAGCGTTGCCTCTCGACGGTGTCAGCGCAACTTGCCCCGCGCCGCCACCGGCAACACCCCGACGATCTCCTCGCCGCGCACCATCACCACCTCGTCCATCATGTTGACGACGACGCAAACATGATTGGGCACGATCCGCACGACATCGCCGACATCGGGCCGGGTGTTGCTGCGGGTGAGGTCGAGAAAACCGTGCTCTTCGGCGAAGCGGGCGATCCTGGCCTCGGGGTGTTCCAGGATCAGCCCGTAGCCATCGAGGCCCCCGCCGGGATCGGAGGTCAGTGTCTTGGAGCCGGCATCGAGAATGCCGCGGTCCGGGCCGGCACGGCTGACCACGGTGGCATAGATGTTGAGCGCGCAATCGTCCCAACCGGCGACGCCAGCGGCGACCTGCATGCGGTCGTTGTAGATATAGGTGCCGGGCCGATGCTCGGTCGCACCCTTGAGCTTGCCGACATTCTTCATGTTCGGCGAGCCGCCGGTGGAAACCATCGCCGCATCAAGCCCGCTGGCGCGGACGCCGGCCAGCGCCTCGTCGAAAAACTTCTGGGCCTCGGCCCAGCCGCTCTCGGTCGGGTACAGCATGAAGCCGGCGAATGTCAGCCCCTCCGATGCCGCGATCTCCCGCGCCAGCGCAATCGCCTCGGCCGGCGTTTCGACGCCGGCGCGCTTGCGCCCGGTATCGCATTCGACCACCACCGAAAGCGGCCGGCCGGAAGCGCGCGCAGCCTCCGGCAGGCCTGCGATCACGACCGAATTGTCGGCGGCGACCGTCATGTGGGCCTTGGCTTGCAGCGCGGCGAGCCGGGCCATCTTCTCCTCGCCGAGCAGATTGTAGCTGATCAGGATGTCGTCGATCCCGGCTTCCGCCATCACTTCGGCCTCGCCGAGCTTCTGGCAGGTGACGCCCCTGGCGCCCGCGGCGATCTGCATCTGCGCCAACAGCGGGCTCTTGTGGGTCTTGATATGCGGGCGGTTGGCGACGCCGGCCGCGTCGCAGGCGGCCTGGATGCGCGCGATGTTGCGCTCGACCCGGTCCATGTCGATGACGGCGCAGGGCGTGCCGTATTCGCGGGCGATTCTGGCGGCGAGGGGCGTGGTCATCGGGGGAGGCTCCGGTTGGACGTTTTCGTCGTTGCGAGCGAAGCGACTTGTCCGCCGAAGCTCAACGAGCGAAGGCGGAAGCAATCCATCGTCCGTTATGCTGGATGCATGGATTGCTTCGTCGCTTCGCTCCTCGCAATGACAGCGGAAATACCTAGGCCTGTTCAATCTCTTCGCGCAGCACTTCGAGCTCCAGCCATTTGTCCTCGGCTTCCGCCAGCTCCTTCTGCGCTTTGGTCAGCGCATCGGAGGCCTGGTCGAACCGCTTGCGATCCTTCTGGAACAGGTTGGGATCGTCAAGGAATCGTTGCTGCTTGGCGATTTCCGCCTGCAATCGGGCGATCGTCTTCGGCAAGGTCTCCAGCGCGTGCTTCTCGTTGAAGTTCAGCCGGCGCTTCAACGTGGCCGAGGATGCACCGGACTTGGTTTCCTTTTTCGGTTCGGCGGCGGCCTTGGCGGCATCGCGCCTCAGGTCTTCGCCGCGCTGCGAAAGCATGTCGCTGTAGCCGCCGGCATATTCGATCCAGCGGCCGTCGCCCTCGGGCGCGATCACGGAGGTGACCACGCGGTCGAGGAAGTCGCGGTCATGGCTGATCAGGATCACGGTGCCCTCGTAGTCGCCAAGCATTTCCTCCAGCACGTCGAGGGTTTCGAGGTCGAGGTCGTTGGTCGGCTCGTCCAGCACGAGCAGGTTCGACGGCTTCGCCAGCGCGCGGGCCAGCATCAGCCGGCCGCGCTCGCCGCCGGATAGCACCTCCAGCGGCGTGCGCATCTGTTCCTGCGCGAACAGAAAATCCTTCATGTAGCTGACCACATGCTTCGGCTTGCCGCCGACCATGACGTGGTCGCCACGGCCGCCGGTCAGGGCTTCCGCCAGCGTCGATTTCGGGTCGAGGCTTTCGCGGTGCTGGTCCAGCGTCGCCATCTCGATGTTGGCGCCGAGCCGGACCGTGCCGCTGTCCGGCGCGCTGCCGCCGGTCAGCATCTCGATCAGCGTGGTCTTGCCGGCGCCGTTGGGGCCGACGATGCCGATCCGGTCGCCGCGCTGGACCCGGATCGAGAAGTCATCGACGATTTTGCGCTCGCCATAGGCCTTGCTGATGTGCTTGGCCTCGATCACGAGCTTGCCGGATTTGTCGGATTCGGCGGCGGCGAGATTGGCGTTGCCGGTTGCGCCGCGGTAATCGCGGCGCTGGTCGCGCAGCGCGTGCAGGTTGCCGAGCCGCTTGACGTTGCGCTTGCGGCGGCCGGAGACGCCGTAGCGCAGCCAGTGCTCTTCATTGACGATTTTGCGGTCAAGCTTGTGCTGGTCGCGCTCCTCTTCCGCCAGCACCTCGTCGCGCCAGGCCTCGAACGCCGAGAAGCCGCGGTCGATCTGCCGGATCTGGCCGCGGTCAAGCCATGCGGTGGCGCGCGAGAGATTGGAGAGGAAGCGGCGGTCGTGGCTGATGATCACAAGCGCGCAGCGTCGGCTTTCCAGTTCGCTCTCCAGCCACTCAATGGTGGTGAGGTCGAGATGGTTGGTCGGCTCGTCCAGCAGCAGGATGTCGGGCGAGGGCGCCAGCACCCGCGCCAGCGCCGCGCGGCGGGCCTCGCCGCCGGAAACATGGGCAGGGTCTTCGTTGCCGGAGAGGCCGAGTTGTTCCACCAGATAGCGCGCCTGGTAATGATCGTCGCCGGGGCCGAGACCTGCCTCGACATAGGCCAGCGTCGTCTTGTGGCCGCCGAAATCAGGCTCCTGCGGCAGATAGCGGATCGTGGCGCCGGGCTGCACGAAGCGGCTGCCGCCGTCGGGCTCGACCAGGCCGGCGGCGATCTTGAGCAGCGTCGACTTGCCGGAGCCGTTGCGGCCGATCAGGCACACCCGCTCGCCCGCCGACACCGTGAGTTCGACGCCCGACAACAGCGGCGTGCCGCCAAAGGTCAGCCGGATATCCTTCAACTGGATCAGCGGTGGCGCCATCGGTCAGTCCTGGTTTGGCGCGGGCTGCTGCGCCGGCTGGCGCTGGATGCGGCGGATCGTCTGGTCGAGTGCCGACAGGAAGGCCGAGCGGTCGCGCGGCGCAAAGGATTTCGGGCCGCCGGTCACCTCGCCGGACGAGCGCAGGTCGGTCATCAGGTTGCGCACCGCGAGCGTCATGCCGATCGATTGTTCGGTGAACGGCTTGCCGTTCGGTGCGATCACCTCGGCGCCGGCCTTGACGCAGCGGCTGGCGAGCGGGATGTCCGAGGTAATGACGATATCGCCTTTGCCCGCGCGCTCCGCGATCCAGTCGTCGGCGGCGTCCATGCCCGAACCGGCGGCGATGCGCTCGATCAGCGGATCCTCCGGCACGCGAATGAAATTGCCCGCGACCACACTGACCGGCAGGCCGTGCCGGATCGCGACCCGATAGATCTCGTCCTTTACCGGGCAGGCGTCGGCATCGACATAGATGCGGGGGCTATTCAATTCAGGCACTTCAGGTCCGTCAATCGGATTGGTTTCGGTGACGTTTTGTCATCCGCGCGTGGTACTCTACCGGGCGCAAAAATGCGAGGAAAACAGCTGCCGGAACACGCTTGCCACGTCACTTTCTTCGCGTACGATAACGGCCGGAAAGAACAGGAAACCAGAGGAAACGGGCATGACATGCCGCATCGAGCCCTATCGGGTCTCGGCCTACAACACGTCGAAGCATTCCGAAAACAAGATGCACGATGACACCGTGGCGAAGCGTTATGGCTTTGTCGGCGGACTGGTGCCCGGCGTCGACGTGATGGCCTACATGATGCACCTGCCGGTGGCGAAATGGGGCCGTCCCTTCCTTGAGCGCGGCCTGATCGAGGCGCGCTTCGTCAAGCCGGTCTATGACGGCGAACTGGTCGATGTCACCGGCGAAGAGAGCAACGGCGTGCTCGCGATCCAGGTCGTGAGCCGGGGAGGCCTTTGCGCGACCGGCACGGCATCGCTGCCGGCTTCCGCGCCATCGTTTTCCCTTTCCGATTTTGTCGATGTTGCGGCGGCAGCCGAGCGAAAGCCGGTGGATGCGACGTCCTATGCCCTCGGCAGATGGCTAGGCGCGGTGCCGCGCAGCTGGGCGGCCGATGCGGCCAAGGAATATCTGGAAGATATTCGCGAGACTGAGCCGATCTATGCCCGGGAAGGGCTCGGCCACCCCGGCCTGTTGCCGCGGGTGATGAACAAGGTGCTGGTCGACAACGCCATCATGGGTCCGTGGATTCATGTCGGCACCCGGATGCAGCTGCTGTCCGCCGGGCGCATCGGCGATGAATTGACCGCGCGCGCCAAAGTGGTCGGCAATTACGACAGGAAAGGCCACCGTTTCGTCGAGCTCGACGCACTCGTCATTGCCAACGGCAAGACGCCGCTGGCGCATTGCCACCACGTCGCGATCTACCAGCCGAGGGAGCAGGCGGCGGCGTAGGGCGCGAAACGGCGCATCGCCACGCCAATCTCATTACCCGTCATTCCCCGCGAAAGCGGGGAATCCAGTACGCCGCGGCCTCTCGATTCTATCGCTAACGTCTCTGGGATACTGGATCGCCCGGTCAAGCCGGGCGACGACAATTGTGGATGTGGTAGGCTTGACCGGGCTACGCTGCCTGTTTCGCCTTCGCGCCCTGGATCGCCCGCCATACCCGCTCCGGCGTCAGCGGCATGTCGATCTGCTTGATCCCGTGGTCGGACAGCGCATCGATCACGGCGTTGACGACGCAGACGAGACTGCCGGCGCAGCCGGCTTCGCCGCAGCCCTTGGTGCCCAGCGGATTGGATTTGGCCGGCGAGGGGTGGTCGCTCACTTCCATCGGCGGAATGTCCTCCGCGCGCGGCAGCGCGTAGTCCATAAAAGATCCCGTAATCGGCTGGCCGCTGGGATCGTAGCTGACCTCCTCCATCAAGGCCTGGCCGATGCCTTGCGCCACGCCGCCATGCAACTGGCCGGCGACGATCATCGGATTGACGACGGTGCCGAAATCATTGACGGCGAAATAGCGCACGATCGCCACCACGCCGGTTTCGGGATCGATCTCGACTTCCGCGACATGGCAGCCATTGGGGAAGGTCGACGCGATCTCCTTGGTGGCGTGATCGACGTCGAGCGTGTCCGGCGCGCCCTCGGGCAACTTGCCCTCGCGCAGCCGCTGCGCCAGCTCCATGATGCCGATGGCGCGGTCGGTGCCGGCGATGGTGAAGCGGCCGCCTGCGAATTCGATGTCGCCCTCGGAGGCTTCCAGAAGATGGGCGGCCGCCTGCTTTCCTTTCGCGATCACCAGCGCGGCGGCTTCCACGATCGCCTGGCCCGTCGCCGTGATCGAGCGCGAACCGCCGGTGCCGTTGCCGAAACGCACCAGATCGCTGTCGTTCTGCTCCAGCAATATCTTCTCGAACGGCACGCCCAGCTGCGCCGACAGCACCTGTGCGAACGGCGTGGCGTGACCCTGGCCGTAGTCGAGCGTGCCGGTGGTCAACTTCACCGATCCGTCCGGCTCGAAGGTGATCTTGCCGAGTTCGCCGCTCGGCGGCGCGGTGACCTCCAGGTAGGAGCCGACGGCGATGCCGCGCAGCTTGCCGTTCTTTCTGCTTTCCTTCTTGCGCCTCGCGAAATTGGCGTGATCGGAAATCTCCAGCGCCTTGTTGAAGACGCCGGCGAAATCGCCGCTGTCATAGATGACGCCGCTGGCGGCTGCGAACGGCAGTTGCGACGGCTTGATGAAGTTGCGCTTGCGCAGCGTCAGCCGGTTGATACCCATCTCGTCGGCGGCGCGGTCGATCAGCCGCTCCATGTAATAATTGGCCTCGGGCCGGCCGGCGCCGCGATAGGCGCCCATCAGCGTGGTGTTGGTGAGCACCGTCTTGATGTCGACGCCGAGCAGCGGCGTGCGGTAGACGCTGGCGAGATTCTTGCCGGTGTTGAGCGACAGCGGGCCCGGCGCCACGCCGGTGATGTAGGCGCCGAGGTTGCCGTAACCCTGCAGGCGGACCGCGATGAACTTGCCGTCGGCGTCGAGCGCCAGCTCGGCGTGGATCAGCTGCCCGCGGCCCTGGCTGTCGGACAGGAAACTGGTCGAGCGCTCGTCGGTCCATTTCACCGGCCGGCCCAGCAGCTTCGCCGCGTGCAGGATGCAGGTGTATTCGGGATAGCTCACGTTCTTCATGCCGAAGGAGCCGCCGACATTCGGGGTCAGGATGCGAACCTTGTCGTTCGGCACGTTGAGGATCTTCGCCAGCGTCGCCTTGTTGCCGGACACGCCCTGCGTCGGCACCTGCAGCGTGAAGCGCTGGCTTGTCTTGTCGTAGGCGGCCAGCGCCACGCGCGGCTCCATCGTCACCACGGCGACACGGGTGTTGACGATATCGAGCCTGGTCACATGCGCGGCGGCGGCAAACGCGGCGTCGATTTTGGCGGTGTCGCCGTAGTGGTAGTCGAGCGCGATATTGTTGGGGATGTGGTCATAGAGCTGCGGCGCGCCGGGCTTGGTGGCCTCGGCGGCGTCGGTCACGGCGGGCAGCGGCGCGATGTCGGGCGAGACCGCTTCGGCGGCGTCGCGCGCCTGCGCCGGCGTCTCCGCGACCACGAAGGCGACGGGGTCGCCGACGAAGCGCACCTTGTCGATGGCAAGCGCCGGGCGGTTGGTTTGCAGCAGCGCCGAGCCGTCCCGGCTCTTCAGCGGCAGGCCGCAGGTGAAAGGGTTGTAGCCGGCGGCTTCGAGGTCCTTTCCGGTCCAGACGCCGAGCACCCCCGGCATTGTCCTGGCGGCTGCCGTTTCGATACCCCGGATGATCCCGTGGGCGTGGCTGGAGCGCACCATCCAGCAATAGGCTTGGCCCGGGAGTGAGAAGTCGTCGGTATATTTGCCCTTGCCGCGGACCAGCGTGTCGTCTTCCTTGCGGCGTACCGGCTGCCCGACCCCGTACTTCTGCAGTGCGATAGCGTTGTCCAATGAGGATGGCGACGTGTGATCTTGCATCGATAACACCTGAAATGCTTGTTATGTTCTTGGATTCTCGCGCTTTCGCGGGATAGTGTTGAGATAACCCACCGCCTTGCGCGCGACAACGCCTGATTGGGCATGGTCCCATGTGATGCGTTGTTGCGCGGCCCCTTGGCCCTGCTAAAGTTTCCGTGAACGGTTATTTCTTCGGCGGCTCGGGGGGCCGCGGAAAGACAGTATTCGATGAATGAGGATCCGCGGCTTGGCGAGGCTCTTCTGGCCCGTGCGAGCCCGCCAGAGTTGGCTGCGACAGATGCTGGAAGCGGTGTCTACGCCGCGCTCGACCTGGGCACCAATAATTGCCGGCTTCTGATCGCCAGCCCGGCCGGCGATGGCTTTCGCGTGCTCGACTCGTTCTCGCGCATCATCCGGCTCGGCGAGGGCATTTCGGCGACCGGCAGCATCAGCGAGGCCGCGATCGAGCGTGCCATCGCCGCTCTCGGCATCTGCAGCGACAAGATCCGCTATCGCAAGGCCAGGCGCCTGCGGCTGATCGCAACCGAGGCCTGCCGCTCGGCCGCCAACGCCGATAGCTTCATTGAGCGGGTCGCCGCCGAGACCGGCATTCGGCTCGAGGTGATCGATCGCGAGACCGAGGCCACGCTGGCGGTCGTCGGCTGCTCGCCGCTGCTTGATCCCGCAAGCCGGGGCGCGATCCTGTTCGACATCGGCGGCGGCTCGACGGAACTGGTCCGTATCGTGCGCGATCCCGCTCAATGGAACGCGGCGCCGGTGATCAAGGCGTGGATGTCGATCCCGCTCGGCGTCGTCACCGTGGCCGAGCATTTCGGAGGTCGGGACGTGACGGCGGAATCCTACGCGCGGATGGTGGGCGAAGTCGCGCGCCATGTCGCGCCGTTCGCGGCCGAGCACGGCGCGGATTTGCACGACATGCACCTGCTTGGCACGTCGGGGACAGTGACGACGCTCGCGGGCATTCATCTCAATCTGGCGCGCTACGACCGTCGGCGGATCGACGGCGTCTGGATGAGCGATGCCGACGTCACCGCCGTCATCCAGCGGCTGCTCGGCATGAGCTACCAGCAACGCATCGACAATAACTGTATCAGCGTCGAGCGCGCCGATCTGGTGCTGGCCGGCTGCGCCATTCTTGACGCGATCCGCGACGCCTTTCCGCTGCCGCGGCTGCGGGTGGCCGATCGCGGCCTGCGCGAGGGCATGCTGGTCGAGATGATGCGCGAGGACGGCGCGCTCCGCATAAGCTAAACGTCATTATAAGATAAACGTCATTCCGGGATGCGCGAAGCGCAGACCCGGAATCTCGAGATTCCGGTCTGGTCCTTCGGACCATCCCGGAATGACAACAGGGACCGACATGGCGAAAGACACCACCGGGCGGCTGCACGTCACCGTCAAGAGCGGCGGCAAGCGCAAGCTGTCATCGAAGCTCTGGCTGGAGCGGCAGCTAAACGATCCCTATGTCGCGCAGGCCAAGCGCGACGGCTATCGCTCGCGCGCGGCCTACAAGCTGATCGAGATCGACGACAAGCACCGCTTTCTCAAGCATGGCATCGCCGTGGTCGATCTCGGCGCCGCCCCCGGCGGCTGGAGCCAGGTCGCGGCCAAGCGCGTCGGCGCGGTCGGCGGCAAGGGCAGGGTGGTGGCGATCGATCTCCTGGAGATGCCGGAGATCCCCGGCGTCAATTTTGCGCAGCTGGATTTTCTGGCCGAGGACGCGCCGGCCAGGCTGGTCGCGATGATGGGCGGGCGCGCCGACGTCGTGATGTCCGACATGGCGCCCAACACCACCGGCCACCGCAAGACCGACCAGTTGCGGATCGTCGGCCTGATCGAAACCGCGGCTGCCTTCGCCGCCGACGTGCTCAATCCCGGCGGAACCTTTCTCGCCAAGGCGTTCCAGAGCGGCGCCGATGCCGAACTGGTCGGCCAGCTCAAGCGCGATTTCGTCAGCGTGCGTCACGTCAAGCCGGCCTCCAGCCGGCAGGACTCCTCCGAGCGCTACGTGCTGGCGATGGGATTCCGCGGCGGGCCGAAGGGCGGGTAGGTAACCACCGCCGTCATTGCGAGCGAAGCGAAGCAATCCATCCTCTGCGCGGGGAACCATGGATTGCTTCGTCGCTTTGCTCCTCGCAATGACGCGGAAAGTGTTGTTGCTTCGTTAGCCCAGCCGCTGGTCCCGCGCGTCGTCGGTGCCCTCGCTGGCGGCCTTGGTCGCCGCCGTCGCCGCACCCTTGCGGCTGGCGATCTCCACCGCCTTGCGCCCCGAGATTTCATGACCGGCGTCGTCGGGCATCTGCCAGAAGAACCAGGCCGACACCGCCGAGATGAGCGCGACCACGACGAAGGCCGGCGCGAACACTCCGGCGTCCAGTTCGGTGACGTGCTGATAGAGCATGGTCGATTCCACCGAGAACGCGCCGACGGCAACACCGGCCGAAAGCGCCAGTTGCTGGTTGACGCTGACCAGCGTGGTGGCGCGGCTCATCTGCGCCGGCTCGACTTCGGCATAGGCGACGGTGTTGATCGCGGTGAACTGCAGCGAGCGGAAGAAGCCGCCGACCACCAGGATGATGAAGATCAGCGACAGCGGCGTCGTCACCGTGAACAGCGCGCAGGCCGCGAGGAAGACTGCGCTGATGATGGCGTTGACGGTCATCATGTAGCGGAACCCAAAGGCGCGGATGATGCGCGCCGCCAGCGTCTTCATGCCCATGGCGCCGACGGCGGAGGAAAACGTGATCAGGCCCGACTGGAACGGCGACAGGCCGAAGCCCGCCTGCATCAGCAGCGGCAGCAGGAACGGCAGCGCGCCGATGCCGAGCCGGAACAGGAAACCGCCGAAAATGCTGGCGCGCATGGTGGAAAGCCGCATCAGCGAGAAGTCCAGCACCGGCGAGCCGGTTCGGCGGGCATGCATGACATACAGCGTCATCGAGATGGTGCCGACCGCGACCAGGCCGGCGACGATCGGCCAGGGCAGCAGGTTGAGGCCGGCGACCGACAGGCCGAAGGCGATGCCGGCCAGGCCAATTCCCGCCAGCAGCAGCCCGTAGAGATCGAAGCGCTCGGGAGTCTCGCTCTTGATCGGGTCGATGTATTTCATCGCCAGGAAGATGCCGAGCAGCCCGATCGGGATGTTGATCAGGAAGATCCAGTGCCAGGAGAAATAGGTGGTCAGGAAGCCGCCGAGCGGCGGCCCGATCACCGGGCCGATCAGGGCCGGCACCGTCACCCAGGTCATGGCGTTGACGAGAGCGCTCTTGTCGATCGAGCGCAGCAGCACCAGCCGGCCGACCGGCGTCATCATCGCGCCCCCCATGCCCTGCAAAATGCGGGCGATCACGAAATGGGTCACGTTCTGCGAGAGCGCGCAGCCGATTGACCCCACCATGAAGACGGCGATGGCGATCGAGAACACCATGCGCGCGCCGAAGCGGTCGGCGGTCCAGCCGCTGGCCGGAATGAATACCGCGAGCGAAATCAGATACGACGTGATCGCAAGCTTCAGCGTCAACGGGCTGGTGCCGATGTCGGCCGCGATCGCCGGCAGCGAGGTGGCAATGACCGTCGAGTCCATGTTCTCCATGAACAGGGCGGTGGCGACGATGAGCGGGATCAGGCGTTCTTTGGTCATCGATACCAGGGCAAGGTCAGCGATTCGAGCGGAACGCGGGCGACCGGCCTGTATCATCCCTGCGTCACACTGACCATTGCGGAAGCCGGCAAACCACCTAAATCCAGCGTGACGCTGGCATGCGTCGCGCCGGCCGCTGGAGGTTTGAACCGATGATCTATGTCCTTGCTGCCCTGTTGCCGCCGCTCGGGTTGCTGCTGAACGGGCAGCCGTTCTCGGCGATCTTCAACGTGGTGCTGATCGTGCTCTGCCTGCTGTTCGGGCTGATTTTCCCCGTGCTGCTGCTGGTGCCCTCCGCGCATGCGCTGATCGCCGTCCATATGAGGCGGGAGGACCGCCGCCACCGGGAGGTGGTGGAGGCGATCCGCCGGCATGGCCCGCCGCCCGGATATCAGCGCTAAGGCCCTTGATTGATCGGGCTTCTCCGCCAAAAGCCCGCGCATGGCAGGCAACCGCTTTGATTCGCCCTCTCGACATGCTATCGACCGCCGTCAACCCCACCGATGGGCTTCGATTCGACGGCGATGCCGGTAGCATCGCCGGAGGCGGCGTTCATCCCAGGTCATGATCGCGGCGGGCCGCCGCCGAAAGGAGTTGGCAATGGCGCAGGGACTTCAGGGCATCCGTGAAGCCTACACGTTCGACGACGTGCTGCTGAAACCCGGTCTGTCGGATATCCTGCCCTCGGAGGCCGATATCCGCTCCCGCGTCACCCGCGCCATTCCGCTGAACATCCCGATCATCGCCTCCGCGATGGACACCGTCACCGAAGCGCGGATGGCGATCGCGATGGCGCAGGCCGGAGGCATCGGCGTCATCCACCGTAATTTCGATCCCGACGGGCAGGCCGCCCAGGTGCGCCAGGTCAAGAAGTATGAATCGGGCATGGTGGTCAATCCGCTGACCATCGGCCCCGATGCGATGCTGTCCGACGCGCTGACGCTGATGAACGATCACGGCTTCTCCGGCATCCCCGTCGTCACCGGCGCCGGCAAGACTTCGCCCGGCAAGCTGGTCGGCATTCTCACCAACCGCGACGTTCGCTTTGCGACCGATCCCACGCAAAAAGTGTCGGAGCTGATGACGCATGAAAGCCTGGTCACGGTGCGCGAGGGCGTCAGCCAGGACGAGGCCAAGCGGATGCTGCACAAGCACCGCATCGAGAAGCTCCTGGTGGTCGACGACCAGTATCGCTGCGTCGGCCTGATCACCGTTAAGGACATGGAGAAGGCGGTCGCCCATCCGCTCGCCTGCAAGGATTCGCAGGGCCGGCTGCGCGTGGCGGCCGCGACCACCGTCGGCGAGGGCGGCCATGAGCGCACCGAAAAGCTGATCGACGCCGGCGTCGATGTGATCGTGGTCGATACCGCGCACGGCCATTCCTCCCGCGTGCTGGAAGCGGTCAACCGCATCAAGCGGCTGTCCAACGCCGTGCAGGTAATCGCCGGCAACATCGCCACCCGCGAGGGCGCGCAGGCGCTGATCGATGCCGGTGCGGATGCGATCAAGGTCGGCATCGGTCCGGGCTCGATCTGCACCACGCGCATCGTCGCCGGTGTCGGCGTGCCGCAGCTCACCGCCATCATGGACGCGGTGGAAGCCGCAAAGAAAGTCGACGTGCCTGTGATCGCGGACGGCGGCATCAAATATTCCGGCGATCTGGCCAAGGCGCTCGCCGCCGGCGCCGACATCGCCATGGTCGGCTCGCTGCTCGCCGGCACCGACGAGACGCCGGGCGAGGTGTTTCTGTGGCAGGGCCGATCCTACAAGGCCTATCGCGGCATGGGCTCGGTCGGCGCGATGGCGCGCGGCTCGGCCGACCGCTACTTCCAGCAGGACATCAAGGACACGCTCAAGCTGGTGCCCGAGGGCATCGAGGGCCAGGTGCCGTACAAGGGGCCGGTCGGCAATGTCATGCACCAGCTCGCCGGCGGCCTGCGCGCCGCGATGGGCTATGTCGGCGCGCGCAACCTCGCCGAATTCCACGAAAAGGCGCAGTTCGTCCGCATCACCGGCGCGGGCCTGCGCGAAAGCCACGTCCACGACGTGACGATTACCCGCGAAAGCCCGAACTATCCGGGCGGGGTGTGATCCACCATACGCCGTCATTCCGGGGCGCGAAGCGAACCCGGAATCTGGAGATTCCGGGTCTGGTCCTTCGGACCATCCCGGAATGACGGCGTTTGAGGAGGCGCCATTCGCCACCGTCATTGCGAGGAGCGTTAGCGACGAAGCAATCCATTTCACAGCTTGCGGAGCTGTCGATTGCTTCGCTACGCTCGCAATGACGAAAGAACAATAACAACCGGAGGAACCCCCTATGTCCGCATCTGGCAAACGCATCGTCCTCGCCGCGCGCCCTGTCGGCGAACCCAAGCCATCCGATTTCCGCCTCGAGGAATGCCCGGTTCCGACCCCGGGGGCGGGCGAGGTGCTGTTGCGCACCATCTGGCTGTCGCTCGATCCCTACATGCGCGGACGCATGAGCGAAGGGCCGTCCTACGCCCAGCCGGTGCCGGTTGGCGGCGTGATGGAGGGTGGCACCGTCAGCGAGGTGATCGCCTCGAACAATCCGGGCTTTGCCAGGGGCGACATCGTGCTGTCGCGCGCCGGCTGGCAGACCCATGCGATCTCCGACGGCAAGGGGCTGGCCAAGATCGATCCGAAGCTGGCGCCGATCTCGACCGCGGTCGGCGTGCTCGGCATGCCCGGCATGACCGCCTATACCGGCCTGCTCGACATCGGCAAGCCGCAGGCGGGCGAGACCGTCGTCGTCGCCGCGGCCTCCGGCGCGGTCGGCTCGGCCGTCGGCCAGATCGCGAAGATCAAGGGGGCGCGCGCGGTCGGCATCGCCGGCGGCAAGGCGAAGTGCGACTATGTGAAAAAGGAGCTCGGCTTCGATGACTGCCTCGATCACCGCGATCCCGATTTGGCGGCGAAGCTGAAGGACGCCTGCCCCAAGGGCATCGACGTCTATTTCGAGAATGTCGGCGGCGCGGTGTTCGAGGCGGTGTTCCCGCTCCTGAACGCGTTTGCGCGGATGCCCGTCTGCGGGCTGATTTCGGAATACAACAATTTCGGCGGCACCAGCCCGAAATGGGCCGGTGCGCTGATGCGCAACGTCTTGACCAAGCGCCTGACCATCCGCGGCTTCATCGTCAGCGACTTCGCCGCGCGTCACGCCGACTTCCTGCGCGACATGTCGGGCTGGGTGCGCGAGGGCAAAGTCAAGCACCGCGAGTTCGTCACCGAAGGCCTCGACAGCGCGCCGGCCGCCTTCATGGGCCTGCTCAAGGGCGCCAATTTCGGCAAGCAGCTGGTGCGGGTCGGGCCCGACAAGGCGTAAGCGGTCGCAACATCTCGGAGAAGATGAACATGGCGGGCATTCTTGACGGCAAGGTGGCGCTGGTGACCGGTGGCGCATCCGGGATCGGGCAGGCCGCCGCGGTGGTGATGGCGCGGGAGGGGGCGCGGGTGGCGGTGGCCGACCGCGCCGAGGCCGACGCCGCGGCGACGGTCGCGCTGATCAACGCGGCCGGCGGCCAGGCCATCGCCCTCGGCGGCGACGTCACGCGCGAGGCCGACGTGGCTGCCATGGTGGCGCGCGCGGTTTCCGCCTACGGGCGGATCGATTGCGCCTTCAACAATGCCGGCATTGCCGGACGCGCCGTCGGCCCGGTGGGCCAGCGCACGCATGAACTCAGCCAGGAAGCGTTCGATCGCATGCTGGCGGTGAACCTGACCGGCGTGTTTCTCTGCCTCAAGCACGAGATCGCGCAGATGCTGGCGCAAGGCGGCGGCGGCGCGATCGTCAACACCGCCTCGATCGCAGGCCTGATCGGACTCGCCACCTCGGCGCATTACGTCGCCGCCAAGCACGGCGTGGTCGGGCTGACCAAGAGCGCGGCGATCGAATACGCCCAGGACGGCATCCGCGTGAACTGCGTCAATCCCGGCTACGTCGCGACGCCGATGACAAAGGAGACGATCGAGGAGCGCGGCGCGGAAATCCTGGCGAAAGTTCCGATGCGGCGGATGGGCGTTCCCTCCGAGATCGCCGAAGCCGTGGCTTGGATGTGCTCGGACAAGGCCTCGTTCATGACCGGCGCGTCGCATGTGGTCGACGGCGGATACTACGCGGCGTAAGTCGGGCGTTCCGCGGAGCCTGAAGCGTGATCCGGAAAAGTGCGGTTTTCCGAAAAGATCATGCTCAAACAAAGAGCTAGAGTGGGATGACGATTCGAAGAAAAGTCATCCCGCTCTAGCCGTGTCATGCCGGCTTGCCGAGCAGCTCGTTCAGCCAGATGTCGGTCAGGCCGGGCGGCCTGACGTGGCGGACTTCGAAACGGTCGGGCGCAAAACGATACTCCACCAGCCCGACCTCCTTGATCCCGATCACTTCCTGCTTTTCGTGGGGAAGCACGAAGCCGGCGGAGGGCGCCCAGACATGGCGGGTGCGGCCAAAGCTGAAATCGCGGCGCTGGTGGACGTGGCCGCTTGCCACCAGCCTCAGATCGACCGCCGCAAACATCTCGATCAGGTGTTTTCGCCGCGGCTGCGGCACATAGCGGATCGCGGTTGCCTCGGTCTCGGGATCATCGGGCGTATCGAGAAACAGCGGCTTGTGCAGGAACAGCGCCACCGGCTTGCCATGAGCTTTCGATAGCTCCGCCGCGAGCCAGTCGAACTGCTCGGCCTCGCTCGCGATCCCCGTGTTCATGATCAGCGAGTTCAGTCCGATAAAACACCAGCCGGCGGCGTCGAAGCGCCAGCGGTCCTCGCCGATCACGGCGAGATAATTCTGCCGCTCCTGTTCGGTCGCCGGCTGCTTTGGCGCGGCAGCCACCGCGGTCGGGTTGTCGCCGATGTCGTGATTGCCCGGCAGATAACGGCACGGCGCGGGCAGCGCGTCGTGCAGCTCCTTGGCAAACACCAGATCGTCGCGGCTGGTCGGCGCGTCAAAGGCAAGGTCGCCGCTGTTGATCACGAGATCGGGCCGCGTCGCGGCGATGTGTTCGCTGACGGCGTGAAAATTGTCGGTGAGCTTTTGCAGGCGGCGGGTGAGGTGGGTGTCGGAAATCTGCGTCAGGCGAAATTCGCTCATGCGGTGGTCCCTTCAGGTCCGATCATACCGTCTGTCAGGCGTCGAAATGGTGACAAATCCCATGGCTGTCATCGCCCGCCACCGGGTCTCGTCTTGGCGAGCCCGATGACAGGCTCCGGCGGGCGATCCAGTATTCCAGAGGATTGTCGATAGGATCGAGAAGCCGCGGCGTACTGGATACTCCGCCTTCGCGGAGTATGACGAGTAGCGTGAATCTCACCCCAGCGTTCGCCGCCAGAACGCCAGCATGTCCGCGCGAAACAGCTCGGCCTCGCCGTCGCGGCTGCCGATCCTGGCGCCCTTGCGGCCGTAGCCGGCTTTCAGCGCGTAGATCATCAGGTCGCGGTCGACAAGCTTGGCGTCCGCGGCATTGGCGAGCGGGTGGATGAAGGCGCCGTCATGGCCGATATAAACCGTCGGCGCGGCCGGCGACACCGCGGCGTCGGCGACGTTCTCGACCGCGGTGCCGCGATCGAAACTGTGCTGCGCGCCGCCGATCAGCCGCATCGTGACCTTGCCGCCGGCGAGCCGGATGGCCTGGCAATGGCCCTGCACCTGCATCGGCGAGCACCATTCGTCAGCGTCGCCCATGATGACGCGGATTTCGGTCTGGTCGACCGAGGGATCGAGGAACTGGTGGCCGCTCCAGGGATAGGCCGCGAGCATGCTCCTGAAGCCCGCGCCGTCGCCGACGACAGCGTCGGCAAAGCGGCGCGTCGCTGCCGTCAGCACCGCCGAGCCGCCGCGGCTGTGGCCCTGCGCGCCGATCCGGGACACGTCGATATCAGGATGCGCGGCGAGCACCTGCCACGCCGCCAGCACGTCATAGGCGCTGGCGGCAAACGAGAACTGGGTCTGGTTGGCGATGGTCGAGGTCACGCCGCGCGCGCCAAAGCTGTCGAGCACGAAGGCGGCAAAGCCGTCGCCCACCAGCGTTTCAGCGTGTGCCAGATGCGAGGGCGCCACGCCGAGGCTGCCCGGCACCACCATGACAAGCGGCCATTTTCCGCAAAGCTTGCGCCGCTCGTCATGCGGCAGGAACAGCTTGCCGTCGATGGTGAGCTTGGGAAGCTCGGCTGGCCGGCTGATGACGTGAAAATAGTTGAGCGGGTTGGCGGTCGGGATTTCGAAGTTCTGCCCCCTGGCGCCACCGGCGAAAACGATGTCCTGATCGCGAAATCGCACGGTTGCTTTCCTCCCGCGGGGCCTTCGGGGGAACAGTAAAGCGCCGGTTGTGGCCGTCAAAGCAAATGTGCCGGACCAGCCGATCCGCCGCATTCCCCCGGGCTTGCGGTTCAAAGCGCGGCCTGCGGGGCCGCGCTGGCCGATTTGTCAGGCGGCGCGTCCACCGCTAAGAGCTTGGGGTACAGCGCAATTCTTTCGGGGGAGATTCGCAATGTCGGTTCAAATGGTGTTGCTGCCGGTGTTCGTCCTGGTCGGGCTTGGCTTCTTCCTGCTGCTGTGGATGGCGCAGGCGCGGACGCAGGCGCTGCGCGGGCGGCAGACCCGCCTCAAGGACATCGCGCTCGGCCAGTCGGCGTGGCCGGAACGGGTGACCCAGATCGGCAATTGCTTCAGCAACCAGTTCGAGATACCGGTCCTGTTCTACGTCCTGATCGCGCTGGCGCTGCCGCTGCGCCACGCCGATCTCTTCATCGTGCTGATGTCCTGGGTGTTCGTGGTGACGCGCTTCGTGCACGCCGGGATCTTCGTCACCACCAACAACGTCCAGCAGCGCGGGCTGGCATGGTTCGCCGGCGTGCTGGTGCTGCTGGCGATGTGGATCTACTTCGCGCTCAGGATGTTGCTCCTGATCTAGCTTCCCGTTTTGAAGGTCCGGTATGACCCCCGCCGCCCGGCTGTCCGCAGCCATCGAGCTGATCGAGGCCATCGACGCGCAGCGCGTTCCCGCGGCCAAGGCGCTGAAGGAGTGGGGCACCGCGCATCGCTTTGCTGGCTCGGGCGACCGCGCGGCGATCGCAGGCCTGGTGTGGGACGTGCTGCGGCGGCGCGCCTCGAGTGCGTGGCTGATGGATGCGGACACCGCGCGGGCGCGGGTGCTCGGCATGCTCCGGCTCGAGCGCAGGCTCGACACCGATGCGATCGCGAATTTGTGCCACGGCGAGCGATTTGCGCCGGAGCCGCTCAGCGCGGCCGAGCGCGCGGCGCTGACCTCGCGCACGCTCGATGATGCACCGGCCCACATCGCCGGCGACTACCCGGAATGGCTGGACGCGCCGCTCGCCGCCGTGTTCGGCGACGACCGCGTGGCCGAGGCGACCGCGATGGCAAGCCGCGCGCCGCTCGATCTGCGGGTCAACACGCTGAAGGCCAGCCGCGAAAAGGTTCTGCCGCGGCTGTCGCATCTCGGCGCCACGCCGACGCCGTGGTCGCCGATCGGGCTGCGCATCGAGCTTGGCGCCGACGCCCGCAACCCCGGCATTCACGCCGAGGAGGATTTCATCAAGGGCGCGATCGAGGTGCAGGACGAGGGCTCGCAATTGGCGGCGCTGCTGTCGGCCGCAAAGCCCGGCGAGCAGGTGGTCGATCTCTGCGCGGGGGCCGGCGGCAAGACCCTGGCGCTGGCGGCGATGATGCAGGGCAAGGGAAGGCTGATCGCGACCGACCACGACAAGCGCCAGCTGGCGCCGATCTATGAGCGGCTGTCGCGCGCCGGCGTCCACAACGCCGAGGTGCGCGCGCCCAGGGGCGAGGCCGACCCGCTCGCCGACATCAGGGCGTCGGCCGATCTGGTGCTGATCGACGCGCCCTGCACCGGCACCGGCACCTGGCGGCGCAACCCCGACGCCAAATGGCGGATGCGCCCCGGCGCGCTCGAAGTTCGGTTGAAGGACCAGGTCGAAGTGCTTGATCGCGCGGCAGCCCTGGTCAAGCCGGGCGGCCGCATCGCCTATGTGACCTGTTCGGTGCTGCCGCCGGAAAACGGCAACCAGGTTCGCGCGTTCATCGCGCGCCACCCGGAGTTTTCGATCGTGCCGCCGCACCAGACCGCCGCCGTACTGTGGGACAGAGCGGAAGAATTTGAAAAAGCCGCGCTGAAGTCAGCCGAGGGCTGGCTGATGACCCCGCGGCGCACGGGCACCGACGGTTTTTTCGTTGCGGTGCTGACGTTAAGCGCGAATGCGTAGGGTGGGTAGATGGGGTAGGGTGGGCAAAGGCGCACTTCGCGCCGTGCCCACCATCTATCGACACATTGATCGCAAATGGTGGGCACACTTCGCTCTGCCCACCCTACGATTCTGTCAGGCCCGAGGCCATCACGGCTTCAACGGCATCGACGCGCAGGTCGTCGGCCTTGCGGCGAGCTTCCGCTGATTCTGCCTCTGATCAAATTAGGTTAATAATACTTACCTAACCCTCGTTTGTCCACGCCTCCACAAAGCATGTGGGCCGGCCGCTGGCCGCGGTTGCGAGGCCGCGCCCGGTCGCGTAATTGCTGTCCATGACAGCCTCACAGCAAACCCAAGACCACGCCGCCTCGGCGGCCCCGGCCATTTCGGTGGCCTCGGCGCATGACAAGATTCTGATTGTCGATTTCGGCAGCCAGGTGACGCAACTGATCGCGCGCCGGGTGCGCGAGGAGGGCGTCTATTCCGAGATCGTGCCGTTCCAGAAGGCGGAGGCCGCTTTCCGGGAGATGAAGCCGAAGGCGGTGATCCTCTCCGGCGGCCCTGAGTCCGTGCATGAAGCCGGCTCGCCGCGCGCGCCGCAGCTGATCTTCGATTCCGGCGTTCCCGTGCTCGGCATCTGCTACGGCCAGATGACCATGGCCGCCCAGCTCGGCGGCGAAGTGGAAGGCGGGCACCACAGGGAGTTCGGCCGCGCCGATGTCGAGGTCAGGGCGGCGAGCGCGCTGTTCGAGTCCACCTGGTCGATCGGCGAGAAGCATCCGGTCTGGATGAGCCATGGCGACCGCATCACCAAAATGCCGCCCGGCTTCAGCGTCGCCGGCGTCAGCGCGAATGCGCCGTTCGCGGTGATCCAGGACGAGAAGCGCCGGTATTACGGCCTGATGTTCCACCCCGAAGTCGTGCATACGCCCGACGGCGCCAAACTGATCCGTAATTTCGTCCGCAAGGTCGCAGGCCTGACCGGCGACTGGACCATGCGCGCGTTTCGAGAAGAGGCGATCGAGAAGATCCGCGCCCAGGTCGGTAAGGGCAGGGTGATCTGCGGCCTCTCCGGTGGCGTCGATTCCGCCGTCGCCGCGGTGCTGATCCACGAAGCGGTCGGCGACCAGCTCACCTGCGTCTTCGTCGATCACGGCATGCTGCGGCTCGACGAGGCCAAAACCGTCGTCGAGCTGTTCCGGCATCACTACAACATCCCGCTGGTGCATGTTGACGCGTCAAAGCAGTTCTTGGGCGAGCTCGCAGGGGTCACCGACCCCGAAACCAAGCGCAAGACCATCGGCCGCCTGTTCATCGACGTGTTCGACGCCGAAGCCAAGAAGATCGGCGGCGCGGATTTTCTCGCGCAAGGCACGCTCTATCCTGACGTGATCGAAAGTGTCTCGTTTACCGGCGGCCCCTCGGTGACCATCAAGTCGCACCACAATGTCGGCGGTCTGCCCGATCGCATGAAGATGAAGCTGGTCGAGCCCTTGCGCGAACTGTTCAAGGACGAGGTCCGCGTGCTCGGGCGCGAGCTGGGCCTGCCCGAAATCTTCGTCGGCCGTCATCCCTTTCCCGGCCCCGGCCTCGCCATCCGCTGCCCCGGCGACATAACCCAGGAGAAGCTCGACATCCTGCGCCAGGCCGACGCCGTCTATATCGACCAGATCCGCAAAGCGGGATTGTACGACCAGATCTGGCAGGCCTTCGCCGTGCTGCTGCCGGTCAAGACCGTCGGCGTGATGGGCGACGGCCGCACCTACGAATACGTCGTCGGCCTGCGCGCGGTGACCTCCACCGACGGCATGACCGCCGACTTCTATCCCTTCGAGATGAAGTTTTTGGGCGAGACCGCGACGCGGATCATCAACGAGGTGAAGGGGGTGAATAGGGTGGTGTACGACGTGACGAGCAAGCCGCCGGGGACGATCGAGTGGGAATGATTTTTGCCCATCCCAGGGTATCCGATGATATCCAGAGATACGACATAACTCTCTGAAATAAAAACGAAAATCGTTCAGTGCCGGTCGAGGACTATCGGCCGGCAGAGATGGCGGCTGACGTACTCGCTGACGGTATGCTTCTCTCTTGCGAAAGAGGATTTCGTCCGATACCGTCAAGGCCTGAGCACCTTTGACGGTCTTTTTTTCGATCTAATAGCCTGTAAGAAAAAGAGAGTTTGTTCAAACGGTGCCCGAAAATGGCCTGACGGTCTTTTTTCGTGGAGGCGACCCAAATGCTGACGGATGCAGCCCTTAAACATCTGAGACCAAAAGAGAAAATTTACAAGGTGACGGACCGGGACGGCATGTATGTGCTCGTAAAGCCGTCGGGGACCCTCACTTTTCGGCTGGATTACCGGATGAATGGACGGCGCGAGACCGTCACATTCGGCAAGTACGGCCCGGCCGGGCTGTCGCTCGCTCGTGCGCGAGAGTTGTGCATCGACGCCAAGCGCGCGATCGGCGAGGGACGATCGCCGGCGATTGAAAAGCAGCGGGAGAAGCGCCGGCTCCTGGAAGCGAAGAGCTTTGGCGAGTTCGGCGAGAAATGGCTGACCGCAGCGCCGATGGCGGACAGCACGCGGGCGATGCGCCGTTCGATCTTCGAGCGTGAGCTGCTGCCCAAGTGGCGCAATAGGCTGCTGACCGAGATCACGCCCGATGATCTGCGGGCTCATTGCGGCGTTATCGTGGAGCGCGGCGCGCCGGCGACGGCGATCCACGTCCGCGATATCCTCAAGCAGATCTACGGCTTCGCGATCTTGCACGGCGAGAAGGTCGCCAACCCTGCTGACGATGTGGGCCCGTCCTCGATCGCGACGTTTGTGCCAAAGGACCGATCGCTCTCGCCCACCGAGATTCGGATCATGCTCAAGCTGCTCGAGAAGGTGGCGACGTTGCCGACCATCAGGCTAGGCATGCGTCTCTACCTGCAGACGATGGTGCGCAAAAGCGAGCTGCAGGACGCGACCTGGGACGAGGTCGATTTCGAGAACGCTGTTTGGACGATCCCGAAGGAGCGGATGAAGCGCTCAAAGGCGCATAACGTCTATCTATCGCGCCAGGTCCTCGACATCATGATCGCGCTCAAGACCTGCGCCGGGAATTCGAAGTACCTCCTGCCGTCGCGCTACGACGCGGATGCGCCCATGTCTCGCGCGACGTTCAATCGCGTCACCTATGCGGTAGTCGATCAGGCGAAGAAGGATGGCCTGCCGCTGGAGCCATTCACAGTTCACGATCTACGGAGGACCGGCTCAACACTGCTCAACGAACTGGGCTTCAACAGCGATTGGATCGAGAAGTGCTTGGCGCACGAGGACGGCCGGTCGTCACGCGGTGTTTACAACAAGGCGGAGTACGAAGTGCAGCGTCGCCACATGATGCAGGAATGGTCGGACATCATCGCCGCCTGGGCCGAAGGCAAGAAGCGCATGCCGGTACTCATCCAGCCTTCGATGCCGCTGTTCGAGCCAGACCCGGCTCTCGAACTGGGCGCGACCGCCGTTGCCTGACATCTGGCGATTGCGCACGGACAATTGCAGTTGATCGGCGCGAGGCCAACCAGGCTTCGACCTCCGCCAGATCCCATACGACGCAACGCGGCGAGAGAGCGAAGCGTCGGGGAAACTCCCCGCGCTGTTCCATCTCGTAAATGGTGCTATCGGCGAGTGGCACGATTTCGCGCAGTTGCTGTCGACGGATGGTCCGCTTGATTGGAGTGTCATTTCGGTGAACCATCATCGTCTCCTCAGCTCGTCCACTTGAGGAAATGAACGCGATAGGTCCCGAAAGGGAAGGGAGGAAATTCAGATGTCGGACAGCAGGATACTGTGGCGTACAAATAGAAAGCTGTCTGGCCTGGTGATCGATGCACCCATTTCCCAAAAAGCTGGGGCGCTCCGAAACAAGTTCGAATCCTGTCGGGTGCG
>LNFM01001993.1_pt1 | contig 119471 bp, 111 predicted proteins | sample 596031 | NCBI WGS metagenome assembly LNFM01 (sample SAMN04254537, study PRJNA301005) | activated carbon metagenome | isolation source: dual media filters at the Ann Arbor, Michigan drinking water treatment plant | place: USA: Ann Arbor | reverse complement strand
GTCGGGGGTCGTGCTGCGGGGCGAAGGCGGCGCGGACTGGCTGGTCGGCGGCACGGCCGCGGACCTGCTGCTCGGCGGCGCCGACAACGACACGGTGAACGGCTTCCACGGCGACGACACGCTCGACGGCGGCGAGGGCAACGACCGCCTGGTCGGCGGCCTGGGCAACGACCTGCTGCTCGGTGGCGCGGGGGACGACGTGCTGATCGGCAATGCCGGGGACGACACGCTCGACCCGGGCGCGGGCACGGACCGCGCGGATGGGGGCGCGGGCAACGATCTCTATCGCGTGGCGGCCACCGACCTCACCTCCGCCGACCTGATCTCGGACGAGAGCGGGGCGGCGGACGCCCTCATCATCCGGGACGTCTTCGACACCCTGGCGGGGGCGTTCGCGGGCTTCAGCTTCAGCGGCCCGGTAGCCGGGCGGGTGCAGGGGATCGAGCGCTTCGAATTCGGCTCCGGCAACGACGTCTTCCTGCCGGGCAACATGACCGGCGACAGCGCCGGCGCCAATGTCGTCACCGTCTCGGGCGGCGCGGGCAACGATCTGCTGAACGTCTCGCAGGTGGCGCGGCTGACTACGCCGCTGGCCTTCCTGCTGGATGGCGGGGACGGCGCGGATTCGCTGGTCGGCGGGCGCGGCGCGGACACGATCTCGACCGGCACCGGCGACGACCGTGCCACAGGCGGGATCGGGAACGACCTGTTCCTAGTGCTTGCGGGCGACTTCACCGGCGCTGACACGCTGAACGGCGAGGACGGCTTCGACAGGCTGCGCTTCATCGGCAACGAGGCGATCGGCCCGGCGGCCTTCGCCAATGTCTCCGGCATCGAGGTCATCGAGCTCGACCAGGAGGGGCAGCAGGTCACGCTGCCCGGCGCCTTCCCCGATGGGCTGGTGGGTGGCCAAACAGTGAACATCCGCGGCGGGGCGGGCGACGACCTGATTGACGTCAGCGCCTTCGCCAGCAACCGACGCGTCGTTGTCGAGCTCGGCGCCGGCAACGACACGCTGTTCGGCGGGGCGGGCGAGGACAAGGTCTCCGCGGGGGCGGGCGTGGACGAGATCCATGTCGGGAACGGGCTGAACCAAGTGACCTTCGGACCGGGCGAGCTTTCCGGGCTCGACATCGTGACCGCCGGGACCGGCGCCCCCATCATCGTCTTGGGAATTTACGGTGACACGCTGAAGGTGGGCGTCGCGGCCGGGCAAACACTGACGCAGGGCGTCTTCGCCGGCGTCTCCGGCTTCGACAGCTTCTTGTTCGAGGGCGGCGCGAATTCCGCCGTGCGACTGCCGTCGACGCTGGTGAGCCAGAGCGGCCAGGCCAAAGTGGAAGTCACGGCGGTGGGCGACGGGATGGTGGTGGATGGCCGTGCCCTGCTCACGGGGATCGAAATGAATGGCTCGGGTAACGCGCAAGTGCTGTTCGGCGGCAGCGGCGCCGACACGCTCTTCGGCAGTGGCGACGACATGCTAATCGGGGGGCCGGGCGGCGACCGTATCTTTCTCCTCGGTGGAGGCCGGACGGCCGCGGTGATCCGCGCGGTCTCCGACGGGACGGCGGATATCAACAGCATCGTCAGCACGGCGGGCGCGGACAGCGTGTCCGGCACGGAGTTCGACGGCAACTTCATCATGGTGGACACCCTCGCCCTCGGCCGGTCCCCCACCTTCATCCATTACGTCGCCAACGGCGCGAACCTCAACCTCAACGCTTCTTCGAACGTGCTGCCGACGCAGTACGAGATCGCGGGCGACGCCTTCGGCTCGCTGACCGCCGTGCGCAACGCGGTGGGCGCAAGGCTGGTGGACAACGACCCGCGGTTGTTCGAGAAGCTCATCCTGGTGATCGGTGGCGCGAGCAACGACCGCTTCGGTGTGTATTACTTCGAGGACCGCGACCACAACGCCACCGTGGACAGCACGGACATCCTGCGGCTGCTGGCGATCGGCACCGGCGACGTGCCAGTCAACGACGACCGCGGCTTCCGGCAGCTCAACGATTTCGACCTGGTGTAGCCGATGGAGCCGTAGTGCAGTCGCGCGAGACCTGCAAAGGAGCCGCCCCATGCTGCTGCCATCCGCCGATGACCTCGCCGCGCGCATTCCCGATGGCGCGCTGGTCGCGCTTCCGCCCGACAATTCCCTGCCTTCGGTTGCCATCGCCAAGGCGCTGATCCGGCGCGGGGCGCGGCGCTTGCGCCTGCTGGGCGTGCCGGTGAGCGGCTTCGCCACCGACATCCTGATCGGCGCCGGCTGCGTGGCGGAGGTCGAGACCTCGGCCGTCTCGCTCGGCGAGGCCGGCTTCGCGCCGCGGTTTTCCGCCGCGCTCAAGGCCGGGTCCATCACGGTGCGCGACGCCACCTGCCCGGCCATCCAGGCGGCCGAGAAGGGCGTGCCCTTCATGCCGCTGCGCGGGCTGATCGGCTCCGACATCCTGGCCAACCGCCCCGACTGGAAGGTCGTGCCGAACCCGTTTGCGGAAGACGGCGCCGACCCGGTCGTGCTGCTGCCGGCGAAGCAGCCCGATTTCGCGATCTTCCACGCCGCGATGGCCGATGACGAGGGGAACGTCTGGCTCGGCCGGCGGCGCGAATGCGCCACCATCGCCCACGCCGCGAAGGCCGCGCTGGTGACGGTGGAGCGCGTGGTGCCCGGCAATTTCCTGGAGGATGAACGGCTCGCCTCCGGGACCATCAGCGCGACCTACATCAATGCCGTCGCCATCGCCGAACGCGGCGCGCGCCCGGCCGCGCTGCTCGACGAATACGGCTTCGACGCCGCGTATGTCGCCGACTACGCCCGCGCGGCCAAGACCGCGGACGGCTTCCGCGCTTGGCTGGACCGCGAGGTCCTCGGCGCCGCGCAGAAGGTCGCCGCCGAATGATCGCGCCGGAAGAACGCATCATCGCCGCGCTGGCGCGCCTCATCCTCGACCCGTCGGCGCCGCCGGCGCGGCATATCGCGGTGGGCGCGGCATCGCCCATGCCGGCGGCCGCCTGCTGGCTGGTGAAGCTGCTCGGGCACGATGTGCGGCTGTCCCTGCTGCACAGGCGATCGGGCAACCCCTTCACCGAGGGCACGCGCGAATTGTTCGACCTGACCGGCCAGGGGCGGATCGACCTGTTCTTCCTGGGTGGCGGCCAGATCGACGGCCAGGCCAACCTGAACCTGGTGGGCACCGGCGAATGGCCCGGGATGGGCGTGCGCTTCCCCGGGTCCTTCGGCTCAGCCTTCATGTATTTCATGACCCCGCGCACCATCCTGTTCCGCGAGGAACACTCCCCGCGCGTGCTGGTCGACAAGGTGGACAACATCTCGGCCCCGGGCGTCTCGGCACCCGGCGTGTTCCGCCGCGGCACGGCGCAGGCCCTGGTCACCGGCCGATGCGTGTTCCGTTTCCACCCGGACCGCGCGCGCTTCTCGCTGGCCAGCCTTCATCCGGGCGAGACGGTGGACAGCGTGCGCGCCGCCACCGGCTTCGCCTTCGATGCCGAGGGCGACATCCCAGCCACGCCCGACCCGACCGAGGCCGAACTGGCCCTGCTGCGCGGGCGCGTCTGCGACGAGATGGTCGAGACCTATCCCGAATTCTGCGCCCGGATCTGGGGGCGCAGCGCCGCCGCATGAACGACCCCGGGCTCGATGCCCTGGTGATGTGGCTGGTGCTGCCGGCCAGCCTGGTGCTCGGCGGGGTGTGCCTGGCGCTGTGGCGCGCGCGGCGCGGCTGGGTCGTGGTGGAAGGCGTGGTGCGAACCGCGCCCGACCCGCGTGACGCCGGCGCGTTGACCGAGATTGCCGTCGCCGACCCGGATGGGGCCGTGCGCACGGTGCGGCTGCATGTGCCCGCAGCGCGCGGGCGCGTGGCGGCGAGCCAGGCCATCACGCTGTGCCACCCGCCAGGCCAGCCCGCGGCTCTGCAGCCCGGCACGCCCATGCCGCTGCTGGTCGGTGCCATCGCCGGCGGGCTGATGGCGCTGCTCGCCCTGTCCATCCTACTGGGCGCCTGAGGTTCGACAAAGGACCGCGCCTGCCGCATCTTCCGCCGCGCGATCGGAGGAACCGGGACATGGACGACAACGCAGCACTCGGGAACGCGGCAGCGCTGTCGCCCGGCGCGCTGGCCGGGCTGCGCGTGGTGGACCTCACCCGCGTGCTGGGTGGGCCCTATTGCACCATGGTGCTGTCCGACCACGGGGCGGAGGTCATCAAGCTCGAACCGCCGCAGGGCGACGAGGTGCGCGACTGGGGCCCGCCCTTCAACGCCGATGGCGATGCGTCGTATTTTGTCGGCGTGAACCGCAACAAGCGGTCCGTCGGCCTCGACCTGTCCAAGCCGGCGGGGCGCGAGGTGCTGCTACGGCTGCTCGACGGCGCCGATATCCTGGTCGAGAACTTCAAGCCCGGGTCCATGGAGAAGTGGGGCCTGGGCTACGAAGCCGTGCTGTCGGAGAAGTTCCCGCGCCTGATCCATTGCCGCGTCTCCGGCTTCGGCGGCGAAGGCCCGCTCGGCGGCTTCCCCGGCTACGACGCGGTGTTGCAGGCGATGGTGGGCCTGATGTCCATCAACGGCACCGAGGATTCCGGCCCGACGCGGCTGGGCAACCCGATCGTGGATATCGCGACCGGCCTGTTCAGCACCATCGCCATCCTGATGGCCTTGCACGAACGCGAACGCTCCGGCCGCGGCCAGTATTGCGACATGACGCTGCATGATTGCGGCATGGCGCTGCTGCACCCGCATGCCGCCAATTTCTTCCTGTCCGGCAAGCGGCCGATGGCGACGGGCAATCCGCACCCGAACCTGGCGCCCTATTCCAAGTTCACCACGAAAACCTGCGAGATCTTCGTCGCCGCCGGCAACGACCCCGCCTTCCGCAAGTTCTGCGATTTCCTCGGCATTCCCGAGGTCGCGAAGGATCCCCGCTTCGCCACCAATGGCGAGCGCGTGGTCAACAAGGCCGCGCTGACCGAGGTGCTGAACACGCGCTTCGCGAACGAGGACGGGCACGAGCTGACCCGCCGCATGCTGGCCGCCGGGCTGCCTGCCGGCCCGGTTCTCCATGTGGATGAGGCGATGGCCGCCGAGCACACGGCGTTCCGCAACATGGTCGCGCAGATCGGCGACTTCCGCGCGCTGAACACGCCGATCAAGCTGTCGCGCACGCCAGGCGGCGCCCGCAGCGCGCCACCGCGCTTCAACCAGCATGGGCGGGACGTGCTGGTGGCGCGCGGGTTCAGCGAGGCGGAGATCGCGGCGCTGGAGAATGATGGGGTGATCGTGGGGGCGCGGCGGAAATGAGCGGCGCCGCCGCCGCGATCCAGGAGCTTCCGGCGATCGAGGATCCCCGTCGGGTCGACACACTTTTTCAGGCGTTCGAACGTGCCTGCGCCGCATCACTGAGTACGCGGTACACGCCGCCCCCCATGCCTCTGGACGATGTCACGGACAAGTGCGCTTTCCGGTTCAAGGTGGCCGGCATCGACCTGAACGTAAGACTCGACGAGTATTCGACCGGGCGCTGGACGCTCAACCCGAACCAGCAGGCTGCCTTCGCGCAGGGCAAGAAGGGGCCGGTGCTGTTGCGGCAATGGTATGTCAGCCGCAGGCCAGCGCCGCTCTCCCGCGCGGAGGTGGCGCAGGTCACCAACACCCTGCCGCTGCGCGTTCGCGCGGCCTTGCCGCGCGACGCAGAGGCGTGGCGCCGGCTCTATATTTTGGTCGCCGACCTCAGCCACGGCCAAGCGGAGATTGCCGCTCAGACCCAGGAAGCCATCGACCTCCTACGGCGCGCCAACGAGACTTTCGGAACGCCCGATCAGTAGATCGGGCATCCCGCCGCGGGGCGGCTCGCCGCCGCCGTTCACGGCGTCCGCCGCGACAGGCTCACCGCATACGCCGCCGCCCGCGCCTGCAGGATCGGATCGTCGCTCATCTCGATCCCCGGCGCCTGGTCCAGGATCATGAAGCTGATCGGGTCGCACGGCCCGCCCGGCCCGGCTTCCACCGCCGTCACCGCCAGCCGCCCCACCACCGTGCGCGGCCGGTCATCCGGCCAGGCGATGGTCGGGTTCAGCAGGTCATCCCCCTGCCCCGGGAATTGCAGCACCATGTCGAACTCCACCGGCCCGGCGGCAACGCGCCGGCGGAGCTCGTCGGCCAGGAAATTCGCACCCATGGACTGCATCTGCTCGGCCGTCAGGCGCATCACGCCCGCGCGCGGTTCGAACACCCAGCGGGCCGGGCGCACCTGGCCGTCCTGGCCGCGGAACAGGAAGGTGTTCACGCCCCAGTACGGCGTGGTCGCGAAGCTCACGGGCGGGGCGTTGGCTGCGATGTAGCGGCCCTGGTTGCCGACCGACGGGTTGGCCGCGAGGTAGGTGGCATAGGCGGCCGCGCGCTCGGGGTTCGGCCGGCCGGTGGCGGGGTCGTTGGCACGCGACAGCAGGCCGTCGACGAAGGCCTGCGGGTGCATCGCGCCGAACACCGGGGCGGAGATGTTCGCCATCTCGAACAGGTCGCCCGACGGCGATTCGAAGCGGATCGACAACCCACGCGTGCCCCGCGCGCTGTCGGACGCATTCGGGTTGGCGCCAGCCACGCCGAAGCGGATCAGCGCGGTGTTGCGCTGGCCGCTGAACACCGGCGCGACCGACAGCCGCGTGCCATCGGGTGTCGCGGTGAAATGCCCGGCGGCGCACAGGCCCTTGGGGTGGCTCGGGCGATGCGTGCGGATCGGGCCGAGCACGGCCTCGAAGGCATTGACGATGGTCTCGGGATCCGGCTGGGCGGCTGCCGGCGTGGCAGCGCCGAGCAGCACGGCCAGGGCGACAGCCCCGACGCGCAGGGCGGACGGACGGATCGACCTGGTCATGGTTCTGTCACTCCGTGGGGCTGGGCGGATCACCCGTTACGCAAGTGTGGCGACGCGCGGGGCTTGCCAAGTGCGACTTCGCCCCCGGCAGCGACGCGGTTACGCGCCTGGCACGGCGAAGCGCGCGACCAGCGCCGCCTGCGCCGGGGTCTCCACCGCCGCGGCATCGTAGGTGGCCCTTACCCAGGCGACGGGATCGGCCACGCCGGTCATGGCACCCAGGCAGGCCAGCGCCATGCCCGTACGGCCCAGCCCCGCGCGACAGCCGACATGATAGGCGCCGGCGGGATCGGTGCGCATCGCGGCCAGCATGGCGTCCAGCACGGCGCGCAGCGCGGCGTCCTCCGGTACGCCGAAATCGGGCACGTCCAGGCGCCAGGTGGCCTCGGCCACCCGGTCGGCGCGCGGCTCCAGGCACAGGCCGCGCGCGCCGGCCGGCAGGGAATCGAACGGCCCACCGGTGACGCGCACCGTGCTTCCATCGACCCTCAGCGTCACAGCGCCGCGCGGCGAAATCGCGCCCGTCGTCATGGCCCCTCCGTCGTGAAGTGCGGCGTCGCCCCGAGCCCATCGGGGGCGACGCCCGGCAGCGTGAGCGCCGAGACGGGTGGTGCTACGCGGCCCGGCCCGGCGGTGCGAAGCGCGGCGTCGGCGTCGTCCTCCGCGGGACAGTCAGCCGCTGGCGCCATGGCCTCCGGCGGCCACCACCACGGGTTCGATCATGCTCTCCGCCTCGCGCTTCAGGCGCAGGTAGGAGAGCACCGAAAACGGCACCATGCCGAGGTAGATCACCCCCGCCATCGCCAGCGCCGCCCAGGGTTCGGCCAGCAGCAGCGCGACGAAAAGCCCGGTGCCGAGCAGCAGCGGCAGCACGTATGGGCGCGGGATCTTGAAGTTCTTGAAGGACCAGGTCGGGATGGTGCTGACCAGCAGCCCCGCCACCAGCACCATCACCAGACCGACGAAGGCCGGGTGGCGCACCGCGGCCGCCATGCCCTCCCACCCCATCTGGGTCAGCCACAGGCCGAGGAACAGCGGGAACAGCGCGCAGCCCGCGCCCGCCGGCGCCGGCACGCCGGTGAAGAAGTTGTAGGCATAGGCCGGCTTCACGCCCGGCCCGACATCGAGCGTGGCGTTGAACCGCGCCAGTCGCAGCGCCATGCACACCGCGAACAGCAGGCAGGGCGCGAAGCCCAGCGCGCGGTAGTCCTGCATGGTCCAGAAATACAGGATCAGTCCCGGTGCCACGCCGAAGCACAGGAAGTCCGACAGGCTGTCGAACTCCGCCCCGAAGCGCGACGTGGCCTTGAGCAGCCGCGCCAGGCGCCCGTCCAGCCCGTCGATCACCATCGCCACCACGATCAGCACGGCGGCCTGGTCGAAGCGTCCCTCGAAGGCGAAGCGAATGGACACCAGCCCGCAGCACAGGCCGAGCATGGTGAGGATGTTCGGGATCAGCCGGTTGAATGACAGGCCTTCGAAGCGCGGGCGGGTGCGCGGGCGGAAGCGTCGGCGCAGGCGCCTCACGCGGCCCGGGTCGGTCATGGCGCGCCCGCGGCGCGACGGCGCCGATCCAGACCTCCGGTGCCCGCCGGCCCAGCCTTTCGGTCAGCGGGGCCGCCGCTCACGCGGCGCCCAGTTCGGCAATCACGGTCTCGCCACCGATCATGGTCTGGCCCTCGCTCACCAGCGCCTGCACGCCCTCGGGCAGGTACACGTCGGTGCGGCTGCCGAAGCGGATGATACCGAAGCGATCGCCCGCCTGCACGGCATCACCGACTTTTGCATCCGACAGGATGCGCCGCGCCACCAGCCCGGCGATCTGCACCACGGCCAGGTCGCGCCCATCGGGCAAGGCCAGGGCGATCGCGTTGCGCTCGTTCTCCTCGCTCGCCTTGTCGAGGTTGGCGCTGAGGAACTTGCCGTGGCGATACGCCACCCGCGTGACCGTGCCATCCACCGGCATGCGGTTCACGTGCACGTCCAGCACCGACAGGAAGATCGCGACGCGCCAGCGCGGCGCGGGACCGAGGCCCAGCTCCTCCGGCGGCACGGCGGGCACGATGCTGACCACCTTGCCGTCCGCTGGCGCGATCACCAGGCCCGGCCGCCCTGGAGCCACGCGTTCCGGGTCGCGGAAGAAATACAGGCAGAACGCCACGAAGGCGGTGCCCAGCCAGAACAGCCAGTTGCCGAGCAGCAGCAGGCCAAGCAACGCCGCCACCCCCCCGCCAATGAGGAAGGGCCGCCCCGCCGGATGCGGCGGTGCAAGCACGAGGCGAAGACTGTGTCCGAGGGCCATGCGGGGCCGGTTATGGTGTGTTCATCCCTCCTGGACAACCCTGCACCCATGGAGACCTTCGCCCTCGGCCCCTTCGCCGTCCTGTCGAACGGTGCGCTCGCGCCGCGCGACCCTTATCCCGCGCCCTGCCTGCGCTTCGCCTGGCGCGGCCGCGCCTGCCGGGCCGAACTCGGCGCCGAGGGGGTGCGCATGGCAGTGGACGCCGCCCGCATACCCTCGACCGCCGACCCCGGCGCCGACCGCAGGCGGGCCTTCGCGGCGCTGGCCCAGTTGCCGGCCAGCCTGCCGCCCGGCTGGCAGGCGCGGCTGCTGCCCGACCATCGCATCCGGGTCGAGGCGCTGTCGCGGCTCGGTGCGCCGGCGAATCCCATCGCCCTGGTCAGCGCCATGGTGCGCTTCGCGCTCGACCTCGATCCCTGGCTCGACCGGCTCGAGGCCGATGGCATGGACACGGCGCAGGCGGCCTGACGCAGGGGTCAGCGCAGCAGCAGCACGGCCCCCAGCGCCGGCGCCGCGGCCAGCGCGGGGCCCAGCCAGGGGCCGATCCGCCGCGGCAGGCGGGCGCCGATCCAGGGCCCGGCCAGCAGCGCCAAGGCCGGCGCGGCTGCCGCCGCCCAATCCGCCGGCGCCGCCCGGCCCAGCACCGGCACCGCCGCCACGCCGGCCAGCATGATGCCGAAGGGCACCCGCGCCGCCGCCAGCCCAAGGCTTCGGCCCGGCGCCGCGCCCAGCACCGCCCCCAGCCCCGCCAGCGCGAAGGCCACATGCGGACCGCGCGCCGCGGCCAGCGCGACGCCCGCCGCCAGCGCCGCCCAGGCGACCGCCATGACTACCCCGCCGCCCCGCCACGCCGCGAGGCCCATTGCCGCCGCCAGCCCGATCGCGACCGGTGCGGCCCGCAGCAGCGTGTCGGGATGCAACGGCGCGCCTGCCAGCCACCATGCCCCCGCCAGCACCCCGGCGACGGCGGCGACCAGCCGCAGCCACCGCCTGGGCAGGCTGGCCGCGACCGCGGCGCCGAGCGCGACCAGTGCCAGCATGGGCAGGCGTTCGGGCAGTTGCCGCGGCGATGCGCCGACCACCCCGGTCACCGCCACGAACCCCGCCGCGAGGCCCAGCGCGCCGGCCAGCCCGCGCAGCGCCGGCGAGCCCGCCAGCCGCGCCGCGACTAGCGCCACCAGCGCGACCGCGACCGCCACCAGCGCCCCCCTGGCATCCGCCGGCACCGCACCGAATCCCGTCATGCGGCGCCTGCCGGAGGCTTCGCGCCACCGCCCGCCCCATGGCAGGGTGCGCCTGCAGCAGGAGTGGTCGCATGCGCGAGAAGACGGTGCCGGTGAAGGTGTGGGATGGCTGGGTCAGGCTGTTCCACTGGGGCGCGGTGTCCTGCGTGCTGGTGTCCTATTTCAGTGCCAAGTCCGGTGCGTGGAACCTGCATTACGGGTCGGGCTACCTGCTGCTGACGCTGGTCGGGTTCCGCATCCTGTGGGGGCTGTTCGGGTCGGAGAATGCGCGCTTCTGGACCTTCCTGCGCGGCCCTGTCGCCGCCTTCCGCCAATTGGGAAAGTTCCGCCAGCCGGGCCCCGACACCGAGACCACGCACAACCCCGCCGGCGCCTGGATGGTGGTGGTGCTGCTGGTGCTGCTCGCGATGCAGGGCGTGTCGGGGCTGATGGCCAACCACGACGTCGGCTTCACCTATTCGCAGCACGGGCCGCTCGCCAACTGGGTCAGCGAGGCGACGTCGGAGCGCATGACCAACCTGCATGCCACGCTGATCAACGTGCTGCTGCTGGCGGTGCTGGTGCATGTGCTGGCGGTCTTCGCCTATCGGCTGGTGAAGGGGCACGACCTGGTGGTGCCCATGGTCACCGGCATGAAGGCCATCCAGGCCTCGCATCCGAAGGCGCCACGGCTGGCGCACCCCGCGCTGGGCGTGGTGCTGCTGGCCGTGGCGGCGTTCGGCGTGTGGTATGTCAGGCGCCTGGGCATGGGCGCCTGACGGGCGCGCTCAGCTCAGCGCGCCGGGCCGCGATAGGGGCGGTGGCAGGTGCCGCAGGTCGCCCCGGTCTGGCCGAAGGCGGCCGTGGTGGCCGCGACATCGCCCGAGGCCGCGGCCGCGCGCAGCGCCTGCAGCTGCGTGACCATGTTGGCGTTCACCTGCTCGAAGCCGGCGCGGTCGGACCAGATGGTCGGCAGAGCGCGCGTGTCCCCGGTGCCGCTGCCGGCGGGGAACATGGCGGGCAGGCCGCGGTAGAAGGTGATCATGGCATCCACGCGTTCGACCAGCGGGCGGGTATCCCCGCGCGCATCGGTCACGGCCTTGATCGCTTCCATCTGCCGCCCCATGCCGCGCAGGCCCTCGCGCCGCTGCGCAATGACGTCCTGCGCCAGGGCCGCGCCGGCCGTGCCCATCGCCGCAATTGCGACGCCCGCCAGAATCCACGACTTCATGAAGGTCCCCTCGATGTGTTCATGCGCCGCAGGATGACGCGCCGCTGACCTAATGGTGCCAGCCCGGATCGGCAATGACCCGTGACAAAGTCGCGCGCGCCGACCGGCTTGCGGGGCCGGGGGCGGGCCGCTATACCGCCGCCTCCGCAGCGCGGGCCGGCACCGGAGTGTAGCTCAGCCTGGTAGAGCACTGTGTTCGGGACGCAGGGGCCGGAGGTTCGAATCCTCTCACTCCGACCAGATCCCGCCCGCGCCGCGGCAAAGCCCCCTGAGCGATCAGGGGGCTTTTTTCGTGGCGGCGGCGGCGCGCACCTATCGCACCGCCCAGGTCAGCAGCTGCTTCGCCGGCCAGACCCAGGCGATCCCAGCCACCGCGAAGAACAGCGCTTCCACGGTCCAGTGCAGCGCGCGGACATGGTCCGCCAGCATCAGGACCACGACGACATAGGCGATGAAGCCGGCAATCCCGGCGATGGCGGCAAGGGCTGGACGCGACATGCCTGCGCATCTGCCGTGCCCGCGCCGTTTCGCCAAGGGGTACGGGCGAACATGGACAAGCCGAAGGGGCGATCCTTCACGCTGCTGGCATCAGGGCCCGGGCTGCTTCCTGCCGTCTCCGACCCGCCAGGCGATTCCGCCCGGCCTGAAAATGTTCTAGCGATGAGCCGGCGCGCCGCCGCGGCGCCCCCCCTCAACAGGACCGGCAGCACCCACCGTGACCACCGACAGCATCGACCTGAAGGCGCATATCCGCGGGATCCCGGATTTCCCCAAGCCCGGCATCCTGTTCTACGACATCTCGACCCTGCTGCGGCACGGCCCCGCCTGGCGCGCGGCGGTGGCGCGCATGGCGGCGGCGATCCGCCCGCACAAGCCCGACGTGCTGGCCGGAATCGAAAGCCGCGGCTTCCTGGTGGCGGCGCCGCTCGCGCTCGAACTCGGGCTCGGTTTCATCATGCTGCGCAAGCCGCGCAAGCTGCCGGGGCTTACCATCGGGCTGAACTACGCCCTGGAATACGGCACCGACCGGATCGAGATGCAGGCCGATGCCGTAGCGAAGGGCCAGCGCGTGGTGCTGCTGGACGACCTGCTGGCGACCGGCGGGACCATGGCGGCCGGGATCAGCCTGCTGCGCCAGGCGGGGGCCGAGGTGCCCTGCGCCGCCGCGCTGATCGAACTGACCTTCCTGGGGGGGCGAAGCAGGCTCGATGTGCCGTTCGAGGCGCTGGTCGCCTACGACGCATAGCCGCCGGGGCGGGCATGGCCCCACCCGGCGGTCAGACCACCGGGAGCTGCGCCTGCGGCACGTCGAGCTTGGCGTCCGGTCATCGCGCCGCGCCGAACAATCCCGCAAGCCGCCAGATCGGCCCGACCAGCAGGTTGCACAGCACCATCCGCACCAGGTGGAAGCCGAGCACCAGCGGCACCGCGAGGTCCAGCGCCTTGGCGGTGATCGCCATCTCCGGCATGCCGCCCGGCGCCATGCCGAGCATGACCGCCACCGGCGGCAACCCCGCCATCCAGCCCAGCGCCAGGCCGAGCAGCGCCAGCAGGGCCGAGATCGCCAGCGCCGAGGCGAGGCCCGCCACCGCATGGCGCCGCGGCCCCCCGGCCAGGGCGCGCGGCGTCAGGCGCAGGCCCAGGCTCGCCCCCATCGCCACCTGGGCCGCATCCACCAGCCAGCGCGGCACCGAGGACGGCAGCGTGCCGGTGCCGGACAGCAGCATCGCCAGCAGGCAGGGTGCGAGCATCGCCGCATTCGCAAGGCCGGCCCACATGCCCGCGGCCGCCACGGCCGCCCCGCCCACCAGCAACAGCGCCAGCCCGCCCCAGGCGAAGGGGGGCAACGCTGCGCTGAAGGCGGCGTCCCGCCCGCCCTCGGCAAAGACCGCGACCAGCGGCGGGAAGACCAGCACCACGGTGGCCATGCGCAGCGTCTGCGCCACCGTCACGGCCGGGACCAACGCACCCGCGCGTTCCGCCAGCACGGCCATGGTGACGATGCCGCCGGGCACCGATGCGTAATAGGCGGTGCGCGCATCGCTCCCGGCGATGCGGCGGTACAACGGTGCCACCACCAGCCCGGCCAGGATCGACAGGGTCCCGCCCGCCAGGATGGCCGGCAGCGCGCCGGACACCGCGCCGAGCACTGCCGGCGTGAAGCTCTGCCCCAGACCGAGCCCCAGGACCATCAGCCCGACCGGATGCACGGCGCGCGGCACCGCCGCCGCCTCCCGCCATCCGAGGTAGGCCGTCGCCAGCATGGCCCCGACCATCCAGCCCAGCGGCAACCCCAGCGCGTTCAGCAGCGCGCCCGCCATCACCGCGAGCAGCAGCGTGCGCAGGTAGGCATCGGGCGGGGGCGCAGGCGGTGGAGGATGGGGCACGGGAGGGGAGTAGCGTCGCCGCTTGGGGCGACGCGGTCAAAATGTGGCCTGACGGCGCGCGTCGGCCGCATCTGAGCATGGCCGGCGTCACCCTTCCTTAACCTTCGTCTTGCAGGATGGGATGGGAGCAACAGCCATGACCCCCGACCTCGCCCTTCGACCCGTATCCACCAGCGACCCGCCACGCGCGCCCGCGCGCGCCGCCGGCCCCGACCGCGATGCCGGTGCCGCACCGCCGCCGGCCGCCCCGGCCACGCCGAATCCGCGCATGCGGCTTGATGGCAGCCTGGGCATGGTCGTGATCGAGTTCCGCGACGCGGTCGGCGACGTGGCGAACACCATCCCCACGCCGCGCCAGATCGCTGCCTATCGTGCGGCGGTCGTGTCGGATGCGCCGGTACCGGTCGGCGTCGTCGCGCGCCCGACGCCGGGCGTCAGTGTCCCGGCGGCGCCCGACATGCCGGAGCCGGCACCAGCGCCGGCGCAGCCGGAGCCTGCCGCGGCGCAGTGACCTGCCCCGTAGCGCGTCATCCGCAGCGCGCGCGACGGCGCCGCATGACAATGCGCGGGCAGTTCGGCAGCAAGGTGCAGCACGCGGCCGGAGCGGCTCAGCCGCGGGCGACCAGGCCCTGCGCCACCTGCTCGTTCACTTCGATGAGAAAGGCGATGTCGGGATCGCCCAGGTCCATCTCGCGCTGCACGCAGCGGCCCAGCGAGATCAGCCCCGCGCGCATCTGTTGCGGCAGCTGGTTGGCGGGGTCGGCCAGCGCGGATTCGACCGCGAGCCAGAGCCGGCGGTTGTCGGCCACGGCACGCACCCGCGCCGGGCCGTCCAGGTCCTGCTGCACCGCGCGCAGCCCGCCGGTGACGCGGCGGAAGATGTCCGCCTCCTGCTCGCGCGGGTCGCGCGCCGCGCGTGCGGCGCCATAGGCGCGCACGATGTCGGCCATGGTCATGACGCGTCCTCCTCGGCCAGGGCCGAGGGGGGTGCCACGCCGAGCACCACCTCCTCATGTCGCATGACGCGGCGCGTGAGCTTGAGCGCCTGGTAGCATTCGTCGGATTCAGCCGCCGAAAGCGCCCTGTCGAGCAGATCCCGCGCGAGTGTCGAGGTGGTGGCCGCTTGGAAATCGGCGATCAGGCGGCGCGCGACGGACAGGCCGGCCTCGCGTTCATCCTCGTCGCCGATGTAGGCGGTTTGCAAGGCGAAGTAGATGCGTCGCGCGGGGCTGTTCGCCGCCTCCGGCGTCATCAGCTGCTTGCCGAAAAGAAAGCGCGCCTTTGCCGTCAGTTCGATCCGCGCGCGGTTGCGGAAGCGGATCGGCGCGCCGTTGACGACCATGAGGTCGCCCTGTCGGAGTTCGAGCACCAACGTGGACATCCTGTCCTCCCGGGGGGTTGGAAAAGATACGGCGCCGGCCGGGGGGCCGGCGCCGTCCGGGAGATCAGCGGAACAGGCTGAGCAGGGTCTGCGGCGCCTGGTTGGCGATGGACAGCGCCTGCGTGCCGAGCTGCTGGCGGATCTGCAGCGACTGCAGCCGAGCCGATTCCTTCGCCAGGTCGGCGTCGATCAGCGCGCCGAGGCCCGCTTCCAGGGAGTCCGCCTTGTCCTTGTTGTAGGAGATCTGGCTGTCGATGTAGCGGGCATCGGAGCCGAAGGTATTCAGTGCATTGCCGATCGCCGTCTGCACCGTGTCGAAGTCGCCGCCATCGGCCAGGGCGGCCTGAGCGCCGGCCGCGTCGGTCGGGGCGGCCGCGACGATCAGCGTGCCCGCACCGTCCACCGACGTGATGGTGTAGGTCGTGCCGCTCTCGTTGCGGGTGGTGGTGATGTCGCCGCCCGGCGCGGCTGTCGCGAGCAGCGTGCGGCCGTTGTAGGTGGCGTCCTCGATGAAGTTGGTCACCTGCGTCTGCAGCGCGGTGTACTGCGATTCATACTGCGCGCGCTGGTCGGCGTTCAGCGTGTCGTCGGCGAGGCGGACCAGTGTCTCGCGCACCTTGACCATGGTCTCGGAGACCTTGGTCAGGCCCGACAGCGAGGTGTCGAGAATTCCCTTCACGCCGCCCAGCTGTTCGTTGGCGGCGGACAGGCCCGCGACGTCGGCACGGACCGACTGCGCCACCGCGAAGGCGGCACCGTCATCCTTCGCGTCGTTGACGCGCAGGCCGGTCGAGATGCGCTTCTGGGTGACGTTCAGTGCCTCGTTCGTGCGATTGAGGGACTGCAGCGCCACCATGGCGCCCATGTTGGTGTTGACGGAATTGAGAGACATACGGGGTCTTCCCCTGGATCCGATGGCCCCCCAGGTCCCGACCAATGGGTCTTGACCGATGCAGGGGCCGGGTTGCGCGCCGCGTCTTGCGGTGTCGAGGGCAGGATGCCGTGGCCGCGGTTAAGGGAGGCTGAATCCGCGCGCCCCGATCACGACAGAAACCGCGTCAGCGTCAGTCCCGAGGTCACCGAGATCGCGCGGTAGGACGCTTCGAGCTGCGTCTGCGTCGCCGTCAGGCGGCTGATCGTCTCGGCCATGTCGACTTCCTCGATGGCGGCGACCTGGCCGGTCAGCGCGACGTTCACCTCGGCATGGCGACGTGCCGTGGCCTCCAGCCGCTGTTCCACGGCGCCCAGCGCGCCGCGTTCCTCCCCCAGCGCATCGATCGCGCTGCGCATGCCATCGCGCAGGCTGGCCACCAGGTCGGTGAAGTCGGTGCCCAGCTGCGCCTGCGCGGGGTCCAGCGCGGCGAAGGCCGCGAGCCCGCGCAGGATGTCGCGCGCCCAGGACCCGGTGGTCTCGCCCTCGCTGGTGGCCGCCGCGTTGCGGTTGGCGAGCACGCCATAGGCCACGCGTTCGCCATCGGCCGCCGGCACGGCGCGGCGCGCTTCGCCCAGGCCCTGCGCGGGGTCGGACAGGAAGGCCGAGAAGGGCGTGGTGCCGGTGGCGTCCGATTGCGCGGCGGCCAGCGTCGCCGCCACCACCGCGGCCGCGTTGCCGCCGCCCAGGGAGGCCACGGCGGCGGCGATGTCGGTCGCCATGCCGCTGGTGGCGATGCTGCGCGGGTCCGGCACGGGCGGGTTGGCGCTGTCGGTGCCGCCGAAGATGTAGTCGCCGGCGTAGCGCTCGTTCAGCAGGTTCGCCACTTCCTCCATCGCGGCGCGCGCCTGCGCGGCCACGGCCGAGATGCGCACGCCGCTGGTGCCGTCCATGCGGATGGCTTCCGTGTAGAACTGCGTCGCGATGTCCGAGATGCGGCCCAGCGCATCCTGCGTCACCTCGGTGCGCGCCAGCGTGCGGTCGATGGTGCCCTGCCAGGCTTCGCGCCGCGCGATGTCGGCGCGCAGGTCGACCGCGCGGCGCGCCTCGGGCGCGATGTCGCCATAGCCCGGACCCTTCCGGCCATCCGAGACCTGGCGCGTCAGCACATCGAGCTTCGCGCGCAGCGCCGCAGCGCCGCTGTCCAGTCGCCCAATGGATCCGATGCCGCTCATCGCCTCACCTCACCGCGCCCAGCAGCGCGTCCCACATCGCCTGCACCGTGCTCATCACCCGCGCATTCGCCGCGTAGGCATTCTGCAGCGTGACCATCGCCGCCATCTCGGTATCGACATCGACGCCCGATCGTTGGCTGAAGCGGGCTTCAAGCCCCTGCTTCATGGCCTCGGCACTCGCGAGCGCAGCGCTGGCCGAATTGCGGTCCGCCGTATGGGCGGCGGTCAGCAGCGCCGTGTAGCCCTCGAGCGTCGCCGGCGCGCCGAAGGGCGAGGCGAGCGTGCCATCCGGCCCGAGTCCGCCGGTGGCGATCGGCGCCCAGCCCACACTGGCCTGCGCCTGCGGCCCGAAGGTGAAGTCCAGCACGCGGTCGAGCATGGTGACGAAGGCTGCCGGCCCGCCGGACGGGTTGGGCGTGAAGGCGGACGGTCCGGCGGGGTCGCCCGCCACCGCATGCGTGCCGTCGCGCAGCAGCGCGGGATTCGCTTCCACCGCGGCGTTCACCCGGATGGTGCCGGCGAAGCCGATCATGGTGCTGGCGGCATAGGGCACGGACGGGTCGGGCACCGCGCCGGTGGCGTCGGTGAACAGGCGCAGCCCCTGCCCTTCGAAGCGCGCGGCGATGTTGGCCGCGGCCAGGTCCAGCTCCGACTGGTAGCGCGGCAAGGTCTGGTCACGCAGCGCGACATATTCCGCGAGCCGCCCGCCCGACAGCACGCCGGTCACATCCTGCCCGCCCAGCATGATGCCCGGGATCGACCCGCCGGCGCCGTGGAAGGCGGAGGGCCCGAGCATGGCATCGGCGGTCGTGAAGGCATCCGCCCGCGGGTCGAGCGGCAACACCACGCCGTTGCGCGCCACCAGCACCAGGGCGCCATCCTCGCGCTTGAGGGCCCGCACCTCGATCGATTCCGACAGCGTCGCGATGGCCGCGTCGCGCCGGTCCTCGAGCGCCGCCGCGCTGCCGGTCAGCGCGATCTCGTCGCGGATGCGCAGCGTAAGGTCGGCGATCTGGCGCAGCGTGTCGTTGATGCGCGACACCTCCGTGACCACGCCATCCTGCGCCTGCTGGCGGGCATCGCCGACGGCGCGAGAGACCTCGTTCAGCCGGGTGGCGAGCGCCGTCGCGTCCATCACCACGCTGGTCTGGCGGCCGGCCTCGGACGGGTCGGCGCGCAGATCCTCGAAGCCGGTGCGCAGCGCGGCAGTCAGGTCGCCAAGGCCATCGCCGTTCTCGGGATTGCCGTGCGCCGTCTCGATACCCTGCAGCAGGCGCAGGCGCACCTCGGCGCCGGCCGCGGCGGCGCGGCGGCTGTCGAGCTCGGTGACCAGCGCCTCGTCGACGTCGCGCGAGGGCGCCAGGCTGCGCACGCCGATGCCGTCCTGGCCGATCACCACGGCGCGCGCGGCGACGGTCTTCTTGGTGTGGCCGGCCGTCTCGGCATTGGCGACGTCGTTGGCCGAGGCGGCCAGGGCGCGCTGCGTGTGCAGCAGCCCCGATCGGGCGATGGCGAGGGCGGCGTCGAGGCCCATGGTGGTCGGTTCCTAAGCGGTGTGCATCAGCGGCACGCGAAGCCGTTTCTCGCCGCGTCGGCGGCGCATGTTGGCCACCGCGGAGCGGCAATTCGCCGCGTCAGTGGCGCATGTCGGCCACCACGGAGCGGCATCTCGGCACGTCAGCGGCGCATGTTGATCGTGTCCTGCAGCATCTCATCCGACGCCGTGACGATGCGGGTATTCGCCGTGTAGGCGCGCTGCGCCACGATCAGCTTCGAGAACTCCGCCGCGATGTCGACGTTGGATCGTTCGACCGACCCGACCGCGAGGCGCCCCGCCCCGTTCGATGCCGGGTCCGAGGTCCGGGCCTCGCCGCTCTCCAGGGTGCGCATGAAGGCCTGGCCATCGAGCCGCTGCAGCATGTCCGGCGCGTTGAAGGTCGTGATCGGCACCCGCGCGATCACCCGCGCCTGGCCATTGTCGTAGTTGATGGCGACATCGCCGTTCTCGCGCACGGTGGTCGAGGAATAGGCGCCGAGCGGCACGCCGTCCTGCGCCAGGTTGCGCAGTTCGTATTCATCCCCGGCATATTGCGTGACGCCGCGCGCCGCGCCGAAGGCGCCGACGTTCAGGATCATTGCCTGCGGCCCCTGCCCGAAATCCGCGGTGAAGGAGATCAGCGCCGGGTCGCCCAGGGTCGCCGCCGCGCCGGTCAGCGTGCCGGTGCCGTTGGCGAATTCGCCGATCGTGCCATCGGCCACCGGGGTCGTGGCAGCCTGGCCGAAATTCACATCAATGGTGCCGAGCGACCCGCCCGCCCCGGCCGCCGCGATGTCCAGCGTCCAGACATTGGCGACACCGGGCGTCCAGGTCAGCGTCATCGGCTGCAGCGTGCCCAGGCTGTCATAGACATTGAGCGTGGTGGTGACCGGGTCCGTGCCGCCCGCCGGCAGGTTGGCCGACAGTTCGATCGCGCCGGTCGAGATCGGGTTGAACACCAGTTCGCTGACGCGGATCGGCTGGATCTGCGTGCGGTCAGGCTCGCCGGCGGCATCGACGTTCCAGCCCTGCAGGAAATATCCTGCGCCATTCACCATGTAGCCGTTGCGGTCCATCTGGAAGTCGCCGCCGCGGGTGAAGAACTGGCGTTCGTCGAAGGTGGTCTGGCCATTCGCCGTGCCGGTGGGCAGCGCGACGGAGAAGAAGCCCTGCCCGGCGATGGCCAGCGCCAGCGGGCTTTCGGATTGCTCGATCGTGCCCTGAACGGTGTTGGTGTAGTCGGGCCGCGCCACGACCGAACCGGGCCGGTGCACCACCAGCGTGCTGTCGGTCAGGAACGACACGAAATTGGTGTCGGTGCGCTTGAAGCCGACCGTCTGGCTGTTGGCGACATTGTCCGAGACATGGCCGAGCGCGCGCGCCTGGGCCGTCAGGCCGCTGATCGCGGTGGTCATGGAACCGAACAGGGACATCGGGCTCTCCGTGGCGGGGGCGGGTGGTGGCGCGGCGCTGCCACCAGGTCTCCCGTGCGACAACGCACGCGCCATGCCAGCACCGCTGGGCCGATTGCCCGGTCCGCCTTGCCGCCGCTCGGCAGAAGCCTGCCGGCGCGCGGCAGATACTGCCGTGCCGCAAGCGCCCCCGGGCGGCATCACACCGGCCCGACGCTTGTCGGGACGCGCCGGCCCGACGCCTGCCGGGACGCGCTGGCCCGACGCTTGCCAGGACGCGCTGGCCCGCCACTCGCCGGGCACGGCGCGCGACGCCGCATCGTGATCGCTGCAGGAGGGCTCTGGCCCATGGATATTGCCGCCAGCGCCTTGCCCGCCCAGGCCACGCCGCAAGGCGGCATCGCCGCCGTCCCGCCGGCGCCCGATGGTGACTTCGCCGCGACGCTGGCGCAGGCCTGCGGCGCGGCGCTGGTTCCTCCGCCGGGTCAGGGCGCGACGCGCATCGCGCCCGGCCTGCTGGCGCCAGGGGCGGTCGCGCCGGCCCCGGCATCGGCGATGGCCCTGGCCTCGCCACCGGACGGTGCTGCTGCGCCTGACCCGGCGCCGCCGATACCTGCGGCCAACGCCGCCGGCCTCGCGCCCATGCCGCAGCCGACCGGAGAGGCCGCCGACGCCCCCCGGATCGTGCCGCCCACCCTGCCCGACACGCTGCCCGGCACCACCGGGCCCGGGCCGCCGACCGACGACACGTCGCAGTGCCCCTTCGATGCCTGCGCCGCGGACGGCGCCCGCGCCGAAACGCAGCCGCCGGAGGGCGACGATACGCCGGCCTGCGTCGGTGAAGGCGTCGTGCCGGCACCCGCGTTCGCCACGATCGCCCCCGACGGCGCGGGGTTGGCACCGCGGGAGCCGACGCAGCGCCGCGTCGCCGGCCCAGACCAGGCCTCCATCGAACAGCCCACCGGCACGGCCGCGGCCGTCGGATCGTCGGGCGGGACAGGGGCGCCGCAAGGCATGGCCCCGGCAGAACCGACCGGGCGGTTGCCGAACCTGGCGCCCCGGCCGCGTGCCGGCGAAACCCTCGGCACGAACACCGCCCCGCGCATCGCCGTCGACAGCGAGCCGCCCGCGCTCCAGGGCCCGCTCGACGCGCTGCCGCGCGTCGATGCCACGACATCGTCGCCCTTGCCCGCCGGCGATGCCCCCCTCGCCGGCATCGACCCCCGACGCGGTCTCGATCCGGCAGCGCCCGCGCCCGCCCAGGCCATGCCCGACCCGCGCATGGCATCCCCGATCGACGCCGCGGCCAAGCCGGCCGAGGCCGCCGTGCCTGACCCGCCCCGCGCGCCACCGCCATCCGCGCCGGCGCGCCAGGTTGTGCCGGCGGTGGTCGCGGTGGCGATTGGCGGCGCCGGGCGCATCACCGTCACGCTCGAACCCGGCGAGCTGGGCCGCGTGGAGATCAGTGTCGAACGCAACGGGGATGCGCCGCAGGTCGTCATCCTGGCTGAACGGCCCGAGACTCTCGCGCTGCTGCAACGCGATCAGCGCGACATCGACCGCGCGCTGACCCAGGCGGGGTTGCAGTCGGAAGGCCGCGCCCTGTCCTTCGGGCTGAGCGGCGGCGATGCCGGTTCGGGCCAGTCGCAGCGGCGCCGCGATGGTCCGGGCGGGGATCACGCGGCACGCGGCGTGCAAAGCCTCGATGTCACGGGTTCCATCGCCGCGGCGCCGGCACGGCGCGTCGCCGTCTCGCTGCTCGACCTCGCTATCTGACAGGAGGCACATGCATGTCCGGATCGATCGCCAGCACCACCGCCGCCGCCAGCGGGGCCGCCGCCAGCAACACGCGCCTGGCCGGGGACTTCAATACCTTCCTGACGCTGCTGACGACGCAGTTGCAGAACCAGAGCCCGACCGACCCGCTCGACGCCAACCAGATGACGAACCAGCTGGTGCAGTTCGCCTCGGTCGAGCAGCAGATCTCGATGAACCAGAACCTCGAACGCCTGATCTCCCTGCAGCAGGCGGCGCAGCTCACCGCATCCGCGCCGCTGGTCGGCCAGCGCGTGGAGGTGGAAGCCGACCAGGTACCGCTGCAGAACGGCCGCGCCGAGGTGCGGCTGCCGGCCGCGGGCAATGCACGCTTCGCCGAGATCACCGTGACCGACGGCACCGGCCGGGCGCTGCGCCAGCAGGTCGTCGCACTCGGCACCGCGGCGTCCGCCTGGACCTGGGACGGCAAGGACACCTCCGGCCGCACGCTGACCGATGGCGCCTATCGCGTGAACGTGACGGGACGCGGCGCGAATGGCGAGGAGGTGGCGCTGCCCTTCACCGTGGCTGGCACCGTGACCGGCGCGGAACAGCGCAGCAACGGCCTCAGCCTGTCGATCGGCGGGCTCGCGGTCGGCTTCGACAAGGTGCGTCGCCTGCTGCCGGAGGCCTGACGATCCACGCCGCCGTTAACGGCCCCGCAACCGTGGGTCGGCAAAGTCTGCCGTGGCGGCAGGAGGCGGCCCTCGGATGCGGCGGATACGGGAGATGCGGCGGACACCTGATGGTGCGCGACAGCCGGCACGGCGCGCATGAGCGCGCTGTTCGCGCAGTTGCGGGCGCTGGGGCCGATCCGCCTGGCGCTGCTGGGCGGCGCCGGGATGGCGGTGTTCGGGCTGCTCGCGTGGCTGGTGATGCGCGCGAGCGTGCCGCCCATGGCGTTGCTGTACGCCGACCTCGACCCGCGCGACGCGGGCCAGGTGGTGGCCGCGCTGGAACGCGCCCGCGTGCCGCATCGCATCGAGGGTGGCGGCAGCCGTATCCTGGCCCCCGAGGACCAGATCCCGCGCCTGCGCCTGACGCTCGCGCGCGAAGGCCTGCCGCAGGGCGGGTCGGTCGGCTACGAGATCTTCGACCGCGGTGAATCGCTGACCACCACGCCGTTCCAGCAGGATGTGAACCGGCTGCGTGCGCTCGAGGGCGAGATCGCGCGGTCGATCCGCCAGCTCGCCGGCGTGCGCGGCGCGCGCGTGCACCTGGTCCTGCCGCGGCGCGAGGCCTTCGCCCGCGAACGCGGCGATGCGCAGGCCTCGGTCGTGCTGACCATGCAGGGCGCGCAACGGCTCGACCGCGAGGGCGTCCAGGCGGTGCTGCACCTGGTGGCGACGGCCGTGCCGGGGCTGCGGCCGCAGAATGTCTCGATCGTCGACAGCCGCGGCGCATTGCTGGCGCGTGGCGGGCAGGCGCTGGCCGGCCCGGGCGCCGCGCAATCCCAGGAGGAAATCCGCCGCGGCCAGGAACTGCGCATCGCCCGCGCGGTCGAGGAAATGCTCGAACGCACCCTCGGCCCAGGCCGCGTGCGCGCCGAAGCCACGGTCGAGATGGATTTCGACCGCGTGCAGACCACCGAGGAGCGCTTCGACCCCGACAACCAGGTGCCGCGCAGCCAGCAATCCGTCCAGGAGAACAGCCGCAACGCCGAGGGCGGGCCGACCACCGTGCAGAACAACGTCCCCGGCGCCGACCCCGCCGGCGCCGGCGGCGGTTCGCAGGAAAGCCGCCAGGAGGAGACGACCAACTTCGAGATCGGCCGCACCACGCGCAACACGCTGCGCGAACACCCGGTCGTGCGCCGCCAGTCGGTGGCTGTGCTGGTGGATGGCGTGTGGGAACCTGGCGCGAATGGCGCGGCGGCCACCTTCCGCGAACGCACCACCGAGGAAGTCGCGCGCATCACGTCCCTGGTGCGCGGCGCCATCGGCTTCAACGAGCAGCGCGGCGACACGGTCGAGGTGGTCTCGCTGCGCTTCGCCGAACCCCCCGCCGCGGCCCCGGAGCCGGGCGGCATGTTCGACCTCGCCTTCAGCAGCACCACCATCGCGCGGCTGCTCGAGAGCGGGCTGTTCGCCCTGGTCGCGCTGATTGCGATCCTGCTGGTGGGGCGCCCCGCGGTGGGGCGGCTGGTGACCATGGTCAATCGCCCGCCGGCAACGCCGGCCATCGCGGGTGGCGCTGCCGCCGCGCTGCCGGGTGCCGCAGGCGCCGCTGCGCTTGCCGGACCGGGCAACGAGATGGATGCGCTGGCGGGCGGCACGGCCGAGGACGCGATGGTGTCGATTGCCATGGTCGAGGGGCAGATGCGCGCCTCCTCCATCACGCGCATGCAGGACCTGGTGGACCGTCACCCCGAGGAGAGCCTCGGCGTGGTGCGCCGCTGGATGACACCGGAAGGGGCCTGAACCATGGCGGGCACGCTCACCGGCGCACAGAAGGCAGCCACCTTCATGCTGGCGATCGGCGAGGAACACGCCGCGCGCCTGTTCGCGAAGATGCACGAGGACGAAATCCGCGACATCTCGCAGGCCATGGCCAATCTCGGCACGGTGGCGGCGAATGCGGTCGAGGAATTGTGCCGGGAATTCGCCGAGGGTCTGGGGCAGACCGGCAACCTGGTGGGATCCTGGGAAACCACCGAGCGGATGCTGCTGAAGACGCTGCCGCGCGACCGCGTCTCGCAGATCATGGAGGAAATCCGTGGCCCGGCCGGTCGCACCATGTGGGACAAGCTCGGCAACGTGAACGAGGCGGTGCTCGCGAACTACCTCAAGAATGAATACCCGCAGACCGTCGCGGTGGTGCTGACCAAGGTGAAGTCGGACCACGCCGCGCGCGTGCTGTCGCTGCTCCCCGAGAGCTTCGCCATGGAGGTCGTGATGCGCATGCTGCGCATGGAGACCGTCCAGAAGGAGGCGTTGGACGGCGTCGAGCGCACGCTCAAGGCCGAGTTCATGTCGAACCTCGCGCGCGCGCAGCGCCGCGATGCGCACGAGATGATGGCCGAGATCTTCAACAACCTCGACCGCCAGTCGGAAACCCGCATCCTCGCGGCGCTCGAGGAACGCAACCGTGACGCGGCGTCGCGCATCCGCGGCCTGATGTTCACCTTCGACGACCTGGCCCGCATGGACGGCGCCGGCGTGCAGGTGCTGATGCGCGCGGTGCCGAAGGATCAGCTGACGCTCGCGCTGAAGGGGGCGTCGGAGGCGCTGCGCGACCTGTTCACCAAGAACATGAGCGAGCGCGCGGCCAAGATGCTGAAGGAGGACCTCGCGGGCCTCGGCCCGGTCAAGCTGCGCGAGGTCGACGAGGCGCAGGCGGCGATCGTGCTGCTGGCCAAGGACCTCACGGCGCAGGGCCAGATCCAGATGCAGGACAGCCGCGAGGAGGAGATGGTCTACTGACATGGCAGACGGCTTTGCCCCCATCGCGCAGGAATCGCGTGCCAGCGGCTTCGCGCCGACCTTCCTGATCGCCGCCCTCGATGCCGCGCGGCGCGAGGCGGCGCAGGCCGAGGCCGCGCCCGAGCCCGACCCCGTTGCCGCCGTGATCGCCGAGGCGCGGCGCATCGCCTTCGCCGAAGGTCACGCGGAGGGGCTGCGCGAGGCTGCCGCAACCCTGCCCGCGGCCGCGGCGCGCGCCGCGACGCTGGCGCTCGAGGCATTGCGCGATGGCCATGCGGCCGCCGCCGAGGCCGCACGCGATGCCGCCGAGGATGTCGCGCGCCTTGCGCTGGCGATGCTGGATGCGGCCCTGCCAGGTCTCTCCGAACGGAATGGCGCGGCGCTGGCCGCCGCCTTCGCGCGGCGCCTGCTGCCGATGCTGGAATCAGCACCGCAGGCGCGGCTCCTGGTTGCTCCGGGGTTTGGCGATGCGACGCGCGCCTTGCTCGGCATCGACAGCATCACCATCGACGAAGACGTCGCGCTACCGGCAGGCGATGCGCGCGCCGAATGGCGTTCGGGCGGCGCCGCCCTCGACCTCGCGGCGCGCAGGCACGCCATCCGCGGCGTTCTGGAAGCCGCCGGCCTTGGCCCAAGGGAGTAGACCATGTCCGGCAATACGAATTTCGAACCGCTTTCCGCCGCCAGCGAGGAAGCGCGCCAGGCCGCCGCGGGCCCGATGCGCGAACTGGAGGCGGTCTATGACATCCCGGTGCAGATCAGCGCCGTGCTCGGGCGCGCCACCATGCAGGTGTCGCAACTGTTGAAGCTGGGCCGCGGCGCGGTGGTGGAACTGGACCGCAAGCTGGGCGAGGCGGTGGACATCTACGTCAACAACCGCCTGGTCGCGCGCGGCGAGGTGGTGATGGTCGACGACAACCGGCTCGGCGTGACCATGACCGAGATCGTGAAGTCCGATCGGGGGGTGTGAGCATGGCGCGCGTCCTCGTCATCGGATCGCTCGAAGCGGAACTGGGCACCGCCGCGCGCATCGCCGCCGCGCGTGGCGCGCGGATCGCGACCGCCGAGGGCGCGGCGGCCGGCCTGGCACGCCTGCGCGCCGACGGCGCCGACCTGGTGCTGTGCGATGTGCAGCATGATGTCGGCTGGTTGGTGGCACAACTCGTCGCGGAACGCATCGCCTGCCCCGTGATCGCCTGCGGGTGGCCCAACGACGCCGATGCCGCGGTGCGCGCCATCCGCGCCGGTGCCAAGGATTTCCTGCCGCTGCCGCCCGACGCCGACCTGATCGCCGCCATGCTGCAGGCCTGCGCGGGCGAGCCCGACCGGCCGGTGGTGCAGGATGCCGGCATGGCGGCACTGCTGGCGCGCGCCGAACAGGTCGCGCGCGCCGAGGCATCCGTGCTGCTGATGGGCGAGAGCGGCACCGGCAAGGAGGTGCTGGCGCGCCACATCCATGCCGCATCGCGCCGCGCGCGCGGTCCCTTCGTGGCGCTGAACTGCGCGGCACTTCCGGAAGCCCTGCTGGAATCGGAACTGTTCGGCCACGAGAAGGGCGCCTTCTCCGGCGCCGTCGCATCGCGCAAGGGCAAGTTCGAACAGGCCGAGGGCGGCACGCTGCTGCTCGATGAAATCGGCGAGATGGACCCGCGCCTGCAGGCCAAGATCCTGCGCGCCATCCAGGAACGCGAGATCGACCGCCTGGGTGGGTCCGCCCCCGTGAAGGTGGATGTGCGCATCCTGGCGGCGACACATCGCGACCTCGCCACCGAAGTGGCGCGCGGGCGCTTCCGCGAGGATCTGTATTTCCGCCTGGCGGTGGTGCGGCTGCGCATCCCGCCGCTGCGCGAACGCCGCGGCGACATCCTGCCGCTGGCGCGCCATTTCGCGGAGCGCTACGCGCGCGCCAACGGACTGCCGGAACGCGCAGTGTCTCCGGCCGCCGAGGCGCTGCTGCTGGCCCATCCCTGGCCGGGCAATGTGCGCGAACTGGAGAATACGCTGCACCGCGCCGTGCTGCTGGCCGAGGGCCATGCCATCGGACCGGAGGCGATCGACCTGCTGGAAGCGGCACCGACGCTGCACGCCGAAGCCACGGCCGCGCCGAGCATTCCCTCCGCCGTCCCGCCCGTCACCGCCCTGGTCGGCCGCCGTGTCGAGGAGGTGGAGCGCGACCTGATCCTGGAGACCCTGTCGCATTGCCTGGGCAACCGGACGCGGGCGGCGGAGATGCTCGGCATCTCCATCCGCACGCTGCGCAACAAGCTGCATGAATACCGTGCGGCGGGTGCCACCGTGCCGCCGGTGCCCGGCCAGCCGCCCTATGCCATGACAGCCGGATAGCGCGTGAACACCCTCATCCTGCCGGGATGGCTGCGCCGGGCGCAGCCGGGCAACGACGTCACGCTCGCCTTGGGCGTTGTCGCGCTGCTGGTCGTGCTGGTGGTGCCGCTGCCGACGGCGCTGCTCGACCTCGGGCTTGCCATCTCCATCACCATCTCGGTGCTGGTGCTGATGACGGCGCTGTTCCTGCGCCGGCCGCTCGACTTCACGTCGTTTCCCACGCTGCTGCTGTTGACCACGCTGCTGCGCCTGGCGCTGAACGTCGCCACCACGCGCACCGTGCTGACGCATGGGCACGAGGGGCCGCTGGCGGCGGGGCATGTGGTGTCCGCCTTCGGCGGCTTCCTGATGGGCGGCGACGTGGTGGTGGGGTTGATCGTCTTCGCCATCCTGCTGGTGGTGAACTTCATGGTCATCACCAAGGGCTCGGGGCGCATCGCCGAAGTGGCGGCCCGCTTCAGCCTCGATGCGCTGCCGGGTAAGCAGATGGCGATCGACGCCGACCTTTCGGCGGGGTCGATCGACGAGGCCGAGGCGCGCCGGCGCCGCCGCGAACTCGAGGAAGAAACGGGCTTCTACGGCGCCATGGACGGTGCGGCGAAATTCGTCCGCGGCGATGCCATCGCGGGACTCATCATCACCTTCATCAACCTGCTCGGCGGCATGGCGATCGGCGTCGCGCGGCACGGCATGGCCTTCGGCGACGCGGCGCAGACCTTCTCGCTGCTGACCGTGGGCGATGGCCTGGTCAGCCAGATCCCCGCCCTGCTGGTCTCGGTCGCCGCGGGCATCGTGGTGACCAAGGGCAATACCGAGGGCACCGCGGACCAGATGCTGGTCGGGCAGCTGGGCGCGGGGCCGAAGCCGCTCGCCATTGCGGCCGGTGCGGCGGGGGTCATGGCGCTGCTGCCGGGCATGCCGATGCTGCCCTTCCTGGCGCTGGCGGGCGCCGCGGGTGCCGCCGCCTGGGCCAGGCAGAAGGCGCTGGACGCGCCGCCCGCCACGGCAGACGCACCCGCCGCCGCCGCCGACCCGCCGATCGCCGAGACGCTGCGGATGGACCTGCTGCGCCTCGAACTCGGCTACGGGCTGCTGTCGCTGGCCGCCGGCGACGCGCCGCGGCTGACCGAACAGATCAAGGGCCTGCGCCGGTCGATCGCGCAGGAGATGGGCTTCGTGCTGCCCTCCGTGCGCATCCAGGACAACCTGTCGCTCTCGCCTGACACCTACGCCATCCGCGTGAAGGAGATCGAGGCCGGGCGCGGCCGCCTGCGCCCGCCTCTGGTGCTGGCCATCGACCCCGCCGGCGGCGTGCCCGACCTGCCCGGCGAACGCTGCAACGAACCGACCTTCGGCCTGCCCGCGCTCTGGATCGAGGAAGCCCGGCGCGAGGAAGCGCTCGCGCGCGGCTGCACCGTGGTCGATGCCGCCGGCGTGGTCGCCACGCACCTGACCGAGATGGTGCGCGAGAACATGGCCGAACTGCTGTCCTTCGCCGAGACGCAGAAGCTGCTGGACGACCTGCCGGCCGAACACCGCAAGCTGGTGGCGGATCTGGTGCCGGCGATGATCGGCGTGGGCGGCATCCAGCGCGTGCTGCAGGCGCTGCTGGCGGAACGCGTGTCGATCCGCGACCTGCCGACCATCCTCGAGGGCATCCAGGAAGCCTCGGCGGCGGGCGCGCGATCGGTGCCGGGCATCCTCGCCATCGTGCGCGCGCGGTTGGCGCGGCAATTGTCGGACGCGGCGCGCGGCGCGGCGGGGCATGTGCCGATGGTCACGCTGTCGGGCGACTGGGAAGTGGCCTTCACCGAGGCCCTCGTCGGCCCGCCGGAGGAACGCCAGCTGGCCATGGCGCCGTCCCGCCTGGGGGATTTCATGCAGCGCGTGAAGGAGGTCTTCGACACCGCCAACGCCGCGGGCGAGCACCCCGTGATGGTCTGCTCCGGCGCCATCCGCCCGCATGTGCGCGCCATCGTCGAGCGCTTCCGCCCGGCCACCGCCGTGCTCGCGCATACCGAGATTCACCCGCGCGCCAGGATCCGCACCGTTGGCACGATCTGACTCAGCGCGCCATCGCGGCGATCTGCGCGCGCACCAGCGCCTCGGCCTCGGGCGCGGGGATGCGCGCCAGCGCGGCCAGGTCGCGCCCGGCCGCGACGCGCTCGACAATCGCGGCGCCCAGCGCGTAGCCGCTGCGCGCCGGCACATCGCCGCGATACCCGTAGGACAGGTACCGCGTGCGCACCGTACCGGCGGTCTCGTGCAGGCGGTCCGGCAGCTCGGCGGCCAGCCGGCGGAACAGCGTGGGCCCGGCCTCGGCCAGCGCCGCATCGCCGAGGAACACCTCGCGCCGCGACGCAGCGGGGTTCAGCACGGCGGTCGCGTGCACCGCCATCCCCTCCTTCCAGATGCCGAGCCAGAGCGGATCGCCGCCCGGCAGGATCAGCGAGGGATTCACCTCGTGGTGGTACATGTGGAAGCGTTCGTGATCGAGCAGCGGGCCCACCGCCTCGCCATGCAGCAGCGCCATCATGTCGATGCCGAGGAACAGCACGACACGCCCGCGCCACAGCCGCGTCGCGGCGTCGAAATTCAGGAAGGACACGAAGCTCAGCGCCGGCACCTCGGGCGCCGCATCGGGCACCATCGTGCGGAACTGCGCGACGCGCGCGCACCACAGGGCGGGCAGCGCTGCGGACAGCCGCCGCGCGGGCGCCGCCGCGGGGTCGAACTGCGCCAGCCAGCGCGCCAAATCGACGCGGCCGATGGCGGCCCCGCGATACACTTCCACGTTCGGCGTGAACCAGGCGCCGATCAGGGCGCGGGCGCGCGCAACCTCGTCGCCGGCCGGCAGGGCATCGTAGGCCGCCCAGAACGCCGGCATCCGATCCTCAAGGCCGGCACAGCCTGGGGGCTGGCCTTGCGCAGCGGCCTGCGTCGTAGCGGCGATCGCAAGCACCAACCCTCTCCGGCCGATCCTCATGCCTGTCCTCCGGCAGCGCCCCCTGCCAGCATAGCAACGCCGCGACACGCCGGGCACGCCCCATGCGCCTGAAGACCTTCCGCGCACCCCGCATGGCCGATGCCATGGCGCTGCTGCGCGAGGAACTGGGCGCCGAGGCGATCATCCTCGGCACGCGGCGCGTCGGCCAGGGTGTCGAAGTCACCGCGGCGCTGGAGCCGGAGGAGCCGCTGCTGATCCCGCCCATGGCGGCACCGGCGCAGGCCGTCACCGGGCCGCTCGCGTTCCACAACATGCCGCCCGCGCTGGGCGCCGCATTGGCGGGCGGGCCGCTGGAGGCAACGCTGGCCGCGCGCTTCGGCTTCGCGCCCCTGCCGGCGGGGCGCGAGCGGCCGGTGATGTTCGTGGGACCGCCCGGTGCCGGGAAGACCCTCACCTGCGCCAAGCTTGCCGCCCGGCTGGTGATGCGCGGTGGCAGCCCGGCCGTGGTGACCGCCGACGGGCAGCGCGCGGGTGCGACAGCGCAGCTCGCCGCCTTCACCAGCGTGCTCGGCCTGACGCTGGCGGTGGCACCCACCCCGGCCACGCTCGGCAAGGCGCTGGCGCGGCGCGCGCGGGCGGAAGCCGTGCTGGTCGATACCGCTGGCTGCGACCCCTTCGACCCGCCGCAGGCGGTGGCGCTGCGCGCGCTGGCCACGCTGGCCGAGGCCGACCTCGTGCTGGTGCTGCCGGCCGGCCTCGATGCCGGCGAGGCCGCCGACCTGGCGCGGGCCTTCGCCGCCCTTGGCGCACGGCATCTGGTCGCGACACGGCTCGATTCCGCGCGCCGCCTGGGCGCGGTGCTCGCCGCCGCCGAGGCCGGGCCGCTGCTGCTGACCGAGGGCGGCGTCGGCCCGGACGTGGCGGATGGGCTGGAACTGCTCTCGCCCGCACGGCTCGCCGCGCGCCTTGTCGCGCCCCGCCGTGGCACCGCACCCCCGCAGGAGGCCGCCTGATGAGGCATGCCGCCGCGACCCCGCACCCCGCGCGCGGTCGCATCATTGCCGTCGCCTCCGGCAAGGGGGGCGTGGGCAAGACCTGGTTCGCCATCACGCTGGCGCAGGCGCTGGCGCAGGGAGGGGCGCGGGTGCTGCTGGTCGATGCCGACCTCGGCCTGGCGAATGTCGATGTGCAACTGGGCTTCCAGCCCGAACACGACCTGTCGGGCGTGATCAGCGGGCGCCTGGCGCCGCAGGCGGCGGCATCGCGCCATGCCAGCGCCGGGATCGACATCCTGGCCGGCCGATCGGGTTCGGGCACGCTGGCCGCGCTGGACGGACCGGCGCTCGATGCCGTGCTGGCCGCCATCACGGGCGCGGCTTCGCGCTGGGACCGGGTGGTGGTCGACCTCGGCGCCGGGCTGGAGGCGCCGCAGCGGCGCATCGCCGCCTGCGCCGACACGCTGCTGGTGGTCGCCACCGAGGAGCCCACCAGCCTGACCGATGCCTACGCCGTGCTGAAGCTGCATGCGCGCGACCGCCCGGGCGGCGATGCGCGCATCGTGGTCAACCTGGCAGGCGATGCCGTCGGCGGGCAGCGCACCCATGCGGCGCTGGCCCGCGCCGCCGCTACCTTCCTGAAGCGGGAGATCCCGCTGGCCGGCGTGATCCGCCGCGACGCGAAGGTGCGCGACGCGATCCGCCACCAGGCGCCGCTGCTCACCCGCCACCCCGGCTGCACGGCGGCGCTGGATGTGGAGGCTATCGCGCGCACGCTGCGGTGAATGCATCCAGGCTTGCGGCGCGCGGCGGCGCGGTGTTCATCGGGGGCGATGCCATCCCTGATCAGACAGGATCGCGACCTGCGCGTGGACATCGTCCGCGGCTTCGCGCTGTGGGCGATCTTCGTGAACCATACGCCGGGCAACTGGCTCGGCTACATCACGCCGCGCAACTACACGCTGGCGGATGCGACCGAGGCCTTCGTGATGCTCGCCGGTTATGCGGCTGGGCTCGCCTACGGGCTGGTGATGGACCGGCAGGGCTGGTTCTTCGCGGCGTCGCGCGTGATGGGGCGCGTGTTCACCCTGTATGTTGCGCATATCTTCCTGCTGGTGCTGTTCACCGCGCAGGTGGGGTTCTCGGCCGAGCGGCTGGATGCGGCGGCGTATCTGGACGAACTGCACCTCGATCCCTTCGCGACCGACCCGTACCGCGCGCTGCTGGAGGCGCTGCTGCTGCGCTACCAGCCGTCCTTCCTGAACATCCTGCCGCTGTACATCGCGGTGCTGGCGATGTTCGCGCTGGCCATGCCGCTGATGCGCCGGCCGTGGGTGATGCTGGGACTGTCCGCCACGCTCTGGGCCGGCGCGCGCGTCTTCGACATCACCCTGCCGTCCTGGCGCGGGGAGGACTGGTTCTTCAACCCGCTCGCCTGGCAGCTGCTGTTCTTCCTGGGCTGCGCGATCGGCTACCGCCCGCCGGGCGGGGCGCCGCTGTCGGTGCCCTGGCGGCGCTGGGCGGGGGCGCTGTGTTGGGCGCTGCTGGCCGCCGGCGCGGCGATGACGGTGCTGATCTACTTCCGCTGGGATTTCGCGCAGGCGTCGCTGCCGGCCTTCGCGCCCTTCCTGGCGGCCATCGACAAGACCTCGCTCCACCCCACGCGGCTGCTGACCATGCTGGCGCTGACCTACCTGATCGCGCATGGCGTGCATCGCGATGCCGCCTGGATGCGTTCGCGCCCGGCGCTGGTGCTGGCGCTGCTTGGCCAGCAGGCGCTGCCGGTGTTCTGCGCCGGGATCGCGCTGTCCTTCGCCGCGCGCCTGGCGCTGGAATTCGCCGATGGCTGGGCGATGCAGGCTGCGGTCAACCTGGGTGGAATCGTCCTGCTGGTCGGGCTCGCGGTGCTCACGGCCTGGTACGGGGCGGAGAAGCGGGCTCCCCGGCGCCCGCCCACGCCGCCCTTGCCGGGTGCCGCCGCGGGGGATAGTCGTTAGGCATGCGCAGCGTCCTGGCCCTGCTGGTCGGGTTGAGCCTTGCCTGGCCGGTCGCGGCCGCGCAGGGGCCGGGCTGCGGTGCGCCCGCCGAATGGCTGGAATCCCCGCCGCTGCGGGCGACGGCCACCGGCATCGCCACCGGGCGGTTGCGGATCCTGGCGGTCGGGTCGGCCTCCGTGGCCGGCCCCGGCGTGACCAGCCCCTCCGCGGCCTGGCCGGTGCGGCTCGAGGCGCTGCTGCGCGAACGTCGCCCCGACCTGTCCCTGGCCTTCGACGTCCGCGGCGCGCGCGGCGCAACCGCCGCCGACCAATGGCGCCTGATCAACGAGGCGCTGCGTGCCGGCCAGATCGACCTGGTGATCTGGCAGGCCGGCATGACGGAAGCGGTGCGCGGCCTGCCCATCGACGACATGGCCGCGATCATCGCGCCCGGGCTGGAACGGCTGCATGCGCGCGGCGTCGATGCCATCGTGATGGGCATGCAGTTCAGCCGCTTCCTGCGCGCCAATGCCGAGGTCGATCCCTACCGCGATGCGCTGCGCGTGCTGGCGGCGGCGGGGCATGCGGGGTTCTTCTCCCGCTACGACATCATGCGCGCCTGGGCCGAGGCCGGCACGGTCGACATGGAGCGCGCGCAGCGCGACCGCCGCGGCGCCGAGATCGACAAGCTGAACGACTGCCTGGCGCGCGCGCTGGGGGCCTTCATCCGCGACGGGGTGGAGGAGGCGCGGCGCTGAGGCTAGGTGCGCGGCCACCGGTAGCGCTAGGGCGGCATCGAGCTAAAGGCGGGCGGCAGATCAAGTTCGGTCTGCCCGCCCCACAGGGTCAGTTGCCCGGCCTTGTAGGCATCGCTGACGAGAAGCCGGACGTGGACGCTGCGCATCGCCAGCATGAGCGCCTGGACGCCGTCCTCGCCGCATGCGTAGCGGCGGAACGGCCGCTCCGGCCAGCCTATGAAGTAGTGGCACTGGAACTCGCCACCAGGTGCCTTGGTAGGCGCGAAGAAGCGAACGACCAGCTCGCCTCCCATGAATTCGAACCTGCGCTCCGCGAAAATGGCCTCGTCCATTGGACCTCCTCATCGGGCGGTGGCGGCAGGCGACCGGGTCGCGGGCTAGAACAGCCCCTCGATCCGCCCCTGCCCGTCCAGCATGATCGTCTCCGCTGCGGGATGCCGCGGCAATCCCGGCATGGTCATGATGTCCCCGCAGACCGCCACCACGAAGCCCGCCCCGGCGGACAGCCGCACCTCGCGCACCGGCAGCACGTGGCCCTCCGGCGCGCCAAGCCTGGTTGGGTCCGCGCTGAACGAATACTGCGTCTTGGCGATGCAGACCGGCAGGTCGCGGTAGCCGTCCTTCTCGAAGCGTTCGAGCTTCTGCGCCACCGGCGCGGGGATGGAGACCGAGGCGGCGCGATAGACCTCGCGCGCGATGGTCTCGATCTTGCCAGCCAGCGAGACGTGGTCGGTGTACAGCGGCGCGAAGGATGCGCGCCCATCCGCGATCATGCCCTGCACCGCGCGCGCGAGTTCGAGCGCACCCTTCGCGCCATCGCCCCAATGCGTGCACAGGATCGCCTGCGTGCCGTGGCCGCGCATCGCCTCCTGCACCGCGGCGATCTCGGCCTCGGTGTCGGAGGTGAAGCGATTGAGACCCACCACCACCGGCACGCCGAACTTCCCCACATTCTCGACATGGCGCGCCAGGTTCACCACGCCGCGCTTCACCGCCGCCACGTCCTCGCGCCCCAGGTCGGACTTGGCCACGCCGCCATGCATCTTGAGCGCGCGGACCGTCGCCACCACCACGCAGGCCGCCGGCGAAAGCCCCGCCTGGCGGCACTTGATGTCCATGAACTTCTCGGCGCCGAGGTCGGCGCCGAAGCCGGCCTCGGTCACCACCACATCGGCCAGTTTCAGGCCAAGCCGCGTCGCCATGACCGAATTGCAGCCATGCGCGATGTTCGCGAAGGGCCCGCCATGCACCAGCGCGGGCGAACCCTCGATGGTCTGCACCAGGTTGGGCGCGAAGGCGTCGCGCAGCAGCACCGCCATGGCGCCATCGGCCTTGAGTTCCGCCGCCGTGACCGAACGCCCCTCACGCGTCTGCCCGACGATCATGCGCCCGAGCCGGGCCTGCAGGTCCGGCAGGTCGCGCGCCAGGCAGAACACCGCCATCACTTCGGACGCCACGGTGATGTCGAAGCCGTCCTCGCGCGGGAAGCCGTTCGCGACACCGCCCAGCGATGACACCACCGAGCGCAGCGCGCGGTCGTTCATGTCCAGCGCGCGGCGCCACGAAATCCGCCGCGCATCGAGCCCCGTGCCATTGCCCCAGTACAGGTGGTTGTCCACCAACGCCGCCAGCAGGTTGTTCGCGCTGGTGATGGCGTGGAAGTCGCCGGTGAAATGGAGGTTGATGTCCTCCATCGGCAGCACCTGCGCGTAGCCGCCGCCGGTGGCACCCCCCTTCACGCCGAAGCAGGGCCCGAGCGAGGGTTCGCGCAGCGCGATCATGGTCTTCACGCCGAGCGCGTTGAGCGCATCGCCCAGCCCGACCGTGGTGGTGGTCTTGCCCTCGCCCGCCGGTGTCGGGTTGATGCCGGTGACCAGCACCAGCGCGCCATCCGGCCGGTCCTGTACCGAGGCGATGAAGTCGAGCCCGACCTTCGCCTTGTACTTGCCGTAGGGCTCCAGCGCGTCGTCGGGAATGCCGGCCTTGTGCGCGATGTCGCGGATGGGCTCCAGCGTCGCGGCCCGCGCGATCTCGAGGTCGGTCGACATGCCCTGGCGTCTCCCTGCTTGGCGTCTTGTGCCGCGCGCTTATCCGGGCGGGAGGGAATGGTAAAGGGCCTGCGACGAGGAGGCAGGCTGGACGCGTTCATGGGCCATGCCGCCGACGGCCCGCTGAATGACCGCGGCAGCGCGACGCAGGGCGTGCCCGGCGTCACGCCGGCCCACCGCTGCCGTGACCTGCGCGGCGTTGCGCGCACGCCACACATCGCGCGCGCAATCCACGGATTGCGACACATCAACGACGCCGCCCGGGCACGGGCGCATGCCCCGATCACCGGATGAAAAGGGGATCCAGGGACGATGATTCGCAAGGCAATTCTACTGGCCGGAGCCGCCGCGCTGGGCCTGCTGGCAGCGCCCGTGGTGGCGCAGGATGCCGCGCCGCGCGGCAAGCAGGCTGGCGACTTCATGATCGGCTTCGGCGTGATCGGCGTGCTGCCGCGCGACAGCGGCAGTGTCGACCTGATCGGCGGCACGCCTTCCGCCTCCTTCGCCGTCACGCCGCAGCTCGACTTCACCTATTTCTTCACGCCGAACATCGCGCTCAACCTGATCGCGGCGACCACGCGCCACGAACTGGAAGTGACGGGCAGCGCACTCGGCACCGTCGACCTCGGCCGCGTCTGGGCGCTGCCGCCGACGCTGACGCTGCAGTATCATCCGCTGCCGGCCTCACGCTACAGCCCCTACCTCGGCGTGGGCGTGAACTACACCGTGTTCTACGGGGAAGGCGGTTCGCGCACCGCGCCGGTGCTGGATGTCGATGTCCGCAACGCCTTCGGCGTCGCGCTGAACGGGGGCATCGACATCGAACTCGCGCCGAACTGGCTGCTGAACTTCGACGTGAAGTGGATCTACCTGCGCCCGGACGTGCAGGTCGACACCTCGGTCGGGCGGATCGGGGCCGATGCGAACCTCGACCCGTGGATCTTCGGCGCCAGCGTGCGCTACCGGTTCTGAGGACCGAGGCGGCGGGGCGCGCACCGCCGCCATCGGCGCGGACGGGCTTCGCAGGGTCGGCCGCGGGGCGTAGCCTGGCGGGCAAAGACCCGGGAGAACGACCATGATCCACCGACGCAGCCTGCTCGCCGCCGCCCCCGCGGCGGCTCTCGCCCTGCCCGTGCAGGCGCAGGACACCTGGCCGAACCGGCCTGTCACCATCCTGGTGCCGTTCGTCGCCGGTGGCCCTTCGGACATCGTCGGGCGCATCATCGCGCAACGCATGGCAACCGCGGTCGGCCAGCCGGTGGTGGCCGAGAACCGCCCCGGCGCGAATGGCGAGGTTGCGGCCCGCGCCGTCGCGCGCGCCACGCCCGACGGGCACACGCTGCTGGTGGGCTCGATCGGCGTCTTCGCGATCAACGCCGCGCTGCGGCCGAACCTCGGCTACGACCCGGTGCGGGAATTCGCGCCGATCACGCTCGCGGTCACCACGCCCAACGTGCTGGTGGTGAACGCGCAGCGGGTGCCGGTGAACACGATGGCGGAGCTGGTGGCCTGGCTGAAGGCCAATGTCGGGCGCACCTCCTACTCGACCTCCGGCGTCGGGTCCTCCGACCACCTGACGATGGAATTGTTCAAGCAGATCACCGGCACCGACCCGACGCACGTGCCCTATGGCGGTGGCGCGGCGGCAGCCACCGACCTCATCGCGGGCAACGTGCAATTGTCCTTCCAGAACCTCGGCACGGTCGCGGGGCACATCCAGGGCGGGCGGCTGAAGGCGATCGCCGTCACGTCACGCCAACGCCACCCGATCCTGCCGAACGTGCCAACCGCGATCGAAGGCGGCATCCCGGATTTCGAGGTGACGTCCTGGCAGGCCCTGATGGCCCCCGCCGCCGTGCCGACACCCATCCTGGCCCGCCTGAACACCGAGGCCACCGCCGCACTGAAACACCCCGAAAGCCGCCAACGCCTGGAACAGATCGGCTTCACCGTGGTGGCCGGCAGCGCCGCCGACTACAGCACCTTCCAACGCGCCGAAATCGAACGCTGGCGGCGGGTCGTGCAGGCGGCGAACATCCGGGCGGAGTAGGCGTGGCGCGCGCGGGGGAGGGCTCTGCCCTCCCCCGGATCCCCACCCGCCAAAGGCCTAAAGGCCCTTGGAACCCTCGACTTGATCGGGGAATTTGGGGAGGGGCATGGCGCACCCTTCGGCGTCGGTGCCACTGACGATGCCCCTCCCCAAATTCCCCGATTAAAAGCCCGCGGATCCAAGGGGCCGTTGCCCCTTGGTGGGGGGAGGTCCGGAGGGGGGCAAAGCCCCTCTCCGGCGCGATCACGCCGCCTTCGCCAGCATGTCCTCCAGCGTCGCGCCGATCGCTGCGACCGCGCGGCGGATGTCGTCGGTCGTGATGGCGCCGATGGCGCCGATGCGCAGGGTGGGGGCGGCGGTGTTGTAGAAGTTGCTGATGAGCACGCCGCGGTGCTTCAGGGCCTCGACGAAGGTCATCAGGTCGAAGCGCGGGTCGGCGGGCTGGTGGATCGTGACGATGACCGGGCCCTGGTGGCGCTTTTCGAGGTAGGGACGCAGGCCGATCGCGGCCAGGCCGTCGTAGAGCGCGTCGGCGTTGGCGCGGTAGCGGGCGAAGCGCGCGGGCTGACCGCCCTCGGCGTCATACAGGTCGAGTGCGACGTCGAAGGCGGCGATCGCCTGCACCGGCGGGGTGAAACGGATCGACCCCCAGCCGGATCGGCGTGCGTGTACGAGCACGTCGGACAGGTCCAGGGACCACGACCCCGCCTGGCCGGCGCAGGCGTCGGCGCGATCGATGCGCGCGACCGCGAAGCCGATGCCGGGCATGCCTTCGAGGCACTTGCCGGAGGTGAAGACCAGCGCGTCGCATTCCGGGTGCTGGTCCAGGCGGAAGGGCAGCACGCCGAAGGCGGAGACGGCGTCGAGGATCAGCCGCGTGCCGCGCGCGCGCAGCGCATCGCCGATGCCGCCGGCGTCGTTCACGATGCCGCTGCCGGTCTCGTTGAACACCATGGCGACGGACCCGATGGACGGGTCGGCATCGAGGGCGGGCAGGATGTCCTCGGCCACGGCACCGCGCGTGTCCGTCAGTGGCAGTTCCACGACGACGCGTCCGGCCTCGCGTGCGAGGCGCGCCATGCGCTGGGCATAGGCGCCGTTCATCGGGATCAGCAGCTTGGCACCGGGGGCGACGAAGGTGCGGATGGCGGCCTCGGTCACGAAATGCCCGGCGCCCTGCAGCGGCAGGGTCGCGTGCTCGCCGGGCGTGCCGCCGGCCACGGCCAGGATGCGCTCGCGGATGCGGGCATAGACCGCCTGGAAGTCGCGGTCCCAGGGCGCGATGTCCTGCGCCATGGCGGCGCGGACCTCGGGGCGGGTCTGCACGGGTCCGGGGATCAGCAGGAGCATGGCGGGCCGTTCACGCAGGGGAAGGCGCCTTCTGCCCCGCCTGGCCGCGCCGGCGCAAGCCGGTCAGGGCCGGGTGTCGGCTGCCGGCACGCGGTCGGGCAGCCATTGGGCGCGGCGGCGTGGCGGTCGGCTTCCGCGGCGCGTTGCGGAACCCTGCCAGAAGCGCGTCTGCCAGTGACGCACGGCGATGAACCCCGCCTAGTCGCAGGGACGGGCAGCAGTGCTAGGAGACCGCCGCGCCGCCCACCTCCCGCAGCAACTTGGCGCGGATCGCCTCCGCGAAGGCGTCGTAGTCCGGCGTGTGCATCGCGAAGGACCCCGGCCCGCCGATAACCTCCGCCTGGTAGTGGTCGAGCAGGTCCGGCTCCTCGTTCAGCACCGCGAGCGCGTTGATCGTGACACCCGCGCCGACGCCGATGTCGCGCACCGGCCCGGGCGGTCGCCCCTGGTTGTGGCGCCCATCGCCGGAGACATCGAGCACCAGTCGCGTCGCTTCCGCCGGGCAGGCGGCCAGCAGCGCGAGGCCGGCGGCCATCCCCTCCCCCAGCGCGGTGGCGCCGGCGGCCACCACGCGCGGTGCATTCTCGACCGCCTCGGCGAAGGCCGCCGCCGCCGGCCCGCCATCGATCCGCGACCAGGGCACGGCAACCGCCTGCGCCCCGCGCCCCGACCACAGCAGCATCGCCACCGCCATCGCGCCGCGGGGGCCGGCGGTCAGCGCCGCGATCACGGATTCGTCGCGGAACGCCGTCGCATAGCCCCCGAGCATAAGACCGAACTCGTCGTAGTCCACCGAGGAAGACGCATCCACGGCGAGACACAGCGCAAGATCGACCTTCTCCATGGCCGCTTGTCGCATGCACGGCGCTTGGACGCACCCGCCGGGCCGTGCAATCTGGTGCCAACGAACGGGAGACTGGCGATGCGACGCAGACACCTTCTGGGCGGCGCGGCAGGCACGCTGCTGGCCGCCCCCACACTGGCCCAGGGCGGCTTCCCCGCGCGCAACATCCGCATGGTCGTGCCCTACCCGCCGGGTGGCGCGACCGATGCGATGTCCCGCCTGGCCGCGCAGAAGATCCAGGAGAAGCTGGGTGTCACGGTGGTGGTCGAGAACCGCTCCGGCGCCAATGGCCAAGTCGGCTCCCAGGCGGTGCTGCAGGCGGGGGCGGATGGCTACACCATCCTCGGTTCCGCCTCGATCCACGTCATGGCGCGCAGTGTGATGCGCAACGTGCCCTATGATCCCGTGGCGGATTTCGTGCCGCTGGCGCGCACCGCGCGCGGCCCGCTGGTGATGGTGATGAGCCCGCAGCGCCCGCAGCGGACCATCCCCGAGATCGTCGCGGCGGCGAAGGCCGAGCCCGCGCGCTGGTCCTTCGCGACCTCATCGCTCGGCTCGGCCGGGCACCTGGGCACCATCGAGTTCAACCGCGCGACCGGGTCGACCATCGAGATCGTCGGCTACCGCGGCACCGCCCCGGCGCTGACCGATGTCGCGGCCGGCAATGCCCAGCTGATGTTCGACCCGGTGCTGGCCACCCTGCCCATGGTGCGCGGCGGGCAGTTGCGTGGCCTGGGCATCGCCACCGCCGCGCGCACGCCCTTGGCACCCGACCTGCCGACCATGGCGGAAGCCGGGTTGCCGGGCTTCGAATTCTATTCCTGGTACGGCATCTGGGCACCGCGCGGCGTGCCGGCCGAGATCGTCGCACGCTACAATGCCGCACTGGTCGAGGGGCTGCGCGAACCGGCGGTGGTGCAGCGCCTGACCGGCCTCGGCTTCGAACCGGTGGCCGAAAGCGTGGCCGAGGCCGAACGCTTCATCACCGCCGATGTGGCGCGCAACGTCGAGTTGCTGCGCATCGCGAATTTCCAGCCCGAATGAGCCTGACCATCACCCCCGCTGCCTTGGCCAGCGAGCTCGGCACGCCCGGGCTGGTGGTGCTGGATGGCAGCGTGTTCCAGCGCCCGGCGCCGGACCTGACGACGATGCTGCAGGACAGCGCGCGCGCATCCTTCGAGAAGCACCGCATCCCCGGATCGGTGCATCTCGACGCGCTGGACTGGCTGTGGGACCGCACGCGGCCCTTCCGCTTCGCGCTGCCCGCGCCCGGGGCCACCGCCGCGGCCTTCGCGGCCCATGGCGTGGGGGATGGCAGCCGCGTCGTGATCTACGACCGCGTTGGCGGCAACTGGGCGGCGCGCACCTTCTGGACGCTGCACTGGATCGGCTTCGACGATGTGCGCCTGCTGGAGGGCGGCTTCGCAGCCTGGAAGGCGGCCGGGCTGCCGGTCGAGAGCGGCCCCGCCGCCCCGCCCCTGCCCGCCCCGCGCCCCTTCGTGCCGCGGCCCCGCGGCGCCGCGATCGCGGACCGCGCCGAGGTGCTGGCCGCGATCGGCGACCCTGGCATCGCCATCGTCAACGCGCTCTCGGCCGAACAGCATGCCGGCACCGGGGGCCTCGCCTACCATCGGCCGGGGCGCATCGCCGGCAGCCTGAACCTGCCCGCGCCGCAGCTCGGCGACGCGAACATGGCGCCCGAGGCATTCACCGCGCTGGCCCGCGACGCCGGGATCCTGCCCGGCCAGCGCGTGATCGCCTATTGCGGCGGCGGCATCGCGGCGTCGAACCTGGCCTTCAACCTGCTCCGGGCGGGCTGGGACGATGTCGCGGTCTATGACGGCAGCCTCGATGAATGGGGCCGCGACGCCGGCCTGCCGATGGAGACCGGCCCGGCCTGATTGCGCTGCGTCAAGAACCGGGGCACCGCCATGCGGTATGTGACGGTTCCGCGACGGAGGAACGCCACTATGCCGCAGCGCACCCTTGGTGAGATCGTCCGCGACCAGCATCCCCTGCTGCTCGGCCCCGAGGACACGGTCGCGCAGGCCTGCGCCGCCATGCACCAGCGCCGCGTCGGCGCCGTGCTGGTGGCGGATGAGGAGCGCCGGCTGCTCGGCATCTTCACCGGGCGCGACGCGGTGCGCCTGCTGGCCGAGGGGCTGGATGCGAAGGCCACGCGGATCGATGCGGTGATGACACGCAATCCGGTCACGCTGGGCCCCCGCGCGACCGCGATGGAGGCGCTGCAGGCGCTGCATGATGGCGGCTTCCGCCATGTGCCGATCCTCGCCGACGGGCGGGTGGCCGGCATCGTCTCGCGCTACGATTTCCGCGCCCGGGAACACGCCCGGATGGATGACGCGACCGGCTTCCTCGAGGTGCTGCGCTGAACGGCGGTCCACGACTGCCGGCGCGCTGATGTCGACGCCCCGCCGGCCAGGCGCCGGTCTAGGCACCCCCGCTTGCGCGCCGTAGTGTCGCGGGGCCGAGGAGGACGCCATGCCAGACAGCCCCACAGACGCGCGCCACACGATGGCGGCCACGCTGCCGCTTTCCGGCATCGTCGTGCTCGATCTCACGCTGGCCCGCGCCGGCCCGACCTGCGTGCGGCATCTGGCCGACTGGGGTGCGGAGGTGATCCGCATCGAACCGCCATCCTTCAACGACGGCCTCGGCGGATCACGCGACGGCTACGACTTCCAGAACCTGCACCGCAACAAGCGGTCCATCGCGCTCGACCTCAAGACCGAGGAAGGCAAGAAGGCCTTCTTCAAGCTGGCCGAGACGGCCGACGTGCTGGTCGAGAACATGCGCGTGCGCGTCAAGCATCGCCTGGGCATCGCGCCCGAGCAGGTGCAGGCGGTGAACCCGCGGCTGATCTACGCCTCGATCTCCGGCTTCGGCCAGACCGGGCCGTATTCCGAACGCGCCGGCGTCGACCAGATCGCCCAGGGCATGGGCGGGATGATGACGATCACCGGCGAGCCAGGGCGCGGGCCGATGCGCGCGGGCATTCCCTTCGTCGACCTGACCGCCGGCAACCTGCTCGCGCTCGCGGTGATGATGGCGCTGTGGGAGCGCGAGAAGACCGGCAAGGGGCGCTACGTCCACACGTCGCTGCTCGAAGCCATGGTGTTCATGCTCGACCTGCAGGCGGCACGGTATCTGATGGATGGCGAAGTGCCCGGCCAGGCCGGCAACGACCACCCGGTCAACATCCCGATGGGCGCCTTCGAGACCGCCGACAAGCCGGTCAACATCGCCGCGTCGTCCCCCAAGATGTGGGCGCAGTTCGCCGAAGCCCTCGGCCATCCTGAGTGGCTGGAAGTCGAGGCCTGGAAGACCGCGCGCGGGCGCTCCGACAACCGCAAGGACGTCAACGCCGCGATCACCGAGGTGTTCAAGCAGAAGCCGTCCGAGCACTGGATCGACCTGCTGGAACGCATCGGCATCCCGTGCGGGCCGATCAACAAGGTGGACCAGGTCTTCGCCGACCCGCAGGTGCAGCACCTGCGCATGGCGATGCCGATCGCGCATCCGACGCGCGGCGCGACGCACCTGGTCTCCTCCGCCATCAACATGGAGGGGATCGAGAGCGAGGTGTGGCGCGTGCCGCCGCGCCTCGGTGAACATTCCGCCGAGATCCTGCGCGAAGCCGGCTACAGCGACGACGACGTGGCGCGCCTGCGCGGCCTCGGCGTGATCGGCGAGGGGTGAGGTCCATGGAATTCGCGGACGGCAAGATCCTCGCGGACATCACCGACGGCGTCGGGCGCATCACCTTCAACCAGCCCGAAAAGCGCAACGCCATGTCGGTGACGATGTGGGCCGGCATGGGCGAGGCCCTCGACCTGTTCGAGAAGGACGCCGCGGTGCGTTGCGTCGTGCTCACTGGCGCGGGCGACAAGGCCTTCGTCTCCGGCGCCGACATCAGCCAGTTCGACACGCTGCGCTCGGATGCCGATGCGCAGCGCGAATACAGCAAGCAGACGGCGGGCGGGCGGCTGCGCCTGGCCACCTTCCCCAAGCCGGTGATCGCCGAGATCCGTGGCTTCTGCATGGGCGGCGGGCTGGGCATCGCGATGTCCTGCGACATCCGCATCGCCGCCGAGGGCAGCCAGTTCGGCATCCCGGCGGCGAAGCTCGGCATCGCCTATGGCTTCGACATGGTCCGCCACCTGGTCGACCTCGTCGGCCCGGCGCATGCCCACATGATCCTGATGACCGGCGAACGCTTCGACGCGCAGGAAGCCGCGCGGGTCGGCCTGATCAACAAGGTCGTGCCGGCGGGTGCGCTGGCCGGGGATGTCGCGGCGCTGACCGCGACGTTGGCGCGCAACGCGCCGCTGTCGCTCTATGCCAACAAGCGCACGGTACAGGCGGTGCTGCAGGACCGCGCGGATCGCGACATCGCAGCCCTCAATGCCGCCATGGCCGCCTGCTTCGACAGCGCCGACTACAAGGAAGGCCGCCAGGCCTTCATGGCCAAGCGCCCGCCGGCCTTCCAGGGACGCTGAGCGGCCGATCGGCAATGCGCCATGAGGCGCATTCCGTGGCCAGATGCCGGACCGGATTGCCGAATTGACACGCGCGGGGTCGTTCCGCGCGGCTTGCCCGCCATGCTACACGGAGGCTGCCGGCGGCATGGCCGGCCAGGGGCCATACAGGGGGCAGATGCGTTCGATGCGTGACGATACCTGCGGCACGGGGCAGCGCCTGCGCGCCTGCCCGCTGATGCGCGGCGCATGAACGACGCAAACCTCGCCGATTCCCACGCCTCGGCCCCGATCACCCGCCTCGTGGCCGAGGTCGCGGCGCAATGCCCGGGCGAACGCATCACGCTCGGCGAGATGGCGGAAGCCTTCGGCGACCGCGCCTTCGGCCTGCTGATCCTGCTGCTGTGCCTGCCCGGGCTGCTGCCTGGCATGGCGAGCGTGTTTGGCACGCCCATGCTGATCCTGGGCGTGCAGATGGGGCTTGGGTTCCGGAAGCCGAAGCTGCCGGGCTTCATCGCGCGGCAATCGCTCAAGCGCAGCGACCTGATGCGGCTGGCGGCGGGTTCGGACACGCGCGTCTCGCGCGCCCTCGCGAAGATCGAGCGCTGGGTCAGGCCGAGACCCGGGCCCTTCACCGGCCCGCTTGCCGACAAGGCGGTCGGCTGGCTCACCGCCTATGCCGCGGTCATGCTGATCCTGCCGGGGCCAGGCACCAACGGGCCGCCCGCCTTCGGGACCATCGTGATGGCGCTCGGGCTGGTGGAGAACGACAGCAAGGTGGTCGGCATCGGCATGGCGCTGACCTTCCTCGGCAACGTGTTCGCCACCGTGGTGCTGCTGGCACTGCTGTGGTTCGGGATGGAAGCCCTGGGCTACGTACTCTGATCCGTCGGATGGCGGGCGCGGCCCATCCGGTTGGTCCGGGCGCGGCGCCGTGCGCTCCCGGTTCGAGGTCGCGCCTCGATCCGCACTGGCTCGCGCAGCGCCCATGGACGCCGCGCGCCCATGCGCCGGTGGCCCGAAAGGGCTGAAACGGGAACGCGCGACGCGGTGAGACCCACCGCCCATCCGCGGCTGCCCCCGCAACTGTAGGCGACGTGTCCGGTCCCATAGGCCATTGCGCGCAGGCGCGAGAAGGCGGGACCGGCGGAGGTGGCGCTACAGCGTGATCCGTCATGGCGGGTCACGCCGTAGCCTCGGTTTGGGCGACTGATTTGCCGCTTCGGCGGTTCCGTCTTCGCGGATCAGGTGCCCGCCCCCTTCCCGTCGTGAGCCAGGAGACCGGCCGGCGCAGAGTTGTCTCGCGCGTGCCGGGCGGGGTGCACCGGCGCAACGGACTCAAGGTGCGCCGGCCGCAACGCCGTCGCCCCTCCGTATGCGAGCACGACGCCAGCCCGCTTCCCGGCCGCAAGGCCCCGTGCACGGAGGGATTCCCGGATGAAACACCGGATCCTCGCTACGCTTGTTCTCCTCCCCCTCGCCCCCGCCTGGGCGCAGGACCCGCAACCCATTCCCGACACCATCGTCAGCGCCACGCGCGTGCCCACGCCGGCGGACCGCATTCCTGCCTCCACCACGGTGGTGACGCGCCAGGACATCGAGGAACGCGGCTATGTCTCGCTGGCCGACGCGCTGGCCGCCGTGCCGGGCTTCCGCCTGGTACAGGCTGGCGGGGCTGGCCAGCAGGCCTCGGGCTTCGTGCGCGGCACCAATTCGCGCCACGTGCTGGTGCTGCGCGACGGCGTGCCGCTGAACGATTCCTCCGACCCCAACGGCGCCTTCAACTTCGGCAACGAGCTGCTGGGCGATGTCGAGCGCATCGAGGTCGTGCGCGGTCCGGTCTCGGCGGTCTACGGCACCGCGGCGATCGGCGGCGTGGTCAACCTGATCACGCGCCAGGCGCCACGCGACCGCACCTTCGCCCCCTATGGCGAGGTCGCCGGCGGCACCCAGCGCACCGCCCGCGGCACGGTCGGCGCCGGCGGTACGGTCGGCGCCTTCGACTACGGCGTCACCGGCCAGGCGCTGTCGACCGAGGGCTTCAACGTCATCGCCCCGCGCATCGCCACCAACCAGGGCGAACGCGACGGGCTGCGCGCCGCTGCCATGACCGCGCGCCTGGGCGTGACCATCGGCGAGACCACCCCCGACGCCGCGATCGGCAGGACTCGCATCGACGGCCTGCTGCGCTGGCGCGAGAATACCGTGGGCCTCGACAACGTGCCCAACGACGACCCGAACTACACCGGCCAGGACCGCAACTGGTTCGGCTTCCTGCGCAGCCGTACCGACCTGGCCGGCGGCGCCTGGACCACCGGCTTCACGCTGTCCGGCAGCCATGACCGCCGCCGCTACACCAACTTCCCCGACAGCCTCAGCCGGTCCACCGCGGATGACCTGTACAATGGCGAACGCCGCGGCATCGCCTGGGACAACACGCTCCGCCTGCCCTCGGCGGAGCGCATACTCACCGACGTCGCGCTGACCTTCGGCGGCGGCTGGGAACGCGAGCAGGTGGAAAGCGCGGCGGGGTCGCCCTTCTTCCGCATCACCACCGATGCGCGGTCGACCAGCGGCTACGGCTATGTCGGCATCCAGGCACGCGTCTTCGAACGGCTCGACGTGACCGCCGCCGCGCGGCTCGACGACACCGAGGATTACGGGTCCGAGACCAGCTGGCGGCTCGGCGCGGTGCTGGAACTGCCCGAGATCGGCTCGCGCATCCGTGCCTCGGGCGGCACGGCGTTCAAGGCGCCGTCGCTGTACCAGCGCTTCGGCCAGATCGGGTCGTTCTTCCGCGGCAACCCGAACCTGGAGGCGGAAACCTCGGAATCCTGGGAGGTCGGCTGGGAGACCGATATCGGGCGTTTCGCCACGCTCTCCGCGCTGTATTTCGACAACCGCATCCGAAACCTGATCAACTTCGACCCGACCTTCACCACGCTCGAGAACATCGACCGCGCGCGCATCCGCGGCGGCGAATTTGCCGTCACGGTGCGGCCGGTGGATTGGGTGTCGGTGACCGGGTCCTGGACGGTGCTGGAGGCACGCGATGTCGAGACCGACACGCCGCTGGCGCGCCGCCCGCGCAACGTGGCCAGCCTGAACGCGCGCATCGCGCCGGAGGTCGGCTGGTTCGGCGTGCCGCGGTCGCGCTTCGTGATCGCGCCGGAGATCCTGTATGTCGGCGCCTCGCCCGAAGGCGCCTTCGCACGCTACGACGACAACGGCCAGGCACTCGCGACAGCGGGGAAGAACCCCGATGGCTGGCTGTTCAACCTGACGGCCTCGCTGCCGGTGACCACGCAGGTCACCGCCTTCGTGGAGGTGCGCAACATCGGCAATACCCGCTACGAACCGGCGAATGCCTTCGTCGTGCCAGGGCGCAGCGCGATCATCGGGATGCGCGGAGCGTTCTGAAGCACGGGCCGGGCGCGCTACCGTGTCGCGCCCGGCACCCACAGCACGTCGCCGCCCGCCTGCGCGTTGCAGTGGCGCGACAGCACGAACAGGTGGTCCGACAACCGGTTGAGGTAGCGGACCACCGCCGGGTTCACCTCCTCCTGCGCCGCCAGCGCCACCACCAGGCGCTCGGCGCGGCGCACCACGGTGCGCGCCACATGCGCGTGCGCGGCGGCCGCGCAGCCGGCCGGCAGCACGAAGGATCGCAGCGCCGGAAGCACGGCGTTCATCTGGGCGACCTCGGCCTCCAGCCGCGCCGACTGCGCATCCGTCACGCGCAGCCGCGCGCCGGCTTCGCCGGGCACGCACAGGTCGGCACCGACATCGAACAGCTCGTTCTGGATGCGCGCGAGCATCGCATCCGCCTGCGCGTCGGCATGCAGGCGCACCAGGCCGAGCGTGGCATTGGCTTCGTCCACCGTGCCGAAGGCCTCGACGCGCAGCGCGTCCTTGCGCACGCGCTGGCCGTCGCCGAGCGAGGTCTCCCCCGCATCGCCGCCGCGTGTCGTGATGACGTCGAGCTTCACCATGGCGGAACCTCCTGCGGTGGCGGCAGGCCCAGCGCCTGCGCGATGTCACGCGCCGCCGCCTGGGTCTTGACCGGGTGGTAGGCCAGATGCGGCGCGTCGGCGCGCATGCGGCGAACATGGAAGCTGTCCGGCGTGGTGATGGGCGGCACGCCGGCGCGCGCGGCGGCATCGTTCCAGGTCTCGCGCGACAGACCGCGCGCCGCGGCGATGCTCGGCACCGAGACTTCGCAATGGCCGCGCCAACCGTCGCGGTAGCCGGCTTCCATCGCCTCGAACAGCCGCGCCGACCAGCGCGCCAGCGGAAACAGCATGGAGCAGAGCGCCGCGCCCGTATCGCCCGCGCCCGGCGCGGCGGCGCGCCAATGCACCCAGCCGGGATCATCCTCCGGCCGGCGCGGCTGGCACGCCACGAGGTCGGCATCCGACGCCGCATCCGCCGCGCGCAGCGCCGCGAAGCCGGCCGGCACGAACACGTCGTATTCGCCGGCGATGACGTGGCGCCTGCGCCGCCAGCACCACCAGGTCGACATTGCCCGGCACGATCTTGCCGGAAGCGGCCTTGCGGCGCAGCTCAGCGCGAAAGATCTCCTGCGGCGCGACATGCAGCACATCGTCGACGCCCAGCGCCCGGGCGGCCGCATCATGCGGCGCGGTCAGCAGCAGCCGCGTGTCGTGCGTCGCGCCCCAGCCGGCGCGCCATTCGCGCCAGCGCGCCAGCGTCATGTCATCCAGCGCATGCGCCAGCATCAGCGCGGCGCGCGCCTGGCGGGGCGGGGCATCGGGAGCGGCCATGCCCCCGTTATGGCCCGCTGCGCGCGCACGGCAAGCCCGTGCGCCTCATCGGCCGCGTCCCTCGGTCAGGCGGAAATGCACCGCGGTCGGCAGCGTGGCGACGACCGGCTGGCCGGCCTGCATCGCCGGGCGAAAGCGCCAGCGCCGCGCCGCCTCGACCGCCGCCTGGTCGAGCCGCGGAAAGCCCGAGCTGGCCGACACCTCGGCCGTCTCGACCCGCCCGTCCATCGCCACCCGCAGCGCCAGGCGCACCACGCCTTCCTCGCCCCGGCGGCGGCTCTCGGGTGGGTAGTCGGGCGGCGCGTTGCGCTGGCCGGCATCGCTGCCCGGCGGCACCACCGCGCCCATCGCCTGCGCGCCGAAGGATGGGTCGGGCAGCGCGCCGATGCCGGCATCCAGGCGCATCTGGCCCGGTGCGGGTTGCGCCCGCGCGGACCGCGGCTGGCGCGGCGGGGCGTTGGCGGCGGCCTGCGCGGGGGGTGGGGTGGGTTCGGCAGCGGGTGCAGGGCCGGGCGGCAGCGGCAGGGGTGCCTCGGCGACCCGCGCGGGCGGCTCGGGGGGCGCGGGTGCGGGTTCGGTCGGCGGCGCGGGCCGGGGCGCGGCGATCGGCGCGGGGGCGGGCGCAGGTTCGGGCGGCGCGGGTGGTTCGGGGGCCGGTGGCGGCAGGATGCCGGCCTCGATCGGCGGGCCGGCATCCGGTGCGGCGATGGGCTGCGCGGGCGGGGGGGGCACGGGCGGCGGTGGCGGCGGGCTGGCGGCCATCGGCGGCGGGGGCGGCGAAGGCGGCACGGGGTCCTCGGCCGCGGCACCGCCGCCGGGGTCGACGACATCGGCGAAGACCAGCGCCACCGCACCTTCGTCGGCGGGTTCCGGCTTCGGTTCCGTGGTGGGCCAGAACAACAGTGCCGCCAGCAGCGCGCCATGCAGCGCAAGCGACGCCGTCACGCCGGCCGCCAGCCACGGCGCCCGGCCTGGCGTGTGGCGTGGCGGAATGCGGGGCGGCGCCTTCACAGCACCGGCACGCCCTTGTGCTTCGCCTTGCCCTCGGGTTCGACATGGATGGTGATGACGGCGGTTTCGAGTTCGGCCTTGAGCGCCGCCTCGATCCGGTCGCAGATCTCGTGCGACTGCGCGACCGTCATGGCGCCGGGCACCACCAGGTGGAATTCCAGGAAGGTGTAGCGGCCGGCGTGGCGGGAGCGCAGGTCGTGCGCCTCGATCGCGCCCTCGGCCTGTTCGGCGACGATGCGGCGGATGCGATCGAGCGTGGTTGCGGGCACCGCCTCGTCCATCAGCCCGCCCACCGATTCGCGCAGCAGCCGGAAGCCCGAGAACAGGATGTTCCCGGCCGTCAGCGCCGCCAGCAGCGGGTCGAGCCACAATATCCCGGTCAGCGCGACCAGCCCGACGCCGACGATCACGCCGGCGGATGTCACCACATCCGCCCACAAATGCCGCGCATCGGCGATCAGCGCGGGGGACCGCAGGGCGCGGCCGCGCTTCATCAACAGCATGGCCCAGCCGGCATTGCCCGCCGAGGCGAGGGCCGAGATGGCCAGGCCCAGTGCCGGCTGGTCGGGCAGGCGCGGCGCCGCCAGCGCGCCCCAGGCCTGGTGCAGGATCAGCAGCGCCGCCACGATGATCAGCGCGCCTTCGAGAACGGCCGAGAAGTATTCCGCCTTGGCGTGTCCGTACGGGTGGTTGGCATCGGCCGGCAGGGAGGAGAACCGCACGGCGGCCAGCGCCGCCATCGCGGCGGCGACATTCACCACGCTCTCCATGGCGTCGGCCAGCAGCGCGACGCTGCCGGTGAGCCACCAGGCAGCCGCCTTCAGCCCCAGCACCGCGATGGCCACCACGACGCTGCCGATGGCGAGCGTCGTGGCCTGGCCGAGCCTTACCTCCATCATGGGCGGGGGTTTACCCGCCCCGGCCTAGACGGAGAAGTACTTCGCCCGGGGGTGGTGCATGACGATGGCGCTGGTCGATTGCTCCGGGTGCAGCTGCCATTCGTCGCTGATGGTCACGCCGATGCGCTCGGCCTTCAGCAGGCGCAGCAGCGGTTCCTGGTCCTCGAGCTTCGGGCAGGCGGGGTAGCCGAAGGAATAGCGGCCGCCGCGATAGCCCTGGCTCAGCATCTTCTCGATGTCGCGTTCGTCCTGGCCGGCAAAACCCCATTCGGCGCGGATGCGCTTGTGGGTGTATTCGGCCATCGCCTCGGCCATCTCGACCGACAGGCCGTGCAGGTAGAGGTAGTCCTGGTAGCGGTTCTCCTCGAACCATTCCCGCGCCAGGTCGGACGCCTTCTGGCCGACCGTGACCACCTGCAGGCCGATCACGTCGCGCTGCGCATCATCCACGTCGCGCACGAAATCGGCGATGCAGTCGCCATCGGCCTTGGGCTGGCGCGGCATGTTGAAGCGCGCGGCTTCGGTGATGCCGTCCTCCTCGAACAGGATCAGGTCGTTGCCCTGGCCGGCGCACTTCCAATAGCCGTAGATCGCCTGCGGGCGCAGCACCTTCTGCTCGTCGGTCAGCGCCAGCATGCGCTTGAGCACCGGGCGCAGCTCCTGCTTCGCCCAGCCGAGGAAGTCATCCAGCGACCGCCCCGCCTTCCGGAAGCCCCACTGGAACTGGTACAGGCTGCGTTCGTTGATGAAGGGGATCAGCGCGCGCGGGTCGGCCTCCATCACACGCGCACCCCAGAAGGGCGGGTTGGGCGCTTCGCTCTCGGCTGCGACACGGCGGCGCCGTTCCTGCGCATAGGCGAGATCGACGGGCGCGAAGCCGCGCGGGTCGGCCTGCCCCAGCACGCGCTTTTCGTTCTTCGACTTGCCGGACCGCTTCTGCTGCACGGCGCCGAGGTACCCGTCGAAGTCGTTGCCCATCACCTTGTCCATCAGGTGCAGCCCGTCGAAGGCATCGCGCGCATAGACCACGCGGCCGCAGGCATAGGCGCGCACGCAATCATCCTCGACATAGTTGCGGGTCAGCGCGGCACCGCCCAGCAGCACCGGCAGGTCGATCCCCTGGCGGGACATCTCCTCGAGGTTCTCGCGCATCACCACGGTGGACTTCACCAGCAGCCCGGACATGCCGATGGCATGCGCCTTGTGCGAGACCGCGGCCTCGACGATCTGCGACAGCGGCACCTTGATGCCGAGGTTGATCACCTTGTAGCCGTTGTTGGTCAGGATGATGTCGACCAGGTTCTTGCCGATGTCGTGCACATCGCCCTTCACCGTGCCGAGCACGATGATGCCCTTCTCCTGGCCTTCCACGCGCTCCATGTGCGGCTCGAGATACGCCACGGCCGCCTTCATCGTCTCCGCGCTTTGCAGCACGAAGGGCAGCTGCATCTTGCCGGCGCCGAACAGCTCGCCCACCACCTTCATGCCGTCCAGCAGCACGTCGTTGATGATCGCCAGCGGCGCGATGCCCTTGGCCAGCGCATCGGCAAGCTCATCATCCAGCCCCTTGCGGTCGCCATCGATGATGCGGTCCTTTAGCCGCCCCTCGACGGTGTCGGCCTTCACCTTCGCCACATTGTCGGCGGCCTTCCGGCCGGCGAAGATCTCCAGCAGCTTCTGCAGCGGATCGTAGCCCTCGGCGCGGCGGTCGAAGATCAGGTCCTCCACGACCTTCACTTCCTCCGCCGGGATCTTGTGCAGCGGCTTGATCTTGGAAACATGAACGATCGCCCCGGTCATGCCGGCCTTCACGGCATGATCCAGGAACACGCTGTTCAGCACGTGCCGCGCCGCCGGGTTCAACCCGAAGGAGATATTGGACAGGCCCAGGATGATCTGGATGTCCGGGAATTCCTCCCGGATCATGCGGATGCCCTCCAGCGTCCACTGCCCGAGCTTGCGGTCATCCTCGTTGCCGGTGGCGATGGTGAAGGTCAGCGGGTCGATCATCAGGTCGGATTGCGGCAGCCCGTGCTGGTTGCAGGCGAAATCCACCAGGCGGCGGGCGATGCGCAGCTTGTCCTCGGCGGTCTTGGCCATGCCGACTTCGTCGATGGTCAACGCGATGACGGCGGCGCCGAACTTCTTCGCGAGCACCATGCGATCGGTCGCCGCACCCTCGCCTTCCTCGAAGTTGATCGAGTTGATGATCGGCTTGCCGCCATGCAGCTTCAGCGCCTGCTCGATCACCGGCGTCTCGGTGCTGTCGATCACCAGCGGGCTGTTCACCGACGCGGTGAAGCGGGTGATGACCTCGCTCATCTCGAACATCTCGTCGCGGCCGACGAAGGCGGTGCAGATATCGAGGCTGTTCGACCCTTCGCCCACCTGTTCGCGGCCGATGGCGAGGCAGCTGTCCCAGTCATTGGCTTCCTGCGCCACGCGCCAGGCCTTGGACCCGTTCGCGTTGCAGCGTTCGCCGATCGAGAAATACGCATTCTCCTGGCGCAGCGACGTGGCCGAATACAGCGAGGCGACCGACGGCACCCAATGGAACTTCCGGCGCACCGGCCCGGGCCGCGCCTTCGCACCGCCCAGCCGCCGCAGCATCGCGTCCAGCGCCGAGATATGCGGCGTGGAGGTGCCGCAGCAGCCGCCGATCAGGTTGAAGCCGTCCTCGCTGACGAAGCGCTCCATCCAGGTCGCCATCTCCTCGGCGCCCAGCGGATAATGCGTCTTGCCGTCCACCAACTCCGGCAGGCCGGCATTGGGCTGCACGCTCAGCAGCCCGGGCCAGTTCTGCGACAGCCAGCGCACATGCTCGGCCATCTCCTGCGGGCCGGTCGCGCAGTTCAGCCCGATCAGCGGCACATCCAGCGCATGCACCACCGCGGCGGCGGCGGCGATGTCGGGGCCGACCAGCAGCGTGCCGGTCGTCTCGACCGTCACCTGGACAAAGATCGGGATATCGGATTCTGCGGCGGCGCGCGCGATCTTCGCCGCATTCACCGCGGCCTTGATGTACAGCGTGTCCTGGTTGGTCTCGGTCAGGATGGCATCGGCGCCGCCGGCGATCAGCCCGCGGCATTGTTCGACCAGCGCGGCCTCCAGCACGTCGTACGTGATGTGCCCCAGGCTCGGCAGCTTGGTGCCCGGGCCGATGTCCCCGATCACCCAGCGGTGGCGGCCATCGGCGAAACCCTCGCCGGCCTCGCGCGCCAGTTCGACCGCCAGCTTGTTGATCTCGAAGGCGCGCTCGCCGAGCTGGAATTCCTCCAGCGTGATCGGGCTGCCGCCGAAGGTGTTGGTCAGCACCATGTCGGCGCCGGATTCATAGTAGCTGCGATGGATCTCGCGCACGATGTCGGGGCGCGAGAGGCACAGCACCTCGGTGCAGTTCTCCTTGTCCCAGTAGTCCTTCTCGACATCGAGCGTCATCGCCTGCACGCGCGCCCCCATGCCGCCGTCGCACAGCAGGACCTGGTCGCGAAGGGCGTCGAGCAGATGCGGTCGGTTCATCGGGGCGGTCTTTCTAGGAAGTCGCGGCAACAACGGGGCGGGTCTTGCGCTCGGCAACCCAGACCCGGACGGGAAGTTCGGCCTCGACCGTGCTGGACCGCGCCGGCACGCAGCCCGTCGCCCCCAGCCAGCCGGCGATGCCGGCATCGTCGAAGCCAGGCCAGCGATGCGCGAAGGCACCGCCGAGCAATTCGGCGCGCGCGTGTGGCGCGAGGTCGATCAGCACCAGCGAGCCACCCGGCTTCAGCACACGCGCGGCTTCCGCCAGCGCCGCCGCGGGGTCCTCGGCATAATGCAGCACCATTTGCAGCGTCACCGCGTCGAAGGACGCATCGGCGATGGGCAGGCGGTACATGTCGGCCTGGCGGACGGCGATGTGCGACAACCCGCGTTCGGCCAGCCGCGTGCGCGCCAGCGCCAGCATGTCGCGCGAGGCGTCCACGCCGACGCCTTCGTCGATCCGCGCCGCGAGGCGCTCCAGCAGCCCGCCGGTGCCGCAGCCGATATCGAGCAGCCGGCCGATCCGCGCCGGTAGCGCGGCATCCGTCGCCGCCTCGATCGCCGCGGCGGGCAGGCCCAAGGCCCCTACCTCGTCCCAATCGGCACCATGGCGGCGGAAACTGTCCGACGCCGCGCGGGCGCGTTCGGCGGCGAGCCGCGCGGCGGCCCGGCGGTCGGCCGCCAGCAACGGGTCCTCCTCCGGCAGCCGCGCCAGCACCTGGCGCGCCAGGTCGGCATCCTGCGCCAGCTGGAACCAGGCATTGGCCCCTTCCGGCGTGCGCACCAGCAGCCCGGCCTCGACCAGCAGCTTCAGGTGGCGCGACAGGCGCGGCTGGGACTGGCCGAGAATCGCCACCAGATCCGACACGCACCAGGCGCCGCGCGCGCACAGCGCCAGCAGCCGCAGCCGTGTGGGCTCGGCGACGGCGCGGAGTTCTGTCAGCAGGCTATCCATGATGGCTGGACATAGTCATAAAGATATCCTTATGTCCAGCACATCATGGCCTGGTCGATCGACGCCCGCATTCCCGTCACGCTGCTGTCCGACGCCGCCGCCCTGCCCGGCGCGCTGGTGACGGGCCGTCCGGCCGCGCTGCTGGCCGAGGGCGCCGCCCCCCATTCTGCCGATGCGCGAGTGAGCGAAACCTTCGCGCCCGACCCGACGCAGCACCCCGCCGCCTGCGCCTGCTGCGCAGGCCGCAGCCCGGCCGCCCAGGCGCTGGACCGCCTGTTCCAGGACCGCGTGCGCGGGCGTATCGCCTGGTTTGACCGCGTGCTGGTGCTGGCCATCACGGCGGAAGGCCGGGCGGAACTGGCACAGGCGCTGGCGCAGGATCCGCTGACCACCGCCCGGTTCCGCGCCGCCTGATCCAAGCCGTCACACCCCCGGCGCAAGGCTCCGGCCCGTGCTGCGAAGGCGTTCCCGGGCCGCTGCTGCACAGGCGGGCCTAACGGCGCTCCGCCAGAGGCACCGAACCCGGCGATGGGCAATACCAATGCCCGGATGACGCGTCCGGCGGAATCACTCGGCCGGCAGCGTCTTCTCCCCCTCGCCCAGGGGGCGCTGCATCTGCACCACGTCCACCCAGCGGCCGAACTTCATCCCAGCCGCCTTCAGCACGCCCACCTGGCGGAAGCCGAGCGACAGATGCAGGCCGATCGACCCGACATTCTCGGAATCGCCGATCACCGCGATCATCTGGCGGAAGCCGCGCGCCTCGCCCCGCGTGATCAATGCCGCCACCAGCGCCTTGCCCACCCCCTGCCCGCGGATGTCGTCGCGGACATAGACGGAATCCTCGGCGGTGAAGCGGTACGCGGAGCGTTCGCGGAAGGGCGCGAAATAGCCGTAGCCGATCACCAGGCCCGTCTCGTCCTCGGCCACCATCCAGGCGCATCGCGCGGCCTGGACCTTGGCGATGCGGGCGGCCATTTCCACCTCGTCGGGCGGGGTTTCCTCGAAGGTGCCGGTGCCGGTCAGCACGTGATGGGCATAGATGGCCGTGATGGCCGGCAGGTCCGCCGGCACGGCATCGCGCAGGCGCAGCGTCATGCCGGCAAACCCGCCGCCACCGCCACGCGCTCGGCCAGCGCCAACAAGGCACGGTCGCGCCCCGGCCCCGCCACCAGCGACAGCCCGACCGGCGCACCGCCGACCCGCCCGGCCGGGATGGTCACCTCCGGCAGGCCGCACAGGCCGGCGATCGCGGTCACGCCCATGCTCCGCTCCCGCACGCCGTTCTGCTCCGACTGCGACGCTGACAGCAGGGGCGCCGGGCCTGGCGAGGTCGGATAGACCATCACCGCCCCGCCCCCCAGCAACCCCCACAGCCTGGCCTGCGCCGCCCGGCGGAAAGCCCGCCCGGCCGCCGCCTTGGCCGGGTCCATTGCCTTCGCCGCGGCGAAGCGTTCCTTCACGCCCGGGCCGAATGCCGGCTGTGTCGCCTCGATCCAGGGGCCGAGGCTGGCCCAGGCCTCGACCGCCTGCGCGCAGCGGAAGGATTCGTAGAAGGTGTCCAACCCCTCGGGCGCGACCTGCACCGGCAGCGCCGCCCCCAGCACCGATTCCACCGCGCCGAAGGCATCGGCCAGCGCCGTCGCGGTCGCCGGTTCGGCGTTCACCCAGGGCTCCTGCACCTTCAGCAGCGGGCCGAGTTCCTTCTCATGCCCCGGCGGCAGCAGCACATCCCCAGCGCGCCGCAGCAGGCCGGCGCGGGCGGCGAACCATCCCGCCGTGTCATAGGCCGGCCCCAGCGGACAGGCACCGGTCAGGCTGACCGCGCCCCAGGACGGGCGGATACCGAAAATGCCGCAATAGGACGCCGGGATGCGCACCGAGCCGCCGGTATCCGAGCCCATGGCGATGTCGCACAGCCCCGCTGCCACCGCCGCCGCCGACCCGCAGGACGACCCGCCAGGAAAGCGGTCCGGCGCCGCCGGGTTGATCGGCGTGCCGTGCCAGACATTCTCCCCGGTCAGGCCATAGGCCAGTTCGACGGTCCGGGTCTTGCCGACCAGCCGCGCCCCGGCATCGAGCAGCGCCATCACCACCGCGGCATCCTGCGTGGCCGGGGCATGGGTGCGCGCCCAGTCCGGATTGCCGTAGCCGGTGACGTCGCCGGCAGTGTCGTACAGATCCTTCACCGCGAAGGTCAGGCCGGCGAGCGGGCCCTCGGCTGCGCCCGCCCGCTGCGTGCGCGGCCCGGGCACGAAGGCGCCCACCCGATCCTCGGTCATGCCCGTCACCTCCGCGGCTGCGCGTCGAATCGTGGCGCAGCGGCGGCGGCCTGACAACAGTTGCGGCCGCAACGTCCTGTCACAGCGTCGCCAGCGCGACCGCCAGGCGGCAGCCGCGCTCGTATTCCGGCAGGTCGACATATTCCTTGATGGTGTGGATCTCGTACTGACCGGCACCGATCGTGACGCTCGGCACGCCGTGCTTGCCGGCGATCCAGTTGGCATCGAGCCCGCCATTCGAGAACACCAGCACGGGTTCCATCCCGAGCGATTCGACGGCGCGCCTAGCGTGCGACACCACCGGCCCGTCCTCGGCCAGGCGGAAGGGCGGGTAGGACGGCGTGTGGGTGAAGGCGACCTCCGCCGTGGTGCCATCGGACGCCTTCACCGCCTGCCGGGCGGTGTCGAAGGCGGTGCGGTAACCTTCGGTGATGGCGGCGGCGAAGGCGGCCTCGGGGCTGCGCGCCTCGCCCACCAGCACCGCCAGGTCGGTCACGACGTTGGTGGCATCGCCCGCCGGCTGGCCGGGCTTGCCGCCGAAGATGCCGACATTGCTGGTGCCGTGGCCGTCATTCTTCACCACCTTGCCGAACCAGCCGGCCTTGTGCGCCTCGGCCAGCGCGATGGACCCGACCAGGGTGGCGGAGATGCCCTTTTCCGGCGCGACGCCGGCATGCGAAGCACGCCCCTTGATCTCGGCCCGCCAGTTCTCCTGGCCCACCGCGCCGATGATCAGTTCATTGGCCAGCCGGCCATCGACGTTGAAGCCCATCTCGGCGCCGAGCAGGTCGGCGGCTTCGAGTTCGCGCGCGCCGTGCAGGCCGCTTTCCTCGCGCACCGTGAACAGCAGGGTGATGGGCGGATGCGGCAGCTTGTGGCGCAGCAGCGTCTCGGCGAGCGACACCAGCAGCGCGCAGCCGGTACGGTTGTCGCCGCCCAGCGCGGTGGTGCCGTCGGAGACGATCCGGTCGCCCTCGCGCTTCGGCTTGGCACCGGCGCACAGCGGCACGGTGTCCAGGTGCGTCGAGAACAGCAGCCGCTTGCCCGGCCGCGTGCCCGGCAGGTCGACGATCAGGTTGCCGGTCTCGGTCGGCAGCGGGATCCGCTTGTTGGCGGTGTCGAAGCGGATCGCGCCCGCCGGCACGCCGATCGCCTTGAGGTCGTCCACGATCGCCGCGCCGATCGCCGCCTCGTGGCCGGTGACACCCTCGATGCCGAGGTAGCGCATCAGGCGATCGATGGCGGCGGCGGGGTCGAGCAGGCTGGCCGGGGCGTTCGGCTGCGACATGGCGGTTTCCTCCTGGGCGGTGGTGCGGCGACGGGGCCGGCGACCGCACCATCCTAGCGCGCCGCCGCGCGCCCGTCCGCAGCAGGGCGTCCGGCGGCTTTGCCGTGCATCCGCACCGCCTGGCCTCGTTGGCGACACGCTGCGGATCAAGCCAGCCGCAGCGCCCGGCAGGCACGCGGCGGCGGACGCGGTGCCTGCCGCCGCGCGCGCGGCGCCGGTCAGCGCGCCCGCAGCAGTTCCGGCACGCGCAGCAGGATGAACTCGTTGTCGTCGGCGCGCGTCAGGTGGCGACCCGCGCTGAAGGGCAGGTTGTTGTCGTTGGCGACGATGATGTGGTCGGCATCGACCATCGCCACGTTCTCGATGGTGAAGAACGGGAAGGTGAAGCGGTCGTTCGTCGCGCCTTGTGGGCGGTCGCCGCGCAGCCGTGCCAGGCCCTCGGTGTCGCGGATCGCCATCAGGTCGATATGGGCGATCTTGCGGACGTAGCCCTCGGCATCGGTGGCGCCCAGGTCGACCAGGTAGACCCGCTTGAAGCGCGCCGGCAGCGGGAAGCAGGGGCGTTCGGCGGTGCTGGTCTGCCCCTGCGCGCAGGCCAGGCCCGGGTCGCCCTCGCCATTGTCGCGCTCAATCACCAGGGCGCGGCGGTCGTCGATCATGTTGAAGTCACCGATCGCCGTCGCGCCATCTTCCAGGCGATAGCGCAGCACGCGACCGGTCCAGGCGGCACGCGCCGTATCCAGTTCCAGGATGCGCAGGAAGCGACCCTCGGGCTGGTCGGAATTCGGCGCGAAGAGCGGCTGTTCGAGCATCGCATAGAGCCGCGACCCGTCCGGCGATTGCGCCATTCCCTCATACCCGCCCGAGCGCCGCACGCGATGCGGGACGCCCTGGGTCGGGCTGGCGGGGACCGCCTGCGCCGGATGGTCGGGCGAGCGCAGCGCTGCCCCGTCCATCATGGTCTCAAGCACCCGCAGCACGCGGCCCTGCGCGTCGACATGAATGAGGTAGGGGCCGAATTCCTCGCCGATCCAGAAGCTGCCATCGGCCATCGGCTGGATCGATTCCAGGTCGAAATCCGCCCCGGTCAGGAATCGCGTCGGCGACGGATCGGTGGTGATGTGGAAGGGCACCACGCGGTTCGGGTCGGACAGGAAGATGGTCTGCAGCACCGCCACCTGGCCGGTGCGGAAATCCGGCCGCACCTTGTGGAACATCAGCAGCGCGTCGTGGCTGTTGCGGCGGTTGCCGAAGCCGTTGTCGGTCAGCACCCACCAGGCGCCGGCTTCGCCACGCACCGGCGCGATGCCGGAGAAGCCCTGCATCGGCTGGCCGCGGAATGGCAGCGACAGCCCGGTCGGCCGGCGGCCATGCATCGCGCCCGTGTCGCCCGGCGTGCTGCCGACCTGTTCGTTGCGCGCATTGCCCGCGCCGGTGAAGCGGCCGGAGACCGCGAAGCCCGGCGGCGCGCCTTCGGGCGGGGCGATGAAGGTGGCGGCCGGCAGGATGGCGTGGCCGGCGAGCGTCGCCTCCAGCCGCTGGTCGGCGAGCGCCGGGCCGGCGGCGATCAAGGCAGTGGCGAGCAGCAAGCGGCGCATGAAACCCCCGTGGAATGGACCAACGGACCGGCTTCTAGTGGTGGCGGATGACGCCTGGGTGACGGCGGCGTTGCGGACCCGCGAAACGGTGCGCTCAGTGCAGGCGCAACAGAGCCGCCTTGGTCGTCAATGCCGCCAGCATCGCCACCGCGATGGCCTCCCGCTCGCCGAAGCGGCGTGCGCCGACGAAGGCAAACACACCGATGATGAAGCCCCAGGCGGCGATGTCGCCGAAGTCAGGTTCGACCACTGCATCCTCTCGGTGCTCGAGATTGCCGGATGTTCACATAACGGACATCAACCGCGAGGGCCAGCGTCCCGCACCCTCAGCCGCGCAATTCGGCAAGCCCCCGCCTGGGCCGCCCATCCGGGCCGAAATTCGCGTCCCCCAGCCAGGCGACCATGGCATCGCGCCGGGCCGGCCATTCCTCCGCCAGGATCGAGAACCACGCCGTGCTGCGCACCCGCCCCTTCACCACCAGCACGTCGCGCAGCGTGCCCTCATAGGTGAAGCCGAGCCGCGCGGCCGCGCGGCGCGAGGGCATGTTCAGCGCATTGCATTTCCAGGTCATGCGCCGGTAGCCCAGTTCGTCCATCGCGTGGCGCAGCAGCAGGAAGATGGATTCCGTGGCGGCGCGCGAGCGCTGCATGCGCGGGGAGAACCAGATGTTGCCGACCTCGATATGCGCGTGGGCGGGGTGAATCTCCATCAGCGTCAGCCAGCCATCGGCGGTGCCCGTGGCGTGCGGGCGGATGGCCCAGGCCATCGGGTCGTGGGTCGCGGCGAAGGCGGCGACATGCGCGCGCATCGCCGCCTCGGTCGCGAAGGGCCCGGCGGCCAGGTAGGCCCAGGACGCCTCGGCCGCCTGGCTCTGCGCGGCGCGGAACAGTTCCGCCGCATGGCGCACATGCAGCGGTTCAAGGTCCACCGAGGCGCCGCGATGCGGCACGCGGGCCGGCAGCGGCCGCGGGGTCGCGTCGACCAGGGGGCCGACGGGGGGATCGGTGGCGGGGTCGAAGGGCACGCCCTCGGGCAGGTCGGTCATGGCGGCAGGAAAGCCCGCGGGTTGCCCCGGCGCAAGGAGCCGCGTGCCTCGGCGCGGCGCTGCCGGACGCGCCCCGGCGCGGCGCCGCGGCCCGCGCTTTGATGGCCAGCGCTTTGATGTTGCGCTGCCGACCGCGGCGCAGCAAAAGCCTCGGCACCATGAACGACGCCGCCCTGCCCGCCGCCCCCGCGATCCCCGCCGCCTATCTCGGCGAGCGCGTGACCTGGGTGCACCACTGGACCGAACGCCTGTTTTCCTTCCGCTGCACGCGCGACACGGCGTTCCGTTTCCGCGCCGGCGAATTCGCCATGATCGGGCTGATGGTGGCAGGCAAGCCGCTGGTGCGGGCCTATTCCATGGCGAGCCCGACCTGGGACGAGGAACTGGAATTCCTTTCGATCAAGGTGCAGGACGGGCCGCTCACCTCGCGCCTGCAGCATGTCGCGGTGGGGGATACCGTGCTGATCGGGCGCAAGCCGACCGGCACCCTGGTGACCGACAACCTGAAGCCGGGCCGCACGCTGTGGCTGCTGGCGACCGGCACCGGGCTCGCCCCCTTCCTGTCCCTGGCGCGCGAACCCGATGTGTATGATCGCTACGAGACCGTCGTGGTCGCGCACACCGTCCGCGAGGCGCGTGAACTCGCGCATCGCGAGCTGTTCGAACGCGACCTGCCCGCGCATGAATTCCTCGGCGAGATCGTCGCGGGCAAGCTGTTGTATTATCCCTCGGTCACGCGCGAGCCCTTCCGCACGCAGGGCCGCATCACCGACCTGATCGAATCCGGGCGGATCTTCGCCGATCTCGGCCTGCCTGCGCTGGACCCGGTGCATGACCGCGTGATGCTCTGCGGGTCCGAGGCGATGAACCGCGACTGCAAGGCCATGCTGGAGGCGCGCGGCTTCGCGGAAGGGTCGAACAACGCGCCCGGCACCTATGTGGTCGAGAAGGCCTTTGTGACGAAGTAACCGCCCGGCGGCGCCCGCGCTGGTCAAGCCGCTTTGCGGTCGACCTCGCCGGGCTGGGCCATGTCGAGGCCGGACGCCGCGCCGTGCTGCCGGATGGCGCCGTCGCCGCATCCTGCGCGGTCGATCCGAAGCGGCCCAGGGGCGTGCCGGTCGACCTGGCCGCGGCCTTCGCCGCTGCGGCCAGTGCCCCGCGTCGCCTGGGCGGCGGGTGCGCTGCTGGTGGTGGCGGGGCTCACGCCGCCCGTTGCGCCAGGCGCCGATCCGGCCTGGACGGCACGGCTGACGGGGCTCGGTCGCGCGCGGGTGGGTTTCGTCGCGTCCGCCTGACCGGCGCGCAGTTCAGCCCGCCGCGTAGGCGCGCAGCAGCGCGGCGATACCCGCACCGGCCCACAGCACAAGCGCGGCAAGGCCGATCCGTTCGGCATGCCACATCAGCCGTTGCTGCCAGATGCGCCGGGCTGCCGCCTGCAGGCGGGCGGCATCGGCCCGCGCCACGATCTCGGGGTTGCGGGCGGCGAAGATGCACCAGAACTCGGTCCGGCGGACATCGCGGCGGGTGCTTCGCCACGCCAGGACCAGCAATGCGAAGCACAGGAACCCGGTCATCGCCGCGCCGGAGCGCAGCGCCAGCGCCATGTCGAAGGACAGCGCGATCATCACCGTCGCGATCCCCAGCGAGAAGAACCCGCAGGCGCGACGGATCGACAGGTCTATGCAGAGCGGTATTTCATGCATCGCGCCCTCGGTGCCATGGGGCACCCATCCTGCGCCGGAACCGCCGCCCGCAGCCAAGGCTTTCGTCGCCGGCCACTCACCGCAGCCCAGCCAGCAGCAAAACCGCCGCCGCGCCGGTCCAGACCGCCATGGCGCCGGGCAGCGACAGGCCCAGCCGCTCGGCGACCGCCGCTGGCACCGCGGCCGCCAGCAGCGTGGCGGTCGAGACGATCAGCGACGCGCCGTAGAACACGATCTCCCGCGTCGCCGGCAGCAGCTCCGGCATCCAGACCGGGTGCAGGTGCCAGATCACCGGCAGCATCGGGCTCACCAGGCCGTTCAGCAGGCAGATCGCCACCGTCACGACGAACAGGTTCTGCGGCGTCACGGCGCGCCCCCCGGCGGCGTGATGGTGGGCGCGAGCCCCGCGCCCAGCATCGCCAGGCCGAACACCGTGCGCACCGCGAAAAGCCAGAATGCCGCGACCAGTGGCAGGAAGGGCGTGGTCACGTAGGTCGGCACCATCCGCCGTGCCAGCCAGACCGCCCAGCCGGTCAGCAGCAGGAAGCCGCGCCAGATGTAGTTCGGGCTGTCCGGGGCCATGAAGGCCTGCATCATGAAGCGCCCGAGGCAGCCCCAGGCGGTCAGCGCGAGGATGTAGGTCACGACCCAGAAGGTCAGGTGCCCGAAGACGAAATCCGGCTGCATTGCATCCGCAGAAAAGGGAGGGGCGTCCGCGAAAAATGAGGGGGCGGCCGCGTCACCGCAACCGCCCCCGTGCTGGTCCCGCGCCCGGTCGGGCGCGGCAGGCTTATTCCACCGCCGCCTTCTGGTCGGCCAGGCGCACGCCGCCCCGCGGCACGCGGATGTCCTCGATGAAGTCCTGCATCGCCTTGGACGGTGCCGGGGTGAACATCGACACGATCCAGATGGTCAGGAAGGACAGCGGCACGCCGATGATGCCGCCGGAGATGTTGTTGATACCCCACAGCCGCCCGACCAGGCGCCCGCGCAGGGCCACCGTGTCGGTCGGCAACTGGGTGCCGAAGATGTTGCCGAACCAAGCCAGCGCGCCGTCCTGCACGGATGCCGCATTGGCCACCATGGCCGCCGCCTGCGCCTTGATCTCGGGGCTCATGGGCAGGTTCGCTACCTGCCGCGCCGCCGCCAGGATGGCGTCCTTGCTGCCGAACAGCTGGACGAAGTCCCAGCCATAGAACTCGGTGTGCATCAGGTAGCCGAAGGTCGCGATGTAGCCGACCGCCATGCCCGCGCAGGCCGCGATGTTCGTGGTTCGCTTGTACCACACGCCCATCACCAGCGCGGCGAACAGCCCCGCGGCGGCGATGGAGAAGGCCCAGGCGACCAGGAACAGGATGTCCGCGCCCATGTTGCCCGCCGTATACGCCGCGATCAGCGCCACGAAGAACAACAGCACACGGGAGATGACGAGCCGCCGCGCCGTCGGCGCCTTGGGGTCGATCATCTTGTAGTAGACGTCGTGCGACAACGCGTTGGCCAGCGCCAACAGCAGACCGTCCGCGGTGGACAGCGCCGCCGCCAGGCCACCCGCCGCGACCAGGCCCGCGATCACGTAGGGCAGGCCCGCGATCTCGGGCGTGGCGAGCACCACCACGTCCGGATGGATGCGGAATTCACCCCATTGCAGGATGCCGTCGCGATTGACGTCGACGATGTTCACCCAGGGCGTGCCGTAGGGGCTGATGATCTGCCAGTTCTTCACCCAGTCGGGCAGCGCCGCGATCGGCTGGCCGATCAGCGTCTGGTAGATCTCGAGCTTGCCGAAGGCGGCATAGGCCGGCGCGGTGAAGTACAGCAGGAAGATGAAGAACAGCGACCAGGCCACCGACTGGCGCGCCTCACGCACCGACGGCGTGGTGAAGTAGCGCATCAGGATGTGCGGCAGCGCCGCGGTGCCGACCATCAGGCAGAACACCAGGGCGAAGAAGTTCACCATGGAGGCCAACGAGAACTGGCCGTTCGCACCAACGAAGGGCGCGGTGTAGAAGCCCGTCACGCCAGGTGGCGGCGTCTGCCCCGCCGCGCGGAACGCGGCCTCGAAGCCTTCGATGCGTTCGAGAGCGATGCCGTACATCAGCTGCGGCACCGGCACGCCCGTCACCTTCACGGACATCAGGATCGCCGGCAGCAGGTAGGCGATGATGAGGATGATGTACTGCGCCACCTGCGTCCAGGTGACCGCGCGCATGCCGCCCAGCATCGAGCACACCAGGATGCCCGCGAGGCCCAGGAACACCGCCAGGGTGAACGACACGTCAAGGAAGCGCTGGGTGATGATGCCCACGCCCACGATCTGCGCCACCACATAGACGAAGGACGCGGTCAGCAGCACGATGACGCCGAGCGAGCGCGCCAGGTTGCCGCCATACCGGGCGCCCAGGAAGTCCGGCACCGTGTACTGGCCGAACTTGCGCAGGTAGGGCGCGAGCAGGATCGCGACCAGCATGTAGCCGCCCGTCCAGCCCAGGATGAAGGCGAGGCCGCCGTAGCCGAGCGCGTACAGCGAACCGGCCATGCCGATGAAGGACGCGGCCGACATCCAGTCCGACCCGGTCGCCATGCCGTTGTACAGCGCGGGAACCCGGCGGCCGGCGACGTAGTATTCGGCCACCACCGCGGTGCGGCTGATGATGCCGATATACGCGTAGACGCCGATGGTCAGGAAGACGAACAGGTAGCCGATGACACGGTCCGGCACGCCCATCTGCTCGAGGATGGCGAGCAGCACGACGAAGACCGCGAAACCGCCCGTATAGCCGGCATAAATTTTGCCGAGCGAGGCGATGAAGGGGTCCTTTTCCTTTGCGGAGGCGCTCATGGCATCAATCCTCCTGCACGCCGAATTCTTCGTCGATCTGGTTCTGCCGGCGGGCGAACCAGAACAGGCCGACGACGAAGATGATCAGGCTGCCCTGCGCCGCCATGTAGTAGGCCAGCGGGAAGCCGAGGATGCGGATGCCGTGCAACTGGACGGCGAAGAAATGGACCACGAACCCGGCGAGGAACCACACCGCCAGGACCAGCAACATCAGGCCTGATGTCTTGGACCAATAGGCCCGTGCCGTCGCCGGATCGATCGCGACGTGTTGAGCACTCGCCGGCTCGCTGCCGGATTCGACCAAAGGCATCCGCTTCTCCCCCAAAGCCGTCGGACCTTCGTCCTCACGGCACCCCCCAGCCGGGACTCGGCTGGATGGGCATTCTTGCCGACATCTCACGCCCTCGTCACCAAATAAGGCGCTACCATGCGCATCCGGCATGGCGCAATATCCTTTCCAATCACGGGCGGAGCGCGGACATTTTCCCCTTCAATCTGCTGCGGCAGCGCAAGTCCGTGAGTCCGGACGGCTTCGGGACCTTCCTCCAGCGCCAGGCGGTGTTCGTCGCGCAGAAGACCGTCATCGACTATTGCCGCGTCAAGTCCGGCCGGCAGGAGAAGCGGCTGTTCGACGACGCCGACTTCCAGCGCGCCCTGCGCCATTGCCGCTGGCAGGTCTATTTCGCCGCCCTGGCCGATGTCTTCGCGCTGGCCGAGGCCTGGCTGCGCCCGCACGCCGCGGGGCGCGCCGACGCCCTGTCCGCCGCCATCATCGCGCTGCACGAAGCGGCGCTCGCGGTCGAGACGCCGCCGCCCGAGGAAGCCGCCGACGCCGCCCAGTCGCTGCGTGCCTTCCCCGGCCAATTGGCGGCACGCCAGCAGGCCGCGCCGATGCCCAGCAATACCGTGCCCCTGCTGGCCGAGGCACCGCTGTTCGCCACGCTGCCCATCCATCCCGACCAGCGCATCGGCGAGGCGCCGTCGATCCGCGGCGCGCTGCGCTTCCATATCGTCTCGACCGAGCAGGAGATGGAACGCCGCTTCGACGCGCCGGCGCTGCTGGCCAACCTGGTGTCCAGCCGGGCGACAGCGGCCGCGCTGCCTTGACGATGCGGCGGACGACCTGGCCCTGCTGACCGACATCGACGCCGCCGTGCTGGAAGCCCACGACATCCTGATCTGACCGCCAGGACGCCATTGGCCGGCGCGGTACCGGCCGCCATACTGCGGTGGTGGCAAACCCCGTCGGTGGCATGCGCCAGACCCCTTCACGCCCGATCGCGTCGCCGGCCGCGGCGCTGACCGGCGGGCTCGTCGCGGCGATGTCCGCGCCGCCCCCGGCCTTCGTGCCGGACACGCCGCTGGCCGTCGTGCTCGCCGCCATGGCGACGGCGCGCGCCTCGGCCGCGATCGCGGTCGACGGGGCGGGCCGCCCGATCGGCATCCTGACGGAACAGGACGTCACCCGCCGCATCGCCTTCCGCCTGCCGCCGGACGCGCCGCTTTCCGCCGCCATGACCGCGCCGGTCACCACCTGCGCCGAGGATGCCGGGCTGTGGCAGGCGGTGGCGCTGCTGCGCCCGGGGCGGCTGCGCCATGTGCCGGTGGTCGGCGCCGATGGGCGCTGCATCGGCCTGCTGCACCGGGCGGAGACGCTGGCCGCGGTTTCCGGCCGGCTGCTGGTGCATCTCGACGCGTTGGCCGGCGACGATGCCGCGGTGAAGCGTGCCCAGGCGGGGGTGGCCGTGGCGCTCCGCCACGAGGGCGTCGCCGCGCGCGACATCGTCGCGCTGGTCAGCGGCATCAACCTCGACCTGCATCGCCGCGTGCTGGACCGCGTGCTGGCCGACCACGGCACCCCGCCCGTCCCGTTCACGCTGCTGGTGATGGGCAGTGCCGGGCGCGGCGAGAGCCTGCTGCGTCCCGACCAGGACAACGGCTTCATCCTGGCCGACTACCCCGATGCCGAACACGACCGCATCGATGCCTGGTTCCGCCCTGTCGCCAGCGCCTTCAATGCCGGGCTGGACGCGGCGGGGTTTCCGCTGTGCCCGGGCGGGATCATGGCGATGAATCCGCTGTGGCGGAAAACCCTGCCGCAATGGCAGCGACAGTTCGCCTACTGGGCGCAGCGCCGCGTCGGCGCGGCGCTGCTGTCCTCGGACATCGCCTTCGACTTCCGTGCCGTGGCCGGGGACCCGGCGCCGGCCGACGCGCTGCGCGCGCATCTGGGCCGCGTGCTGGCGGCAAGCCCCGCCTTGCTGGCGGCGATGGCAGGGCAGAACCAGGCGCTGACGGTCGGGCTCACGCTGTGGGGCGGCTTCACGGATGACGAGCCCGGCCCCGGCACGCGTACCGACTTCAAGCTCCACGGGCTGATGCCGCTGGTGGCGGCGGCGCGGCTGATGGCGCTGCGCGACGGGATCGCCGCGACGGGCACCGTCGATCGGCTGGCGGCCCTGGCGCATCACGGCACGCTGTCGGCGCGCGAGGCCGCGCATCTGACCGACGCCTTCGACCTGCTGCTCGACACCGTGCTGGCCCAGCAGCTGGCCGACCACGAAGCGGGCGCGGAGCCCGGCAACCTGGTCGACACCACCGCGCTGCCCAAGCCGCAACGCGTGGCGCTGCGCGATGCGCTGAAGGCCGTGCGGTCGTTCAGCCGCGGATCCTTCGGGTCGTTCACCGGGCAGCTCTGGTAGTCAGAAGCTCTCCGCCGTCGCGGCGATCTGCGGCAGCATGCGCGTGCGTCGCATCAGGTCCGGCAGGTCCTCGACCCCGCGCGCCGCGGCGCGGGCGATCAAATGGACCCACAGCGCGGCGGTCGCCTCGGCATCGCCCAATGCCTCGTGCCGGCCTTCGATGACGATGCCAGCGCGCCCGCACAGCCCATCGAGCGAATGGTCCGGCTCGGTGGGGTCGAGCCAACGCGACACCACCATGCTGCACAGGAACGGGTTCGGCATCGCCGGCGCGCCGCGTTGTTCCTCCATGAACAGCAGCGTGCGGTCGAAGGCGGCATTGTGCGCCACCAGCACGTCGTCGCCGGCGAAATCGAGGAACGCCGCGATCGCCGCCGCCGGGCCGGGCGCACCGCGCACCCTGTCATCCGTGATGCCGTGATAGACGATGGAGCCGGGCGGGATCGGCCGGCCCGGATCGACCAGCGTCGTGAAGGTGGCGACCGGTTCGGTGTTGCGCATGCGCACCGCGCCGATGGACAGCAGCCCGTCGCCATTGGTCGGCTTCAGCCCTGTCGATTCGAGGTCGAAGACGACATAACCCTGGAAGGGCAAGGGACCGTCCGGCAGCGCCGCGTGGAAATGCGCCCGTGCGCGAACGAAGTCGCGCGCCGAGGGCTTCAGCCCATTGGCGATGGCAGCGGCAGTGCGGCGGAAGATCCCGCTCATGGCAACGACGCTGCCACGCAACGCCGCGCCATGTCACGCGCCAAGCGGCGCGGCAGTCGCCTCGCGCCGCCCCTCCCGCTTCAGCCTTTGTCCCCGCGCGGCCATGTCGCGCAACTGCACCCACATCATCGCCGCCATCAGCGCATCGGCGAAGGCATCGTGCTGGCCGAGATCGGGAATGCCGAGCTCCCGCCGGATGGAGGTGAATCGCAGGTCGATGTTCGTACCCGGCGGGGCCTTGCCGTATTTCCGGTCGTAGTAGAGCGATGAGACCTCGATCCGCCGGTTCGGCAGCCTGGCGCCGATCTGGTGCAGCGCGTAGCGGTCGATCATGCGCACGTCGAAGTCGATGTAATACCCGACCAGCGGGCGCGGCCCGATGAAGCGCAGCAGTTCCGGCAGCACCTCGGCCATCGGGCGGCCCTGCGCGACATCGCGCCGGCGCAGCCCATGCACCTTGATCGACCCGGCCCCGGGCATGCGATCCGGCTTCACCACCGCCTGGAAACGCGCGCTGGTGGCGATGCGGTTGCCGATGACCGGCACCGCGGCGATGGCGACGATCTCGTCCACCCAAGGGTCGAGGCCGGTGGTCTCGCAGTCGAGCGAGATCGCCTCGCCCACCGGCGGTTCGTCGAGCAGGAACAGGAAGTCCGGATCGGCGAGCGCGGCGCGCCAGAAGCGGCGGCGGAGCCAGGCGATCATGGCCGGCGTCCAGCCCGCGGAGCCCGGCCGCGAATGCAGCGGACCGGCAGACCGCCCACGACACGCCCTCGCGGGCCGGACACGAAGGCCGAAGCGCTTTGGAACCGGGGCACTAGAACACGCTCGTCTTGAAGCGCGTCGCGATGACCTCTCGGAACACGCGCACCACGCGCAGGCTGTCGCGCAGGATGTCGCGGTCGGCGGCGGTCAGGCGGGAGGGGCGGACGAGCGCTTCCTCCTCCACCGTGCCGCGGCGCACCGCCTCGATCTGGGTGGCGATGCGATAGGCCATGAAGACGCGCAGCGCGCCGAGCAGGTCGCGGCCCAGTTCGTCCTGCAACGCGCCGGCGGCGACCAGCGCGGCGATGCGCACGGCGGTCGGCGTGGCCGCGATGCCGCGGTCCAGCGCCATGGTGCGGATGCCATGCACGATCGGGAAGATGCCCGCCTTCTTGATGTCGATCGCATCCTCGCCCACGCCGACACTGGTCATCAGCGTGCTGAGCACACCCAGGGACGGGGTGGCGAAGCTGTCGATCAGGTGCGCGAAATGCGCCATCAGCGCGCTCTCGCCGCGCATCATCCGCAGCAGCGCCGCCTTGGTGTCGTCGAGCAGGCCGACCCGCCCGGTCAGCGCCACGGCATCGAGGAAGATCGCGATGTTCATCGCCGCCTCGGGCGTGCGGGCATCCACCCAGCGGCGAAGCTGGCGTTCCATGCCGGCGGCGGTCTGCGACCAGAGCGGGTTGCGCACCATGACGTTGCCCGGGCAGGGCGGGAAGCCGAAGCGGTCGAGCGCGCCGGAGAAGGCCTCGCGGAAGGTCGCCAGATCCGCCTGCGGCACCTCGGCGCCAAGCAGCAGGCCATTGTCCTGGTCGGTGCGCACGGTCTGCTCGGCGCGTCCCTCGCTGCCCATCAGGATCAGGCATCCCTCGGCCCGGATGCTGTCGGGCGCGATCAGGTCGAACAGCCGGACGAACAGGCGGCGATTGAGGTCAGAGGTGATCTCGGCGATCACCTCGACCTTCACGCCCTGGCGGTGCAGGCGTTCCACCTGGTCCTGGATGGCGCGGGCGGGCTCGGCCAGTTCCGCCACGTCGCGCGCGGCATCGATGCGGCGGGGGATCAGCTGCGAATTGCCGGCGAAGCGACCGAGCAGGTCGATATCCTCGAGGAAGCCCACGAAGGTATCGCCGTCGCGCACCGCCAGCCGCCGCTTGTTGTGGCGCGTCATCGCCAGCAGCGCATCGAGCAGCAGGTCATCGGCCTGCACCGCGACAATGTCGAAATGCGCCAGCGCGCTGACCGGGGTGCTCAGCGGCATCTGCCGCAGCACCGCCGCCTTGGCCAGGTTCATGCCGGTGACCACGCCGGTCTGCGCGGCATGGCGCACGAACAGCGCATTGATGTCGGCCGCCGCCATCGCCGCACCGGCCTGGCCGATCGTCGCCGCGCCATCGATGAATTCGGCGCGGTGGCGCATGGCGTCCCGCACGCGCGCGCGCAGCACCGATTCCATCCCGCCCTCCGGCAGGCGCGCCTCGGCGAAGGCTTCGAGCTTGCGCGAGACATCGGCGTAGAAGAACGCCGCGAAGGCCGGGTTGCGCGCGATCAGCCTGCGCACCAGCGCACCCGGCAGCAGGAAACACAGCGTCTCCTCGGCGGCGCGAAAATCCTCGCCGGCGGCGCCATGGACCAGGGCACGGCTGTCGAAACTGTCGCGCGGGCCGAGCACGCCCTGCAGCGCCTCGCCCTCGCGCGCCTCGACCGCGCCCTTGATGACCACGTGCAGCACGTCGGCGGCCGCGCCGCGGGCGATGATAACCTCGCCCGGGGCGAAGTAGCCGATATCGGCGGCGGCGCGCAGTTCCTCGGCCTCAGGCTGGCTGAGGCGATCGAAGGGCGGGTTCTGCGCGTCGAAGCCTGTGGCCATGGTGATGTGCCGGCGCGGCCCCGCGACGGGCCGCGCCGAGCGCCTCAGTGCACGTGCGCGGACGAAGCGCCGATACCGGTCTCGGAACGCACGTACTGCGCGTCGAAGCCGGCCTTCTCCTTGGCTGCCTGTGCGGAAGTGTCGGTCTTCGAGAAGAACCAGATGCCGACGAAAGCGATGGTCATCGAGAACAGCGCGGGGTTGTCGTAGGGGAAGATCGCCTGCGCGAAGCCCAGCGTCTGCACCCAGACCGCCTTCGACAGCACCACCATCGCCACCGCGCTGATCAGGCCGAGGAAACCGCCGATCAACGACCCGCGCGTGGTTGCGCCCTTCCAGAACACCGACATCAGCAGCACCGGGAAATTGCACGATGCCGCCACCGCGAAGGCCAGACCGACCATGAACGCGACGTTCTGGTTCTCGAACACATAGCCGAGCATGATGGCGACGATGCCGATCACCACGGCCGACAGCTTGGAGATCCGCACCTCCTTCTGTTCATCGGCGCGTCCGCGCGCGATCACCTCGGCGTACAGGTCGTGGCTGACGGCGGATGCGCCGGCCAGCGTGAGCCCCGCCACCACCGCGAGGATGGTCGCGAAGGCCACCGCCGAGATGAAGCCGAGGAACAGCGACCCGCCCACCGCGGTCGACAGGTGAATCGCCGCCATGTTGGTGCCGCCCAGCAGCCCGGTGATGCGGTTGATCACGCCCGCCGCGTCCGCCGTGTAGAAGCTGTCGTCGGTCATCAGGAAGGTGATGGCGCCGAAGCCGATGATGAAGGTCAGGATGTAGAAATACGCGATGAATCCGGTCGCGTAGAACACCGACTTTCGCGCCGCCTGCGCGTCCGACACGGTGAAGAACCGCATCAGGATATGCGGCAGCCCCGCCGTGCCGAACATCAGCGCGAGCCCGAGCGAAATGGCCGAGACCGGGTCGGACACCAGCGCGCCCGGCGCCATGATGGCATCGGCGCGCGGGTGCACGCGCACGGCTTCGGCGAACATCGCCTCCGGCGAGAAGCCGAAGCGCCACAGCACCATGAAGGCCATGAAGGACGCACCCGCCAGCAGGAGGCAGGCCTTGATGATCTGCACCCAGGTGGTCGCCTTCATGCCGCCGAAGGCGACATAGACGATCATCAGGATGCCCACGATCACCACCGCGTACAGGTATTCCAACCCGAACAGCAGCTGGATCAGCTTCCCCGCGCCGACCATCTGCGCGATCAGGTAGAAGGCCACGACCACCAGCGTGCCGGTGGCCGACAGGATGCGGATCGAGGTCGGCTCCAGCCGGAAGGACGCCACATCGGCGAAGGTGAACTTGCCGAGGTTGCGCAGCCGCTCCGCGATCAGGAACAGGATCACCGGCCAGCCCACCAGGAAGCCGATCGAATAGATCAGCCCGTCGAATCCCGATGCGAACACGAGGCCCGAGATGCCGAGGAACGACGCCGCCGACATGTAGTCGCCGGCGATCGCAAGGCCGTTCTGGAAGCCGGTGATGCCACCGCCCGCGGCATAGAAATCCGCCGCCGAGCGGGTCTGCATCGCCGCCCGCCAGGTGATGCCGAGCGTGCCCAGCACGAACAGCAGGAACATCACGATCGCGGCCCAGTTCAACGCCTGGCGATCGACCTGGCCTTCCAGCGCGCCGGCGGCATGCGCCACCGTGCCCGTCGCGGCCAGCAGCGCGGCAACCCAGAGCAAGCGCCTCATGACTGCTGCTCCGCCTTGAGCCGGGCGGTCATCTCGTCGAATTCGCCATTGGCGCGACGGACATAGATGCCGGTCAGCAGGAAGGCCGCGACGATCACGACCAGGCCCAGCACGATGCCGAGCGAGGTGACGCCGCCGCCCACCTTCATCGCCAGCAGCGGCTTGGCGAAGGCGACCAGCGCGATGAAGCCGAAATAGATCACCAGCATGATGATCGAAAGGGTCCAGGCGAAGCCGGCGCGTCGCCGGACCAACTCGTGGAATTGCGGGCTGTTCAGCACCCGCAGGTGCGCATCGTCGCTCATGGCCTGGCCTTCCTGTTGCCTGGCGCCTGTCCCGGTCGCAGCCGCGCGGCACCCATAGACGCGCCGCGCGAAGCGAATCTTGATCTGGCGCAACAGGCGCGCGGGCCTTGCCTGCCGCCGCTCAGGCGGTCCAGGCTCGGGTGAACCAAGGGAGATGCGCATGACCGCGGGTGCCACGCGCTACGACGAGACCTATGCGCGCTGGAAGCAGGACCCGGGCGGCTGGTGGCAGGCCGCCGCCGCCGGCATCGCCTGGGACACGCCGCCTGCGCGCGCCTTCGACCCGTCGCTTGGCATCTATGGCCGGTGGTTTCCCGGCGGGCGGCTGAACACCTGCTTCAATGCCGTGGACCGCCATGTCGCCGCCGGGCGCGGCGACCAGGCGGCGATCATCTGGGACAGCCCGATGACCGGGCAGGTCGAGACCATCACCTATGCGCGATTGCTCGACCGCGTGGCGCGGCTGGCCGGCGCGCTCGCCGCGCGCGGTGTCGCGAAGGGCGACCGCGTCGTGATCTACATGCCGATGGTGCCGGAAGCGGCGATCTCGATGCTCGCCTGCGCGCGCCTCGGCGCGGTGCATTCGGTGGTGTTCGGCGGCTTCGCCGCGGCCGAACTCGCGGCGCGCATCGCGGATGCGAAGCCGCGCGCCATCCTCACCGCCTCCTGTGGGCTCGAACCTGGGCGGGTGGTGAAGTACAAGCCGCTGATCGACGCCGCCATCGCGCTGTCGCCGCACAAGCCGTCATCCGTGCTGATCCTCCAGCGCGCTTCATCGCCGTGCGACCTGACGCCCGGGCGCGACGAGGACCTGCTGGAAGCCGAGGCCGCCGCCACGCCGCACCCCTGCGTCAGCGTCGAGGCGACCGACCCGCTGTACATCCTCTACACCTCCGGCACGACGGGCGCGCCCAAGGGCATCCTGCGCGACAATGGCGGGCACGCCGTCGCGCTGCACAATTCCATGGCCATGGTCTATGGCGTCGGCCCCGGCGACGTGTTCTGGGCCGCATCCGATGTCGGCTGGGTGGTGGGGCATTCCTACATCGTCTACGCGCCGCTGCTGGCCGGCTGCACGACGGTGCTGTTCGAGGGCAAGCCGGTCGGCACCCCCGATGCCGGCACCTTCTGGCGCGTCTGCGCCCAGCACGGCGTGAAGGTGCTGTTCACCGCGCCCACCGCGATCCGCGCCATCAAGAAGGACGACCCCGAGGGCGCCTTCCTGAAACGCCACGACCTGTCGCGGCTGGAGGCGCTGTATCTCGCCGGCGAGCGCTGCGACCCCGACACCATCACCTGGTCGCAGCGCCTGCTGGACAAGCCCGTCGTGGACCATTGGTGGCAGACCGAGACCGGCTGGACCATCACCGGCAATTTCCGCGGCCTCGGCCTGTTCCCCACGAAGCCGGGGTCCGGCGGCAAGCCCGCGCCCGGCTATGACGTGGTGGTGCTCGATGAGGCGAACCAGGAAGTCCCGCGCGGGCAGATCGGCAGCCTCGCCATCCGCCTGCCGCTGCCGCCATCCTGCCTGCCCACGCTGTTCAATGCCGACGACCGCTTCCGCGACGCCTATCTCTCGGCGCATCCCGGCTACTACAGCACGGCCGATGCCGGGATGATCGACGCCGAGGGCTACGTCTCGGTCATGTCGCGCACCGACGACATCATCAACGTGGCGGGCCACAGGCTTTCCACCGGCGGGATGGAGGAAGTGCTGGCATCGCACCCCGATGTCGCCGAATGCGCCGTGGTCGGCGTGCGCGACACGCTGAAGGGCCAGATCCCGCTCGGCCTGGTGGTGCTGAAATCGGGCGTGACGCGCGCCGATGCCGATATCGCCGCCGACCTGGTCGCCATGGTGCGCGACCGCATCGGCCCGGTCGCCGCCTTCAAGGAGGCGCGTATCGTCGCCCGCCTGCCCAAGACGCGCTCCGGCAAGATCCTGCGCGCCACGCTGCGCCGGATCGCCGATGGCGACGACTACGTGGTGCCGCCCACCATCGACGACCCGATGATCCTGGACGAGGTGACGCAGGTCCTGAAGGCGGCGATGCGCTGACCCATCACTCGAGCACGGCATCCTCGACCAGCAGCACCAATTCGCGGCCCGTTCCGGGTTCCCGCACCGCCCCGCTGAAATCGAGCGCCAATTCGTTCAGCCCGGCGCGCAGCGTGATGTCGAGCACGAGGTCATGCGCATCGCGCAACCCGCTGCCGGTGGCCTCCAGGTCCAGCGGCGCGGCGCCGTTGACGCCGGCGCGCATGCCTTGCCGCGGCAGCAGGCTGCGGTAGCGCAGCCGCAGGCGCGCCGGCCCCGCGGCCAGGGATTCCAGCACCAGGCACGCGCTGCGCGCCACCACCCAGCGCACGCCCGGCGGAATGCCCAGATCCTCGAAGGGGCCTTCCTGCGGACCGATCCCGGCCGACAGGTCCCAGCGGATGCGTCCTCCCTCCGGCAGCGCGGCGGCGGACGTGTGCGGCGTCCCGGCGTCAGGCACGACCGCCTCCGCCGGCAGCGCCGTCCCGGCCATGGGGGCCGCGGCCACGCTGCGCAGCACCGGCGCGCTGCCTTCGGCTGCCACCAGGTCCCAGGCCAGCGGCGCGCCCTGGCGCAGCAGCGCCGGCGGCAGGGTGGCGGTGGCCAGCCACTCGGCGCCGGCCGCGCTGATCTCCATCGGCACCGGCACGGCGTTCACGTGCAGCGCCAGGCCGCGCATCGCGGGTTCGCCCGGGGCCGCAAAACGGAAGGCCAGCACGCAGGGCGTGGCTGGATCGGCCGCCACCTCGCCGCTCAGCGCCGGCGCCACCGGCCAGCCACCGCTCCCGTCGGCTGCGCCGAGCACGCGCGCCACCGGGCCGTCCTGCGCACGCGCCTGTCGCGCCGCGGCATCCCGCGCCACCGGCCCGACCTGCACGCCGGCCACCAGCACGCCCAGGTCGCGCGCTTCGTTCGCCGGGCGATAGGTGAAGGGCAGCCGCAGCTTCAGCGTCACCCGCGGCTGCGCCCGGCCTGGTCCCGGCCCCTGCACGGCCAGGCGCGCGCCGCGGCCGATGCGCGTGACGGACAGCACCACGGGCGCCGTGCCCGCCACCGCCTCGCAGCGGTCGATCTGCTCGGCGCCGAAGAAGGACAGCAGCGTGACCTCGGTTTCCCACGGCTCGTCGAAGGGCCAGTCGAAGGCGATCACGGGTTCCTGCGCGGTCCAGCGCACCTGGCGGCCATCCACCGTCTCGGGCCGGTGCCAGCCGGACTCCATGCGCAGCAGGTCGAGCGACGTCGGCTGTGCGCGGCGCACCAGCCCGGCCGTCGCCTTGTGGCGCACCCACAGCGCCGCGACCTGGTCGATCAGCGCGCCCGCGCCATTGGCGGCGCGATAGCGCGCGCCCGCCTCGGCCGAGCGCGCCGCCAGCGCCGCGATGCGCGGCAGCGCCTCGGCGAAGGCTCCGGCGATCGCCTCGGCGCTGTGCGCCGGATACGCGACATGCCCGGCGCCCCAATGCCGCGCCTCGTGTTCGAGCCAGGTGCCCTCCGGCACCACCACCGGCAGGCCGAGGCTGATCGCTTCCCACAGCACGCCCGAGGATTTGCGTCGCGACAGCGCCGGGTCGTAGGGGAACAGGGCGATGCGCGCGGCGCGGAGCACGTCGAGATACGCCTCGGGCGTCAGCCGCCCCGCCGCCACCTCGATGTTCGGCGCGCCGACCCGGAGCGCTGGCAGGGCCTCGGCCGCCGCGCGCGCCTCGCCCCAGGCCGAGGCCGCGTTGACATGCGCGGCGAAGGTCCAGTCGGGATGCGCCTCCGCGAGCCGGGGCAGCAACGCCGGCAGCAGGGCGATGCCCTTGTCGAGCCGCGCATCGCCGGCGAACAGCAGCGCGCGCTGCGCGCCCGCGGCGGCGCCGGGCTCGGGTCGGATCGGCAGCGGATGCGGCGCGATCGGCCGGCCCAGCAGCGCCGAGAATTCCGCCGCGTGCTGGCCGCCGCTGGCGAACAGATGCACCGGCGGCCCGCCCTCCTGCGCGATGCGGTCGGCCAGCCGGTAGAACAGTGCGCGCAGCGGGTCCTCCACCACCGCGCGCCCCGCCGCATCCACCGCGACGCCGGAGGGGAACATCAGGTGCACGACGAACAGCGGCGCCTCGAACGGATCGAAGCCCTTCATCCAGCCGAGGAAGCCGGCCAGGTGGTGCTCGGTGGTGGTGGGCACCAGCACGCAGTCGGTGGGGCGGAATTCGCCGCGCGGCAGCGCCGCCAGTTCGTCCTGCAGAAGGTCGTTGAAGGCGCGATAGTCGTCGAGACGGCCGGTGACCGGGTCGGTGCTGCGCACGGCATAGGTGGTCTCGGTGAAATGCGGCAGGATCCGCACGCCCTCGATGGTGATGGCGGCGAAGCGGCGATGCGCGATGATCGTCGCCGCCTCCCCGCGCGCCAGCGCTTCCTTCGCGATCGCCAGGTCGTAGGCGAGGTGGTGGCCGGCCTCCCCCTCCAGGTTCGGGTCCAGGATGATCAGCGTCATGCGGGCACCTCGGTCAGGGCTGCGGCCAGCGCGCCGAGTGCCGGGCCGCGCAGCATCGGGTGGCGTGCCAGGTGGCGCAGCAGCACGGCGGCGGCCTCGCCCGTCACCGCGTCGGCGCGCGCCAGCACCAGCATGTCGGCCAGCGCGGCCAGCGCGCCGTCGAGGTCTTCGCGTGCCAGGGCCGCATCCATCCGAGCGCGCGTGGCCGCCAGTTCGGGCGTGCTGCGCGGCGCCTGGCGCGACACCGCGCGGGGCCAGGCGCCGGCCAGGCTCGGCGACGGCCCATCCGTCGCGCGCAGCAGCACCAGGCAGCGTTGCGGCGGCACGGCGGCGACAAGGCGCAGTGCCTCGTTGGCCGTGACGTCGCAGCCGGCGAAGGCGCAGCCGCCCAGCACCGCGAAGCCCACCGCCTGCCCATCGGCACGATGCAGGCAGGCCGTGGCATCCGCCCCCTCGGCCCAGACCGCGAGCCGCCCGGCACCCGGGGCGGTGAAACACGCCTGCACCGCCGCACTGTCGCTGCGCCAGGCGCTGCGCGGCAGCAGGACCGCGCGGCTCATGCCCGCCCGGCCGCGATCGCCGCGTAGAGCGCGGCATGGCGCGCGGCAATCCGCCGCCAGCCCAGCGCTTCCGCGCGCGTCCGCGCGGCCCTGCCGAGCGCCGCCGCGCCGGTCGGGTCGGTCGCCAACGACAGCACGGCATCCGCCAGCGCGCGGGCGTCGCCGGGCGGCGCCAGCAGGGTGGCGCCGGCGGTCATCTCCGCCACGCCGCCGACATCGGTGCTGACCACCGGCCGGCCGCAGGCCATGGCTTCGAGGATCGCGTTGTTCGCCGTGGCATCGGTCAGCGGCAGCAGCAGCGCATCGGCGTCGCGATAGGCGGCGCGCAGGGCTTCGTCCGGCAGGCCGGCCTCGACCTCGACACCCGCCGGCACGCCGCGCGGCGGGTTGTGCGAGACGATGCGCACCCGGGCATCGAGCCCCGCATCGCGCAGCAGCGCCAGCGCGGCGAACAGCGTGTCGAAGTCGCGCAGCCAGTGGCCGACCGCCAGCAGGCGGAAGCCCTCGCCCGGCGCCTGCGGCCCCGGGGTGAAGAAATCGGCGTCGATGCCATGCGGGATGATGTGCAGGCGTTCGGCCGGCAGCCATTGCGCCAGCGCGGCGCGCTGCGCCTCGCACAGCAGCACCACGGCATCGAGCCCCGCGAGCAGCCCCGCATTCACCATGCCCGCCAGCAGCGCCGGCGGCTGGTGGAAGGTCGCGGCCATCGCCGGCCGCCGCCCGCCATGGAACAGCGCGGCCGGCATGCGCGGCAGCAGCCAGAGCGCGAGCTCGCCATCGATCGCATGCACCACGTCGAAGGGTTCGGCGCTGCATTCGGCCAGGATATCGGCCTCGGCCAGCCAGGCATTGCCCTGCTGACCGAAGGGCACGGTGCCGAGCAGGCGCCCCCAGTCGCGGAAGGCACCGGATTGCGTGCCGGCCAGCGTGGCACCGAGCGGCGTCGCGCGGATGGCGGCCTCGACCCCGGGCGGCAGGTGTCGCAGATACTGCCAGGGGCCCGACCGCGCGCCGTGATGGGCGTGCTGCGCGCGCAGCGCCAGGACGCGCAGCGCGCCGGTCGCCGATGGCTGCGATGCCGGCACCGCCACGCCCGCCACCGCAGGGCCGGCTTCCTGGCGCAGCAGCAGGTTCACCGGGAAGCGCAGGAACGCCGCGCCGGGCACCGCGGCGACATCGACCGGCGCCTGCGCGAAGGCGCGCAGCGCGCGGCCATGGGTCGCGCCGGACGGCGCGCGGGCGCCGGACGGCGCGCGGGCGCCGGCGGCCGCATCCGTCGCGCGGCCCTCCCCCGCCAGGTCGCGGTACAACGCCGCCAGGCGCGCGCCGATCACGGGGATCGCGTTCTCCGCCTCGACCTGCGCGCGCGCGCCGGCGCGCAGCGCGGGATCGGCGCGGTGGCGGGCGGCGAAGCGCAGCAGCGCCTCGGCCAGGGCATCGGCGCTGGCGGCTTCGGCCAGCACGCCGCTGCTGCCCTCGCGCACCAGCTCCGGCAGGCCACCGACCGGCGTGGCGAGGCAGGGCGTGCCGCAGGCCAGCGCCTCGAGCGCGACATTCGGGTAGTTGTCCTCGATCGAGGGAATGCAGGCGAGGTCGGCGGCGGCCAGGATATCGGCCAGCACGCCATCCTCCGTCACCTCGCCGAAATCGAGGCGGCGCAGTCCCGGCACCGGCGGCAGGGCGGATTTCCCGAAGCCCGCCAGCGCCACCTGCGCGCCGGGCGGCAGCAGCGCCGCGAGGCGGCCATCCGCGGCCAGGCCGCGCAGGGCGTCCATCAGCAGCGCGCCACCCTTGCGCGCCTCGCGGTTGTCATGCGCGCCGGCCACCAGCAGCAGGTCATCCGCGCCAAGGCCCCAGGCGGCGCGCAGCCCGTCGCGGTCAGGCCGCGGGGCGAAGCGGTCGGTCTCGACGGCGTTGGGAATCACCTCGATGCGGCAGGCGCGCAGGATGGCGCTCTCCGCCGCGCGCGCCGCCATCCAGGCCGACGGCGCCACCACCACCGGGCCGGGGGCGGACCAGGCGGCGCGCTTCTCGGCGAAGGCGTTCGGCACCAGCGACCAGGCATCGGCCAGCTGCGGGCATTGCAGGCAGGCGGTGCGGTACTGCTCGCAACCCGCCGGATAATGACAGCCGCCGGTCATCGGCCAGAGGTCGTGCAGCGTCCAGACCACCGGTCGCCCGGCCGCCAGCCAGTGGCGCAGCGTGGCCGGCGCCACCGCCCAGGAGGTCCAGTGCAGGTGGATCACGTCCGCCGCCGCGGACAGCGCCTGGCCTTCGAGCGCCAGCGCCGGATGCGCGATCGAGAACAGCGTGTTGGTCGCCGCGCGCCGCGCCGACTGCACGACGCCCCACTGCACGCGTTCGCGCAGCGCGGTGGCGAGCGCGGCCTCGCCCGGCGCCTCCGGTGGGCGTGGGTGCAGCAGGATGTCGTCCGGTTCGGAAGCCTCGCCGTCGAGGAAGGCGAAGGCGGAAAGCAGGCCGGCGTCGCGCGTCGCGCGATGCGCGCGGCGGGCGGCGCGGCCGGCGCCTCCGTCGGCACCGTGCGAGACGTGCATCACCGTCAGTGTCAAAATCGCGCCGAGCCCCCGCCACGTCCGGAGACCGCGGCGCTTCGGCGGTATACCGCGCCCCCGGGATGGTCAAGGCGGGCGGCGGGAAATCCACACACGGAACCGTGCGCCTGTTGTAGTCTGATGACAAAGGCTAGAAGCCCGGGCCGCCAGCATGGCCGGTACCCGAGCCCGCCATCCCGGAGGCCGCCCTGTCCGACGACCGCCCGCCCTTCCTTGTCACCATCGCCACGCAGCGCAGCGGCACCAAGTTCCTCGGCACGTCGCTGTCCGCCGGCACGCTGGTCCGTTCGTTGGGCGAGGTGTTCCAGCCCGGCCCAGGCGGCGCCGATTTCCGCGGCTTCTTCGGCGAATTCGTGGCCGGCCGCGGCGGCTTCGGCTTCGAGGCGGAGGAGATGGGCGCCTGCCTGGATGCCTTCGTCGCGCGGCTGCGCCAACGCATCGCGCCGGCGATGCTGCATGTCGACCTGATGTACAACAACCTCGGTTGCTTCGCGCCGATCTGGACCATGCCGGTTGCCGCGCCGGGGGCCAATTTCCTGGCGAACTGGCTGAAGTCGCGCCGTGCGGGGGTGATCCACCTGGTCCGCCCAGACCTGGCGGAATGCTTCGCGAGCCACGTCATCGCGGAGACCCGCGGGGTCTATCACACCGGCAACGACGCCGATGCGGCGCGCGACATGCAGGTGAGCCTGGGCGCCGAGCAGGCGCTGGCCTACATGCTGCCCATCCTGCGGACGCGGCGCTTCGTGCAGCGCGCCTTCGGCGGATACTCGCGCTTCCTGGAAGTGACCTATCCGGAGATCATCGGCGGGCAGACGGTGGCCCCGCCGCAGGCGGAGCGCATCGCGCGCCTGGCCGGCTTCGGCCCGTCCGACGTGCCGAACCTGTTCGGCGCTTCCCCGCTGCGCCAGACCGCGAAGGACAAGCGCGCGCTGGTGACCAATTTCGACGACATCGACCGCATGGCGCAGAGCCTGCAGCGCACCGTCAACGACGGGTAGTGCCGGCGCCATCCGTCGCGGGAAGTCGGTCGACGCTGGCGTGCGCTCCCGCGCAAGCCGAGGCGATCGCCGCCGCGGCCTGGACGGGGTCGGCGAAGCGCAGCAGCGGCGCGCCCGGCCCGCCCTGCGACCACGTCAGCAGGCCGGGCGCCGTGGTCAACGCGATGCCATGGGCGCCGCAGATCAGTTGATGGTTGGCGCTGATGCCGCGCCCGTTTGCGCGCCGCGCCACCATCACCACCTGCCCGGTGAAGCCGCGCAGCAGCCCCAGGGCGTGGAAGGCCGAACCATCGACGCCGGCCACCACGCGGGCACGCGCCAAGGCGGCGATCTGGTCGGCCACCGCATGCGCTTCCGGCCGGAAGATGCGCCAGCCGGCATCGGCCAGGATGGCCTCCACCGCCGCCTCCCCGTCGATCCGCTTGCGCGCGGGGCGCAATCCGCCGCGCGACAGCCAGAGCCGCGCGCCCTGTGCGTTCTCAGCCGCGGGCATGGCGGCCTCGACGGCCAGCGCGTCGACCTGGCGTGAATCGAAGTGCTGCCCGATGACGAAGCCGGGTTCGGGCAGCAGCAGGCTGCGAACCCGCAGCGGGCGGTCGATCGTGATGAACCGCGCGGGATCCAACCCGACGCGGCTCACCAGGTCGCGCTGCCAGGGTGCAGCCGGCGACCCGTGCCACAGGATCGGCAGGTCCGGCAGGCGCCGCAGCGCCCACAGCCGGGCCAGCCCCTCCAGCAGGAAATGGCCAAAATGATCCTGAACGAAGCCGCCATAGACGCAGGGCGCCGTGATGGTGTCGGTTATCGCCTCGGGCCATGCGGGATCATGGCTGACCAGGGCGAAGCGCCGCAGGCGCATGTCATCGAGCACCGCCCCATCGGCATCGAAGCCGCCGAACCGGAACGGGATGCCGCCCGCGCGATGGATCCGCACGGGCACCAGGACGGCATCGCGAACATGGCGGACCGGCCAGGGCGGATGCCGCCCCGCCGTCTCCCCCATGGTCAGCGCGCCGAGGCGCTGGCGTCGGACCGCGTTGCGCCGACCCGTTGCGCCAGGGCCGCTGCCATGAATTCATCGAGGTCGCCATCCAGCACGGCGGCGGGGTTGCCCTTCTCCACGCTGGTGCGCAGGTCCTTCACCATCTGGTAGGGCTGCAGCACGTAGCTGCGGATCTGGTGGCCCCAGCCGATGTCGGTCTTGCCGGCTTCCACCGCATCCGACACCGCCTCGCGCTTGCGCAGCTCCAGCTCGTACAGCCGGGCCTTGAGCATATCCATGGCGATCACGCGGTTGCGGTGCTGGCTGCGGTCCTGCGTGGAGGCCGCCACGATGCCGGTCGGGATATGCGTGAAGCGCACGCCCGATTCCGTCTTGTTCACGTGCTGGCCGCCGGCGCCCGAGGCGCGGAAGGTATCGGTCTTGAGGTCGGCCGGGTTGACCTCGATCTCGATCTTGTCGTCGATCACCGGATAGACATAGACGCTGGCGAAGGATGTCTGGCGCCGCGCGGCCGCATCGAAGGGGCTGATGCGCACCAGGCGATGGACGCCCGATTCCGTCTTCATCCAGCCGAAGGCGTTCGGGCCGGTCACCTGAAGCGTGGCGGACTTGATGCCGGCCTGCTCGCCCTCGGACTGTTCGGTCAGCGTGACCTTGAAGCCGCGCTTCTCGGCCCAGCGCATGTACATGCGCAGCAGCATCTGCGCCCAGTCCTGCGCCTCGGTGCCGCCGGCGCCGGCGTTGACTTCCACATAGCAGTCATTGGCGTCGGCCTCGCCGGAGAGCAGGCTCTCGATCTCCAGGCGCTTGGCTTCCTCGGCAAAACGTTCGAGATCAGCCACGGCGGCATTGGCGGTGGCGTCGTCGCCCTCGGCCTCGGCCAGTTCGATCAGGTCGATCGCGTCGGCGACGTCGCGTTCAAGCCGCCGCACGCCATCCACCTGGCCCGACAACCGCCCGCGTTCGCGCATCACACGCCCCGCCTCGGCGGCATCGCTCCACAGCGCCGGGTCCTCGGCGCGGGCGTTCAGTTCCTCGAGGCGGCGGACGGCGGCATCCCAGTCAAAGATGCCTCCTCAGCAGGGACACCGACGCGGTGATCTGCTCGTTCAGGGATTCGGCTTCGGCGCGCATGGCGCGTTCCATACGGCGCGGCCCGCGGGCTGTCGAGTAGACCGTTCGAGAAGACCGGCACCGGCCTGCTCCTGCCGGCGAATCGCCTGGAGCGGGCGCTGCCGGTAGTAGGGCGGCGCAGTCCCTGACGATCGCTCAGTAAAGCCCGCCCAGATTGCTGTCGACGCGCCCGGCCGAACCACCGCCTTCGGGGTCGCCCTCCGCGCGCCAACGCCGCGCGGAATTCTCAGTGCCCGGCCGGAAGGCCTCGAGGATCGACCCGCCGCCAAGATTGACGCGCACCAGCGCGACACCGGGCGGCGCGCGGAAGGGCACCGGCGGGCTTTCGCGCAGCGCGGCTGCCACCACCTCGCGGAAGATCGGCGCGGCATTGCCGCCGCCGGTCTCGCCATTGCCCAGGCTGCGCGGGTCGTCGAAGCCGATCCACACCGCCACCACGATGTCGGGCGTGAAGCCGACGAACCAATTGTCCTTGTAGTCGTCGGTCGTGCCGGTCTTGCCGGCCACGGGGCGGCCCAGACGGTCGCCAATGGCATTGGCACCGGTGCCGCGCTGCACCACGCCCTGCAGCAGGGAGACCATCTGGTAGGCCGCGATCGGGTCGGTCACCTGGCGGCGCGCGGGATCCACGAGCTCGGGCGGCCCAGCCTCCGGCCCCGCGCTACAGGTCGCGCAGGCGCGCCTGTCGGCGCGCCAGATCACGCGGCCACGGCGGTCCTGCACGGAATCGATCAGCGTCGGCACCACTTCCCGCCCGCCATTGACGAAGGCGCCATAGCCCGCGGCCATGCGCATCACCGTCGTCTCGCCGGCCCCCAGCGACAGCGCAAGGAAGCGCGGCATGTTCGGGATGACGCCGAAGCGGGCGGCGGAATCCGCCACCGCATCGATGCCCATCTGCTGCGCCAGCCGCACGGTCACCAGGTTGAGGCTGCGCTCCATCGCCGTGCGCATCGTTACCCAGCCATAGGTTCGCCCCGCGGTGTAGTTCTGCGGCCGCCACACGCGCCCGCCGGATGTCACCTCGATCGGTTCGTCCAGAAGTTCCTGGTTGGGGGGAATGCCCTGCTCCAGGGCGGTGATGTAGACGAAGGGCTTGAACGACGACCCGGGCTGGCGCATCGCCTGCGTCGCGCGGTTGAACCACGACCGTTCGAAGGACCAGCCGCCGGCCATGGCCAGCACACGCCCGGTCTGCGGGTCGAGTGCGACCACCGCGCCCTCGACCTGCGGCATCTGGCGCAGTTCCAGGCGTTCCGGGCGGGCCGCGCGGCCCTGCGCCGGCAATTGCGTGGCCATCGGCTCGACGAAGACCACGTCGCCGACATTGACCACCTGCTGCATGCGCCCGGGCGCACCACCCACCCGGCCATCGCGCGCCGGGCGCGCCCAGGCCAGGTCCTGCAGGTACATCAGGCCGGTGCGCGCCTGCGGCGCCCCGCGCCCATCGCCGCGATCGACCCAGCCGAGCCGCGCATCCGCCTGGCGCACCTCCAGCACCACCGCGAGCCGCCAGTCCGGCAGGCCGCCAGGCGGGCGCTGATAGGCCTCCAGCGCGGGCATCCATTCGGTTGCGCCCGCGGCGACCTGGCCGAAGGCGCCGCGCCAGCCGCCGCGCCGGCGGTCATAGGCCATCAGGCCGTCGCGCAGCGCGCGCTCGGTCGCTGCCTGCAACGTGGGGTCGAGGCTGGTGCGCACCACCAGCCCGCCCATCGTGGTCTGCTCGGCGCCGAAGCGTTGGATCAGTTCGCGGCGCACGTCCTCGGTGAAGTACTGGCCGACCGGGATCACCTCGGGCCGGCGCGTGGGCCGCGGCACCACCGCCTCGGCCTTGGCGTAGCGGGCTTCCTCGCGGGTGATGTGGCCGTCCTCGGCCATGCGGTCGAGCACCCAGTCGCGCCGCGCGCGGGCGCGGTCGGGGAAACGGGTCGGGTTGTAGTTGTTGGGCGCGCGGGGCAGCGCGGCCAGGAAGGCGGCCTCGGCCACCGTCAGGTCATCGAGCCCCTTGTCGAAATACGCCTGCGCCGCGGCCGCCACGCCATAGGCGGATTGCCCAAGGAAGATCTCGTTCAGATACAGTTCGAGGATGCGCTCCTTGCTGAGCGCCTGCTCGATCCGCACCGCCAGGATCGCCTCGCGCACCTTGCGCATCAGCGTGCGGTCCGCACCCACCAGCATGTTCTTCGCAACCTGCTGGGTGATGGTGGACGCCCCGCCCATGCGCCGGCCGGAGCCGTAATTCTCCAGCGCCGTGAGAAGCGCGCGCCCGATGCCCAGCGGATCGACGCCGGCATGGTCCCAGAAGCGCTGGTCCTCGGCCGACACGAAGGCCTGCTGCACGCGGCGCGGGATCGCCTCGATCGGCACGAAGACGCGCCGTTCGGTCGCCAGTTCCGCGCTCAATCGGCTGTCGGCCGCGTAGATGCGGCTCATCTGCGGCGGGTCGTAGTCGGCCAGCCAGCGATAATCAGGGAGGTCCTCGGCGATCTGGCGGTACAGGCCATAGCCGGCAACCGTGCCGACCAGCCCGCCGCCGATCAGCAGGACGAACAGGAGGCGGAACAGGCCGATGCCGCGGCGGCGACGGCGCGGCTTGGCGGCCTTCTCGCGCTTCCGGCGATCGGCGGGCTTTGCCTCCTCGGCCGGGGCATCGGCGGCGGCGGGCGGCGGCGCTGGCGCGGCAGCACCATCGCGCCGGCGCTTCATGCGGGCGGGGTCGAGCGGCGCGTCGGCGCGTAACGGATTCGAGGACACGGGCGGCAGATACACGATTTCCTTCAACCTTGCGACCATCCCGCGGCGCGAAAACCGCGCTGCAAAACGGCTCGCGCGGGCGTGATCGCGCGGCCCGTTCCGGCAATGGGGTCTGAGTCGCAGGCCGATGGCCCGCCCCCCACCCTGCCACCCGCCGCCCGGGTGCTGCGCGGGCCGGCGCCGGCAGGCCCGAACAGCGTTTCAGCCCGCCGCCGCCTGCACGCCGGTCGCCTCCAGCCAGTGCCGCACCGCCCGCGCCAGCGCGCTCGCCAGCCGGGCGCGGTGGTCCGGCCGGCGCAGCGCCGCCTCGTCGCGCGGGTCGGACAGGAAGCCGAGTTCGATCAGGGCGGAGGGGATCTCCGGCGCCTTCAGCACGACGAAGGACGCCTCGCGATGGGTATTGGGCAGCAAGGGCACTTCCTCGCCCAGTTCGCGCACGGCCAGGCGCGCGATCCGCGCGGAGCCCGCCCGCGTCTCCTGCCGCATCAGGCTGATCAGGATGCGCTGCACCTCGGGGCTGACCGAGGGCAGCCGCAGACCGCCGGCGATATCCGCACGGTTCTCGCGCCGCGCCAGCGCCTCGCTCATGGCATCCGAGGCCGTCTCGGACAGGGTATAGACCGACGCACCGCGCGCCCCCGGCGCGCTGTCGGCATGGAGCGAGACGAACAGCGCCGCATCGCGCCGGCGGGCGAATTCCACCCGGTCGGCCAGGGGCACGAAAACATCGCGCGTGCGCGTCAGCACCACGCGGCAGGTCCGCGCCGCCTCCAGCCGGGCCTTCAGGTCCAGCGCGGCAGCCAGGACGATGCGCTTTTCCTGCGTGCCGGCAGCGCCGATGGCACCGGGGTCACGGCCGCCATGGCCGGGGTCCAGCACCACCAGCGGCAACGCGGCCGGCGTGCGCGCCACACCGGCCAGCACGTCGCGCCCGGCCCGCACCGCAGCGGCGAAATCCGCCGCCGGGGCGCGGCGGATGTCGATGACGATGTGTCCGGCACGCGCCGGCCCGCCGCGCGGCAGCGCCGGGGCCGCCAGGTCGATCAGCAGCATGTCGTCGGACTCGACGAAGCGCGCCGCGCGCACCGGCCCCGCGCCGCGCAGGCTGGCCGGGCCGCGCCAGGTGGCCCCCGGCAGGTGCAGCGCCAGGCGGCGCGGGTCGTCCAGCGCGCGGACCGACCAGCGCTGGTCGCCCTGCACCGGCAGGGCCAGCCGCGCAGCCGGCCCGGCGGCCGCGATGCTGCCGCCGACGATGGACCCGGCCCGTGCCGGCGCAGCGCCCAGCGCCGCAAACAGCCCCAGCCCCAGCAGGGGGCGTCGCCCCAGACCCGACATTCAGACTTCCCCTTGCGCCCCGCCCCCGCGCGGCGCGCCGCACTTATGCCATTTACGCCAGCGGTTTGCCATGGAAAGCCTGATGTAACGCTTCAACGCCGCGCCAGGTTCGCGGCAGGGTTGTGACAAGCCTCCCGCATGACTATGGTGCCCTGCCCCGGCGGCTGCCGCTGCGGGCGGAGTCCCGGGCGGGTTCGCCCGGCCAGCGACCCCAGGGCCTGAGGCGGGGCGCGGCCGGCGCGGATCATCGGGTGCCCGGCCTGGAACCGGGGTGGCCATCACGGCCCCCAGCGTTCCGTGGCCTCGCCGGGCGCCCCTCCTGCCGTCTCCGCCGGCGCGGAACCCGGTGCGCGCATTGCCCGACCCGCCCCTTTGCCGGCGCCGGGCACGCCGCATCGACTGCCGGCCCGCCTGCGCCTGTGACCGCCGCATCCTGCGGCCGTCCGAGGGCATCGGGGCAGAGACCAGGCGCGCCCACCCCGGGCCCGCACCGCGCCACGCGCGGTTGGGCCCGCCGAGCGAGGACGACGGACGGCGCATGCCGAAGGACGCAGCGCCGCCGCACCGCCCCCGCCCGGGCCCCGCCAATTCCATGCGCCGCCGGCCCTGCCGCGGCGCGGAGACCCGCCACCCATGACCAAGCGCATGCTGATCGACGCATCCCACCCCGAGGAAACCCGGGTGGTGGTGCTGGACGGCACCCGCATCGAGGAATTCGACCTCGAGACCGCCACCCGCCGCGCACTCAAGGGCAACATCTACCTGGCCAAGGTGGTCCGGGTGGAACCCAGCCTGCAGGCCGCCTTCGTCGAATACGGCGGCAACCGCCACGGCTTCCTGGCGTTTGGCGAAATCCACCCCGACTACTACCAGATCCCGGTCGCCGATCGGCAGCGCCTGATCGACATGCAGGCCGAGGACGCCCGCGCGGAGGAGGAGGCCGACATGCCTCCCGAATCCGCCATGGACCGCGCCGCCTGGAACGGCGAGGGCACCGAGGGCTGGACCAATGGCGAGGCACCGGCCGAGGGCGAGGCGCCTGGCGAGACCGAGGCCGCCGCCAACGGCGAGACCGACGCTGCCGCCGCCAGCCAGGCCGACCCGGACGACGCCGCGCCACACGCGGCACCCGAGGCGACCGACGCAGGCGACGATGCCGTGGCTTCGGCGCCGCAGGCCGCCCTGCCGCTCGACATGGCGGATGACCGCATCACCAGCACGCCCGATGCCGGCCTGCCGTTCGACGCCGCCGAGCCCGCCGATGCCGCCGAACCGATCGACGCTCCCGAGAGCATCGATGCCGGCCACATCGAGAGCCTCGCGACCGACGATCGGCGGCGAGGACATGCCCGCCGAGACCGAGGATGAGCGCCGCGAGCGCCGCATCCCGCCGCGCTTCCTGCGCCACTACAAGATCCAGGAAGTCATCAAGCGCCGGCAGATCATGCTGGTGCAGGTCGTCAAGGAGGAACGTGGCGGCAAGGGTGCCGCGCTGACCACCTACATCTCGCTGGCCGGGCGGTTCTCCGTACTGATGCCGAACTCGCCGCGCGGCGGCGGCGTGTCGCGCAAGATCACCTCGGCGGCCGACCGCAAGCGCCTGCGCGAGGCGGTCGAGGAGATGAACATGCCCGACGGCATGTCGCTCATTGTCCGCACCGCCGGCGCGCAGCGCCCCAAGCCCGAGATCAAGCGCGACTGCGAATACCTGCTGCGCCTGTGGGACAGCATCCGCGAACGCACCCTGGCCAGTTCCGCCCCGGCGCTGATCTACGAGGAAGCCGACCTCATCAAGCGGTCGATCCGCGACGTCTATGGCCGCGACATCGAGGAAGTGGTGGTCGAGGGCGAGGACGCCTACGCCGCCGCGCGCGAATTCATGCGCATGCTGATGCCGGCCAATGCCGGCAAGATCCGCGCGCACCGCGAGGCCGTGCCGCTGTTCGCCCGCCACAGCGTCGACCAGCAGCTCGATGCGATGCACTCCCCGGTCGTGCAGCTGAAGTCGGGCGGCTACATCGTCATCAACCAGACCGAGGCGCTGGTCGCCATCGACGTGAACTCGGGCCGCGCCACGCGCGACCGGCACATCGAGGACACCGCGCTGCGCACCAACCTCGAAGCGGCCGATGAGATCGCGCGGCAATTGCGCCTGCGCGACCTCGCGGGCCTCATCGTCATCGACTTCATCGACATGGAATCGGCCAAGCACGACGCCATGGTCGAACGGCGCATGAAGGATGCGCTGAAGCAGGACCGCGCGCGCATCCAGGTCGGCCGGATCAGCCATTTCGGCCTGCTCGAGATGTCGCGCCAGCGGCTGCGCCCGTCCATCGCGGAACAGACCTTCGTGGCCTGCCCGCATTGCCAGGGCCGCGGCCTGGTGCGCAGCGTGGAATCCAGCGCCTTCCAGGTCCTGCGCGCGATCGAGGAGGAGGGTGCGAAGCGCCGCGCCGCCGAGATCGTGGTGCATGTCGCGAGCCCCGTCGCGCTCTGGCTGCTCAACCGCAAGCGCGAGCGACTGGCCGAGATCGAGCAGCGCTTCGGCATGGCCGTGATGTTCGAGCCCGACGACACGCTGATGGGTCCCGCGCTCAAGATCGAACGGACCCGCGCGGCTGAACCGGGCGCGATCCCGACCGCGCCCTCCGCCCTGCGCATGGACTACGCGCCCGTGCCAGCAGCGCGCGAGGCGGATGACGAGGACGAGGCGCCCGACGCCGACGACGTCGCGGAGGCGCCCCGCCGCGCAGGCGGCAACGCCCCGCGCCGTGCCGACACCGTCGCCCCGCGCCGGACCGACACCATTGCCCCGCGCCGGACCGACGACGATGCCGTCGACGATGCCCCGCGCGCGCCCGGCGACGAGGATCGCGCCGAGACCGCCGAGGAAGGCGAGCGCCGCCGCCGTCGCCGTCGCCGCCGCCGTGGCGGCCGGCGCGAGGATGGCCGCGAGGGCGCGCCCGGCCAGGAAGCCGATGGCGAGGCCGGCCCCGAAGCCGAGGGCGACGACGCCCCCGACTCCGAAGCCCCCGCCGAACCCGCCGCTGCCGCGGCCGAGGGCGAGGAAGCCCCCGATGCCGGCGGCGCCGATGGTGGCCTGGATGCCGATGGCCGCCGCCGCCGTCGTGGCCGCCGCGGTGGCCGCCGCCGGCGCGAGGACGGCACCGCCCCCGATGCCGCCGAGCCCGCGGCCGAGGCCGCCGAACCGGCGCCCGCGCCGGTCCCGGCTCCGCGCCCCGCGCGCTATACCGGCCCGACCCCGGCCGACCCCTTCGCCGGGCAGATCGACGACATCTTCGAGGCGATGGAAGCCGCCGAGGCCGCGGCCGAACGTGCCGCCGCCGCCCGTCCGGCCCGCGGCACCCCCGCCACGGACCCGGCCGACGCGCCGAGCGGAGACGTGCCCGACATCGCGGTCGCGTCGTCGGTGACGGTCGTCGAGACGGTTGCGGCCGCGGAACCGGTGGGCGAAGCGCCCGCCGCGCCGCTGGACGAAGCCCCCCTGCCGCGCACGCCGGCCATCGTGGACACCGCGCCCGAGGCCCCGCCCGCCGCACCGGCACCGCAAGCCCCCGAACCGGCAACGCCGGCACAGGCGGCGCCTGCCGAACCGCCGGCACAGGGAAATTCGGCCGAACCGGTGATCGGCGCGCCGGTGCAGCCCGTGCTGCTCGGCACGGGTGCCGAGGCCGCGCTGCCGAAGCGCCAGGGGTGGTGGAAGCGCTGAGGCGAAGCGGGCGGCGCCTGGCGCCGCCCGTCCTGCACGAGGCGACCCCGCACCGACAGTGATCGGGCGCGGGTCGTCGGCTGCAGCGGGGCCGCGGTCCTCCCGGAGGCCGGCGTGGACCGAGGGCAGTGCCGCCGCGCGTTGCCCTATGGGGCTTCGGCCGAAGCCGCGGCAATCGCCAGCATCATCTCGTCGCGCAGGCGCTTGAGTTCCAGCGCCCGCAGCGCCGTCTGCTCGAGCCGGCACGACAGCCGGTTGGCCTCCGCCTCAACATCTGCCGACAACGCCGCCTCCGCCGCGCAGACCACGTCGCGATAACCGGGGAAGGCACGTTGCGCGCGGCGCAGCGCCTCCAGCGCCGCACCCGTCGCCAGCAGCCCCAGCTCGCGCTGCCAGCGGTCGAGCTGCTGCTGCCAGATCACGGTCTCGATCGCCGCGCACAGGCGCGGGGGTTGCGGGCGGTCGGGCAGCGTCGGCAGGCGGGCAATCAGCAGGCCCTCACCCGGTTCGCCCTGGCAGGTCGCGGCAATGCGCCAGGCGCAGCGGCCGAAGGCGGCGCGCGGCGGATGCGCCTGCGCGGCCAGGATGCAGGCCTCGACCCAGGCGCGCTCGGCGGCGTGCGGGCGGGCCGGGTCGGGGGCGCGCTGCGCCGCGGCGGGCATCGCGACGCACGGCGCCAGCAGCAGCGCGCGCCAGCCCCGAAGCATCCACCGGCCGCGACGCGCCATGCCCTCCACGTCCCTTCCCCCGATCAACGCCTCGTTCACCCCGGCCGCGCCATCATGGCGCATCCATGCGCCGCCTGCCTGCCCTGTTCGCCGCCTTGTTGTTCGCCGCACCGGCGGTGCGCGCGGAGGACACGTCGCCGCGCCTGTGCATCGCGCGCTTCGTCGCCAACGACCCGCTGCCCTTCGAACGCCGCTTCATCGGGCTGCTGACCGGCGATGGCTGCACCGCCGGCGACCTGCTGCACTTCACCTTCGTGGGCGAGAGCCTGGCCGCCGCCGTCGCGGCGCGGCACTGCCGCTTCGACCGCCCGGTACTGCTCGACCGCGGGCAGGAGACGCACCTGGTCTGCGTCTGGCAGGGCACAATGCGCAGCGCACGACCCTGACGCATCATCGCGCCCGGCGGATTCGCCCCGCGCCTTGAAGCATGGCGGGCGAACACGGCCGGGAGCGCCGCCGCGCCTGCCGCGCGCTACCCCTCGGCGCAGCGCCCCGCGCGCCGCAGCACCGCACAGAGCCGCGAGAAACCCAGCCAGAACCCGCCATGCTCCGGCGCCTGCTCCGGGCGCCCGCCATAGGCTGGTTCGCCACGCCGCAGCAGCGCGAGCCGCGCCTCGAACCGCCCGCGCATGTTCTCGAGGAAGGCGCCGGACGCGCCGAGATACTGTTCGAGCATCTCGCTCGCCAGCGCGATCTCGACCGCCGCGCGGCCCTCGGTGGTGAAGCGCTTGAAGCCGCGGCTCTCCTCGGCCAGCGCCAGATGCAGCCGGTGCAGGTCCTGCAAATGGCGGGCGATGCGCGCGCGGGCGTCGCGCTCGTCCTCGGTGATGGCGCCGGGCTGGTCCATGGACGTTCTCCAGGTTCGAGCATGCCAGCGGCGGATGAAGCGCGGGTGAACGCCGCCGGACGCGCGGGCCGGTCGCCCGTCTTTCCGGCGCAGCGGAGGCCATCGCAGGACAGCGCGCTCGGCCGGGGCGCAGCCCAAGCGGGTCGACACCATCGCGCAGCTCAAGGCGCTGTGCGGCACGCCCCCGGCCCGGGCGGCCGTGACGATGTGGTGACGAAAGCCGGACCTCCCCGCCAGGGGGCAACAGCCCGCTGGACCGCGATCACGCCAGCCGGGCAGCCACGCGCGCGACCAGCGCCTCGCGCTCGGCCCGCATCCCCGCGCCGCGCGCCTTCGCCGTGGCCAGCACGCCAGGCGGCGCGGTCAACGGCGACCCGGCATCGAAGGGCGGCGCCGGCGCGTATTCGATCTGCAGCTGGATCGCCTGCGCCACCTCGGGCGAGGCCAGTTCCGCCGCCAGCGACAGCGCGAAGTCGATCCCCGCCGTCACGCCGCCGCCGGTCACGAACTTCCCGTCGCGCACCACCCGCCCCTGCTCCGGCACGGCGCCGAGCGCGGACAGGAAATCATGGCTCGCCCAATGCGTCGTCGCCCGCTTGCCCTTCAGCAGACCCGCCGCCCCCAGCACCAGCGCGCCGGTGCACACGGATGTCACGAAGCGCGCGCCGGGCGCCTGGGCGCGCAGGAAGGCGAGCACCTCCTCATCCTCCATCAGCGCCGCCACGCCGGGCCCGCCAGGCACGCAAACGACGTCCAGCTGCGGGCACTCCGCGAAGGTCATGTCCGGCAGCATCGCCAGCCCGGTGTCGGAGCGCACCGGGTCGCGCGTCTTCCACACCAGGTGGACCTGGCCGCCAGGGATGCGCGAGAGCACCTCGAACGGCCCGGTCATGTCGAGCTGCGTCAGGCGCGGGAACAGCAGCAGGCCGAAGCGCAGCGGCGTGGTCATCGGGCGGGGTCCTCCTGGCGTCCGTTGCACGAGGGCGGCCGCGCCATCATGCCGGATCGGTCGTTCGAAAACGGTCGCGGCGCGAAACCGATCACGCCCTGCGGCGGAGGCTGGCATGCGGCGGCCAGGACGGCCAGGGCCCCGCTGCGGCGCTTCGCGGTGGTCACGACCCCCCGTGGGCCAAGGCGCGGCGGTTCCGCCCGCCGGCCGGCTGCCCTACGCTGCCGCCCGCCCGGGCCAGTCGAGCGACATGTGCGCGCATGGCCCGGGCGAAACGGGAGCAAGCGCATGCGCCTCGCGGTGATCTCCGACATCCATGGCAACCTGCTGGCGCTGGACGCCGTGCTGGCCGACATCGAAAGCCGGGCGGTGGACGCCATCGTCAACCTCGGCGACTGCGTCACCGGGCCGCTCTGGCCGAAGGAGAGCTTCGCACGGCTGGTGGCGCTCGACCTGCCGACGGTGCGCGGCAACCACGACCGCTGGATCGTCGACCGGCCCGAGGACGCGCTCTCCCCCGCCGGGCGCTTCGCGCGCGCCGCGCTGTCGGCTTCCGAGCGCGCCTGGCTGCATGCGCTGCCGGCGACGCTGGAGGTGGCGCCGGAGATCCTCGCCGTGCACGGCACGCCGGCCGACGACAGCACCTACCTGCTGGAGGAACAGCACGACGGGCGGCTGGTGCCCGCCCCGCGCGCCACCGTCGCGGACCGGCTGGGGGATGCGGCGCGGCCGGGCGTGGTGCTGTGCGGGCATAGCCATCGCCAGGCGCTGGTGCAGGGGCCGGGCGGCGCGGTGATCCTGAATCCCGGCAGCGTCGGCTGCGCCGTCTTCGCCGACAATCCGGCTGCGCCGGGGCTGGAATACCGCTCCCCGCACGCGCGCTACGCCATCCTGACGTTGCGCCACGGACGCTGGGGCGCCGAGCTGCTGGCGATCGACTACGACTGGGCAGCGGCGGCGCGGCGAGCCTCGGAGAACGGGCGCGAGGATTGGGCAGCGATGTTGGCGACCGGCGCGGTTGGCTGAAGCACCACCGCCCGTTCGAATACCGGGCACCCGGCAACCGTCATCCTGCGGCAACCCAGGTCCGATCGGCCGGCCTGCGCCTGGGGTGGGTCCATGCGCGGCCGCGTGCGCCGGGCGGTGCGGGACGCTGCGCGCGGCATCGCCGCGCGGACATCATCCGAGGGTGCGCAGCGCGGCAAGATCCTCGGCCGTATCGACATCCTGCAGCCGGCGCAGCAGCGCCACGCGGCGGCCACGGAAGTTGCGCAGCGTGTCGGCCAGGGTGTGCTCGGTCGACCAGCGCACGCCGGCGAAGGGCCGCGCCGGCCGCCGCGGCCCCATGCCGACCAGCCAGTAGCCACCATCCTCGGCCGGGCCGAACACGGCATCGGCGCGGCCCAGCGCGCGGATGGCGGCGGCGATGTCGGCGGGGCGCAGCGCCGGGATGTCGCTGCCGGCCAGCACGGCGACAGGGTGGCGCCGCATCGCACCGGCCATGCGCGCGCCGAGGTCGCCGCGCACCTGGCCGATGCGCCGCGTGGCGCGCGGCACGAAGCGTTGCCAGGGCGCGCGCGCGCCGCGCGGCGTGGTCGCGAGAAGCGTGCGCCAGCGCCGGTCGCGCGCGATGGGCCGCGCCACGGCGGCCAGCGTGCCGGTGTAGAAGCGCAGCGCCGCGCGGTCGCCGATGCCCGCCGCCAGGCGCCGCTTCACGGCACCCAGGCGCGGCGCGCGCGCGAACAGGATCACGACAGGGCGCGGCATGGTGGCGCCAGGACAGCGCATCATCGCCGCCGCGCATAGAGCCGCGCGATCCGCGCGGGCGGCACGCCAGCGAACCACAGCGCCAGGCAGGACAGGTTGCGCGCCGAGCGCAGCCACCACCCCTCGGCCCGCCAGCGCGCGGCCGAGGTGACGAAGGCGGCATCCAGCGCGACCAGGCGTCGCCGGCCGATCCGCCGCGCCAGGTCGACATCCTCCATGATCGGGATGGCGCGGAAGCCGCCCAGTGCAGCCAGGGTGTCGCGGCGGATCAGCAGCCCCTGGTCGCCATAGGGCAGGCCGAGGGCGCGGCAGCGCCAGGCGACGGCGCGTTCCAGCCGGCGCGCCTGCGGCGCGGCATCATCGAGCGCGAAGCGGAAATGCCCGGCGTGGTCGGCCTGCGCGGGGTCCGCCATGAAGGCCGCCGCCGCCGACCGCCAGCCAGGACCGGGGCGAGTATCGGCATGGATCACCAGCAGCCAGAGCGTGGCGGCGGCGGCGGTCCCGGCGGCGAGCTGGCTGCCGCGCCCGCGCGGCGCCTCGACGACCTGCGCACCGGCTGCGGCGGCGATCGCGTGGGTGGTGTCGGTGCTGCCGCCGTCGGCCACGACGATGCGGTCCACCTGGCCGGCCAGGGCTGCGAGCGTGCGAGGCAGGGTTTGCGCCGCGTTCAGGGTGGGGATGACAGCGGTCAGTTCCCCCTGCGTTCTCATCACGGGTCGATCACGGTTAAGAGAGCATTAACTTGTCGTTCCCAGTATGTTCTTGACCGCCCACGTCGATCCGACCAGGATGCGTGAGAACGAATTGGGAACTCCAGGAGCAGCGCCATGCCCGACGGTACCCCGCATCTCGCGCCGGACGCAGCCCCCGGCTTCACCCTGCCCCCGCTTGCCCGGCACGGCCGCGGCGCCGGCCTCAACCCCGCCATCCGGTTCGAGAGCACCGCCCGCGAAGCCTTCGACGATGGCTGGGGCACGCTGGAAGCCGCCTTCGCCGACCTGCCCCCGCTGCCAACGACCCTCACCAAGGACCACGCGAAATCCGCGCTGGCCTGGAACGACAGCCCGGACATCGGCTTCGACCGCGCCGTGAACCCCTATCGCGGCTGCGAGCACGGCTGCGTCTATTGCTACGCCCGGCCCTCCCACGCCTATCTCGGCCTGTCCCCCGGCCTCGATTTCGAAACCCGGCTGCTGTTCAAGCCCCAGGTCGCCGCCCTGCTGGAGAAGGAACTGCGCAAGCCCGGCTACGTGCCGAAGCCGATCGCGCTGGGGTCCAACACCGACCCCTATCAGCCGGTCGAGCGCACCCTGAAGCTGACGCGTGCGGTACTGGAAGTGCTCGACCGCTTCGACCACCCCGTCACCATCGTGACCAAGTCCGCCGGGGTGCTGCGCGACATGGACATCCTGTCGGGCATGGGGAAGCGCAACCTGGTGCGGGTGTGCCTGTCGATCACCACGCTCGATGCCCGCCTCGCCCGCATCATGGAACCGCGCGCGGCATCGCCCGAGCGCCGGTTGGCCGCCGTGCGGCATTTGTCCGAAAACGGCATTCCCGCCGCCGTGCTGGCCGCGCCCATGATCCCGGGCGTCAACGACGCCGAACTGGAGGCCATCCTGGAGCGCGCCGCCGCCGCCGGCGCCACCAGCGCCGGCTACGTCCTGCTGCGCCTGCCGCACGAGATCAAGCAACTGTTCGAGGACTGGCTGACCCGCCACATGCGCGACCGCGCCGCGCGCGTGCTTTCGCTGATCCGCCAGACCCGCGGCGGCGCCCTGTACGACAGCCGCTTCGGCGTGCGCCAGAAAGGCACCGGCGCCTACGCCGACCTGCTGGCGCAACGCTTCGCCGTGGCCTCGCGCCGCCTCGGCCTGGAACGGCGCGGCGGCGGCGTGGACGCGCTGGACTGCTCCCGCTTCCAGGTGCCCCCGGCGCCCGGCGCGCGATCTGCGCCGGCACAGCTGGCGTTGCTGTGAGGGCGCGTCGGAGAGGGGCTTTGCCCCCCTCCGAACCTCCCCCCACCAAGGGCTTAAGGCCCCTGGATCCCGTTACTTTAATCGGGGATTTTGGGGAGGGGCATCGTCGGCGGGACCGACGCGAAGGGCACGCCATGCCCCTCCCCAAAACCCCCGATCAGGTGTTGGTGTCCAGAGGCCTTTAGGCCTTTGGCGGGTGGGGTTCGGGGAGGGCAGAGCCCTCCCCGCGCGCGCCACATCAAGCCGCGTGCAGGTGTTCGCGCAGGCGTGGCATCAGTTCGACCAGGTTGCAGGGGCGGTGGCGGCTGTCGAGTTGCCAGACCAGGATGTCGTCCCATGCGTCCTTGCAGGCGCCGGTCGATCCTGGCAGCGCGAACAGGTACGTGCCGTCCGCCACGCCGCCCAGGGCGCGGGATTGCATCGTGGAGGTGCCGATCTTCTGGTAGCTCAGCATGCGGAACAATTCGCCGAAGCCTTCGATTTCCTTCTCGAGCACGCGCTTGAAGGCTTCCGGCGTCACGTCGCGGCCGGTGATGCCGGTGCCGCCGGTGGTGATGATGCAGTCGATCGCGGGGTCGGCGATCCAGCGGCGCAGCTGTGTTTCGATCAGGTCGGCCTCGTCGCGGATGATCTCGCGAGCGGCGCAGCGGTGGCCGGCGGCTTCGATGCGATCGGCCAGGGTCTGGCCGGAGCGGTCGGTGGCGAGGTCGCGCGTGTCGCTCACGGTCAGCACGGCGATGTTCACCGGCAGGAACCGCAGTTTTTCGTCGATCGGCATGGGTGTGGTCCTCGCGTGCGGCTTGAGGATGGGCATCGGCGCGCGGCGTCGCAAGCGCGCGGTCGTGCCGATCCGCCCGGGGGGCGGCGGTCGCCTGCACGCAAGGCGGCCGGCTGAAGGACGCAGTCGTAATGGGGCGCGGCCAACCCCCGGCGGCCCGGCGCCGTGGTCGGTCCGCCGTGCCGCCCTTCGGCGCCGCGGCCTATCGCCCGCGCGCAGCGCGGATCTGCGCAACCGCGGCGGCGACGCGCATGGCCAGCAGCGCCTCTCCGCGCGCGGCGGACGAACGCGCCGGATCGCCGCTCGCGCCCAGCCCCGGAAGGTCGCCCGGGCGCGGCGGCAGGCGCGACAGGTCCACGCCAGGCGGATGCACCGCCATGAGTTCCGAGGTGTCGCCGATGCCGGCATGGGTGCCGATCGACGCATCGCTTTCGCCCTGCGCGCGCAGCCAGGCATCCTGCTCGGCGATGGCGCCATACCAGCGGTCCAGCGCGATCAACCGCGTCGCCTCACGGCGCCATTCGGCATTCAGCCGTGCGGCCAGGCGCTCCTGCGGGCGTTGGCTGGCGCCGTTGTCGGCCATCAGGCAGATCCAGCGGAATCCGGCGGCGCGCAGGGATCGGGCGATGCCATCCAGCATGCCGGTGAAGGCATCGTCGCTCACGCCCAGCGTGCCGGGAAAGCGCAGGTTGCCCTCCGGCGGGTCGATGCGGCCCTGGGGCGCGAAGGGCAGCACCGGCACCACCAGCGCGTCGCCCAGCGCCTGCGCCACGGCCCGCGCCCCGGCGCGCACGATGTGGTCGTGCTTGCCGAGGATCATGTGCGGCCCGTTCTGCTCGACCCCGCCCGAGGGCACGATGATGGTGCGCCGGCCCGCGGCGATGGCGTCGCGCACCTCGGACCAGGTCATGTCGGCGATGTCCAGGCTGTCCGGCAGGGCGCGGGCCGGCCGGGCGGCGGCGGCCAGGCCCAGGGCCGCCAGGCCCAACATGCCGCGCCGCCGGGCCAGCGCTGCGATCATCTCCGCCATGCGCGGATTTCCTTTCCAAATGCCGCGCAGGTATGGGAATTCTGCCGTCCCAGTTTACGAGAACCGTCGCGCGAATGACCCGCCCCGACTACGACCCGTTGACCGCTGCCTGGAATTGGCTCGCCTCGCTGGCGGGAATCCTGACCGATCCGCAATCGCCCTTCTGGTGGCCGACGCTGATCGCCGCGGTGGTCGGCTTCGGCATCGCCGCGGCGGTGGCGGGTGCGAGCTGGCGCGCGGCGCGGGCCGAGGCGCTGCCCTGCACCACCGCGCGCTTCTGGCGGCAGGTGCCGGTCGACCTCGGCTTCATGGTGGTGAATTCGGCCATTCCCTTCCTGGCGGCGCCGCTGCTGTTCATGCTCAGCGCCATGGGTGCCACGATCGGCTACCTGCTGATGGCGCCGATCTTCGGCGCACCCGAACCCGGCACGCGGATCGAGGCGGTGGCCGCGACGGCGCTGGCCGGCTTCGTCGCCTTCGCCGCCGGTGACTTCGCGCTGTACTGGTCGCATCGGATCTTCCACCGCTTCCCCCTGCTGTGGCGCGCGCACAAGTTGCATCATGCGCCGGAATTCCTCACGCCGATCACCGCCTTCCGCTTCTGGCCGCAGGAACAGATCGTCCACATCATGGGCGCGGTGTTCCTGAGCGGGCTGGGGCTCGGCCTGGTCGCGACCATGCTGGGGGCGTCGGTCGGGCCGCTCACGCTGCTCGGCGTGAACGTGTTTTCGCTGGCCTGGAACCTGGCGTTCTCGCATCTGCGGCACAGCCATGTCGCGCTGTCCTTTCCGCGCTGGCTTTCGCATGTGCTGGTCAGCCCGCACATGCACCAGGTCCATCACAGCGTCGAGGATCGCCACCACGACCGCAACTACGCCACCGTCTTCGCGCTGTGGGATTGGATATTCGGCTCCCTGTACATCCCCGACCCGAAGGAGCGCTTCGGCTTCGGGCTGGGTCAGGCGGAAGGCGCCGCAGCGCAGGCACCCGACGGGGCGGCCACCGCGGCGCGCTGAGGGACTGGTTGATGACGCCGTCGCCCGGCGCCTGAGAGCACACCACGAATCGGTTCGCGATCCGGCGCGAACAGCGGGCGCACGGCGCGACCGCGCCCAAACCCTCCGCCGAGCCCGGCGCACCGGTGCGGGGCGCGACAGCCAAGCCGGCGCATGCCGGCGCCCGAGGGCAAAAAAACTCAGTTCAACGCCGCCCGCCGCCCCGTCCCACCGGCACCACCCGCCCCGGCGCTGAACTGCGGAAACGCCCCGCGCGCCAGCGCCTCCAGGCTCGGCGCCGGCAGCCCCAGGCGCGAGGCATAGATCCAGGAATACGCCAGCACGCGCTGCACGTGCAGCCGCGTTTCCTCGATCGGGATCGCCTCGATGAACAGGAAGGGGTCGTCGCGGTGGCGCGACGCCGGCAGCCAGCGCGCCAGGTTGCCCGGCCCGGCATTATAGGCCGCGAGCAGCCGGATCAGATCGCCCTGCACCGCCTCGTGAGACGCCAGGTACAGCAAGTACCGCTGGCCGATCTCAAGCGAGAGCCCCGGGTCGTGCAACCGCGCCGCGCCCTCGCCGCGGAAGGACGGGTCGTTCGCGACATAGGCGGCGGTCGCCGGCATCAACTGCAGCAGCCCCCGCGCGCCGGCGCGCGACACCGCCTCGGGATCGAAATTCGATTCCTGCCGTGCCAGCGCATAGAGCAGCGCGGGATCGACGCGGAAGCCCTGCGGCGGTTCCAGCCGCGGCAGCGGGAAGCGCGCCAGGTCGCGCGGCCGCCCATCCGCCCCCTGCGCCAGGCCGGCGAGTTGCGCGCCCAGATGCGTCATGCCCTGCTGGCCCGCCACGCTCAGCATCGCGCGCAGCAGCACGGCATTGCCGCGCGCCGCGGGCCACAGCGCGCGCAATTCGGCCTCGGCGCGCGCCTGCTGGCCGACCTGCATCAGCGCCAGCGCACGCCAGCCACCGGCGGTCTCCATCAGTGCCGCCGCGCCGGCGCCCTCGGCCGCCTCGCCATGCCAGGCGAAGCCGGGCGTCAGGCCGAGCGAACGGCGCGCGAGCAGCCCGTGGAAGGTGCGCGGTTCCTGCGCCGCCTGCAGCATCCAGGGCACGTGTTGCGCCGGGCGGCGGGCGCGCACCGCGGCACGCGCGGTCCAGAAGGCGGCGGCGGCGCGGGCGGCGGCGGAGCCCCCTTCGGCGCGCGCGGCGGTCTCGAAATACGGCAGCGCCACCTCATAGCGCCCGAGGCCCCAGGCCGCGAGGCCGGCGGCGAAGGCGGCGCGCCCGGTCCGCTCCCGCCCACCGCGCGCCACCTCGGAGGCCATGCGGAAGGCGGCGGTGTCCTCCCCGCGGCGGAACAGCGCCAGCGCGATGTCGGCACGCAACGCGGCCGAATAGGCCGGGGTCATCCCCCGCGTGCGCCGGATCAGGTCGAGCGCGCCGCGCGTATCGCCGGAGAAGGCACGTTCGCGCACGGTGCGGTCCAGCGCGGGGTTGCGCGTGAAGCCGCGCGCGGCGGGTTCGCGTTCCTCGGGCACCGCCTCGCCATCCTCGGGCAACGCGGGCTCGACCGGCGCGGGCGGGATGGCGCTGCCCTCGGGGGCCAGGCGCACCAGCAGGGCATGGATGGCCGGCGCGTCCGGCTGGTCGGCATGGCGCAGCAGCCAGCCGCGCAGATCATCGGGCCGGGGCGCGACCGCCCGCGGCCCGAGCCAGCGATCCGCCAGCACGGGACCATCAAGCCGCCGGTCGCGCAGCGCCTCGTGCTCGCGCGCGGCGGCGGCTGCATTGCCCTCGGCCTGCAACTGGAAAATCCGCACCAGGCGCGCCGCATCGGCGGCGGCGAGCGGACGCGGCACCGCAACCGCTCCGGCGCCCGTCATTGCGGCGGCTGGAACGCCCGAGGCGGTCTGGTCGGCCCGTTGCGCTGAAGCCGGAAGGGGGGTTCCGAGCCAGAGCGGCGCGCCCAGGGCGGCCACGAGGGCAGCGGGCGTGCGGCGGGCCATGGGGCAGATCGCGCGCATGGCGAGTCGCGACTAACGGGGCTTCCGCGCGGCGTGCAACGGCGATGAACAAGATGAATCCCGCTTAACGAGACGACCCTTAACAGAATCAGGCGGTTACGGTCCGCAGCGGAGACGGCGTCTGCTCAGGTTTGGGGCAATTGCGCATCGATCGTGCGACGCAGCAACAGCAGGTCGGCCCAGGCATCGCGCTTCGCCGCCGGGGTCCGCAGCAGATAGGCCGGGTGCAGGGTTGCCAGCATGGGCAGCGCACCCAGCCCGTCGACCTCGACCCGATGCCAGCGGCCACGCAGCTTGGTGATGCCATCCTTCGCGCGCAGCAGGGCCTTGGCCGAAACACCGCCCAGCAGCACGACATGGCGCGGGCGCACCAGCGCGATGTGACGCAGCACGAAGGGTAGGAACAGCGCGATCTCGGTATCGGTCGGCGTGCGGTTTCCCGGTGGGCGCCAGGGCAGGATGTTGGTGATGTAGAAGCCCGCCTGGCGCGCCAGGCCGACCGAGGCGAGCATCCGGTCCAGCAACTGCCCCGACTGGCCGACGAACGGCCGGCCGAGCCGGTCTTCTTCGGCGCCTGGCGCCTCCCCGATCATCATCAGGCCGGAACCCGGCGCGCCGTCGGCAAAGACCAGGTTGGTCGCGGTTTCGCGGAGCGCCGATCCGTCGAAGGCGGCGATGGCGTCGCGCAGCGCGTCCAGGCTGTCGGCGGCGGCGGCGGCCGCGGCGGCGCGCGCAGCGACCGGCGCCGGGGCCACCGGCAGCACGGCGGTGGCGCGCGCGGCGGGCGGCACGGCGGCCGGTGCGGGGTCCGGTGCCGCGCGCGGGGCGGGCGCGCGCGAACGATCGGGCGGCGCGGCGTCCAGCGCCTCGTCCGCTCCCCAGTCCCGTTGCAGCGCGAGGGCGGCGAGCAGCGCCGCGCGGTCCTGCTCCATGGCTGGCATATCGGCCCCAGGCGGGGTTCCGCGCAACCCGCCCTGCCGCTACATGGGGTCCAAGATCGAGAGGATGCCCGGAACATGGCCGCTGAGCGCGAGGCAATGGAGTTCGACGTGCTGATCGTGGGCGGCGGCCCGTCGGGCCTGGCCGCCGCGATCCGGCTGAAACAACTGAACCCCGATGCCTCGGTCTGCCTGGTCGAGAAAGGCAGCGAGATCGGCGCGCATATCCTCTCGGGCGCGGTGCTGGAACCGCGTGCGCTCGATGAACTGATCCCGGATTGGCGCGACGACCCGCCGGCGCTGGCGACGCCCGCCGGCGACGACCGCTTCATGTTCCTCACGGCCACCAAGGCGTGGAAGCTGCCGACGCCGCCATCGATGAACAACCACGGCAACTACATCGTCTCGCTGGGCAATGTGTGCCGCTGGCTGGGTGCCAAGGCCGAGGCGCTGGGGGTCGAGATCTACCCGGGCTTCGCGGCCAGCGAGACCATCATCGAGGACGGCCAGGTGCGCGGCGTGGTGGCCGGCGTCATGGGCATCACGCGCGATGGCGAGGAAGGCCCGAACTACCAGCCGGGCATGGAGCTGCGCGCCACCTACACCCTGTTCGGCGAGGGCTGCCGCGGGTCGCTCACCAAGGCGCTGTTCGAGACCTTCGCCCTGCGCGAGGGCGCGCAGCCGCAGACCTTCGGCCTCGGCATCAAGGAACTGTGGGAGATCCCGAAGGACAAGCACACCCCGGGGCTGATCTGGCATTCCGTGGGCTGGCCGCTGCCGAGCGACACCTATGGCGGGTCGTGGCTGTACATGCTGGGCGACAACCTGGTCAGCATCGGCTTCGTCGTCGGGCTCGACTACGCCAACCCCTGGCTGTCGCCCTTCGACGAATTCCAGCGCTTCAAGCACCACCCGTCGGTCGCCGCCATGCTCGCCGGCGGCAAGCGCATTGCGTACGGGGCACGGGCGCTGAACGAGGGCGGGCTGCAGGCGATCCCGAAGCTGGTCTTCCCCGGTGGTGCCATCATCGGCGACAGCGCGGGCTTCCTGAACGTGCCCAAGATCAAGGGCACGCATACCGCGATGAAGTCCGGCATGGTCGCGGCGGAAGCCATCGCCGCGGCGCTGCAGGCCGAAATCCGCCCCCCGGTGCTCGAGGCCTATCCGGCCAACCTGCGCGCGTCGTGGGTCTGGAGCGAACTGGAAGGCGTGCGCAACATCCGCCCCGGCTTCGCGAAGTTCGGCTTCTGGGGCGGCATGGCCTATGCGGCGCTGGATACCTATGTGCTCCGCGGCAAGGCGCCCTGGACCATGGGGCACCACGACGACCACACGACCCTGAAGAAGGCCGCCGACGCACCGCGCATCGACTACCCGAAGCCCGATGGGGTGCTGTCCTTCGACCGGCTGTCGTCGGTGTTCCTGTCGAACACCAACCACGAGGAAGACCAGCCCGCGCACCTGAAGCTGCGCGACCCGTCGCGCTGGAAGGGTGTCAACTTCGACAGCTTCGCCAGCCCCGAGAGCCGCTACTGCCCCGCCGCCGTGTACGAGGCGGTCGGACCGGCGGCCGACGCGCTGCTGCGCGGCACGCCCGATGCCCAGGCAACCGACGGCGCGACCGGCGCGGGTGCTGAAGTCGAGGCCGGGACACCCGCCGCGCGCCTGGTGATCAACGCGCAGAACTGCGTCCACTGCAAAACCTGCGACATCAAGGACCCGACGCAGAACATCGACTGGCGCACGCCCGAGGGCAGCGGCGGGCCCAACTACATCGGCGGGATGTGAGCGAAGCGGCGCCACGGGCGGCGGGGCACCCGGTCCTCGGCGTGCTGCGCGCGGGGGTGCTGCTCGGCCTCGGCTGGGTGGCCTGCGCGGCCTTGGCGTGGCAGGCCTTCGGCGTGCTGTGGGCGGCGTTGCTCCTGGTGGTGTGGGTGCTGCTGCTGCGCCGCTTCCATGGCGCGGTCGAGGCGCTGGGGCGCAGCCTGGTGCGGAACCCGCCGCCGCCGCGCTGACACCGGGTCGCCCTGCGCGCGATGCGCCGTCCTGTGACCGGGATCACATCGCGCGGCGAGCGATCCGTTGCAGGCGCGACCGAAATGCTGCGCCGGGCGGCCCGTCGACGGATCGAACCCGCCCGGCCCCGGATAGACGACAACGCCGGCCTGTATAGACTGCAACCATGAGGCGCAGCCCGGGAACAAGTGTGCGTGATGCGCAATGCGCGGCGGGGCAGCGCGCCGCATCGCGCGTGTCGTCCAGCCACGCGCAGTCTGGGCGGCTTTTGCGCGATGCATGACACGCAGGGGCCGATGCGCTCATCGGGGCTGCCACCCCTGGTCGCGGTCAATATCGCCAAGCCCGACCTGCGGCGGTGGCTCGGCGGCAATTGCGGCATTCCCGGCGCCTGGTCCTTCACCGCCGCAACACCCGGGCCGCATGTCGCGATCACCGCCATCGTCCATGGCAACGAGATCGCCGGCGCCGTGGTGCTGGACCGCCTGCTGCGCGAGGCCCTCCGCCCCGCCCGCGGACGCCTGTCGCTGGTGTTCTGCAACCTCGAGGCCTTCGCGCGCTTCGACCCCGCCGACCCGACCGCGACGCGATTCCTCGATGAGGACCTGAACCGCGCCTGGGGGCCTGCGGAACTCGACGGGCCGCGCCGGTCGGCCGAACTGCGCCGGGCGCGGGAATTGCGGCCGCTGATCGACACCGTCGACATCCTGGCCGACCTGCATTCCATGCTGTGGCCGTCAGAGCCGCTGATCCTGGCGGGCGAGAGCGAAAACGCCGCGCGGCTCGGCCTCGCGATCGGCGTGCCGCCGACCGTGGTGGCCGATGCCGGGCACACCGGCGGGCGCCGGCTGATCGATTATGCGCGCTTCACCGCGCCTGACACCGCCGCCGCCGCCGTGCTGATCGAAGCCGGCAACCATTGGGAGGAATCGACGGTCGCGCTGATGGAGCAGGCGTGCCGGCGCATGCTGCATATCGCCGGACTGGCCGAGCACGGCGCACCGCCGGCGCCGGCGTCACGCCTGGCGCGCGTGAGTCGCACCGTCACCGCCGCCACGCGGTCCTTCGCCTTCCTGCGCGAATTCCGCGGCGGCGAGGTGATCGCGCGCGCCAATACGCTGATCGCCCTGGATGGCGAGGCCGAGATCCGCACGCCGCACGACGACTGCCTGCTGGTGATGCCCACGCCGATGGTCCCGCGCGGGCATACGGCGGTGCGGCTCGCGCGCTTCGTCGATTAGTTTTTTCGCCCGTAATCGGCGGGTGCCGGCATCCGCCGCCTTGCCTGCGCGCCACGCACCGGCGCGGCCGATGGTCTGGGCGCGGTCGCGCTTTGCGCTCCTGGATCGCGGCTTCACCTCGATGCGCTGTCTCGGATGATCGGGCGCGCGCTGCACCGGCGGGCGGCAGGGGGGTTGCGCGCCGGCGCGCGGCGCGCTTGCGTGGCGGCCGACAGAGTCCACTGGGGAAACGCGCCATGGCCGCCTTGAAACTGATCACCTTCGCCGATGCCGAGGGCAGCCGTGCCGGCGTGCTGCTCGATGGCGCGCGCGTGCTCGACCTCGGGCGCGCCATGCCGCCCGCGCGCGACATGCTGGCGCTGATCGAGGCCGGGCCGGCAGCGCTGGCCGCCGTGCGCGCGCTGGCCTCCAGCCCGCCGGCGGGCTGCGTGCTGCCGCTGGCGTCGGTCGCGTTGCAGGCGCCGATCCCGCGCCCGCGCCGCAACGTCTTTTGCGTCGGGCGCAACTACATGGACCATGTGGCGGAGGGCGACCGCACGCGCGGCATCACGCAGTCCGAGGTGCCGAAGTTCCCGCAGTTCTTCACCAAGGCGCCGGAGAGCGTGATCGCGCCCGGTGCGCTGGTGCCCTCGCACAAGGGTGTCACGGAATGGCTCGACTACGAGGTCGAGCTGGTCGCGGTGATCGGCACCGCCGGGCGCGACATCCCTAAGGAAAAGGCGCTGGACCATGTGTTCGGATGGACCATCGGCAACGACGTGACCGGGCGCGAATTGCAGCGCCGGCACGGGCAGTGGTTCAAGGGCAAATGGGGCCGGTGATCGTGCCGCGCGCGGACCTCGATGCGTCGGACCTCGCGATCGGGCTGACGTTGAACGGCGAGCAGCGGCAGGCCTCCCGCACGTCCAAGATGATCTTCGACGTGAAGGAGATCATCCACCAGCTGTCGTCCGGCTTCACGCTGCTGCCCGGCGACGTCATCATGACCGGCACGCCCGAGGGTGTCGGCTACGCGATGGTCCCGCCGCGCACGATGAAGACCGGCGACGTGATGGAACTGACCATCGAGGGCATCGGCACGCTGACCAACGCGGTCGGCGACTGACTCACCCGCGATAGGCCGACAGGATCGCGCGGCCGGCCTCGCCGGCGCGCGCCTCCCACGCCGTGATCGCCCCTGCCGCGGCGCCACGCAACGCCGCGCGCAGCGCCGCGTCGGGCTCGTGGATCGCCACCTGGTTCTCCCGCATGACGCGGCGATTGGCCGCGAGGCGCCCTTCGATCGCCTGCCATTGCCGCGCCTCGGTCTCGGCACCGGCCGCGCGCACCGCCTGCTGCTGCGCCGGGGCCAGGGCCGCCAGCGCCGAGCGTGACGCGAAGGCCAGCGACAACGGCCACGCGTAGTTCACCTCGGTGAAATGCGGCAGCCAGCGCCACAGCCGCCGCCCCGCCCCGCCATCGCCCGAGGACAGCACGGCATCGAGCGTGCCGGCCGCAAGGCGCGCATCGACCTCGGCGAAGGACAGCACCTCGGCGATTGCACCGGCGGCGCGCAGCACCTCGGTGCCGGTGGCGTCATAGGTGCGCACGCGCAGCCCGCGCAGGTCCTCGGGCTTGCCGACCGGCCGGTTGGTCCACAGCCCCGAGGGCGGCCACGGCGTGGTCCACAGCAGCACCGCGCCGCGAGCCTCCAGCGTCGCGACATAGCGTGGCCGCGCCAAATCCCGCAGCCGCGCCGCATCGGCGTGGGAGCCGGTCAGGAAGGGCAGCGAGGAGAGCAGGAAGACCGGATCGACCGCGGCCATCGCGCCGGCGAAGGAATCGACCGCGGCGAAGCGCCCGGCGGCGAGCACGTCCAGCGCGGCGGCCGATCGGAACCCGTCCGGCGCGCCGGCCGCCGCCGTGACCGGCACGCCGCGCGCGGTGGCGGCGTCGGCGAAATGCGCCACGCCTTCGCCGGGAATGGAGGTGGCCGGGTATTCGGTCGCGACCGTCCATCCGGGCGTCTGCGCCGCGGCGGCGCCGATGGCGAGCGCGGGGGCGGCGAGGATCACGCGGCGCGGCAGGGTCATGGTCGGGGCTCCGGGCGAAGGTTCTGTGCAGGCACGCCGGCGAAGGTCGCGCCGGGGGGCACGTCGGCCAGCACGGCCGACCCCGCGCCGATGATGGCCCCGGCCCCCACCGTTACACCAGGGCGGATCACCGCGCCGGCGCCGACCGTGGCACCCGGCCCGATCCGCACGCCGCCCGCGAGCACCACCCCCGGGGCGATGTGCGCGCCCTCCCCCACGTCGCAATCATGTTCGACGATGGCGCCGGTATTCACCAGCGCGAGGCGGCCGATGCGCGCCTCGGGCCCGACCACGGCGCGCGCCAGCACCGCCACGCCTTCGCCCAGCGTCGCGCCGTGGCCGAGGATGGCGGCGGGATGCACCAGCGCCGGCAACGCGAAGCCGGCGGCCTGCAGCCGGGCCGCGGCCGCGACCCGCTGGGCGTTGTGGCCGATCGCCGGATGCGCCGCCGCCACCCCGTCCGCGACCAGCCCCGCGAAGGTCGCTTCATCACCGAGCACCGGCACGCCCAGCACGGCCGGCACGCGCGGCACGCCATCGGCCACGCCGGCGATGCGCCAGCCGCCATGGGCCATCAGCAGGTCGAGCACCGCCTTGCCGTGCCCGCCGGCCCCCAGCACCAGGATCGCCGGCCGCACCGTGTCCATCCGTCCACCCTTCCCGACCCGCCCACGCCGCCATCACCTTGCCGCGTGGAAGCGGCTAGTATGAACGCGGTTGCGGGAGACGACGATGCGCTTGCCTGGATTCTTCGCCGCTCTGGTCCTGCTGCTGGCGGCCGCCGCGCCGGCCGCGGCGCAGAACCGCTTCTGGCTGCAGAACAACACCGGGCAGACCATCGTGGCGGCCAATGTCTCGCCGTCGCGCGTGCCGGAATGGGGGCCGAACATCCTGCTGCAGGGGCCGCTGCGGCCGGGCATGCAGGTGTATGTCGAACCGAGTTTCCGCGACTGCTACCTGGATATCCGCGTGCGCTTCGCCGACGGCACCGAGGACGGGCACCTCGGCGTGCATGCCTGCACCCTGTCGCGCATCACCTTCGGGCGCGACGTGCCGCAGGCCCCCACCCCGCCCCCGCCGCGCGAACGCGAGGTCGAGCGCGAGGACCCGTCCTTCACCTTCGTGAACCGCAGCGGGGAGCCGATCCGCGAGATCTATGTCTCGTTGACCAGCGAACGCAGCTGGGGGCGCGACCGGCTCGGCCCGCGCCAGATCCTGCCGCCGGGCGCGTCGATGCGGATCGGCCTGCCGCCGGTGGGCGTCTGCACGGTGGACATGCGCGTGGTGTACATGGACGGGCGCATCCTCGAGCAACGCAACATCGAGACCTGCTCGGTCCGCAACTACGCCTGGCGGTAGCGCCCGGTTCGCGCGGGCGGCATCGACGAAGCGGCGCAGGCCGCTGTGCGATCCGGCGCGCGGATCGCACTGCGGCGGCGTTTCAGCCCTCGCGCTGCTTGCGCGCGCGCAGCGCGGCCGGGCGCATCATGCAGGCATCCATCCACGCCTTAACCTTCGGGAAGGGCGCATAGTCGTAGCCGTTCAGCCAGGAGCCATAGAGCACCGAGGCGAGGTTGAGGTCGGCGATGGTGAAGCCCGCGCCCAGCAGGAAGGGCCGCTGCGCCAGTTCGCCGTCCAGCACGCGCAGCCGGGCATCGAGCAGGTCCTTGCCCACCGCCGCCTCGGCCGCCACGCGCTCGGCCTCGGGCTTCAGATAGGCGTTGTAGGACCAGCGCATGACATGGGGTTCGACCTCGGTCGCGCTCCACAGCGTCCATTGCATCACGCGCGAGGCGTCGTCGCCGGCCGGCATCAGCGGCGCGCCCGCCTTGGCCGCGATGTGCAGGTTGATCGCCAGGCTCTCGAACAGCACGAGGCCGCCATCCTCCAGCGCCGGGATCTTGTTGTTCGGGTTGATCGCGACGGCCTGTTCCAGCTTGAAGCCGGGCAGGAAGCCGATCGGGATCACCTCGTACGGCAGGCCGGCTTCCTCGGCCGCCCAGATGCAGCGGAAGGCGCGCGAGCGGGGAATGCCGTGGATCTTGAGCATGGACGCGGTCCTCGTGTTGGGTGACGACGCGGCCGGAGGCGAGCCCAGACCGGCCACGCATCAGGGCATACTATTGCCCGCGGCCGCCGGCCAGCGGTGGGCCGGGCGTCAGACCGACCGCCGGCGCGCCTGCAGGTGTCCCACGCGGGTGCCCAGCCGCATGCGGATCGCCTGCAGGGCGGCATCGCCCTCGGCCAGGACGGGCGCGCAGGCGCCGGCGGCGTAGCGCCCCTCGGCCCGGCGCGCGGCGAAATCCGCACTCAGCGGCACGATGGCCGGAACCTCGAACAGGAAGCGGTTGCCGTCGTCGAGGTAGCTCTCGGTCAGCGCGCCTTCGCTCACCAGCAGGGCGTGCCGTTCGAGTTCGAGGTGGTGGTAGGTCACCTCCCGCCACCAGCGCTGGTGGATCACGGTGAAGCCGTTGACCAGCAGCCGCGCGGGCACCAGGTGGCCATCGACGAACAGCGCGTGGTTCGGGCTGACATGCAGGTCGCGGAACGGCACGCCTTCCGCCAGCGCGCCGGCCTTCACCAGCACCGGCGCGGCGCGGTCGCGGAAGCGCTGGCGCCCCAGGTCCACCTCGAGCCGGCCGACCCAGGCGAGCGGCGCGACCGGCGAAGCGGCATGCGGGGTCACCAACAGGTCGCCGGCACGCAGGCGTTCGACCGGCACCTCGCCCGACGGCGTCAGGATCATCGTGCCGTCGACGAAACAGACCACGCTGTCCTCGGGGTCGTAGTTGAGTACCGTCACGACGGCGTTGCCGACGCTGGCATTGCCGGTGAAGGTCGCGGTGCTGCCGGCGAGCGCGACGGACCAGGCGTCGTTCGCCGTATCGGCGGCGTTCCAGCCCTCGAGGTCGAGCGTATCGGCGCCGCTGCCGAGGTCGATGACGTCGTCGCCATCCCCGATGCGCCAGGCGATGCTGTCCTGCCCGGCGCCGCCCGACAGCGAATCGGCGCCGGCCCCGCTGGTCAGCGTGTCCGCCCCATCGGCCCCGGCCAGGGTGTCGTCGCCGCCGCCGCCGGACAGCTGGTTGTCCTGGGCGTCGCCGGTCAGGCGGTCGGCGGCGGTCGCGCTGCCGACCAGGTTCTGGAACATGCCGGCCAGGATGGAATCGTCGGAGGCCTGGCCGCCATCCGCGCTGCCCGCCAGGTCCACCGTGACCGCGCCGGGCGACGCCGAGTAGTCGAGCGTGTTGATCCCCGTCCCGCCATCGAGCGTGTCGGCACCCGCGCCGCCGGCGAGCGTGTCGTTGCCCGCGCCGCCGCGCAGGATGTCGGCGCCGCCGCCGCCGGACAGGGAATCCGCGTCGTCGCCACCATCCAGGCTGTCCGCGCCGGCATTGCCCTGCAGCGTGTCGGCGCCGTTGCCGCCGTCCAGCGTGTCGTTGTCGTCATTGCCGCGCAGCAGGTCGTTGCCGTCCAGCCCCGACATCGAGTCGTTGCCGGCCTGGCCCGTAGCGGGCGTATCGTTGCCGGCGGTGCCCAGGAAGGTGTCGTCGCCTGCCCCGGGACCGCCAGTATTCCAGCCGCTCATGCCATTCCCTTGCCGGCGCCGTGCCCTGCCACGCGCCCAAGGCCGGGCACCTGGAGAAACCCCTGCCCGGCGCGGCGAGGGCGTAGCACGCCCAGGTGACGAATACCTGAACGGTACGCGGCGTTAACCCAAACGTGACCCGTCAATCAAGCCAGCGGGCCCGGACCCGACAGGGCCTGGATATAGCGCGCGACGCTGGCGCGCACCGCCGCCTTGCCACCCGCCGGGATCACCCGGTCCCACCAGGCGCCATGGACGGCATCGTAGTCGAGCGCATCGAGCACGGCGCCCATGCGCGCCACCTCGGCGGCGGGCAGCGGCACCCAGTTCGGAAACGACCACATGAACGACACGTGCCGACGGTCGGGCGCGACCGAGGCGATGTCCCCGGTCAGGATCGCGCCCTGCCCGGCCGACCAGTGCAGGATCGTCCCGCCCGCATAGTGCCCGCCGAGCCTGTGCAGCGTCACGCCGGGCAGCACCGCGTGGGTTTCGCCCTCCCAGAACCGGATCGCCGGGTCGGGGCGCATCACCCACCGGCGGTCGGCGGCATGCAGCAGCACCGGGCAGTCGAAGGCGCGCGCCCAATCCACCATGGACGCGTAGTAGTGCGGGTGGCTGATCGCGATGGCGTCGATGCCGCCCAGCGCCTTGACGATGGCGATGGTGGCGGGGTCGATCAGCGCCAGGCAGTCCCACAGGACGTTGCCGGCCGGCGTGCGCAGCAGCAGCGCGCGCTGCGCGATGCCGAAATCCGGGAACATGCCGCAGCCGAGCAGCCCCGGTGTCACCTCCCGCCAGCCGATCGCATGGCGGCGCGCCAGCGCGTCCATCGTGGTCCATTGCTGGCCGCCAGCGGGCACCCATTGGCGCGGGTCCTCGCAGATTACGCAGGTTGCCGGCGGCGCGGCGGCGGGCGCGTGCTGGGTGCCGCAGGTGGCGCAGATGAAGGCGGTGCCCGTCCCGCCGGCCGTCATCGCGGCCGTTGCCTGTCCTGCGCCACCAGGGTCTCGAGCTGCGCGAGCGGCACCGCGCCCGGGATCAGCGTGTCGCCGATCACCAGCGCCGGCGTGCCCTCGATCTGCAGCGACCGGGCCAGCGCGAGGTTGGCGTCCAGCCGGCGCTGTATCGCCGGGTCCGCCATCTCGCGCATCAGGCGCGATACATCGAGGCCGGCGCGCTGCGCCTCGGCGCGGATCGCCGCCTCGGTCGGCTCGCCGCGGCTGCGCATCAGCGCGTCGTGCAGCTGCACGTACTTGCCCTGCCGCTGCGCCGCCAGCAGGGCGCGGGACGCCAGCACGCTCGCCGGCCCCAGGATGGGGATGTCCTTCATGACCACGCGCACGTTGCGGTCGCGGTTGATCAGCTCGGCCATGTCCTCGTGCAGGCGCTTGCAGTAGGGGCAGCGCACGTCGAAGAACTCGACGATGCTGACGTCGCCGCGCGGGTTGCCGCGCACCGGGTCCTCGGCATTGTCGAACAGGGCGGCGCGCTGCGCGGCGATGCCGGCGCGCTGGGCCTCGCCGCGCTCGCGTTCCTCGGTGGCCTGGATGGCGGCGAAGGCGTCGCGCAGGATGGACGGGTCGCGCCGCAGCGCCTCGCGCAGGATGCCCACGATCTCGTCGCGCTGCGCGTCGCTGAAGGACTGCGCCATGGCGCGCCCGCCGGCCACCAGGCCGGCCGCGGCCAGCAGGAAGGATCGCCTCATGGTCTCTCCCGGCGCCTGTGCGCCTGCCTGTCCGCCATCCGGTGGGGTGGCGGCAACGTTCCCGGCGCGACGCCGCAACCGCCGCCCGCGCCGGCCCAGAATGCGGGCAGCGAAGGTTTCGCTCAACAGCGGCGCGCGGTTTCGCCGGCCGCTCCCGTGCGGGTGCGCCGGCCGGGACGGGTGGCTGCGCCGGTTGCCGGTGGCGGCGAAGGCGTCTATGGCCGGGTCCAGCAGCCGCGGGATGCGGATCGGGGGGCGCGTCCCGGGCCAGGGGGCCCAGGGGCCGGGGCCAGCCCTCCATCTGCCGCACCGCGACCAGTCGCCTCAGGGGCGGGCTGCGCAGCAGGGGAGGCCGTGACCCGGGCCATGACGACCAGGACCATTCGCTGCACGGAAGCCTTCGGCAGGACGCGGCCGCCACGCGCCAGGCCGGGTCTCGCGCTGCTGCTGGCCGCGCTGCTGCCTGGCTGCTCGACCATGAATTCGATGCTGCCGAGCTTCGGCGGCCCGCCCTCGGTGCCGCTCGGCACCCCGGGGAACGTCACCGGCTTCCTGGGCGGCGTGGCGGCCGAGGAACCACGGGCGGCGATCGTCGCGCGGGAGATCCTGTCGGCCGGCGGGTCGGCGGTCGATGCCGCGGTGGCGGGCGCCTTCGCGCTGTCGGTCACGCTGCCCTCGCGCGCCGGGCTCGGCGGCGGCGGCGCCTGCCTGGTGTTCTCGGCCGGCCGGCGCGAGGTCGAGGCCGTGATCTTCCCGGCCGGCGCGCGCACCGAATTGCCGCCGGGCACCGACCGCCCGGCCGCGGTGCCGATGATGGCGCGCGGGCTGTTCCTGCTGCACACCCGCGGCGGGCGCCTGCGCTTCGACCAGCTGGTGCGCCCGGCCGAGGACCTGGCCCGCTTCGGCACCGAGATCAGCCGCGTCTTCGCCGATGACCTGGCGGCGGTGGCCGCGCCGCTGCTGACCGACCCCAATGCGCGGCGCGTCTTCGCCAGCCCCGGCGGCGGTCCGCTGCGCGCGGGCGAACGGCTGACGCAGCTCGACCTCGGCGCGACGCTGGCGCAGATGCGCAATGGCGGCGTCGGCGAATTGTACCAGGGGCCACTGTCGCAGCGCGTGGCGGAGGCCTCCCTGCTGGCCGGGGGCGGGCTGACGGAAGCCGACCTGCGTGCCGGGCGTGCCGAGGCGAGCGCGCCCGTGCGCGTGGCCGCCGGCAACGACGTGGTGCATTTCCTGCCGGCCTCGGCCGATGGCGGCGCCGGCACGGCCACCGCCTTCCAGGCGGCGCTGGCGGGGTCGGTGCCATCGACCGGCGGTGCACCGGTGGGTGCGCAGGCGGGGCTGGTCACGCTGGATCCGCAGGGCAATGCGGTGGCGTGTGCGTTCACGATGAACAACCTGTTCGGCACCGGGCGCGTGTTGCCCGAGGTGGGCATCCTGTTGGGCGCGGCGCCGTCGGGCAGCGTCTCGCCGGCGCCGCTGGCGGTGGCGCTGGCGACCAACCGCGAACTGCGCGGCTTCCGCGCGGCCAGCGCGGGGGCGGGCCAGCAGGAAGCCGGTGCGGCGGCCGGCGGCGCCATGGGTGCGGTGCTGCGCCGCACGCCGAATGCCGACATCTTCGCCGCCGTGCCGCAGCCTGGGCGCGGGCTGGTGATCTCCTGCCCCGGCTATGCGCCGGGCAGCACGGCGAGCTGCACCGGCGTGGCCGATCCGCGCGGCGGCGGCGTGGCGATCGGCAGTTTCGCGCGGTGATGCGCGCACGGCGATGCTCCGCGGTGGTCCGGCGATGAAGGTCGGCCGGGCGGGGGATGCCCCGCCTTTCCTGGTGATGGACGTGATCGCCGCGGCCAATGCGCGCGCCGCGGCGCTACCGCCGGGCGCGCCGGGGATCATCCGCATGGAGGTCGGCCAGCCCGGCACCGGCGCGCCCCGCGGCGCCGCGGAAGCGGCGATCCGCGCGCTGAGCGCCGGCGCACCGATGGGCTACACGGAAGCCTTCGGCCTGGCATCGCTGCGCGCGCGGATCGCGCGGCATTATCGCGACCGCTACGCCCTGGAGGTGTCCCCGGCGCGCATCGCCGTCACGGTCGGCGCCTCGGGCGCGTTCCCGCTCGCCTTCCTCGCGGCCTTCGACCCCGGCGACCGGGTGGCGATGGCCGCCCCCTTCTACCCGCCCTATGCGAATATCCTGACCGCGCTCGGCATGCAGCCGGTGCTGCTGCCTTGCGATGCGTCCACCCGTTTCCAGCCAACGCTCGCGATGCTGGAACGCATGGACCCGCGGCCCGACGGCCTGATCGTCGCGAGCCCGTGCAACCCGGCCGGGACCATGCTGGCGCCGGACGAGCTCGCCGCGATCGCGCGCTGGTGCCACGCGAACGGCGTGCGGCTGGTGTCCGACGAGATCTACCACGGCCTTACGTGGGGCACGGTGGCCGAGAGCACCGCCGCGGCGTTCAGCGACAGCGCGGTGGTGGTGAATTCCTTCTCGAAATACTGGTCCATGACCGGCTGGCGCATCGGTTGGCTGCTGCTGCCCGAGGACCTGGTGCGGCCGGTCGAATGCCTGGCGCAGAACATGTTCATCTCTGCCCCGCACATCGCCCAGGTGGCGGCGGAAGCGGCGATGGACTGCGTCGATGAACTGGAAGCCAACAAGGCCGCCTATGCGCGCAGCCGGGCGGCGCTGCT